>Ga0209573_1002698_pt1 | contig 21639 bp, 13 predicted proteins | sample TNRBio252014_DNA_FD_185870 | JGI IMG/M metagenome (GOLD analysis project Ga0209573, IMG submission 185870) | Wastewater treatment Type I Accumulibacter community from EBPR Bioreactor in Madison, WI, USA - TNR Reactor_6/25/2014_ DNA (SPAdes)... | ecosystem: Engineered > Bioreactor > EBPR >...
CGTGCGCCGGTAGGCAGGGGAAGCATTCAGCGCAGGGTTGCCCGTTGCATCGACCAAATCTAATTGGCGATTCCCGCCCTCAATCCAATTGTAGGCCACGACCAGCCCGGCGGAACGGTCTTTGAGATTGTTACCTCTGCAACCTTCACGCAGAGGCCCAAAGTGATTGGCTTCGAACACGATGCCATTACACTCCGTGTACGCGTTGTGCTCAGTGATCGTCCCTGGGTTTCCGTTGTCATAAAGATGACAGCCCTCCACCCGCACATCGCTGGATTGTGAGCTCACCATGAGGCCATTGCCACTGTCATGCAACACAAGATTCCGCAGCACCAAGTGCTCCCCCTTTTCCACCATCACACTGGCAGCGTCCTTGCTATATTTGCCCACTCCTCTCCGCCCACTGAACGCATAGGGCTGCCGCCCGCATCGAATCTCCAGGTTCTCAACCACAATGTGCGAAGGCATTGTGTCTGCCGGCCTGTTCGCACCGCCGATCTTCAGCACGCTTCGTTCTTCGTTATAATAGTTGAGCGCATTGCGGGTCACGGCATTTTGACCGTCGATCACAGGCAACTGTCCATCAGGGCCTGCAACTCCGCTGACTGTGATGGGCTTTTCTTGGGTTCCACGGCAGCACAGAACCCATTTCTCATAATAAGGTTTGGCCTGCCAATAAATGCTCACCGTGTCCCCGGCCTGCAAAGACTCCCAAGGAACTGAGCTGATCGTTGCGTGTGCCTTTCCCGGCCCTACCTCGTAAACCGCTGCCTTGCAGAACAACTGCATTCCAAGAAAACCAACAAGGATAAATTTACTTTTGTAGCGCTTTGTCATTTTCATATCATAAAGGAAAACCCGAGGGACGTTCCTTCAGAACGGACGTTTAGCCAGCTCCAATATGAGCCTCATTCCTCAAACAAGCCGCGCAAATCCGTTCTCGATGCCTGGCCCACCATCTTCGGATGGAAACTTGCCCCCTTCCTGAGCTTGATCAACAATTTCCAGGGTTTCATCCAGCGCTACGAGCATGTTGGCGATCAACTCATCCGTGTGCGGCCACGTCACATAAAGCTGGCTCGACATCAGATAACCGCGTTGGAGCATGTGACGAATCATGAGCACCTTCGCCGTCGGATCGGCAAAACCGAGCGAAGGAGCGCACGGCATGCCGCCGATCTTCAACCCAAGCGCGGGATGCAGCGAAGCCACCTCGCGCAAACCGGTCTGCAATAGCTCGCCGAGCGTCCACACATGCCGCTGCACGCCCTCGCGCTGCATTTTGCCAATGCAGGCCAATGAGGCCGCCGTGCCCACGCCGTCCGTCCAGTAGCTGCTGGAGATGAAGCTGCTGTTTGAGGCGTCCATGACCGTGTTTTTGCCCACGATGGCCCCAGCGGGATAGCCGTTCGACATCGCCTTCGCATAAACGGCGATGTCCGGCTCAATACCGAGCACTGGTGCGGCTCCAGGAAAGCCAAAGCGCCAGCCGCTGGTGACTTCATCGAGCACCAACACGGCTCCGGCGGCATGGCAGGCATCGATCACGTTTTGCAGGAAGCCATCGCGCGGGAACTCGCTGCGCATCGGCTCCATCACCACGGCGGCGAGTTTGCCATCAAGCTTTTGCAACGCGGCCTGGAACGACGCGGGATCGTTGTAGCGAAATGGCACCGCCGTACCCGCCAGTTCGCGCGGCACGCCGAGTGGTTGCAAACCGGGCAGCAGATGTCCGTCGAGCGCCGCATCATCGCTGAGATTCGCCGCGAGATACCAATCGCTCCAGCCATGGTAACCGCAGAAAGCGATGCCGCTCTTGCCCGTGGCCGCCCTCGCAATACGCACCGCGAGTCCGAGAGCCTCGCCACCACCACGAGCGTAGCGCACCTTGCCAGCCCACGGATGCAGATCGAGCAGCACATCGGCGAGCTTTACTTCGTCTGGCGAAGCCAGCGTGGCATAGCTGCCTAGATTCACGCGACGCTTCACCGCCGCATTCACTTCGTCATCCGCATGACCGAGCAAAATGGCTCCGACACCGCCCGTGAAGTCCGTGTAGCGCCTGCCATCAAGATCCCAAATGCTCGCTCCCTTTGCTCGCGAGAAATACGATGGCCAGGATTGCGGATCGAAGAGGTGCGCCCGTTTCGAAAGCAAACCTGTGCCGCATGAAATCTTCGTCTTCGCATCTTCCCAGAGTTTCTGGCCCGTAGCCCGAACTTCCAAGTTCGGTGCTTCAGATGCCCGACTATGAAAAGTCGGGCTACGAAGGAGCCGCAGCGCATTCTCACGGAAAATGTCGTCCAGATCGCCCTGCGTCATGCCAGTGTCCTCGCACGCTTCGCGGAGGCAAAGAAGAGATTCGATGCCCACCGTCGTGTATTGGCCGAAAATCGTCAGTTTATCGCCTGTGATCTCGGGATGAATCCAAGTGAAGCCATCCCCCTGCGTGATGCAGGAACCGCGTAGCTCGCTGACCATGTAATCGCTGCCCCAAAGCACGCGTTGCGGCCCCAAGATCTCAATCGCCGCTCGAAACGCGCCCGCTTGTGTCACCGCCGAGGTGTCCACGACTACGTTGTCGAGATCGGCGAGATGATGCAGCCCCTCGCGCGCATGACGGTAGTTAAAAGACCGGGCCACATGCGCCAGGATGAGTTTGCAGCGCGGGTAGCGACGGCACAGCCGCTGAATCGCCTCCACGTTGCGCGGATCGGTGATGCCGCCCGCTAACATGATGTGCAGCACCATGATGCCATCATGATCGTGGCAGATCTCCCACATCCATTCCGGCGCGAAGGATTCGATCTCTGCCTCCTTGGTGTCCGGCACGTCCGCGTAGAGGCGATACGGCTTGATGCCCACAAACACACCCGTGCTCATCAGCCTCCGCACCTCCGCCGGATCATCCGTCGGTGCCGCCAGCACCAGCGCCCGCGAGTTCGTGCCCACGTCGATCTGCGACTGAACCCACGCGTTTTCACCCACGCGATCATTCCCGGCACTCGGATAACCAAAAAAAAGCCCCTCCACTTCCCTGCCAGGCATCCACAGTTTCATCGCCGCCTGGAAATCCGCCATCCCATAGCCGCGATCTTCATCCAGAAACACCGGGCGCTTTCCTTCCGCGAAATTTCGCGAATGAAACAGGTGCGTGTGCGCATCGAATACCTTCTGGGGCACAAAGCCGTCCAAAGCACGGCTCAGCAGCTTGCGGTCAGTGTCGTTGAGTTCGGTGACGAGTTTGAGGGACATAAGATTCGTAGCATCGGCTTTCTAGCCTGTGGGTTTTCTGAAAAAAAGGCTAGAAAGCCTATTCTGCATACACGGCATAAACCTTTGCAGCACAGTTAGCGGCAAAGTTCACGCGCAGAGCCAGTTTTTTGCCTTTTGGCAGCGGTTTCGAGAAAGTAAGCGGCACGCGGACACCATTCGTGGCCACCTTTGCCTCGTAGCCGTCAAGAGCGTGGTCAAGGTGGTCAAGGAGTTGCACGGTAAGTGGCGCGTCAGCAGTGATGCCATCCACGTTCAGTGCGATCTCCTTCGCTTCAAACGCGCCCGTGATGAAGTGGCCTTCTTCCTCCGCCACCTTGCGTGACAGCGAGCCAAATCCATCGCGACGCATCGTGGCGAGGCCGATGTCCATGTCTTCGAGCACGCCGCCGGTGTCCCAGTGCGAATACCAAATCATCGTCTTGTCTCCCTCGTTCACGAAGGCATGGCCTTGCAGGATCGCCACATCGTCCCACTCACCATCTTTCCCTCGTGGGATGATTTGAAAGCCCGGCACTGGCTCGCGGAAATGAACGCCATCGTTGCTGACGACGAGTCCCAGATCGACGCGCACGCCGTAGTTCCAGCTTTTGCCTTTCGGCGGCGCTTGCTCCGCATCCTGCCACATGCCGTGCAGGCCGACGATGACGTTGCCACGATTCCAAATGCCCGCGCCCATGTGCATCTGCTGGCCTTTCACCGGTGGATTGGAAAGCTGGCCGGGCCGCGCGTATGACAGCGCCTTCGCCTTCGACCATGTCACAAAGTCAGGCGAGCGATACGCCAACATGTCGCGCCCGATCTCGCTGCCATCCGGCCGCGATGACCACGGACTGAGAAGCTGACCAGTGGCGTAATAGAAGTCCCCGAAGCGATACAGCGCGCTTACTTCGAATCGCTCACCACCCGCATTGGCGGGGCGATCACCCACGCACTTCCACGTCAAACCATCAGCGCTCGTGGCAGTGACAAAGGAGCCCCAGCGATTTTCATTTGGGCCGACCTTGCTGCGGCCGCCTTTCACATCCTCGATGGGCATGTGGGCGATGTAGGCGCACTTGTAGCGTTTCGCCGGATCAGGCTCCTCGGGCTCGTAAAGCACACTGAGGAAGTCGTTCACGCGCGTCATCGAGTGCGGATCGCCTTCAATCAGGCAGATGTTGTTCTTCGTGCTGCCATTGAAGTCCACGAGGCCGAGTTCGGGCTTCGTCCAGGCGATGCCATCCTTGCTTTCGGCGTAGCACATGGGCCGCCACCAGCCGGGAGCCTGTCCTTTCACGATCTCCGGCTCATGCATGCCGAGATACCACATGTGGAAGGTGTCGCCGTGCTTCAAAACGGTGCCATAAAGGATGGCGTGGCCTGCATCGGGCGAGCCGGGCGCTCCGCTGCGTAGAACGGGATTGGCGGGATGCTTCTGCGCCTTCTCCAGCGTGAGTTTCAAATTGTGTTGCCAGGCGATGTTGTGATCATCAAAGGCAAAGAACACCTGCTCGGCGGCATGAAGTTGGAGAGCGAGAACACTCAGGAGGCAAAAGCTGGATTTCATAAGCTGATTCTGATCTCCGGCTATTTCCCTACCAGCACAAGCTCCTGGTTCAGTTGGCAGACCAGTTGCGTGACCTCACATAAATCGCGCTCAAGCGAATATCCGTGCGCTTCGAGCCTTCAAACACAATTCGCAGCCGCACGCTTTCCGGCAGCTTGGCTTCGCTCTTGAAATCAACCGGCGTTTGGAAGCCATTTTGACGAACAACTGCACTATATCCTGGAACTGGCCGCTCAAGGTGATCGAGCAGTTCGACACGCAAAGCCGCTTCTTCACCCAAACCGTCCGCGTTGACGAAAAAGCGCGGCTTGGAGACGGGAAAGGAGTGGGTGACCAATTCCGCCGTCACTTTCGGCAGTTGGTAATCAGCCGGGCCTTCATTGGTGGGATCGAAAACGAGATCACCAAAACGGTCACGCGGCAAAACGACGATCCCAACGCCGCCTCGGGGCACTTCTTTTCCACCAGTGGGCCTCGGGTCCCAAGTGCCGTAATAAACAAAAGTCTGTTCGCCGATATTCTCGAAGCCCTGGCCTTGGATCAGGCCGCCTTGGTCCCATTCGCCGTCTTTACCGCGCTCAAGGAAGGTCCATTCGTGTTTGGGTTCGCGGAAGTTGAGACCGTCATTGCTCATCACGAGGCCGAGGTCGATGCGCACGTCCTTCCACTCCGCCGCGCCGTGCCAGCGTCCGTAGATGCCGAGCAGCACGTTGCTGCGATTCCACACGCTGATGCCCTCGTGATTCTGTTCGCCCTCGCGGCTGCGATTCGGCCCCAGCCATTCATATTGCGACGCGCGAACGAAGGCGATGTGGTTGGTGGCTGACCAGTTCACGAAATCGGCGCTGCGATAGTGCCGGGTCGAGCGCCCTTGATACGGATGAATACCGGGCAGAGCGTTTTGCCCGGAGATGACAAACTGGCCGTCCCATTGGTAAAGGCCGCCGCAGGGCTCGAAGTGAAAGCCGGGGATGAATAGGTCTTCCTTGCGCAGTTCGGCCTTGAGCGGCTTCACATCCTTCACCGGCTTCCAGCGCAGCCCGTCCGCACTCACGAATGGCAGCAGCGTGCCCAGCCGCCGGGTGTGCCGGTAATAAACATGCGTGGTCATCTTGTAGCGCCTCGCCGGATCAGGATCGGCGTCATCTTTGAGGACTTTGAGGTTCACAAAGCCCCAGGACTCGCCGCCCATGTCGAGAAGGTTGTTTTTCTTGCTGCCGTGAAACTCGACGAGACCGAGTTCCGGCTTCACCCAGTTCAAACCATCCACGCTCTCCGCATAGGCCGCCCGCCAGCGTGATGAAGCCACTTTGTTGTTAGGATCATCATCAAAGGCCACATACCAGAGCCGGTATTTGCCGTTGTCCTTGATGATGGAGCCATAAAACTGCACGCCTTGCGCATCCGGCATGCCTGGTGCTCCACGCTTCACCACCGGATTCGCCGGATGCCGTGCAGGCTGGCGCATTTCGAGCTTCAAATTCTGCGTGTGGGGAATGGAGACGTTGTCGAAAGCAAAGAATGTTGTTGCCTTCGTTTCGTCGAAGTAATCCGCGCCACTGGCAATGGAGATGAGCAGGAGTGAGGTGAGGAGTGCTTTCATCAAAGTAGATTCGATTGGCAATCGAATGGGTTGGGGGGGCGGCTTCGATTGCCAATCGAAGCTACGGGGCCAGCGGTTCGTCTTTCCAAGTGTCGTCGTGGTGGGCTCCGAAGAGGTCAGTTTGCGGCAAAAGCTGCTCCAGCAGGTTTTCGGGAAGGATGTTCGGCGGCAGAGGCTTGAAGCGGGCGGGGACGCCCATGGCGATCATGCCTGGAGGCACGTCTTTGTTCACGACGGCTCCGGCGGCGATGAAGGAACCTCGTCCGATGGTCACGCCGGGACAGATCGTGACTCCGCCGCCGATGCAGACGTGCTCTTCAATGGTCGCGCCAAGAACCGTGCCTTCGCGCATGGGATACTTTGCATTCAGAAACGTGGTGCCGGGACCGATGAAGACGAAGTCGCCGATGGTGGTGCGGCTGGGCACATAAACGTGCGCCATGATTTTGACGCCGTTGCCGATCTTGAGCCGGCCTTCGAGGGTGCATTTGTGATGCACCACGCAGCGGTTGCCGATCACGATCTCGCCGCGGATCAGCACCTGATGGCCGCATTGAAAACGGTGCCCGATAGTCGTGTTCGCGTAGATGATGCTGCCGCTGCGGATGATGGCGTGATCGCCGATGCGCGTGGGCTGCGAGTCACCAGGATAGCGGTAGCCGAGGATGACATCGGGATCGATCTGAGCGTTCGCGCCGATTTCAGCATAAGGTTCGTTCATTGAGCGAATCGGCGAAGGGTTTCGAGAGCCTGCACGGCGATGACATCTCCCGCAGGCTTGGCGTAGGGCGCACGGAACTTGCTGTAGCGGTAGTGGGCGCTCATGTATTCGCCGTCGCCGGGGTTGGTGTTCGCGCCGTCGGTGAGGTAGCCATACGAGAGATTCGTGTAGCCGCAGGGAATGGCGAGCGGCAGCGGTGATCCGGCGCGGATCTGGCGGCCGATGCCTTGAAAGGGCTCAAAGGGCATGCCGACGATGCCCACATCGCCAATGCGCAGCACCTGTATCTCGACATCGAGTGTCTTGGCCACGGTGTCCGCCTTGCCCTGCTGGCGCAGATCGAGCGCCCACTTGCTCCAGGGCAGGATCATCTCGATCAACTTGCCGCGATAGGCGGGCGTGAGTTCGCGTGGGAAGTTGTGTCCGATGCAACGCAGCGTGTTTTCATCACCGGCGGTCGCACGCTTGATGAAGTCTTCCATCTCGGCGATCTCGGCCTTCAACGCTTCTTCAGACGGCAGTGGCGCGAGCGGGATGCCCACCTTCTCGGTCGCAAAATCGAGCCCGTCACGCTTCGATGCCTTCAAATCGGCCAGAGCGGTGATGTAGCTGTCGGCGAGGTAGCGGCCATATTTGCGAGAGAGATCGGCGTCGCCGCGAAACATGCCTTTCGAGTTCACATCACCCGCGCAGCCTTGCAGAAAGCTCACGGTGATCGGCTTCGATGGCGATAGGTGCTGCGCGACGTGCTCACAGGCTACTTGTGGCCAGTCGCCAAAGATGATCGGCTTCTCAGGATGAAAGCAGGTGCATGGATGGCTGGTGAAGTGAGTGATCGCGGTGACGACCTCGCCGCGCTCGTTTTTCAGCACCACGATAGGAGCCTGCCTATCCATGTCGCCATTGAAATCGACGCCGAGCAGATCGCGGTCCTCCTCGCGGATGAGATAGCTCGTGCCATCGGCATAACGACCTTTGCGATTGTAACTGATGCGGCCTTCCGTACCCTCCGCCCACCAAACGGTCACGGGTTGCAGCAGCGCGGGCAGTTGTTTTGCCGTGGCGGTGAGTTGTTTCAAAAACTCCTCGCCCGCAGGCACCAGTTTCGGCGCGGGGATGTCTTCCGGCTTCATCGAGATCGCGGAGTAGGCCTCGATGTGATTGCTCACGAGGTTCAGGTCCGTGTGATTGTGCGAGACCATGAGCAGCACATGACTCAGCGGCAGATTGAGAGCCTCCGCCGCCGTGCGCCGGATCAGCGGGCTGATGTTCGCGCCCTTCGGCGAGTTCATGTGCGGAGTGATGAGGCACACGCGTGTCTCGCCCGCCTTCAGCAGCGTGACCGCCGTCTTCAGCGGTCCCTCCACCTTCTGCACCAGCGCCCCCAATTTGCTCGATGTGTGACCGCCCGTGCCCGGCGTGATGCTGAACTCCAGCGCGGCGGCTTCCAAAGCGGGAGCGGCGCGCGCAGTGCTGAGTCCGCCGTGGAGCAGCAGGGCCGTAAGAGCACAGGTCAATGATTTCATCCGTTGCGTAACGTGACAAAGGCTCCGCAGTTTCCTGGTTCAATCAAAAGACCAGGATTCCGTGTCGAAGTTCAGCCGCCTCCCGCGCGTTTGGTTTTGCACATGTCCGCAGACTCTTTCTCCACCTCCCGCGCTGCGGACGCGGCCCCGCTGCCACGGGCCTGGCTGATCGTGGGTCTGCTGTGGGTGGCGGGCTGCCTGAACTACCTTGACCGCGTGCTGCTCACAACGATGCGTGACTCGATCAAAGAGGCGATCCCGATGGGCGATGATGATTTCGGCGCGCTGACGATGGCTTTCTTGATTGTGTATGGCCTGCTCAGTCCACTTGGCGGATGGTGCGCGGACCGCTTCAGCCGCAGTCGTGTGATTCTCGTCAGTCTAGCCGCGTGGTCCACTGTGACGTGGGTCACGGCTTATGTGCAAACGTATGAGCAACTGCTCGCCACGCGCGTGCTCCTGGGCGTGAGCGAGGCCTGCTACATTCCGGCGGCTCTGGCGCTCATCGCGGACTATCATCGCGGCAGCACGCGCTCGCTGGCCACGGGCATCAACATCAGCGGTGTGTATGCCGGCATGGCGCTCGGCGGACTCGGCGGTTGGATGGCGGACACGCACGGCTGGTCCTCCGGGTTCCTCGTGTTTGGCGTGTTCGGAGTGGCGTATGCGATCGTGCTGGCGGCTTTTCTGCGTGATGTGCCGCGTGTGCAAAACGATCACGCAGTGGTCGAAACGGTGCCGCTTTTTCAAACTCTCGCTGTGCTGGCCCGCAACAGGCAGCTCTGGCTGCTGACACTGCATTGGAGCCTGCTCGGCTTTGCAGGCTGGGCCTTCGTCACATGGATGCCGAGTTATCTGCGTGAGCACTTCGATCTCACGCAAACGAAGGCCGGATTCACCGCCACGGCCTACATGCAGGCCGCCGCGCTCGCGGGCGTGCTCTGCGGCGGCGTCTTGGCGGACCGCTGGAGCCGCAGGCATCCGCGTGGACGCATCTTTGTGCCGATGATCGCGCTCACGCTGGCCTCGCCCTTCGTTTTCATCAGCGCTAACAGCGACACCCTGTGGATCGTCGCCGCCTGTCTCGTGGTGTTCGGTTTCGCGCGCGGCTGCTCGGACTCAAACATGATGCCCATCCTCTGCCAGGTGGCCGATCCACGCCATCGCGCCACCGGCTACGGCATTCTCAACTTCATCGCCTGCCTCGTCGGCGCGGTGGCCGCGTATCTCGGCGGCTGGCTCAAGGAACGCAATGTGGACCTCAGCTACATCCTCATGGCCTCCGCCCTCGGCGTGCTGCTCAGCGGTCTGTTACTGGCGGCGGTGCGCCCGTCGCGGAATGAGTGACGCGTGCCATCAGCACCAGCAGTGCCGTTATCACCGATGAAGCCGCCAGCATCCACACACCTGCCGCGTAGCCCGTGGTGTGCTCCTTCAGCCAGCCCATCGCATACGGTCCGGCGAAGCTGCCTAGATTGCCGATGCTGTTGATCAGGCCGATGGCCGCCGCATTGGCCGTGCCTGCGAGGAAGCTCGTCGCATAGGCCCAGAAGCTCGGTGTGTAGCCCGTGAGGCCGATCACTGCGATGCACAGGAAAAGCAGTGCGAAGGCGAGATGCGCCTCCAACATCGCCACCGCCGCGAGACCCGCGCCACCGAGAAGCAGCAGCCCCGCTGTGTGCCACCGACGCTCGCCCGTACGATCCGATGACCACCCCGCGAGTACCTTCGCGATCACGCCCAGCGAGTAAGGCAGCGACACGAGCAGCCCCACCGTGAAGTTTGAGAAACCGGAGAGCGATTTGATCATCGTCGGCAGCCAGTAGCCGAGACCATTCGAGGCCAGCAGTCCGAAAAAATACGCCGCTGAAAAGATGAGCACGCGTGGATCACACAACGCCTGCCACACCGTTGCTTTGCGAGTCTGCAAGGCCTCACGCGCCATGCGTTCGCGCTCCAGCTCGGCCACGAGCCAGGCTTTCTCATCGTCAGGCAGCCACTTCGCGTCCGCAGGCCGTTCCGTGAGGAAAAACCAGCTCGTGATGCCCAGCACGACCGCCGGCATTCCTTCCAGGATGAACAACCAACGCCATCCCTCCAGCCCCAGCCAGTTTAACTTGAGCAACGCACCGGAAACCGGCCCACCGATCACCATCGCCAGTGAAATGGCCGACATGAACAGCGCCACCGCCTTCCCGCGATCCGCCGCACGGAACCAATGCCCGAGATACACGATCATCGCCGGAAAAAAGCCCGCCTCCGCCGCGCCGATGAGAAAGCGCAGCCAATAAAACTGCGTCGCGTTTTGGATGAAGCCCATCGCCGACGCCAGCACACCCCAGGTGATCATGATCCGGCACACCAGCACTCGCACGCCCCAGCGCTGCGCGATCACCGCCCCAGGCACCTCCAGCAAGAAATACCCCACAAAGAAAATCCCCGCGCCCAGCCCATACATCTCCGCCGTGAACCCCAGATCCGCCGTCATCTCCAGCGCCGCATAGCTCACATTCACCCGGTCCAGATACGCCACCACATACAGCAGGATCAAGTAAGGCATCAACCGCCCCATGACCCGGTTGCGGACACGATTCGCGATGTCGGGTGGGGTGGTTGTCATGCGGAGGCGGGATTGAACGGCGAATCAAAGTTAGCCGGGGGCCTAAACGAGCCATTCTCCGTGGTTGATCATCGGTATTCGATGATTCCCTCTTTGATTATCCTGGTACTGCTCTGCCTCATTCTGAAAAAACAGCCGCACGGCATTTGCAAGGACGGCGCTTTCTCAGCACAATGCCGCGATGATCACCCGCGACGAGCAAGGACGCGCCCACCTCGGCCGAGTGGAGGGTTTTCTCCAACTGCTGATCCTCCTGAACATGCTCGCCTTCGCCTGCGAGACGCTGCCGCGCACGAGCCCCGGCTGGCAGCGGGTGTTTGGCGTCTTTGAGACCCTCAGCGTGATCATCTTCACCGTGGAGTACCTTGTTCGTGTGGCCAGCACCCGCCCGCGCATGAGCTACGTCCGCTCCTTCATGGGCGTGATCGACGTGCTCTCCATCCTGCCGTTTTACCTGAGCCTAGGCTTTGACCTGCGCAGCATCCGCGTGCTGCGTCTCTTCCGCGTTCTGCGCCTCTTCAAGCTGGCCCGCTACTCCGCCGCGGTGCAGCGCTTTCACCTGGCCTTCACCTATGCGCGGGAGGAGCTGGTGCTATTTGGCACGGCGGCCCTGATCGTGCTCTACCTCGCCGCCGTGGGCATCTACCATTTTGAAAATGAGGCTCAGCCCCAGGTCTATGCTTCAGTGTTTCACAGCCTGTGGTGGGCTATCGTCACCCTGACCACCGTCGGTTATGGCGATGCCATCCCCATCACGCTTGGCGGACGCGTTTTCACCGGCTTCGTGCTTGTCGCGGGGCTCGGCATCGTCGCTGTGCCTACCGGCCTGCTCGCTGCCGCCCTCGCGAAGGCCCGCGAGCATGAAAAAGAGGTGGCGGATGCCGAGAAGAAAGCGGACGAGGCAAAATCTGGTCGCGGTTAGCATCATTTGCACCCACCTCCTGCCCGCCTAGTCTGGCGCGAATGTCCCAACGCCTCTTCCTCCTCGACGGCATGGCGCTGCTTTACCGCGCGCACTTTGCCTTCATCAAAGCCCCCATCCGCACCAGCGATGGGTTGAACACCTCCGCGCTCTACGGCTTCGCCAACACGCTGCTCGACATCCTCAAAAATCAGCAGCCCACGCATCTCGCCGTCGCCTTGGACACCTCAGCGCCCACGCCGCGCCATGAGATGTTCCCCGCCTACAAAGCGCAGCGCGAGGAGATGCCGGAGGACATCAGCATGGCCATCCCGCAGATCAAACGGCTCATGGAGGCCATGAACGTGCCCATCCTCGTGCGCGACGGCTACGAGGCGGACGACATCATCGGCATCTTGGCGAAACGCGCGGAGAAAGAAGGCATCGAGACCTTCATGGTCACGCCGGACAAGGACTTCGGCCAGCTCGTCTCCGAGCACGTCAAGATCTACAAACCCGGACGCCAGGGCGCCGACACGGAAATTCTCGGTGTGAAGGAAGTTTGCGAGCGCTGGGGCATCGAGCGACCCGAGCAGGTCATCGACATCCTCGCGCTCATGGGCGATGCCGTCGATAACATCCCCGGCGTGAAAGGCTTCGGCGAAAAAACCGCCACCGCGCTCATTCAGCAGTTCGGCAGCGTCGAAAATCTCCTCGCCAACACCGACCAGCTCAAAGGCAAGCAGAAGGAAAAGCTCGAAGCCAGCAAGAACGACGCCCTGCTCTCCAAACAGCTCGCCACCATCTTCGTGGATGCGCCTTACGATGCGCAGGTCGCTGATCTCATCCTCAAACCGCACAACGACGAGGCGCTGAAGGCCTTCTTCACCGAGTTCGAGTTCAATGCCCTCGGTCGTCGTCTTTACGGCGATGACTTCAAAGCCGGCCGTGGCCGAAAAACCGCTGCTAAAAGCGCACCGAGCGATCTTTTTGCTGCTGCGAATGTCGAGGTGCCTGTCGCTGCGAAACTCACCACCATCGCCGACACACCACACGCTTATCATCTCGTCCAAACCGCCGAGGAACGCCAAAACCTCCTCGCCCAACTCACTCAGCAGAAATCCTTCTGCTTCGACCTCGAAACCACCGGACTCGATCCACGCGACACCAACATCGTCGGCATCGCCTTCTCATGGAAAGCACACGAAGGCTGGTTCGCGCACTTCCCACGCGACAAAGCCGCCGCGAAGGCCGTGCTCGAAGAATTCCGTGACGTGCTCACGCGCGAAGGCATCGAAAAAGTCGGCCACAACCTCAAGTTCGACCTCAGCGTGCTCCTCGCGCACGGCGTCGAGGTCGCGGGTCCGTATTTCGACACCATGCTGGCGCACGCCTTAATCGAGCCTGAGCAGCGGCACGGCATGGACTTCCTCTCGGAGACTTACCTGCGCTACACGCCAGTGCCCATCACCGCGCTCATCGGTGTCGAGAAGGACGATTTGTTCAGCCAATCGACCATGGCCGACGTCGCGGCAGAAGATGCGCGCAAAGTTGCCGACTACGCCGCCGAAGATGCCGATGTCACCTGGCAGCTCGCCGCCAAACTGCGGCCTGAAATGGCTCCGCATGGCCAGACGCGTGTGTTTGACACCGTCGAGTCGCCCTTGCTGCCCGTGCTCACCAGCATGGAGAATTTCGGCGTGAAGATCGACGTGCAGGCGCTGCGTGAATACGGAGTCGAACTCGACAAGAAAGCCGCCGAGCTGCAAAAACGCATTCAGGAAAGCGCAGGCGGCCCCTTCAACCTCAACAGCCCCAAACAGCTCGGCGAAGTGCTGTTTGATCGCCTCAAGCTCATCGAGAAGCCGAAGAAGACCGCCACCGGTCAATATCAGACCAACGAGCAGGTCTTGCAGTCGCTCACCGGCCTGCATCCCATCGTGCAGGACATCCTCGACTACCGCGAAGTCACCAAGCTCAACAACACCTACGTCGAAGCCCTGCCGCATGCCGTTTCCAAGGTCACCGGTCGCGTCCACACCACCTTCCATCAGCTTATGGCCGCCACCGGCCGCATGGCATCGAGCGATCCGAACCTGCAAAACATTCCCATCCGCTCCGATCTCGGTCGCGAGATCCGCAAGGCCTTCGTGCCCGGCTTTGACGGCTGGGTGCTGATGAGCGCCGACTACTCACAAATTGAACTCCGCGTCATGGCCGCCCTCAGCGGTGACAAGGCCATGATCGAAGCCTTTGCCCAAGGTCTCGACATTCACCAGGCCACCGCCGCCCGCGTCTATGGCGTCGAGCTTGATGGCGTGCTGCCCGAGATGCGCCGCACCGCCAAGATGGTCAACTTCGGCATCATCTACGGCATCTCCGCCTTTGGTTTGAGCCAGCGCCTCGGCATCCCACGCGGCGAGGCCGCCACCATCATCGACAACTACTTCAAGCAGTTCCCCGGCGTAAAACGCTTCATGGAGCAGATCGTCGAAGACGCCAAAACCCGCGGCTACGTCGAAACCCTCACCGGCCGCCGCCGCACCATCCGCGACATCACCAGCGGCAACGCCACCATTCGCGGTGCCGCCGAACGCGTCGCCATGAACACCCCCATCCAAGGCACTGCCGCCGACATGATCAAACTCGCCATGATCCACGTCGCCACCGCCTTGAAAAAAGCCGGCCTGCAAACCCGCATGCTCCTCCAAGTCCACGACGAACTCCTCTTCGAGATGCCCGAGAGCGAAGTCGATCAAGCCCGCACGATTATTCTCGATGCCATGAAGAACGCTCTACCACTCGAAGGCGTGCCCGTCGAGGTCGAGGCGGGCACGGGCTTGAACTGGCTGCAGGCGCATTAATCTTCGAAGTTTCAGAAAACCATGGCATCACCATCCTCTCACCAACTCTTTTGCTCCAAATGCAAGAGCACTCAGGTCATCGCTCATGGCAAACGCTATGCGCTCTATCCATCCGGCTGCGTGGCGATTTTCTCCTTGCCCTTGGCGTGGCTTCATCGCGAATCTACACCACACGACTTTGAGTGCAGGGCATGCGGTCATCGCTTCTCTAAGCGTACGCCAACCGCCAAGATCGCCTATGCAGCTTTATGGGCGACTGTTGGTATAATAATCTGGTGGATCGTGATGATGATTTGGAACTAATTTGCGAGCCCAAATACTCTCCGCCTTCGCATCAAATGCATCACGCAGGCCGTCGCTGACGAAATTGAAGGCGAGGCGGCTGACGGATCATCAGAACACCTGCTTCGCCTCACCGATGCACTTGCGCCAGTAGTAGGGACGGCGCTTGGCGTGGGCGATGGCGAGAATCACCACCTTCTCCCGCCAGATCATGTAGGCGATGTAGTATTCGCCGAAACGGGGCTTGAGATTTGCCCGGCGCACGGCTCTGCGACGGATGTTGTAGAGCAGCGGGTTCTCGCAAATGGCATGGCGATACTGGAGATAGTGCGATTCAAACGCGGTGACCAGTTCCCTGTCAATGCCCCCAAAGTGCATCAGGAGTTCATCGTGCTCCATCTGGGCCGCAGGATGGATGTTCCACTCGGTCATGGCCGGTAAACGGGACGCTGGATGCCCAGCCTGGCAAACACGGCTTCTGAACGCCGTTCAGACTCCTCGGCCGTGAGCAACTGAACCGTGCCATCTTCAATTTCCCGCACCCGCGCATCAATCTCCGCATCCCACTCGGCCTCAACGGAGGCTGCTTCAGCTCATCGTAGCTGCGAGCATGGTTGGGATACTCGTGCTGAAGATCACGAAGAAGTTCCTCAGCCTCATCCGAGGCAAGGCTACGGATTTGCTGCTTGATGCGTTCCACGGTGGCAGTCATGACGTGATACTACCTTGAGGGCCTGGATTTGTCGAGGGGCTGATCCTGCCGCCACCTTGGCATCAACAGTCCCGCACAAGCTATAGCTGAGAGAGTTGAGGGGGAGGCAGATCGAGTGTCTCTTTGCTTTCATGCTGTCAGAAACTATGAATCTGCGTGCCGATGCAGACCCTCACGACTACTGCCGCCGCCCAGATTATTGGAGTGGCTTCGATGATGCGCCCAATCGTGGTGTTTGCCCTGCTGTCCGTCAGCCTGCTCCATTCTGCCCAGGCTCACCTGGCGGACGAAAGCAGCCTGCGGGTGAAGATCGAGCCGCACCGGCTGGAAACACGCCTGACCTTCAATCTATTCACGCTGACGCGGTTTGTGAAGATCGACAGCGATGGGGACACGAAAATCAGCCTGGCGGAACTGACAGCGGCAGAACCGGGCATCGTTGATTACCTGAACAAGCATGTGCTGATTCAAATCAACCAGCAGAGGGCCGCGCTGGGCTCCCAGGCGCGGTTTGCCTGGTTGTGGCCGAATGCGTCGGAGACCGCGCCGATGACGGAGCCGGAATATGCGGCGCGGAATGTGGATGTGATCTTCATTCATGAGATCAAAGACCGGCTGATGGAGAGCTTCTGGATCGAGTTCGCCATCTTTGAGCAAACCGGGCCGATGCAGACGATTCGCGGCTTCTTTGAGCAGGAGGGCCAAGTCACCGAAATGCCGTTCAGCGTCCAAGAGCCGGACTTTTTCTATGCCACCGGCTATGCGGATGATCCGTTCGTACAAGAGGAGGAAGAGAAAAAGACGGCAGCGCCTCAAGCTGTGAAATGGCAATGGTGGCTGCTCATTCCAGGCTTCGCGGTGCTCATCCGCCTTTGTCGCAGGGCAATCTCACGCCGCAAGCATGCTGGCAGTTGAAGACTTAGGCTTTGGGGTTAGATGGCGTGAATGCGCCGGTTCACGATGAACCGCGCATTTTAATTCCACACTTCCGCGACATGATCCTCTCGTCATTCCGTCGTCTGGCCGCTTTCAGCAGCCTGTTTCTCGTCATCGCCACCCTGCACGCGGATGAAGGGCTGCCGAAGAACCAAGCGCCGCTGACGCTGCTCCAGCTCAATGATGTGTACACCGCGCTGCCGGTGGATGATGGTAAAGCGGGCGGACTGGCGCGCGTGGCGACGTTGAAGAAGCGCATCGCCGCCGAAGGCCGCAAAGTGGAGATGATCCTGTGCGGCGACTTTCTCTCGCCCTCGGTGGCATCAAGCATCTTTCGCGGCCAGCAGATGATGATGGCGCTGAACGCCTGCGGCGTGGACATCGGCATCCTGGGCAATCACGAGTTCGATTTCGGCCCGGACGTGCTGCGGGAGCGGATGAAGGAGGCGAAGTGGCAGTGGATCGTGACGAACATGTTTGAGGAGAAGGACGGCAGGCCGCTGGGCGAGGCTCCGACGTTTTTGCTGCGCGACTACGGTGGCCTGAAGGTGGGTTACCTCGGCGTGTGTCTGGCGGGTGATGAGATCAGCCCGGACCGGCGGGAGGGATTCCGTTTTGACGAACCGCTGGAGTCGGCGCGGAAGATGGTGACAGAATTAAAGGCCAAGGGCGCGCAGGTGATCGTGGCAGTGACGCATCTTGATTATGCGGATGACCGCCGGCTGGCGCTGCTATGCCCGGAGATCGATGTGATCATGGGCGGCCATGAGCATGAGGCGATCACCACGCATGTGGGCAAGACCTTGATCACCAAGTCCGGCAGCGACGTGCGCTTCGTGGCGCGCATCGACATCGTGCCGACGGCGGACGGTGTGATCGAAAAGCAGTTCGAGCTGATCCCCATTAACGCCAGCCTGCCGGATGATCCGGCCACTGCGACGGTGGCGCAGGACTTTGAAGACCGGCTGGGAAAAGCGCTGGAGGTGGAGGTGGGCCGCACGCGCGTCCCGCTGGACGCGGTGGCGGAGAGCGTGCGCTCGCGTGAAAGCAACCTGGGCAATCTGCTGGCCGACGCGATGAAAGAGGACACGAAAGCCGAGCTGACGATCCTGAATGCCGGCAGCATTCGCGGCAACCGCATCTTCCCGCCCGGCATGCTGAAACTGCGCGATGTGGTGGCCGTGCATCCCTTTGGCGGCACCGTTTGCACCGTGGAGGGCGATGGCGCGCTGGTGCTGGCGGCGTTGAATCATGGCGTGGGCCGTCTGGGCGAGAGCGTGGGCCGTTTCCCGCAGGTCTCCGGTCTGCGTTTCCGTGTGGACCCCAAAGCGCCCGCCGGTGATCGCGTGCGCGAGGTGATGGTGAACGGCGAGCCGCTCGATTTGAAGCGAACCTACAAAATGGCGGTGGGGGATTACATGGTGCGCGGCGGCGACGGCTACGAAGTGCTGACCAAGGCGAAGATCATCGTCGGTCCGGAATCCGGCAACACGCTGGCCGATGTTCTCGAACGCTACATCCGCACGCGAGGTGAGGTCGCGCCGGAAGTCGAAGGCCGCATCGTCATTGCGGATGTCGTCGCGCCGACTATTGCCAAGCGCCCGGTGCTGTTGGACACCGACATGGGCATCGACAGCGTTTTGGGCCTGCTCTACCTGCTGAAAGAGCCGGGCGTCGCGCTCCAAGGCATCACCATCACGCATGGCATCGCCGACACCCAGGCAGGCGCGGAGAATGCGCGGCGCATTCTGGAACTGGCGGGACATCGCAACATTCCCGTGGCGCTGGGTCAGGCTGGCCCGCTGGTGGGACTGCGGGCGTTCCCGGAATTTTGGAAGGGGCAGGCCAGCAGGCTCGGTGGATTAAAACTGCCGGAGGCCGTGGCTCCGCTGAGCGCGAAATCAGCAGCGGATTTCATGACTGACGCGCTCGAAAAAAGCACCGAACCCGTCACTGTGGTGGCGATGGGGCCGCTGACGAATCTCGCTCAGGCATTGAAGGCGAAACCGGAGCTGGCGAAGAAAATCAAAGAGATCGTGGCGATGGGCGGTGCGATCACAGGCCCCGGCAACGTGGACAAACCCTTCGTGGGCATCCGCAACGGCGCGGCGGAGTGGAATTTTTACCTCGACCCGCAGGCGGCGGAGATCGTGCTCAACAGCGGCGTGCCTTTGCGGCTCATTCCGGTAGAGGCCACGAAAAACCTGCCCGTGACCACCGCGTTTCGAGATCGTGTACGCGAGGCGAAGCGCGACACGCAGTCCGAGCTCGTTCTGGACCTGCTCAATGCCGTGCAGGAGGGCATCGACGGCGGCTGGTTCTTCTTCTGGGACACCATGGCCGCCGTGGCGGTGGCGCATCCTGAGATCATGGGCAGCCATGAGGCAACGATCAAAATCGTGACCGAGGACGGCCCCATGCTGGGGCAGACGCTCCCAGCGGACGATGGCGTGGCAGTCCAAGTGGGAGAGGAAATCAATCTCGCAGTCTTTGAAGGTCTGCTGCTGAAGATGCTGCTGGACTGAGACAAATCCACATTGCCAAAACTGGGTCGATGCATTAAAACGGCCGCCTATGGCCATCACTGAAGTTACTCGCGAAGGTTGGTTTTCCCGTCTGGGAAAGAGTGTCGGGGGAATGTTCGCAGGAATCATCCTCTTTCTCATCGGCATCGGCGTCACCGCCTGGAATGAAGGACGCGCGGTAAAAACCGCCCAAGGGCTGGCCGAGGGCTCGTCTGCCGTGGTCAGCGTGGATTCCGCCACCGCCGACAGCGCGAACGAGGGCAAGCTCGTTCATCTCAGCGGGCTGGCCACCACCACGGAAACTTTGCGCGACGACATATTCGGCCTCGAAGCCAAGGCGCTGCGTCTCAAGCGCCATGTGGAGATGCTGCAATGGAAGGAAAAGAGCACGAGCAAGACGGAGAACAAAGTCGGCGGCGGCACCGAGACCACGACCACCTACACCTATGAGAAGGCGTGGTCGGACAAAGTGATCCCGTCAGACGAATTCAAAGAAGCAGACAAGCATCGCAATCCCGGCGTGATGCCTTTGGAGTCGGCTTCACAAACCGCGAAAGTCGTGACCCTCGGCGGTTTCCAGCTCGGCAGCAGTCTGGCCGGACGTGTCGGCAATTTTTCACCCCTGCCCCCCCCGGCCCAACTGCCCGCCGGATTCAAGGCGCAGGGCAACACGATCTACCGCTCCATGGCTGTTCCGGCCATCACACCAGCCGCGACCACGACGACCGCGAATCCTCTGGGCTCCGGCATCGTGACGCCAGCGGCCACCACCACCGTGACGACGACGGCAGAGCCGCAGATCGGCGATGTGCGAATCACCTTTGAAGCCGTCAAGCCCTCCGAGGTGTCTGTCATCGCCCAACAGCGTGGCAGCAAACTGGAACCCTATCGCACCAAGGCCGGCACCACCCTGGAACTGGTGGACGATGGCGTGGTGCCTGCGGCGGACATGTTTGCCTCGGCCGTGGCCTCCAACAACATGATGACCTGGCTGCTGCGTTTCCTTGGCTTCCTCGCCTTGTACATCGGCATGAGCATGCTGCTGGCCCCGCTCGGCGTGCTGGCGGACGTGCTGCCCTTCCTTGGCAGCATCATGCGCTTCGGCACCTCGCTCATCGCCTTCGTGATCGCCGTGCCCACTTCCCTCGCCACCATCGCCATTGCCTGGCTGGCCTACCGTCCGGTACTGGGCATCACGCTGCTGGTGATCGGAGTGGGCGTGCCCATCGCTCTTTTGATCATGAAAAAGGGCAAGGCTGCCGCGCCTGTCCAAGCATAAGCGTCCCGCCATTTCATTCCAAACACAAACCTCCACCTGATAAGATCGGGTGGAGGTTTTTTATATTCCATCCTCACGCTCAGCCCATCGCCTCACGAGCGGCGCGCTCGCCGGACTCGACACCGCCGTTCATGAAGCCGGGGGAGACGCTGCTGGTGTGCTCACCGGCGAAGATGAGGCGGCCATCGAGCGCGGGCTTGGGTGACTCCTCGTACATCCAGGTGTACTGGCCGACAAAGGGGCAACTGTAGCTGCCTTTGGTTAAGGGCTGTTTCGGCCAGTTCATCGCGGCGGCCTTGCCATCGTAAGCCTTCTTCACGCCAGGGATTGCGGCGTCCAGCTCGTCAAGATAGTCGGCCATCATGCCTTCGGAGTGATTTTCCCCACGGCGGCCACCCAGCAGGTTCGTGATGATGCCGCGCATGCCGGGCTGACCACGACTGGTCTCCCACACGTTTTGATAAGTCGGCTCCATGGCGAAGACGCTGCCGTTGCCGATGAAGTCGCGCCCTGGCACCGGATCACGCCACAGACGGCGGGTGAAGCTGCGGAAGACCTTCACATTGCTGCCGTAGCCCATCTCGCGGATGCAGCGTTTCTTGGAAGCCGTCAGCGGCAGGTCAAACACCCCCGGCACACCACGCAGCACGGTGAACGGGATGGCGAGGATCACGCGCTCATAGTCCACCCCCTTCACACCGGCCTGGGTGCTGAACTTCATTGTCACCCGGCCGTCCTTGTCGGCGATGCCCGCGAGTTTGTGCCCCAGGTGCAGGGTGATCTTGCTGCGGAGTCGGTCCATGAGCACGGTGGGCAGCGTGTCGTTGCCGCCCTGGATGCGCCAGCCC
>Ga0209573_1002699_pt1 | contig 21632 bp, 13 predicted proteins | sample TNRBio252014_DNA_FD_185870 | JGI IMG/M metagenome (GOLD analysis project Ga0209573, IMG submission 185870) | Wastewater treatment Type I Accumulibacter community from EBPR Bioreactor in Madison, WI, USA - TNR Reactor_6/25/2014_ DNA (SPAdes)... | ecosystem: Engineered > Bioreactor > EBPR >...
TCCTGAAACGGGTGGACGGAAAAGTGAAAGAAATGTCTATTGATGGTCAAAAAGTACCCGAAAGCGAGTTTGGCAACTATGCCGAAATGGTCAACAAAATAGATGCAGAGATCAAAGCGGACATGGAACAAGCCGAGCGCGATCGGGAACAGGCGCAACTGGACCGGGAACAAGCAGAACGGGATCGCGCGCAGGCAGAATTGGATCGCGAACAGGCTGAACGCGACCGCGAAAACGCGAAATTAGATATGGAACAAGCCGAACGAGACCGCGAGCAGGCTAAATTAGACGTGGAGCAAGCCAAACGCGATGTGGAACAAGCTGCCCGTGACCGGGAACAAGCAGAAAAAGACAGAGCGCAATCCGCCTTCGACGCCGCTCAGGCAACCCTTGACCGCGAACAAGCCACCCGCGATGTAGAACAGGCCACGCGCGACCGCGAACAAGCGGGAAGAGACCGCGAACAGGCTGCCCGTGACCGGGAACAGGCTGCCCGCGACCGCGAACAAGCCCAAAAAGACCGCGAAATGATGGAAAGCATGATCGCTGAAATGATTAAAGACGGCCTCATTCTGGATAAAAAAGGCTTGTCTTCTTTAAAGTTAAACGAAAAAACATTCGAGGTGAATGGCAAAAAGCTTTCTGATGATCTGCACCGGAAATACAAAGGAAAGTATGCCAAAGAGTTGAATTACGAAATCCGATACAACAACGGAAATAAAATATCCCGCATGGGAAAGACCGCAGAATAACAAACACCGATCACTCCTGCACGTACACTCGCTTCACCCTGGGTGAAATGCACGTAAACACTTCATAAGGAATTGTTTGCAATGCAGCGGCCAATTCTGCCACGGGCAGGTGATCACCAAAAATTTCGACCTCATCCCCTTCTTTGGCATCGGGAATTTGCGTGACGTCAATCATGCACATATCCATACACACACTGCCAATGATGGGTGCGCGTTTGCCGCCGGCAAGGACGCTGAAATGTCCGTTGCCGGCGGCACGCAATAAGCCGTCTGCGTAGCCGATGCTGATCGTGGCAATGCGCTTATCCTGATCGGCTTGTCCCCGTCTTCCATAGCCGATTGTGGTTCCTGTGACTGCCTTTTTGATTTGAGAGATGGTGGCTTTCAGGGAAAGCACCGGTTTTAGCCGCTTACTGAAAGCGCCCGTTGCGCCTATTCCATACAACCCGATGCCCAGCCTTACCATATCCATTTGAGCCTGGGGGAACCGCTCAATGCCCCCTGAATTGAGGATGTGGCGGAGTGGCTGGTAGCCGATGCCTTCCGAAATGAGGGTATACTGCGCCTCGAATTGCTGGATTTGCGCGCGCGTGAAGTCGTCGTGATCCGGCGCTTCACTTGCTGCAAGGTGGGAAAATAGGCTCCGGACGCTCAAGTGCGGGTAGGCCGCCAGCAATTCCAGCAGCGCCTCTAAGTCTTCAGCTTCAAATCCAAGCCGACGCATCCCGGTATCCAACTTTAGGTGGATCGGCACGGCCCGCGCTGCATCAGCACTGAACTGGGCAAACTGCCGGAGTTGGGCCAAACTGTATATTTCGGGTTCAAGGTCGTAGCGCAACAGGCTGTCGAAGGCCGCTTCTTCCGGATTCAGCACCAGAATGGGCAGTCGGATGCCGCCCCGCCGCAATTCAGCACCTTCGTCGGCATAAGCCACAGCTAAATAATCCACTTTGTGAAATTCCATCAACCGCGCGGTTTCCAAACTACCACTGCCATAAGCCGCAGCTTTCACCATGGCCATGATTTTGGTGTCGGGACGCAATTTCCCACGGTAGATACGGAGGTTGTAGGCCAACGCGCTGAGGTTCACTTCCAGCACCGTTCGATGCATTTTTTGCGACAAGCGCCGGGCAATTTTTTCAAAAGCAAAGGGTCGCGCCCCTTTGACTAAAATGACTTCGTTTTGAAAGTCAAAGCGGTGACAAACGCTCAGAAATTCGGAGGTGGTTGCAAACAAGTGCACCCCAACAGAAGCTGGCAGCAGGTTTTTCAGGGCCTGTACCGCCTGCCCGATGCCGATGAGCCGATTAACGCCTTTTTCGCGGATGAGCAGTGCCACATCGGCGTAGAGGTCGGCCTCTTCCCGGCCACTTTGCAAAATATCGGAGAGGATTAGCGTGCGGCGGGCGCCCCCGCGCTGTTGTTCCATGAAATTGAGCGCGATGGACAAGGACGTAAAATCCGAGTTGTAGCTGTCGTTGATCAGCGTACAACCATTGATGCCTTCCCGTAATTCGAGGCGCATGGCCACTGGTTCTAAGTTTGCCATGCGCTGTTCGATGACTTCCTGCGGCACTTCCAAAAGCAGCAGCATTGCCCAGCAATGGATGGCATTTTCAATAGATGCCACATCGCTGAACGGAATGGTGATGGCGATTATACCTCCTTTAAAAACAGCTTCAATATGTGCCTGACCGCCTCCGGTTTGGCGGATATCCGTAATCCGAAGATCGGCTGCTTCCGAACGCGACCAGCAAAAAACAGGTTTGTTCAGCGCGCGGATGGCTGCGTCTACGCTTGGGTTGTCTTTGCAATACACAATGACGTTGGTAAACTCAAAAAGCAGGAGTTTTTCCTGCAATTTTTCTATCAAATCTGCAAATCCTTCCGCATGAGCTTCGCCGATATTGGTGAAAATGCCCGCTGTGCAGCGGATGATCTGCGCCGTGCGTGCCATCTCTCCGGTTTGGGAAATGCCCGCTTCAAAAATACCGATGGTATGCCTGGGTTGCAATTGCCAGACGGAGAGCGGCACACCAACCTGAGAGTTGTAGCTGCGCGGGCTGCGCACAATGCGGTGGTCGTCGCGCAACAACTGGAAAAGCCACTCTTTGACGATCGTTTTCCCGTTACTGCCAGTGATGCCCACGACCGGAATATCGAATTGCTGCCGGTGGTGGGCTGCTAATTGTTGCAAAGCGGTCAATACATCAGTTACCTGTACAATATTGGCCTCGGCCAGGGCATCGTAACCGTCCTTTTTGTTGACTACAAAGCTTCGAACCCCCGCTTTATACAATTTTTCCAAAAAAGTATGCCCGTCCTGACTAACGCCCGGCAAGGCAAAAAACAGGGTCGTTTCCGGAAAAATGAGCTGGCGGCTATCCGTGAGCAGGTGCTTCACAATAGCTTTACCCCCAGAGCGATGCAGGAATTTTCCGCCGGTGATTTGAGCGATTTGCTTTATGGTGTAGTGCATATTTAGCGCGGGATGAACCTGAGTTTTCAGGGACTTTGAAAATGGCCATTCTGAAATTATTATTCCCAGAATACTTTTAATCCTTCAACCGTGTATTGTGCAACCAAAGCATCTGCACTTAAAAGGATAAGCCCCTGTTGAATTGCTTGTCTAATGAGCATTCGGTCAAATGGGTCTTTATGAAAATTAGACTGAAGTAGATGATAACGACTAGCTTCAACTGGTTCCAACGGCAGTAATTCATACTGCATTTGACCACATATCAGAGGTAAATTCACAGGATCAAAATTGAAAAAATCCAGTTTCCCCAAACGGTATTTCAATGATATTTCCCATAAACTAACCGAGCTAACAAAAATGGCATTTTCGGAATTTTTGAGTATGTCCTGCACCTGTTTCGGAATTTTGCTTACCTCAAAAACCGACCATAGCAAAACATGGGAATCAAGCAGGTATTTTTTCATCTGGAAAACATTTCTTCTTCGGTCATTTTGAAATCCTCTTTTATCAAAAAACCAGCTTCCCCCTCTAAGAGTCCGAGCGGACGGGGAGATGAAGCTGGCATGTTTTGTTTGGGAACAAGATAGGCCAATATTTCTTTTTTCCTGCCAAACGTGATCGCAATGGATTCGCCTTGCTGTACCCTTTTGAGGATGTCTGAAAATGTGGCCTTTAAATCACCAACCGTAATGGTCTTCATATCTTATATTTTACTACAAAAATACAAAAACCAGACAACTTGTCAAGTTAAAGGGTGCATCAAATAATCGCAGATCCCAAAAACCCTCCCTATTTTCGCAGTCTGAAATAAAAAAACGCTTTATGCTCAAAATCGGTGTCATTGGAAGCGGCTCCATGGGATCCGGCATTGCTCAGGTTGCTGCGCTGGCCGGCCACGAAGTCTACCTCTACGACAACAACCCGGATGCGCTGGAGCGCGCCCAGCAACAATTGGGTGAAACGCTGCAACGTTTGGCCGAAAAAGGCAAGCTGGGTGGGGCTACGGCGCAGGAAATCCTCGCCCGCATCCACTGCATTCAAAATATTTACGCCTGCCAGGATGCGGGGTTAGTCATTGAAGCGATTGTGGAGGATATGGAAGTCAAAAAAGCGGTTTTTGACCAGTTGGAAGACGTGACAACGCATCACTGCCTGCTGGCAACAAATACCTCCTCTTTGTCGGTGACGGCCATTGCAGCGGCTTGCCAAATGCCTGAGCGCGTACTCGGGTTGCATTTTTTCAACCCGGCGCCGGTGATGAAATTAGTCGAAGTGGTGCCCGCCATCCAAACGACGCCTGCGGTCATCGAACAAGCCTGTGCGCTCATGAAGGCATGGGGCAAACTCCCTGTGGTGGCCAAAGATACCCCGGGGTTCATTGTCAACCGCATTGCCCGGCCTTTTTATGGGGAAGCGCTGCGCATCTTCGAAGAGGGTATCGCCGACGTGCCAACCATAGACTGGGCCATGACTGCCCTCGGCGGCTTCCGCATGGGGCCGTTTACCCTTATGGATTACATTGGCAACGACGTCAACTATACCGTGACGGAAACGGTGTTCCGATCCTTTTTTTATGATCCGCGCTACAAACCTGCTTTTACCCAGAAACGCCTTGCTGAGGCGGGCTATCTGGGCCGGAAAACAGGGCGTGGTTTTTACGATTACAGCAAGGGAGAAGAAAATTTGCTGACTGCTGCCAAAACAGCCGAAGCGCTTGGCCGGCAAATCGTGGAGCGCATCGTCGCTATGCTCATCAACGAGGCCGCCGACGCACTGATGCTGAACGTGGCTTCCCGCGACGACATTGACATCGCAATGACCAGCGGTGTTAACTACCCGAAAGGCTTGCTGCAGTGGGCCGACGAGTGGGGCGCTGCGCATTGCGTCGCTGTGCTGGATGCTTTGTATGAGACGTACCGCGAAGACCGTTATCGGTGCAGCCCGTTGTTGCGCCGCATGGCCAATGAAGAACATACTTTTTATGAATCTTAGAAGTGGTAGAAAAAAAGAACCCAGGAATAATGCAAAACCTGCTTCCACCCACCCTTTCTTTTGACCGCCCAAACCCGCTGCGCTATGTCGGCTGGTTTGTATTCTTTGCTTTGGGCGCGATGGCCTGGGCGTTTTTTTTAGAGCGCACCGTTTTTTTAGACGCGGCGTTTCAGTCCTTTAGCGTCATTACAAAAAATGAATTGGCCATCCAGGTTGGTCGCTTTGGTTCGGCAGTGACGCAGGTCTTTCCATTGGTGGCCGTTCGCTTAGGCTGGTCGTTGGAAAGCGTGCTGAAAGCATATTCGATGTCGTTTGTGATCTATCCGTTCGTGCTGTTTTTGCTGCTCGTAGGGCTGTTCCGAAACGGGCGTATGGGATTGGTGCTGGCCCTGTTTTATACCCTGTTGGTGAGCCATACATTTTACTGGATCCAGTCGGAGTTGCTGCAAGGCTGCGCTTTGGTAATTTTTTACTACGGCATTGTGGATGCCCTGTTTTACAAAGACCATCCGGCACTCAATCGGCTGCTGCCTGCCGTGGCGATCTACCTGCTCATGGCTGGGTTGAGCGTCGTCATTATCTTCTTTCACCCGATAACGTTTATCCCGTTTTTTTATATCTGGATGTTTATGGCCATTAGCCAGGAACGGGAAAAGCGCAGGGCTTTTTACCTGCTGCCGGTTTTGGGCATTGCAGTCATGCTGTTTAAGCGGTTTGGCCTTCCGGCCAATGCTTACGATGCAGCGACAACGGGCCTGGCAGATGACCTTTGGAAACATGCCGCTCGCTTTTTCTCCCTGCAAAGCACCGAAAATTTCTATCGCTTCTGTGTCACGGATTATTATTGTTTTCCTTTGTTGTTGATGACTCTTATCGGCTTTTATACCTGGCAGCGCAATTTCCTCAAGCTCATTTTTGTGGTCGGTTCGGTACTGGCCTATTTAGTTTTGGTGAATTGCACTTTCCACTGGAATGTGGAGCAATTTTACATCGAAAGCCACTACCAGGTACTGTCGGTGCTGATGGCCGTTCCATTAGTGCTGGATCTCCTGCGCGCACCGCGATGGCGTCGGGTTTTGTTGTTCCTGATTCCGGCAGTGGTGGCCATTCGGGTCGTGCATATTGGCTGGCAGCACAATTTGTACGAAAAACGCTTGGTCATAGAACGTCAATTACTCGATCATGCGAAAAAAATTGACGGTCAGAAATTTATGATTTCCCGCGACGACCTGCCGTGGGGCGACCTGTTCATGACCTGGGGTCTGCCTTACGAAACCCTATATCTTTCGGCGCTCGAACACCCCGATTCCGCCATCACGGTGTTGTCACTGGAAGGCGACCAGCCTTTTGTGAACGAAAATGCCGCCAAAACCGACCTGTTTTTCGGCCCCTGGGGCATCCAGCACCAAAGCGAAATTGAAAAAACCGGATATTTCAGGTTGCACGACACCATTCCTTACCGGAAATTATCGAGGGTGGAGGCATTTGGGGAGTAACGGTGCTGCCTAACCGGCATTAACAGGATCCCATTTGCCGCCAAGGCAGTAAAACCAATAAAATTTACTGGTTTTTTTGCCGCCATTAGCCAATTCTAAAAAGCAGCGTATGGCCACATAATCCATCAGCGCTTCCAACGTTTATTTCAATAGGCTACTGGCGCCGGGACATTAGGCAGGAAAGGGAATATCTATCAAACTCATTGAAAAAGATCTATCTGGTTTTTTATCCGGGAATAATTCTTTTTTAAAATTGATAAATATGAAAAGCTTTACAAGAATAATCCTGGCACTTCTGTTTTTTAACCCTGATATTTCTTTTAGTAGTAAAGCTCAAAGTCATCAAACACCTATCGCCTTCGATCATTTGACGGTTGAAGAAGGGCTTTCGCTCAGTACTGTTTATACCACGTTACAAGATCAAAATGGGTTGATTTGGATTGGTACCCGGTACGGTTTGAACCGATATGACGGATACGAGTGCCGGGTTTTTTTACCCATAAAAGGCGATAAAACTTCATTGGCAGGGCCAACCGTGATCGCTCTGGCAGAAGATAGAAAAGGAAAAATATGGATTGGACATCGAGATGCCGGAATAAGTGTATGGGACAAAACAAAGGGAATTTTTGAGCAATTTCCAGGCAAGCCAGATAGCGAAATTGATTGGAACAAAATTACAGTCAGAAGCATCCATGAAGATAGCCGGGGCTGGTTGTGGGTTGGGACAGCCGGGGCTGGCGTTTTTGTTTTTGATGAAACCCGCAATAAGATAGAGCACCTTTGTATCCAATGCCAGCCCCGGACTAAAGCACTGAAAACCAATTTTATTTTCGATTTTCAGGAAGACCGGCAAGGTAGAATCTGGATAGCTGCCAATGGTCGGGGGATTACCGTTTATGATCCGGTATCACGGTCAACCACTTTTATCAACAGCGACGACGCCTTGAATCTTAATAGTTACGAAAAATCACTTTGCCTTGACTTACAGGGGAATTTGTGGATTGGCACTGCCGGAAGCGGATTGTACAAATACGACATGGCCGGCAAAAAATTTGAGCATTTTTTCACCGACAAAAATAATTCCCCGCAAGGTTTATCCCATAATATCATTACGGACCTTGCTGTTGACTCATCAGGGTTGCTTTGGATTGCCACTGATGGCGGCGGACTCAATATCCATGCCCCGGGCAGTAAAACCTTTCAACACATCACAGTCTCTCCCGGGCACCCTCAATCGCTCAATACCAATGCCTTATATCATTTGATGTTCGACCGTACCGGTAATCTCTGGATCAGTACTTTTAATGGCGGTATAAATATTCACAAGGCTTTTAAATCACCATTCCTGATTCATGAAAATCAAAATGACTACGGGCGGAAAGGACTCCGTTCTGTCCTGGCTTTGAAGGAGGATGTCCATGGAAAAATCTGGATGGGGACAGATGGAGGAGGTTTATTTTTTACAGATACCAAAAAACACAGCATCGAAATACAAGCGGTAACAATTGCTGGGAAAAAATTTCCTAAGCCCGTAATTACCTGCATTGAAACCGATGGGGAAGATGGGCTTTGGCTGGGCACATTTGCCGATGGATTGAGTTATTTTAACACCAAAACCCAAACGATCCGCAATTTTCGTAATCACCCGGATGATGAAAACTCCCTTTCTCACAATAATGTATGGGCTATTGAAGCAGACAAAAAAGGTGGCTTGTGGATTGGTACATTAGGTGGCGGGCTAAACTATTTATCCCCGGATAAAAATACGCTCAAACGCTTTGAAATTGAATCAACTGATCCCAATAGTATTACCAGTGTACAGATCGTAGATGTACTACTGGACAACAACCAGGAATACCTTTGGGTTGCCAGTGAAGACAAAGGCTTAGACCGGCTTCATCTCGCTTCAGGAGATGTCAGGCATTACACGCAGTCAGGGGCAGAAAGATCGAAATGCCTGAGCAGTAATAACCTGCAATGTTTGTTTCAAGACCGACAGGGCAGGCTATGGATTGGTACTGAGTTTAATGGATTGAACTGCCTGATTCCCGAGACGGGTGAGGTGCGGCATTATGATATGAAAAACGGGTTGCCCTCTGATATGATCAGCAGCCTGGAGGCGGACGAAGCGGGAAACCTTTGGATCGCCACCCCCAAAGGTATTGTCAGGTGGAATCCGGCAAACAATGTAATCATTGATTTTGGCGGCGACGCCAACCTGAAGAGTAATCAGTACAATCCCAGGTCTTCTCTTAGCCTGAAAGACGGAAGGTTGGCATTCGGTGGAACCAATGGCTTTTCGATACTTTTACCCAACAATTTCCAACTCAATCCTCATCCCCCCAAAGCAATTTTCACAGATTTGAAAATATCGGGGCAATCGGTACCAATCGGTAAATGGAAGGGGCAAACCGTTTTGAATGGCAACCTGAACGATCCGGCTACAACGGTTCGGCTTTCTTACGCTGACAGAGGAATTATCTTTGAATTTACCGGAACAGATTATACCAATCCGGATAAAAATAAATTTGCCTACCAGTTGATCGGATTTGATGACGAATGGAATTACCCTGGTGCGGGCCATCAAAGAGCCATCTATTCCAGCCTGAAAGGAGGCGCCTATTTACTAAAGGTCAAAGCCTCCAACAACGACAATGTTTGGGGGGAAGTCAAAACGCTTGTTGTCAACGTTACGCCCCCCTTTTGGGAAACCTGGTGGTTTTATCTTTTATGCCTAACAGCCATAATGGTGATCACATTTTTGGTTATCCGGTACTTTCTGGAACATCAAAAAGCTGTATTTCAAGAAAAATCTTTCGCGGCAGAGCAAGAAATTCTCCGGTTGAAAAACGAAAACCTGGAAAAAGAAGTGGAGTCAAAACAAACCCAACTCAGCGCTTCTGTTTTACAAAGTGCACATAAAAACCAGTTTCTGGCAGACATCAAAGCCCTAATTCAAAAAATTGAACTCCCCCGGAACACTGCCCAGAATCCGGAGTTACGCAAAGTGGTCAGGGCTATTGATCAGGAACTTGATCAGGAAGATTACTGGGCGCAATTTCAACTTACCTTCAACCAGATGCACCAGAGTTTTGTGCAGCAGCTACAACATTGGCATCCCAATATTTCTGACCATGACAACCGACTTTGCTGCTTCATCCGCATGGGGTTATCTAATAGCGAGATCGCCTCCATTCTCAACGTTACCATAAATGGCGTGGAACAGAGTAAATATAGACTGAAGAAAAAAATGTGTCTGGACAAAGATGCCTCTCTTAACGATTACATCAAAAATCTTTGAGTTGACATTGGCGCTTTCACCAGGATGCCTGCCTTAGAGACCTGGTCTGCGATTACCCATCCCAAATAGTATTCGGCATTCTGTGCCAAAAGCGCCCAATCAAGTAGAATTTTGCGCATGGCGAGCGTTTGTCAGGTGCTTTTTTTCCAATTCCCCCTCTTTTTAGGATACACTTGCAGGTGTTTTACCAGAGATGTTCAGCCTTTTCAAAGTTGAACACCTTCGCGTCCAGTAGTATGGGTTCAAACTTATTCGATTTATCACGTTTTTTCCAACAAAAAAAATTATTATGAAATTGAAATTAAACACTTTGGTTCTGCTTATTTTATTGAGCTTTGGACTCTATGCTCAAGTAACGATCACAGGAACGGGAACCGGAGGTTGGAACCAACCTGGCGGCCTGGCCTTAACATCAACCGATGGGATTGTCTGGACTGCTGAAAACTTTGAAATTGTAGGAGACGGCAATATGAAGTTTTCTGAGGGCGGGACCTGGGAAACGACAGGTGGCTATTCTGCCAGTACGCCTGCTCCCGGGTTTCCATCAGGAACCGTAACGATTAATGGTGGCACGAACATTGTGGGCACATTGGGCTTCTGGAACGTTACCTACAATTTGACCACAAAAGAGTATACTTTCACGCCGGGTATAAACCCCAACCCTGTTGTAGTCGTTAGTGGGGGCGGTTTAGGTGCGGATATTCAAATGAATACCGCTAATGGGGTAAGCTATGCGAAGAAAAGCTTGTTTTTTCCGGGAGGGGACGCAAGCTTCAAGCAGACTTCGCCAACAACGGGGCAATGGGGCGGCCCATTTCCTGATGGCCCGGCAGTTGTGAACGGAACCATACCTGTACCGGCAGGCGCTTATAACGCTTATTTTGTTTTGCCTTCTGCAATTGGTCCGGCTGAATACATCTTTGAACCCGTTGTGGTGAGCATGATCGGCAATTTCGCTGGTTCCGGATGGAATACAGATTTGGATTTAGAAACAACAGACAATGTCATTTTCACAAAATCTAATTGGGCTCCTGTCGTGAATCCTACCTGGACGGACACGACGCTGAATTTGAAGTTCAGGGACAACCATGACTGGACATTTCAATATGGTAACAGCTCTTCAACGAATGGCGCCAATTATCCAAATTTAACAGGCACGGCCATGAACGGGATAGCTGGTGGCGGCGGAGACATTTTCCTCCCCTGGCCTGCTCCCAATGCATACAATGTTACTTTTGACAGATCAACGGGCGTATGGACATTTGAAGTCGTACAAGTGTCTTCAACCCGCAACATTGAACCCGTTAGCTTCCAGGTTGCACCGAATCCAACTTCCGATCTGTGGAACTTCACATTTAAAGATAATCCACGGGCAAATACCATTCAGATTGTGGATATTTTGGGGAAAGTTGTTTCCACAACGCAGATCCGTTCAACGAATGTGCCTGTGGATGCATCGCAGTTGCCTAACGGTGTTTATTTTGCAATAATAGGCCCTGAGTCTGTAAAATTGGTGAAGCACTAATAAGGCGTGTTTTTATACCTCGCGCCGCCAGGTGCGAGGTATACATAACCTTGAGCTATGTTAGCGTAGCGCCCGCAGGGAGGCCCACCACATCATTTTTCAGAGAACCACTTTTTTACCAATAAATGCTATTTGTATGGGGCTTAAATACTATTTCCAAATTCTCTTCTTTTTCATCGTCAATGTTGCAAGCGCGCAATCCATAACGGTAAATGGGAACGTTGTAGATTCGAAAAACAAACAACCTTTGCCAGGCGTTGCCATTTTTGCTAAAAATACTCAAGACGGTGTAGTGACAGATTTGGATGGGAACTACTCCATAGCAATAAACCCAAACGACACCCTGGTATTTTCATTCCTGGGGTTTGTTAGTCAGGAAGTTGTCATTACCCAATCACAAACCTTAAATATCAGCCTTTCAGAAGGCGCCAGCAGCCTCGAAGAAGTTGTTGTTGTCGGTTATGGCACCCAAAAGAAAGCATTGGTCACAAACGCTATTGCTTCAGTGGGGGCAGCCTCTTTTGACGATCGGCCAATCACTTCTGTGGGGCAGGCACTTCAGGGCAATGCAGCGGGTGTTACGGTCGTACAATCATCCGGAAAACCGGGCGGGGCATTGGATATAAGGATAAGGGGTTTAAACTCAATTGTTTCCGGAGTGAACCCGTTGTTTGTTATTGATGGCGTTCAGACGTATTCGGCAGAAGGTGTAAATACGGATGACATTGTTGATATACAGATTTTGAAAGATGCTACCGCTACGGCAATATACGGCATCAACGGCAGTGCGGGCGTGGTATTGATAACGACCAAAAGAGGTAAGGCCGATAAGCATGTATTGGGCTTTAGTTCTTATATCGGCACTTCGGAGATTGTTAAAAATATCGAGGTGCTGAACTTGGACCAGTATAAAACCTTAATGGGCGAACTGAGCTCGTCGTACGTAGAACAAGCCAACGCTCCCAAATATGCTGGCATCAACACCAACTGGAGCGATGAAGTTTTTCGGACGGGGCAAGACGAGAACTATGAACTTTCTTACTCTGGTGGCGCCAAAAAACTCAGGGTATTTACATCTTTAGGCTATCAAAACACTAAAGGGATTGTACGACCTTCGAGGTTCGCCAGGTATTCTGGCAGGCTAAATTTGGATTACGATGTCAATTCGTGGCTGAAAGTATATGCCAACGTAAATTTGATCAAAACAGAGCTGGCAAATACAAGTGATAATAACAGTGCCAACCAGGGCGGGGTGATTTTGAGTGCATTAACGACCCAGCAATACTTGCCAATATATGCCGATGACCTTGTCGGCGGTGCTGAAGCAAATGGCCAGTTGCCGGGGCAGTTTGCTTCCAACCCCATTGCATCCTTAGAAAACCCGGTATCCTTTGCAAGCAGACAAGAAGATACCCATGTAAACAGAATTTTGGGGAATTTAGGTTTTGAGGTTCGTTTGATGAAAAATCTAGTCTGGAACCAGTCAACTACGATTGATCGGTCAAGTAGTGAATATGAATTTTTTGTGGATAGCTACCGGTCAAATTACGGCAGGAACAACGACAACCCAGATATTGCCACAAGAGGCATTGGGCGGCAATACCTCACGAAGAACCTGAACTTGAATTTTGAAAACACTTTGGAATATCTGACAAGAACGAATGACCATGAACTCAAGGTTTTATTAGGGTCTGGTATCCAGCATTTTGGGTTTAATCAGGATCAATTGGAGGGTATTGGTTTTGGGCTTGACCTCAGAACATTGGACCTTGGCCAGATGATGGATACCACCCATGCCCGGAGAATTGAGCGGGAAAAGAACACCGTTTCCTATTTCACAAGGGTCACCTACAACTTCATGGATAAATATGTCATCAATGGCGTGTTCAGGGCAAGCGGTTCTTCACAGTTGGCAAAAGGCCATAAATGGGGCTATTTCCCGGGCATTTCTGCTGCCTGGCTGGTTTCCAATGAGCCGTTTTTTGGAAATAATGAATTGATTTCACTCTTGAAATTAAGAGCAGGCTGGGGGCGGACTGGCAATATTTCCGGTATCCCCGAATATGCATCCTATGGTTTGGCGGCATTCAATTTCGCAAACCCGGATGCGCTGGAACAAATAAATTATACCAATGAAGACCTGACATGGGAAACCACCACGGATATAAACATTGGGGCAGATTTGACCATGTTCGATTACCGGGTAAAATTTACGGCAGACATTTTTAAGAGAAACACAAACGACCTGCTTTTCCGGCTTAAAATTGAGGGAAAGGATTACCTCTATAATGCCGGGGAGGTTGAAAACAAGGGCATTGAATTTTCTTTGAATACCCACAATATCCGAAGCCAAAACCTGAACTGGAATACCAATTTCAATATTTCGTTTCTGAAAAACAAAGTGATTGAATTTGGCAAAAATCGGTACGAATCTTATGGCTACCAGGGGGTTAACTTAATAGAAGGTGGGCAGCCGTTGGGTAATTTCTTTGGGTATGCTGTTGAACAAATCAACCCTTCCAATGGGAATATTGAATACCGTGACATTGATGGTGGAGGGTTTCTGAATGCGGCGGACAGGACAATTATTGGCAACGCGATGCCGGATTTTACTTTTGGTTTCACCAATTCTTTGTCGTACAAAGGGATTTCGCTGGATGTATTGATCACAGGCAGCCAGGGAAATGATATTTTTAATGCGTCAAGAATTGATTTAGAGGGTATGCAAGATCCTAAAAATCAATCGGTTGCTGTGTTGCAAAGATGGCAAAAAGAAGGAGATATCACCAATATCCCCAGAGCCAATGACCCGAATGCCGTATTGGCTTCAGATCGGTTCATTGAGGATGGATCTTATGCGCGCTTAAAATCAGTGACGCTTTCCTATAATTTCCAAAAAATGTTTTGGGGGTTAAGCTCCATGAAAATTTATGCCACGGGACAGAATTTGGCGACTTTGACCAACTATTCCGGCTTTGACCCGGAAGTTGGTTCCAACAACGAATCAACAGGGGTCGCAAGGGGTATTGATTATGGGACATACCCACAAGTCAGGACGTTTATTTTTGGGTTGAAAATTCAATTTTAAAACAATGAAAAACGATATCATGAAAAACGCGCCATTTTTTAAAACAATACTTATCCTTTTTACGGGCGGCGTTTTTTTGGCATCTTGTGAAAAATTGCTGGATACCGAACCTATCACAGACAGGGTTGTACCGCCACAGGATGAGCAAATATTAAAAACGGTGGAAGATGCTCAAGGCGCGATGAAATCCATATATGCCATTTTTGGCAATGAATTTTGGCAATTTGACTATTTTTATTTAGGCGACGGAGGGTCTGATGTTGCTTACGCCGGCGCCGATGTCCCTGAATTTTTTCAAATTGACGAATACCGGATCAATGCAACCAATTATGTGGTGGCAAGGGATTGGAGGCATTTCAGTGATTTTGTAAAAAGGTGCAACCTTTTGATCAATTATATAGATGGTGTACCCGATTTAACAAAAGTTGAAAGGGATGAAATGATCGGGCAAGCAGCCCTGTTCAGAGCCTTGTCGCGGTTCATGGCAACCCAAATCTGGGGCGATTTTCCGATTATTAATACGACCATCACTTCCGTAAATTCAAACAATTTTGACTCGCTTTATACCGATTTATACCCTTCCAGAAAACCGATTTCGGACGTGTACAATGCTATTATTGCCGATTGTGAAACAGCAATAGCAAAAGCTCCTGATCTTACATCGGCTCCTGAGAGTAAATACAAACCCAGCAAAAGCGCGGCTCGGGCATTGTTGGCAAAAGTGTATGCCACAAAACCCAATCCTGATTGGGCTAAAGTGATTCAACACTGTGACGAGGTCATAAACGGTGGTTTCAGCCTTTTGAGCAACTACGATCATTTATTTGACAATCTGCATGAAGGAAATGCAGAATCTATTTGGGAAGTAAACGGAGAAGGGCAAAGCTCCTTGATCAATTCATGGTGTACTAATGTTTTTTTAGGCACCAACTGGAAAAAATTTAATACCCCATCGCATACTTTAAACAATGCCCTGGATTCTAAAAGAAAGACATCCACCATCAAGCGGTTCCCGACTACATTTGCTGACCCTTATTGGACAAGTTTCACGCAGTTTCCGCACCCGTGGAAAATGCGGGCGACCGATGGAACCCAAAATTTTTATATCCTTCGCCTGGCAGACATTATCCTGCTTAAAGCCGAAGCTTTGGCCAGAACTGGCGACTTAGCGGGGGCAATGGCATTGGTCAATCAGGTGCGTAGCAGGGTTTCGTTGCCCGCCGTGGGTGCTGTTGCATCGGAGGACGAGGCAATCCACGTAATTCTTCAGGAACGATTCATGGAACTGGCTTTTGAAGGCCATAGGTGGTACGATTTGAAAAGAACCGGCAAGTCCATTGAAATATTATCACAACAAACTTATTCGGTTTACGACCCCAACACGCAGCTGTTTTTAGAAGTACCAATGTCCTATATAGGCAATTTAACCCCCAACGATTTGGTGTGGCCTATTCCACAGGATGTTTTGGACAACAACCCAAACCTGGTTCAGAATCCAGGTTATTGAGCAAAGGATTATACTAGAGGCTCTGAAACGAAAATGTCCAGTAGTAGATCCAATTTATTTGACGCGAATTATCCTGTTCATACAGGACTAAACTTAAAGAATGAAAATCACCTCGAAGATTATGCAATTATCCCTGTTGTTATTGTTGGTAGTTTTGGCTACGGCGTGTGAGCATCCTCAGGACAGTAAACCTGAACCTACGCCAACAGACGAAGATCTTGTAAGCGTTTGGGTTACAAATGGGCAGCAAACCAAGCTTTTAGAAAGCCAGACAACGCCGCTATTATTTGATACTATACAAAACACTCATCCATCTATCGAGGTGGACGCAACCCAGACATTTCAAACCGTTGATGGTTTTGGTTACACCCTGACAGGCGGCAGCGTGGAGGCAATCAATTCATTGACGCCGGCAAAAAAACAAGAATTGCTGCAAAACCTTTTTGGGGAAACCTCAAATGATATTTATGTAAGTTATTTAAGGATTAGTATTGGCGCTTCTGACCTGAGTGCTTCGGTTTTTTCATACAATGATTTACCGCAGGGCCAAACCGATATTCCGCAAGCAAATTTCAGCATTTCACCGGACAGCGCTTTGGTGTTTTTGTTAAAAGAAATATTGCTGATAAACCCTGATATAAAAATAATGGCAGTGCCGTGGTCCCCACCATTATGGATGAAGTCAAACTTTACTTCTGTTGGAAGCAGCTTGTTCCCTGTTTATTACACTTCGTACGCTACCTATTTTGTGAAATACATCCAGGCAATGAAAAGTGAAGGAATTGTTATTGATGCAGTCTGCCCGCAAAATGAACCCTTGCATGGCGGGAACAATCCAAGTATGCTTATGACCGCAGACCAACAGATCAGTTTTATTAAAAAACTTGGAGCGGCATTTCAAGCCAATGGAATAACAACTAAAATAGTATGTTACGACCACAATTGCGATAAACCAGAATACCCTATTCAAGTTTTAAATAATCCAGATGTAAATCCTTATGTGGATGGATCTGCATTTCATTTATATGGTGGAGATATTAGTGCCTTGTCAACCGTGCATGATGCTCATCCGACAAAAAAACTGTATTTCACCGAACAATGGACATCTTCAACCGGGGATTTTGGTGGCGATTTGAAGTGGCATCTTAAAAATGTAGTCATTGGCTCCATGCGCAATTGGAGCGTGAATGCACTGGAATGGAACCTGGCGAATGATGCTGGCTTCGGTCCTCATACGCCAGGAGGGTGTACTATGTGCAAAGGCGCAATCACCATTAACAATAGTGGAAGCTATTCAAAAAATGTCGCCTATTACATCATAGCGCATGCTTCTAAATTCGTTCCGCCTGGTTCTGTAAGAATTGCCAGTAATATTTCGGGCAACCTTAATAATGCAGCATTCAAAACACCAACAGGGAAAACAGTGCTACTCGTCGAAAATGATGGGAACACGGCTTCGATTTTCAACATAAAATATAACGGAAAATGGTTTACGACTTCGCTTGATGCAGGTTCGGTCGCTACTTACGTATGGTAATATGCCTTTCAAAAAAAGCCAGCGTCCGTTCCCACGCTAATTTCGCCGCTGCTTCATTAGTAAAGCTCAAATTATGTTCGACTTATAACCGGACATTAATACAGAGTCTTGGTTTCCTATCTTACAAAAGGCAGGTATTTTACCGTGTAAAAAAAAGATACATTTCGCTTCCGTTTTTTTGATGCTTCAACTGATCCCATTCTTGTTTTGCCTTGGTTTTGATATAGACATCAACCGGTTTTGCTATTTTGGAGGGCAGCCAAAAAATCCACAAGGCCAAACTTTGCTTGCCTGTTCTTTCTTTAATTTTCGACAATCTTTCCGCCTGAAGCGTGGTAAATCTCAGTGAAGTGAGGATAAATAGTTTAATTGATAAGGCAGCCAATTGAATGCCGGAAGTTAGGTTGTTCGCTTTGAGCGGATTAAATGTTTTAATTACAAAAAGTGGTTTTGATCGGGTAATCCAGTTCATGGAGCCATAATACTGGTTGCTGTAATAGCCACTTTTCAGTTCAAATTGATGCTGGCGGAATAACCCGACGCATTCTTCTGTCGTCATCCTGCGCACATGACCTTCGTCTTCAAAAAAGAATCGGTTCCCCTTTGTTTTGTCAATGCCATTGCGCCGCAACAGGCATATTTTATAGTCATAACTCCCGGGGTTTCCACAAGGAAAAATATGGAGCATCTGTGCATGATCTTTAGCAAGTGCGCTGAGTTGTTTTCCAATATCTTCTATGTCAAAGACGTGTTCAAGTACATGGTGAGAGAAGATAAAATCAAATTTTTTGTCCTTGAATTGCTCGTCGCCTTTAACAAAAAAAGCGCATTCCGGAAACCTTTTGATTGCATTGCCGATGGCCACTTCGCTAATATCGCTGCCGTATATTTTCCATTGGGGCAACGCTGCTCTTAATACATCGGTAAAAACGCCGTTCCCACAACCAAAATCCAGCGCTTCTCCATTTTCAGGAAGCTCTAAATCTTTAATAACTTCGAAGACCCGCTGTTTTTTTTCGAGGGGCCATTCCTCCATGTATCCCTTGGAATAACGGTCTTCATAGAAAAATTTGGAATCTTTCTCAATGTGCAAATTGAGCGGTCGGGTATGCATAGAGCGCTGTATATTTTTATATAAAATCCTTATCCTTTCAAGTGTTGCTCAAAAAACGCGAGCGTCCGCTCCCACGCCAATTTCGCTGCCGCTTCGTTGTACCGGCTTGTCGAAGTATCGTTGTGGAATGCGTGATTGACGCCTTCGTAGATATGAAGTTCATAGCGTTTATTATTGGCTTTCAAGGCTGCTTCATAAGCAGGAATACCGGCGTTGACACGCTCGTCTAAGCTGGCATAGTGCAGTTGGATGGCGGCGTTGATTTTCGGAACATCTGCTTCAGCAGGCTGGCGGCCATAAAAGCCCACGGCTGCTTTCAGCGCAGGCACATTGACGGCTAAGCTGCCCGACATCGCGCCACCCCAACAAAAGCCCACACAGCCGGCATTGCCGTTGTAGTCTTTCCGCGTTGTCAGGTAATCGAAAACGCCGATGAAGTTCTTGAGGCTGTCTTCCGCTTTCAGGGTACCAAAAAGCGTTCTGGCTTCGTCTTCATTGGCAGGAGTGCCTCCCAGCGGCGCCAGGGCATTGGGCGCAATCGCTAAATAACCTGCCATCGCAGCCCGGCGCGTCACGTCTTCAATGTGCGCATTTAATCCCCGGTTTTCGTGGATCACCACCACCGCCGCGTATTTTTTCTTCTTCTTTGGTCTGGCCACATACGCGCCCATTTCAGCCGGCACGCCCGGGTAAGTAATGTATTCAGTAAACAGCTTTTTGCCGTCTTCTTCCGTCATCAAAGAGCGCGCATAATCCGATTCCAGCAAAGGCAATACCGCTGCTGCGGCAGCCATTCCACCCGTAAGCCGGGCTAATTTGCTCAAAAATTCCGCGCGTGTGAGCGGCTTGTGGGTGTACTCGTCGTACAAGTTGATGATGCGCTGATCCATATTTGTTGATTATAAGTTTTTACACAATCACAATTTGCCTCCTTGCCTTTTGCAAACTTGCCCACTCGCCCCCTACCTCATCAAAATCACATCCCCTTTAAACACCTCCGTCAGCCCGTCAGCAAAAACAACTTCTGCATAAAAGACATAAACGCCCGCATTCATATCCTGGCCTTCAAAAGTGCCATCCCAGCCGTACTGCAAATCGTTTGGCAGGAAAGGTCCTTTTTGGTACAACATATTGCCCCAGCGATCAAAAATAATAAAGCCTTTGATTTCTACGACATCGCTTCCTGCAAAAACAGTAAATGAATCGTTTAACCCGTCTCCATTGGGACTAAAAACGTTAGGAATATAAACGCTGCGTGTTTTGTTCACGAAAATCATCACGACATCGCTGACGCTACAACCGTTTTCATCGCTGGTTGTCAGACGATAAGCCGTACTTTCTATCGGATTTGCATACGAATCGGCTGCATCCGGCGTACTCAAATTCAGGGTTGGCGTCCATTGCAATTGGGCAATGTCAAAATTGACCTGTGCCCGAATGAGTGTGCTGTCGCCCAGCTTAATGGTGCGGTCTTCTCCCAGATCGAGCATCAATTCTTCCTGCGCCACCACATTGGCTGTTACTGCTGTAGCACAACCGTTGACATCCCGAATGATCAGGTCGTAAACACGTGCGCTGAGATTTGGAATGGTGAATGGCAAAGCAGAGGGCAAAGCCTGGAAAAAATTCCCGCCGTCCATCGAAAAAGAATAGGGCCCGCTGCCGCCGCTCAGCGCTTCAATCAGAATAAGCCCGTCGCGGTCGCCAAAGCACGAGGGCGAAATACCCGACACCGTAGCCGTAATGCCCGGAGCAGCGGTCAGCGTGACGCTTGCCGTACCCGTACATCCACCGGCATCCGTCATCGTGACCGTATACGTTGCTGCGCTCAGGCCTTCCGCTTCGGCGCTCGTTTGGCCATCGCTCCAGAGGTAAGTATAAGGTGGCAAACCTCCAAGCGGAAGGACAGTAGCGCTGCCGTCTTCATTGTCGGGACAACTAACACCAAATCCCTGAAAATCAGACGTTACTAACCCCTGAACAGCCAAATTACTGACACTAACCGTCGCGCTGCCGGAAATGACTACCGGACAAGCATTCCCAACGGCTGTTGCCGAAAGAATGGTATAGGTGGTTGTAGTGCCCGGACTGACACTAATCGTTTCGCCGTCGCTGATGCTGTTCACCGTGACCGGAGCAGAAATACCGTCGCTGTATGTGACATTAAATGTCGCTTCACCCAGCAACCGGAAAGTAAGCGTGGCCGAGCCGCCGGTACATATAGAAGCATCCCCTTCAATAGCCGCCGTTATCGGCAGACTGAAAGACAGGTTCACCGAAATGGTGCTGTCGCAACCGGTTGCAGCGCCACCCACAATCACCTCGGTACCGGAAGGATTATTCCCATTGTATACAGTTCCATTCACCGTAAGGCTTTCGCCAAAACAGAGCGTCGGGTTAATTTGGGTGAAAACAGCAGGATGGAAAGCAAGATTGACAACCACCGTGCTATCGCAACCGTTCGCTGTTTGCAACAATTCCGTGCCCGACGGATTGATTTGATTGTATACTGTGCCGTTGACAATGAGTTGTTCGCCATCGCATAAAGTCGGATTGAGTGTCGTGGTTGGCTCCGGAAAAAAACTAAGCGCAACGATAATCGTACTGTCGCAGCCATTGGCACTTCCGCCCGGAATAAGCTCTGTCCCGCCTGGGTTGTTCTGGTCGTAAACCGTGCCATTCACAATGATCTGTTCGCTGCTGCATAAATTGAGGGTTAAATTTTCCGTCACCGGCGCTACAAATTGCAACGCCACAACGATCGTCGAATCGCAGCCATTGATGCTGCCGGCAGCTATGATCTCTGTGCCGGTTGGATTATGCTGATCATAAATCGTGCCG
>Ga0209573_1002700_pt1 | contig 21625 bp, 18 predicted proteins | sample TNRBio252014_DNA_FD_185870 | JGI IMG/M metagenome (GOLD analysis project Ga0209573, IMG submission 185870) | Wastewater treatment Type I Accumulibacter community from EBPR Bioreactor in Madison, WI, USA - TNR Reactor_6/25/2014_ DNA (SPAdes)... | ecosystem: Engineered > Bioreactor > EBPR >...
TCGCGCGGCGGCTGGGGCTCATCCGGCCGCTCGTTCTCCTCGGGAAGCTGAGCCATGCGCCGCGTTCGCATCGCGCCCCGGCCCGACTGGCAGGCCAAGGCTGAAGCCGTCGGCTTCTATTTCCACACCCACGAGGACGGCACGCCCTATTGGGACGAAAGCGTGGCCTATGCCTTCACGCTGCGCGAGATCGAGGAGGATATCGAGGCCCCCACCGCCGAACTCGAACAGATGTGCCTCGCCTTCGTGCAGAAGGCCGGCCGCGACGAGGAGGTGTTGCGGCGGCTGCACATTCCCGAGCATGCCTGGCCGCTGATCGCCGAGAGCTGGCAGCGCGGCGATCGCAATCTCTATGGCCGCTTCGATTTCGCCTATCGCGGCAGCGGCCCGGCGAAGCTGCTGGAATACAACGCCGATACGCCGACCTCGCTGATCGAAACCGGCTATATCCAGTGGACCTGGCTGGAGGATCAGATCGCCGCCGGTGTGCTGCCCGAGGGGGCGGACCAGTTCAACAGCCTGCATGACAAGCTGGTGGCGGGGCTCAAGGGCTACAACCGCGGCAAGCGCTACCGGCTGCACCTCGCCTGTTCCGGCGACAGCGAGGAGGATCGCGAGACGATCGCCTACCTTGCCGAATGCGCCAAGCAGGCCGGCATCCCGGCCCATTGCCTCGCCATCGAACAGATCGGCCTCAGCGATGGCGGCGGCTTTGTCGACGAGAACGACCAGACCATCGACGTCCTGTTCAAGCTCTATCCCTGGGAATGGCTGCTGAACGAGGACTACGGGCGCAAGATCGGCGCCGCACCGATCCGCTTCATCGAGCCGGTGTGGAAGACGCTGCTTTCCACCAAGGGGCTGCTGCCCTATCTGTGGGAGATGGCGCCGGGCCATCCCAACCTGCTCGAAGCCTATTTCAGCGACGATCCGCGCGCCGCGCGCCTCGGCAATCATGTCGTGGTCAAGCCGCTGCTTTCGCGCGAGGGGGCGAATGTCGAGGTGCGCGACGGTCCCGCCTCGACCCGCTCCGACGGGCCCTATGGCGCGGAGGGCACCGTGACCCAGGCCCTTGCCCCGCTGTTCGCGCAGGATGGGATTCACGCTGTGATCGGCTCATGGCTGGTGGCGAGCGAGCCGGCCGGTCTCTGTATTCGTGAGGACGATAATCCTATCATCGGCAACAGGTCGCGCTTTATTCCACACTACATCGAGCCATAGCCCTATACTTGTGAAACCTTGCAGTGCAGGCATGCAACGCGAGGCACTCCCGGGCGTGACCTTGGCGATGCGCGATGCTAGTCTGGCGCCATGAAGCAGTCCTCTCCTCCCCAATCGCCGCGTGGCATCGATCATCTGGTTCTGGCCGGCGCCAATCTGGATGCGCTTGCCGATTTCTATGCCCGGCTCGGCTTTCAGGTCGGCCCCCGCAACCGGCACCCCTGGGGTACGGAAAACCATATCATTCAGTTCGATGGCGCCTTTCTTGAACTGATCGGCGTCGGCAGGGGCGCCGCGATTGCCGAGCGCGCCGGCCGCGCCTACAGTTTTGGCGCCTTCGTCCGTGATTTCTGCCAGGGCGGCGAGGGGCTGGCGATGCTGGCGCTCGACAGCCGCAACGCGGTCGGCGATGCCGAGGCCTTCCGGCAGGCGCGAATCGGCACTTTCGACCCCTTCCACTTCGAGCGTGAGGGGCGCGACGCGGCCGGACAACCCAAGGTGGTATCGTTCTCGCTGGCGTTTGCGGAAATGCACAACGCGCCGCGCGCCGGATTTTTCACCTGCCAGCAGCACAAGCCGCAGAATTTCTGGGCGGCCGAAAAGCAGGTGCATGCCAACGGCGTCACTGCCATCGCCGAGGTGGCGATGGTCGATGACGACCCCGCCGACCATCACGAATTTCTCGGCGCCTTCATCGGCCAGCGCGTCATGCGTTCGGTCTCCGGCGCGCTGGAGATCGAGACGGCGCGCGGCCGGCTCACGGTGCTGTCGCCCGCCGCCTTCCGCTTCCGCTTCGGCGTGGCCCCGCCGCTGAAGGCGGGCGCCGGGCCACAGTTTGCCGCGGTCACCTTCCGCTGCGTCAGAGGGCAGGCAATGGCGGCACGACTCGCTACAGTTGCGCCATGTGCGCTGCAGCATGGCGGGATGTTGGTTCTCCCCGGTACAAACGCGCATGGAGTGGTTCTGGCCTTCGCGGAGTCCTGACATGATGCGCCTGCTCGCCATCGCGGTGATTCTGGGTACGGGCGTGGCCATGGGCCTGCTCTGGTTCCAGCCCGAATGCGCGGGGGGGCATGTCGTCGCCACCGAGGACCAGTGCGCCAGCACGCCGGGCTTCGACCGGGTGTTCTGCGCCCGCCAGTTCCTGCACACGGACGATGCGATTTATCGCGCCGGAAACGTCTTTTCCACGCAATCCGATTGCCAGATGCGCCATCCCGTCTGTATCGCATATCCCGGCGTGCACGGCTGGACGCCGAAGCCGGCGGGGTTCTGCATCGTGCGCAACCCGGCAGGCGAGGCAGCCCGCGTGACGCCGGTGTATCGCTGAGACGGACAGGAACAGACGGATGAGCCAGGAAGCAGGCAGCGCGGGGACGATCGTCCGCGTCGGCAACGTGACATTCGGCAATGCCGAGAAGCTGGCGCTGATCGCCGGCCCCTGTCAGATGGAATCGCGCGATCATGCCTTCGAGATCGCCGGGTTCCTCAAGGACATGGCCGAGCGGCTCGGCATCGGGCTGGTGTACAAGTCCTCGTTCGACAAGGCCAACCGCACCAGCGCCAGCGCCGCGCGCGGGCTGGGGCTGGACAAGTCGCTGGCGGTGTTTGCCGAAATCAAGAGCCGGTTCGGCCTGCCGGTGATCACCGACGTGCACGAGACCTTTCATTGCGCCGAGGCGGCCAGCGTCGTCGACGTGCTGCAAATCCCGGCCTTCCTCTGCCGCCAGACCGATCTTCTGGTGGCAGCGGCCGCAACCGGTTGTGCGATCAACGTCAAGAAGGGCCAGTTCCTCGCCCCCTGGGACATGGCCAATGTCGTCGCCAAGATCCGCGGCGCCGGCAACGACCGGGTGATGGTCTGCGAACGCGGCGCCTCGTTCGGCTACAACACGCTGGTCTCCGACATGCGGGCGCTGCCGATCATGGCCGAGACCTGCAAGGCGCCGGTGATCTTCGATGCCACCCATTCGGTGCAGCAACCCGGCGGCAAGGGGGCCTCGTCGGGCGGCGAGCGGCGGTTCGTGCCGGCGCTGGCCCGGGCGGCCGTGGCGGTCGGCGTGGCCGGCGTCTTCATCGAATGCCACGAAGATCCCGACCGTGCGCCGTCCGACGGGCCGAACATGGTGCCGCTGGCCGAGATGCCGGCGCTGGTCGAACGGCTGCTGGCCTTCGATGCGCTGGCCAAGGGGCGGGGCGCGCGGTAACTTCGCCCCAACGCTAGGGGGAATCGATGCCGCTGATCGGGGCGTTGCTCGGCGCCATCATGACCGGGCTGATGTGGTGGATCCTGTTCGGCAACGGCAAGGAAGCCATCGATATGTGGCTCGACAAGCGCAACGAAGAGGCGCGCCGCAAGCAGACGGCGGCCGATGCGGTGCAGGCCCGCGACCATGACCGCCGCGCCGCCCTGCGCACCTTGCAGGACCCGCGCGAAGCCGCGATCGCCGTGATGGTCGCGGTGGCCGAGGCGCGCGGCGACCTCACCGCCGAGCAGACGGCGGAAATCCGGGCGCAGATGCGCACCGTGCTCGGCTACACCGACCGGCTTGACGACCACATCGTGCTGGCCCGCCACGCCAGCCGCACCGCCGGCAAGCCCGAGGTGGTGATCGACGAGACTGCGGGGCTGTTCGTCGAGTGCCTGACGCCGGACGAGCGCGACGACCTGATGCGGATGATCGAGGCGGTTGCGGCGCTGCACGGCGGCGCCACCGATCCCCAGCAAGCCCTGCTCCTGCGGCTCACCCGCCGTCTCGGCATGGGCACGGCCTGATCGCGCCACCCTTGAAACGACACCGGCCGGGTTGCCCCGGCCGGTGCAGAACGCTGTGGTTGCCGTGCCGTCAGACGATGCGCCCGGCGGCATGGGCCAGCATGGTGTAGACCTTGCCGCTGTCCGAGGCGAGATAGGCCCGGGCGGCGGGGCTGGTCGGGTCTTCGTCGCCGGCCTCGTCGAGCAGACGCTCGAACTCGGCGATGTAGCGATCGACCGTGGCATGGAACTCCTGATCGCGCCGATACTTGCGGCGGATTTCCTCGAACGTCTGCTGTCCCTGCACCGTATAGAGCCGGCGGGTGAAGACGTTGCGCTCGCCGCGGTTGAAGCGGTCCCAGGCGTCGGTCAGCGCCGCGCCCTCGACCATGCGGGCGATGTCGAGCGCCAGCGGATCGGTCCGTTCGGCCGGGGCGGGGGGCGCCTCCTCCTCTTCCGAAGCGCGCTGCAACAGATCGGACAGCCAGCCACGCTGGCCGGGCCGGTTTGCGGCAGGCGCCGGGGCCACGGGCGGACGCTGCGGCTGCGCCACGGGCGGCGGGGTCACCGGCCGTTCAAGGCGCGGCGCGCGGACCGGCTCGACCGGCTGCGGTTCGACCAGCGGCGGCACAGGCGGGGCGGAGGCACGCGGCGCCGGCCTCGGCGGTTCACTCACCGGCGGCGGAGCGAACTCCGTCACCGGCGGGCGGGCCGGCGGCATGCTGGCCACCGGGCGCACCGTATCCAGCCCGCCGCCGCTGCGCTCGACGATCGAGCCGAGTTCCTTCAGCAGCTTGACCTGATCGGACACGGCGCGGCGCACCGTCGCGGTGGCTTCCTGCGTCTGGCGCGGCATGTCCAGCGTGGCGCGCGCCAGTTCGCTGCGCGTCGCTTCCAGTTCCCTCAGCACGCTGCCGGTGGTGCCGCGCAGCTGCTCGGCCGTCTCGCCGAACCCCTGCGTGACGCGGGCGAACAGCGCTTCGAGATCGGCCAGCGAGCGGCTGTAGACCGCGTTGATCTCCTCGCTCGCACGCCGGCGCTCCTCGCTCGTCTGGCTGGTGATCAGCCCGAGCTGTTCCGACGCCGACAGCGCCGAGGACTTGAGCGCTTCGGAGAGGGCATAGGTTGCCTGCCGCGAGCGCGCCTCGGCCGAACCGACGGCCTGTTCCAGCTTCGAGGCGAAGGCGGCCATGCCGGCTTCCAGAAGCTCGGTGCGCTCCGAGAGCAGCGCGGCAACGCGTTCGATCTCCTTCTGCCGCTCGGCGATCACCGTATCGGCATCGGCCTTGGCACTGGCGAGCTGGCGCGTCGCAGTCATCAGCGCGCGCGTCTGCTGGTCGAGGTCGCTGGCCGCAGCACCGGTGCCCTCCACCAGCGTCGACGACACCTCGCGCATCGTATCGACCTGCATGCCAAGCTGCCGGCTGCTGTCGCGCGCGGCCGACATGACGGCGTTGAGCGAGGTCTCCACCTGCTCGGCGATCTGGCGCGTGCCATCGCTGGACGCGGCGATCATCGCATTGAGCGTCGATTCGAGCTTGGCAACCCGGTCGGTCAGCGTCGCTTCAACACCGGTCAGGCCCTGCGTCGCGCTGGCCAGCACGGAGTTGAGCACGTTGTTGGCATCGGTCAGACGGCCGAGCACCATCGAGACTTCGCTGCGCAGTTTCTGCTGGGCCTCGCCAAGGTTGGCCACCGAGCGCTCGGTGCCCTGAACCATCGTGCTTTCCAGCGTCGCAAGGCTCTGCGAGACCTGATCGGCGGCAGTGTTGCCGGCCCGGGCGATCGAGGTCGCGACCTCGTGGCCGCGTCCTTCCAGCGCCGCCACGAACTTCTCGCCATGACGGGCGAGGGCATCGGACAGCTCGCTGCTGGCGCTGACGAAACGCTGGCTTTCGCCGGCCAGCCTTTCGGCAATGCCGGAGGAATGGCGCGTGAACTGCTCGGCCAGGGCGTTGGACTGCGACACCAGCCCGCTGCCGTGTTCGTTCATCAGCCTGGCAATCGCCTCGGACTGGGCGCCGAGTTTGGTCGCCGCTTCCTCGGCGCTGCCGATGATCGACTTGCCGACCGACTGGCCCAGGCTGTCGACGAGGCGTTCGACCTCGCTGGCCCGCACATAGAGCGTCTGGCTGGCCTTCTCGGCGGCCTCGACCAGTTTCCCGGTCAGGTCGCTGGCTCGACCGGTGAGCGCGCTGTCGATGGCTTCGAGTTTGCCGATGACATCCGAGCGGAACACGCCGGCCTTGTCATCGAGCACCTGTGCCAGATCGCCGACGCGCGTGCCGAGGGTCGAGGCGATGGTGTCGGCCTGCCGCGCCAGCGCCTCGGTAACCGTTCCGACATGGCTGTCGATATGCGCCGCGAGCTTGCTGGTCTGATCCTCGACCGCCTTGGACACGGTGCCGACCTTGCCGTCGAGCGCCGTCTCCAGCGTCTGGCTGCCTTCGGACATGACACGGGCGAACTCGACCGTGCGCTGGGCAAGCCCGTCGGTCAGCGCCTTGCCACGCAGGGCGAGGCCGCTGTCGGCCCGCTCCAGCAGCTGTTGCAGCCGCTCGGCGATCTCGCCGGTCTTTTCGCTGGCCCGGCTGTCGAAGGCCGAGAGGTGCGTCTGAAGCTGGTCGTTGAGGGCGGCGCCATGCACCAGCACGAGCTCCTCAAGGTTGACCGCGCGGTCGATGAAGGTCTTTTCGAAGGCCGCGAAGCGATCCGACAGGGTCGAGGTGCGCTGGTCGACCTCGCCGGCCAGCCGCAGCGCATTGGCCTGCATCGCCTCGTTGATGCGCGTGGTGCGGGTGTCGAGCGCCTCGGCGATCTCGTTGGTGACATCCGACAGCCGCGTGGCGGCCGCATCGGTGCGGCGCATCAGGTCGGCATGCACGCCTTCCGCATGGCGGGTGAGGGCGGCGCGCGCCGTTTCGGACTGGCTGTCGATCAGCCCCGCCACCGCCTCGCCGGCAACGGTGAAGGCCTCGCCGATGCTGCCGACGCGCTCGGTGAGCACATCGCCGATGCGGGCGGCGGCGCTGTCCACCGTCTCTTCCAGCCGCTTGCCGTCGCCGGCAAAGGCCTTCTCGATCCGCTCGCTGGCGGCAGAGATCCGATCGGCCAGATCGGCGCCGTGCAGGGTCAGCACGTCGCTGAGGCGGCCATGGCTCTGTTCCAGGGTGCGCGTCACGGTCTCGCCGTTGGTGGCGATCAGCGTCGCGATCGCCTCGCCGGCGGTCTCGATGCCCTGTGCCAGTTCGCCGCCGCGCAGGATGATCGCATCCGCCGCGCGCGACCCGGCCTCGTCGAGGCGGATCTGAAGGGTGTCGGTGTGGTCGATCAGACGCGAGGCGGCCGTTTCGCCGGCGGTGCGCAGGCTGTCCGCAACCGTCTCGCCGTGGCTGAGCAGGGACGCGACGGCGGCTTCGCTGGTGGTCTTCAGGTTCTCAGCCAGCGCATCGCTCTGGCTCGCGAGCACCGCGACGACGGTTTCGCTCGTCCCCTTGAGCCGATCGGCGACCGCATCGCCATGGCTGAGCAATGTGGCGACGGTCTCTTCTCCCACGCTCCTGAGGCGGGTGGCGGCGTCTTCGCTCTGGCTTTGCAGACGATCGCCGAGGCTGGTGCTGGCCTGCGTCACCGTATCGATCAGGCGGGTGCTGTGCTCGATGATCTCGGCGGTGATGACCTCGCTGGTGCCGCGCAGCTTCTCCGTGGCCTCTCCGGCATGGGCGAGCAACTGCTGGGCCACCGCGCCGCCGGCGGCTTTAAGCTGCTCGACGGCGCCGCTGCCGTGGCTGGTAATCGCTTCGGTCACGCTCTCGCCGGTGGCGCGCATCGAATCGTTGACTTCGCCGACGCGGGTATTGAGCGCATCGAGCAGGGTCTTGCTGCCCGAATTGAACGATTCCGTGACGATTTCCGCCGATTCGGCAAAGGCGGTCTGGATCGTCCGGCTGGTGTCCGACAGGCTGGTCGCCACCGCCGTGCCGCGCGCGCTGATTTCCGTGGTCAGGGCCGAACCGGTGCTGGCGAGCAGGCCGGCGATCTCGTTGCCGGTGGCCGAGAGGCGCTTGTTCACGTCCTCGCCGGTGGTGACGATCTTGCCGTTGATGTCCTCGCCGGCGCTCGTCAGCTTTTCGATCATGGCGCCGGAATGGTCCGACAGGCGGGCCACGATGGCATCGCTGGCGACACCGAGGGTCTGGGCAACGTCGTCGCGCTTGCGGTCGAGCTGTTCGGTGACGCGCGAGGCGACATCGCCGACGGTGGTGGCCAGCGAGGTCGAGATCGCGGTGAGCTGGTGGGTCAGGCCTTCCTGTGCCGACAGCATGGCGACGCGCACGCGCTCGGCGTTCGAGTTGAGCGCATCGCGCTGCACCGCCAGCTCGTTGAGCAGGGCGCGGATCTTCAGTTCGTTCTCGGTATAGGAGCGTTCCAGCGCCGAGACTTCCGAATGCACCAGGGTTTCCAGTTCGCCGGCGCGGGCAATGGCGCGCTCGATGCCTTCGCCCATCGACGACACCTCGCGGCGGATCGCCTGGCCGAGGGTGAAGACGGTGTCGGTGGCGATGCTCTCCGGTTCGGCCAGCCGCGCCGCGACCACGCCCATCACGCGCGCCGCATGCTTCATTTCCTGCGCGCGGCGCTGCACGCCGGCCAGGACGAAGAACAGGATGACCGGCACGAGGATGCCGATGACCGCCAGAATGACCGGCGCCTCGGTCAGCGGGCGCAGGGCGCCCTCGGCAGTCAGGAACACCCCGCCGGGCTGGCTCAGGTAGAGATAGGCGGCGCCCAGCCAGAGCAGGCTTGCCAGCGCCGCAAGCAGCAGCGGCAGGCTGGAGGGGCGCTGCTGGAGGCCGGCCAGCATGGTTTGCAGAGAGACCTTGTCATCATTGGCGGCAGCCTGCGGCAGCGGCATTTCCGCCGCCGGCTCGACGCGCGGCGCGGCCGGTTTTGCGGCGGGCTTGTCAATGGCGGCGGAGACGGCGGCAAGCGCATCCTCCGAGATCGAGGCCGGGGCCTTCTTGCCCGGCGGCCGCGGCAGGATGATCGTTTCCTGCCGTGCCGAGGCATCCTTGGGGGCAGGGGGCTGGCCGGCGGCGGTCTTGCCGCCGTCCTTGGCGAACACATCGCTGCTGTCCGCCGTGGGCAGGCGCGGCGCGGATTTTGGCGTGCCCGGCGCCGGGCTGTCCACCGGCGCGGCCTTGGTCAGGGCCTCCTCGATGGCGGACAGGGCCGCTTCGGTCGGATCGATTGCTTTATTCTGCGTCGCCATAACACCGCCTCATACGCTACGCCCCTGGGCGAGGCCGCCGGAGGTCGTCATGCTGGCCTCGCATGAGCGGACTTCCGGACCTGAATGTCTCGTACATTACCTTGTCCGGCCCCCCTCGGGAACCGGTAGCGTTAACCGAATTGAAAACTTCGTTAACGATGATGGCCCGGTGTTGCCGCCGTCCTGCCCCGCTGCCGTCATCTTTCAAAGATTTTAAGAAGTTACCGCTATCGTTCCGGCATAAACAAAGTATCCGGAAGGATCGCACATGTGGCAGAGTGAGCAGGGAAACATGTCAAAATCTGTTGGTTCGGCGTCGTTCGAACGGCCCATCGATCTCGTGCATCTGGCCCGCCAGACCCTTGGCGACCGCAGCCTGGAGCAGGAAATCCTGGCGCTGTATCTCAAGCAGTCGCAGACGCTCCTCACCTCGATCGAGCAATGCGCCAATGCGCGCCAGCGCTCGGAGTACGCCCACACGCTGAAGGGCTCGTCGCGCGCCGTCGGCGCCTGGCAGGTGGCCACGGCGGCCGAGGCGGTCGAGGCCGGCCCCAGCGCCGACGACCGCAGCATCGCCGCCCTGCGCACCTGCGTGCTGGCGGCCTGCCGCACCATCGCCGAGTTGCAGCACCCCAACTGAGCCCGGCGGGGCGCCTTGCACCGCCGCGACCGGCTATGCCTCGCCCGCGCAATCGGTTATGGGATCGTCACGCGCGCCTGATGCGCGGGTTATCCCGAAGGATCGATTCATGGTGAAGGTCACGTTTGTCGCCGCCGATGGCACGCCCCGTTCGGTCGAGGCGGAGCCGGGCTCCACGGTGATGGAGGCGGCGATCAAGAACGGCGTTCCCGGCATCGACGCGGAATGCGGCGGCGCCTGTTCCTGCGCCACCTGCCACGTCTATGTCGACAAGGAATGGACGGCGATCGTCGGCAGCCCGCAGCCGATGGAAGAGGACATGCTCGATTTCGCCCGCGACGTGAAGCCGAACTCGCGCCTGTCCTGCCAGATCAAGATTACCCCGGCGCTCGACGGGCTGGTCGTCCACACCCCGATCAAGCAGGGCTGAGCCTAGCCCGCCGCCTCGGCCACCGGCGCGGCGGCACTCTCGGCAAACACCGTTTCCCGGCCATGGCCGGGATCGCGCGGCACCATGAACGCCAGGATCAGCGACAGGCTGGCGATCACGCCGCCCGCCTGGAACACCAGCGCCGGGTCCTTCAGCCACAACAGCCCGAAGCCGAACGGAATGAACACCGCCGCGATGTGGTTGATGGTGAAGGCCACCGCCGCCGTCGGCGACATGTCCGCCGCATCGCCGATCTTCTGGAAATAGGTGCGCTGGGCAATCACCAGCGTCAGGAACACGCCGTCGACCACGAACAGCATCGCCGCCACCCAGGCATCCTCGGTCACCGCATAGCCGGCGAAGACGACGATCAGCACGACATTTTCCAGCATGATCGTGTGCCGCTCGCCGATCCTGGCGATCAGCGAGCCGAAGCGCGGCGCAAGGTAGATGTTGAGCGCCGCCGTCAGCAGGAACAGCCCGGCCACCTCGTGCACCTTCATGCCGAAGCGCTCGACCAGCAGGAACGCCGCAAAAGCCGAGAAGATCTGCCGCCGCGCGCCGCTCATCAGGGTCAGCGCGTAATAGAGCCAGTAGCGCGAGCGCAAAACGATCGTCTTGCGTTGCGGCACCGTACCTTCGATGCGCGGGAACCAGAACCAGCTGACCACCGCCAGCACCACGGCGATGACGCCGAGCAGACCGAACAGAACGCGATAGTCGCGCAGCCCCCCCCACCAGAGCAGCGCCATGCCGCCATAGGCGATCAGCTGCGCCGCCGCCGCGCCGCTGGCCACCGTGCCGAGCAGGCGCGGCGCCTCCTTCTTGGGAAAGAGTTGCAGCGCCAGCGACTGGTTCACCGTCTCGGAATAATGGAAGCCGACCGACATCACGATGGTCGAGAACAGGATGCCGTGCAGCGTCGGAAACCAGCCGGTGATGACGATGCCGATGCCCAGCACAACGAGGCTGATCAGCGCAAAAACCTGCTCACGCAGGATCAGGAACCAGGCGATGGCGGTGAAGGCCAGAAACCCGGGTATTTCCCGCACGCTCTGGGCAATGCCGATGTCATAACCGCTGAACCCCGCCATTTCCTTGGCGAAATTGTTGAACAGCCCGTTCCAGCCGGCAAAGCCGAGGAAATTGATGAAATTCAGCGCGACGAGGAACGCCACGGGCGAGCGGTAGGCCGGATTCATGGGCGGTTCCCGGGCGAGTCTTCGACGGCTAAGATTGGCCAAGGTGCGTCGCCGCAGGCGCCGGGTCAACTCACTTTTGCTTCGGCAGCCCCATGCCGATGCCCCGCACCACCGCGCCGCGGCCGAATTTGGCGCGCAGCTTGTCGATGGCTTCGGCGGCGGCCACCTCGCGCTTCACGGTTGTGTCGACCAGATCGCCGCGGTCCGCATCCTCCGCCGGGCGCAGGTCGGCGGCGCCGACACCGATCAGCCGGTAGCGGGTCCCCTTCAGTTCCGGCACCAGCAGCTGGTGCGCCACCTCATGGATGCGGATGGCCAGCTGGGTCGGCGGCAGCCCGGAGCGGGCGCGGGAAATGGTGCGGAAATCGCCGGTCTTGAGCTTCAGGTGGATCGAGGCGCTGGAGAGCTGGGCGGCCTTGAGACGGAAAGCCACCTTCTCACACAGCCGCCAGAGGATCGGCGCCAGCGTGGCCTCGTCCGCGATGTCCTGATCGAAGGTGGTCTCGTTGGAGATGCTCTTGATCGGGTGGCTGGGCGTCACCTTGCGCTGGTCCTCGCCGCGCGCCAGCCGGAACAGCCGGCCGCCCTCGCTGCCATAGCGGCGGAACAGGTCCGCCTCGTCGCGGCGCCTCAGGTCGGAAATCAGCCGGATGCCGTCCTTTGCCAGCCGCTCCTGCATCGCGCGGCCAACGCCCCAGATGATGCCGACGGGCTTGCCGGCCAGAAACTCCGCCGCCTCCGCCGCGCCGATGATCGAAAAGCCGCGCGGCTTTTCCAGATCCGAGGCGATCTTGGCCAGGAACTTGTTGGGCGCCAGCCCGACCGACACGCTCAGCCGCATCTCGCGCTCGATGGCCTGCGCGAACCGCGCCAGCGTCAGCGCCGGGCTCATGCCGTGCAGGGTTTCGGTACCGGACAGATCGAGAAAGGCCTCGTCGATCGACAGCGATTCGACCAGCGGGGTCAGCGCCAGCATCCGCTGCTTGATCTCGCGCCCGACCGCCGCATAAACCTCCATGCGCGGCTTGATCACCACCGCCTCGGGACAGGCCTTCAGCGCCTGGAACATCGGCATCGCCGAGCGCACGCCATAGGTGCGGGCGATGTAACAGCAGGTGGACACCACGCCGCGCTTGCCGCCGCCGACGATCACCGGCCGGTCGGCGAGGGCGGGGGTGTCGCGCTTTTCCACCGCGGCAAAGAAGGCATCGCAATCGACATGCGCGATCGCCAGCCGGTCGCGCTCGGGATGGTTGAGCAGGCGCGGACTGCGGCAGGCGGGGCAGCGCAGCAGGGGCGTGCGTGCGTCATGATCGGTCAGGCAATCCCGGCAGAAGGCCCGGGCCGTCGGCTCGTCAGGGGCCGCCCCCGGCATCGCCTCAGCCGCCGCTGTCGGTGCCGCCGCCCAGCCTGAGACGCGCTGCGGCGACGCTGGCGGGGGCCAGTCCTGCGTTGGCGGCGAAGGCCAGCAGGGTGGAGTCATCCTGAACGATGAAATCGAGCACCTGAGCAAGAAAGGCCGGTTCCGATGCGGCCTGCCGCAGCGTTGCCGGGCCGATGCCGGTCAGGCTGAGGAACCGGCCAAGCCGTTCCGGGTCGGCGGCAATATAGCCAAGCGCGCGGATCGCGATGGTTTCAGCGTCAGCGGTGGGCGGGCGTTCCCGGATCATGTCTGAAGTCCGATTCCACAACTATTAAGATGTGACTGGTATCAAGGATGCGGGATGGAGTGCCGCTGCGCAAGATGTCGCAACGGCTTTTCAGAGCCCGAAAAAACGAGTTTCAGGGCGTATGTGATGACCAAAACCGTGCTGATCGTTGAGGATAATGAGCTCAACATGAAGCTTTTCAATGATCTGTTGCAGGCACACGGCATCCGGACCCTTCTGACCAGCAGCGGGGTCGAGGCGATCGAACTGGCCCGCAAGCACCACCCCGATCTGATCCTCATGGACATCCAGTTGCCGGAGGTTTCGGGAATCGAGGTCACCAAATGGTTGAAGGATGACGACTCGCTCAAGGCGATCCCGGTCATCGCCATCACCGCCTTAGCCATGAAGGGCGACGAGGAGCGCATCCGCGAGTCGGGCTGCGAGGGATACCTGTCGAAACCGATCTCGGTCGGCAAGTTCATCCAGACCGTCCAGTCCTATCTGGCCAACTGATCCGTATCCCGGGCGTAGCGTAGCGAGTTGAGGAGAAGTGCATGTCGGCGCGTATTCTGGTCGTGGACGATCTGTTTCCGAACATCAAGCTTCTGGAAACCCGGCTGACGGCTGAATATTTCGACGTTCTCTCGGCCATGAACGGCATGCAGGCCATCGAAATCTGCGAAAGCGGCGCCTGCGACATCGTTCTGCTCGATGTGATGATGCCCGGCATGGACGGCTTCGAGGTCTGCCGCCGCCTGAAGAATTCGCCCACCACCGCGCATCTGCCGGTGGTGATGGTCACCGCGCTCGACCAGCCCTCCGACCGGCTGAAAGGGCTTGAGGCCGGGGCCGACGATTTCCTGACCAAACCGGTCAACGATGTGGCGCTGCTCACGCGCGTGCGCTCGCTCTCGCGCCTGAAGATGCTGACGGACGAGTTGCGCGCCCGTGCCACCTCTTCGCCGCAGATGGGGCAGGGCGATCCGCTCGCCGCCGCGGCTGCCGAGAACGGCCACAACGGCCGCATCCTGATCGTTGACGACCGGGCCAGTTCCACCGACCGGATGAGCGCCAGCCTGTCGCAGGTGCACAAGGTCGATGTCGAGCGCGATCCGCAGACCGCTCTGATGCGCCTTCAGGACGAACCGTTCGACCTTGCCATCATCAGCCTCGGCCTCCAGAATTTCGACGCCCTGCGTCTGTGCAGCCAGTTGCGCTCGCTGGAACGCACCCGCAACATGCCGATCCTGGTGCTGGCCGACCTTGACGACGAGAAGCGCGTCATCCGGGCGCTCGATCTTGGCGTCAACGACTATCTGAACCGTCCGGTCGACCGCAACGAACTGGTGGCCCGCTCACGCACCCAGGTGCGCCGCAAGCGTTATGCCGATCATCTGCGCCAGAACGTGCAGTCGTCGATGGAAATGGCGATCATCGACCCGCTGACCAAGCTGCACAACCGCCGCTATCTGACCAGCCAGCTCACCACCCTGATCAACGACGGCATGTCGCGGGGCGCCCCGGTCTCCTTCGTCATCCTCGACGTCGACTTCTTCAAGAAGGTCAACGACACCTATGGCCACGACGCCGGCGACGAGGTGCTGGTGGAAACGGCCCAGCGCCTGCGCAAGATGCTGCGGGGCAGCGACATTCTCGCCCGCTTCGGCGGTGAGGAATTCGTGGTGGTGATGCCCGACACCGACAAGCATGCCGCGCTGCGCGTCGCCGAGCGGCTGCGCCAGTCGATCGAACTCAAGCCCTATGCCATCTACAAGGGCGGCCAGCAGATCTCGGTCACCGCCTCCTTCGGCGTCTCCAGCCTCGACGGGCGCATGGAAACCGCCGACAGCCTCGCCAAACGCGCCGATCAGGCGCTGTATGAGGCCAAGAAGACCGGCCGCAACCGGGTTGTGCTCGCTGCGGCCTGAGGGCGCACAACTGCGCGCAATTTGAACCAATCCGCTGATCACCCGTTAAGCGCGCGGCCCGATTCCGGGCCGTTTGCGTTGGCAGCAGGTTGCATCGGCGGCGGTCCGGCTTAGTCTGCTCCCGTGGCCGAGGATACGCCCTCCGAGGCCCGATCCGATCCAGCCCGCACCCGGCAACGCCACCGGGAGAGGCGGCGGATCGCAGCCGGCCAGGCGGGGTTGGAGTGGCCTCCTCACCCGCCTGAGCCGGTTTCTTTTTGTGGCAAAACAAAAGGCGCCTGAAGGCGCCTCTCAACCGATCAGGACGGGTGAACCCGCTTACTTGATCTTGGTTTCCTTGAAATCGACATGCTTGCGCACGACGGGGTCGTACTTCTTCATCGACAGCTTCTCGGTCGAGGTGCGGGCGTTCTTCTTGGTGACGTAGAAGAAGCCGGTGTCGGCGGTCGAGAGCAGCTTGATCTTGATGGTTGCAGCCTTGGCCATGGTGTCGTCCTCCGGCCTCGGCGGCCTCAAGGGGTGAAACGATCAGGGCCGGGCACTCACGCACCCGGCGCATTGGCGCGCTTATGCCCGTATTCGCTGAGGAAAGTCAACGCGTTTTCGCCATGCGAACGACAATCAGCGCAGCATAGGCCGTCAGCAGCCCGGCCAGCGCCATCGGAAAACCGCTCGCGCCGAAAGCATCCATGGCCGAGCCGATCAGCGGCGGTCCGGCGATCATGCCGGCCGAATAGAGCATGACGAACACCGCATTGGCCACGGCAACCTCGCTGCCGGCGAACCGGCTGCCGAGATGGGCCAGTCCGACCGTGTAGATCGCGCCGGTGATTCCGCCCCAGACGAACAGCAGCGCGATGAAGGCCGGGCTCGCCGGCGTCAGCACCGGCATCACGGCAGCGCCCAGCGCCCCAAGGACAGCGCAGGCCAGCAGCACCAGCCGCCGGTCGGCATGATCCGACAGCCAGCCGATCGGGATCTGGAACATCAGGTTGCCGAGCGCGGCATAGCTGACCAGCAGCGCGGCGGCGCGCTCGTCCAGCCCCAGCCGCAGGCCGTAGAGCGGAAACAGGCTGAACCCGCCGGTTTCCAGCGCACCGAACATCAGCGCCGCCAGCGTGGCGATCGGCGCGATGCGGATAAGCGGCAGCACGCGCGGATGCGGCGCCTCATCGATCGGCGGCAGGGCGCGCGGCATCAGCGCCAGCGGCACCACGGCGGACAGCATCAGCGCCATGCAGGCCAGATAGGGCGGCCAGCCGCTGGTGCCGGTCAGGGCCAGAATGCCGGGGCCGAGGGCAAAACCGGTGGCAAGCACGGTCGAGTAGATGCCCATCACCAGCCCGCGCCGTGCTGCGGGCGCGCTGACGGTGATCCAGAATTCGCTGAGCACGAACATCCCGCCGATCGCCATGCCGAACAGGAAGCGGATGACGAACCAGGCGGAAATCGAGCGGATCGCGGCAAACAGCAGGATCGTGACGACCAGCGTGGCGATCATCCCGCCCAGCAGGCGGCGCTGGCCGAGCCGCGCCGCCAGAAGCGGAACCAGCGGCGCGATGACGATGTTGGCAACTCCGCCGAGGCCGGTGCTGATGCCGTTGAGCGTGCTGGAGGCGCCCATGCGCTCCTGTTCCAGCGCCAGCAGCGGAATCATCAGGCTTAGCCCCACGCCGACGAGGCTGATGGTCAGGATGGCGGCGAGAATGAGCCTGAGCGTGCCCGGAGCGAGGCGCGCGTCAGGTCGGGACACGCTCGAACCGGTTGCGATAGGCGCGCAGGAACGGGCGATGCTGGGCCTTGTCGAAGCCGGTGGCGACCTGCTTCTTCAGCTCGGCCAGAATGATTTGCGTGATCTCGACCGTCTCAAGGCTGTCGATCTGGTCGAGCGTGACCCAGACCAGTTCGACAAGCTCGGAGTCGGGCGTCGGCTTGATCATGGTGTGATCGGGCACATCCGTGACGTCGCGCACGAAAAAGCGCGTGTCGAACCGCCGGGGGCGCCCCGGCGGCGTGATGGCGCGGGCGCAATAGTGCAGGCCGTCGAGGGTCGGGATATCGCCGGTGGCGAGAAACTCATGCCAGGGGTCGCCTGCCGGCGCGCTGGCCGGCTGAAGGGCCCGGACGCCGAGGCGCAGGCCGGTTTCCTCGAAGGTTTCGCGGATCGCCGCCAGCGCCAGCCCGCGCATGCGGCGCAGGGTCGGTCGGGTCACATGCTTCATCATCCGCTCGACATCGCCGGCATCGAGCGAGCCGGCATGCGGCACGTCCGCATCGCGCTTTTCCACGCGTCCGCCGGGAAAGACAAACACGCCGGGCATGAATTTCGCCGCCGGATTGCGCTTGCCCATCAGGATGCGCAGGTCCTTGTCGCGCCGGTCGATCAGGATGATCGAGGAGGCATCCACCGGCTTGACCGCCGGGTGCCTGTCCCGCACGACGAATTTGCGGGTGATGGTTTCGATCAGATGTTCGGTCATTGCGGCAGTCCAGACAGGAGGGATGCGCGAGCTATACCGCAGGCTCAACACCACGGATAGCCTCACCCCCGGCAAAGACACCGCTTGACCGGACCAGGAGCATCAGTGCGACCACCAGCGCCGCATCAGAAGACTGGCCAGGGACGCAGTCATGCGCTGCCTCCCGGCAATTTCCGAGGTCAGATCGCCCGATCAGGCAGCCCGGGATCGCGCACGCGGTTTTCGGGGTCGAAACCGTGCATTTTCAGCGCCCACTGATAGCCGATGAGCGCGCCTTTCACCGGTTGCAGCAGCGCAAGCGCGCTGACCAGCGTCAGCGTCGGCCAGATCGCGAAATGCACCCACAGCGGCCAGTCCGCGCTCTGCTCGAAGGCCAGGTTGAGCCCGACCACGATATGGCCGACGATCATGATCACGATATAGGGCGGCATGTCGTCGGCCCGGTGCCCGTCAAGGTTGAGCCCGCACGATTCGCAGGTCGGGTTGACCTTGAGATAGCGGCCGAACATCCGTCCGCTGCCGCAGCGCGGGCATTGGCAGCGAAAGCCCCGGCCGATGGCCTGCGCCGAATCGCGCGGCGCCCCCGCATCCTGCTCCGCGGAATGATACTCCACTGGCATCAGCGTCCCTTCCTGTGAAAGCGGCCCTTCGGCTCCGGCCTGTCCTGCCGCCCGTTCCGGCGCTTGCCGCCGGCGGGCTTGCTGAAGCGGCCCTCTGAAATGATCTCGAAGCGCAGCGCCCCGGCTACCGGCAGCGCCTCGGCCAGCCGCACGGTGACCGTATCGCCAAGCTGGAAGGTCTCGCCGCTGCGGCTGCCGATCATCGCATGGCGCCGCTCGTCGAAATGATAATAGTCGTTGCCCAGCGTCGGCGCCGGCACGAACCCGTCGGCGCCAAGCCCGTCGAGTTTGACGAACACGCCCGAGCGCGTCACCCCGGCGATGCGGCCGGAGAAGGTGGCGCCAACCCGGTCGGCGAGATGGAAGGCGATCAGCCGGTCGATGGTGTCGCGCTCGGCCGCCATGGCGCGGCGCTCTGCGGCGGAGATGGAGGCGCCGATTTCCCGCATCTGGTCCAGCGTCGTCTCGGGCAGGCCGTCGGCGCCGAGGCTGAAGGCACGGATCAGCCCGCGATGCACGATCAGGTCGGAATATCGGCGGATCGGCGAGGTGAAATGCGCGTATTTCCTGAGGTTGAGGCCGAAGTGGCCGTAATTCTCCGGCGCATATTCGGCCTGCGCCTGGCTGCGCAACACCACCTCGTTGGTCAGGTGCTCGTTCTCGGTGCCGGCGACGCGGGCGAGGATGCGGTTGAACAGCTCGGGCTTGATCGCGCCCTGCTTGGGCAGGTCGATGCTGATGCCTTCGAGAAAGTCGCGCAAGGCTTCCATCTTGGCCAGCGAGGGTTCGTCATGCACCCGGTAGAGCAGCAGCACCCGCGCCTTTTCAAGGCTCTCGGCGGCGCAGACATTGGCCAGAATCATGAATTCCTCGATCAGCCGCATGGCGTCGAGGCGTTCGGGCACGATCACGTCCTTCAGCGTACCGTCGGGGTTGAGGATCAGCTTGCGTTCGGGCAGGTCCAGATCCAGCGGTCCGCGCTGTCCGCGCGCGATCTTCAGCGCCTCATAGGCGGCCCAGAGCGGCTTGAGCACCGGCTCCAGCAGCGGTCCGGTCACCTCATCGGGCTTGCCGTCGATCGCGGCCTGCGCCTGCGGATAGCTGAGCTTGGCGGCGGAGCGCATCAGCACCCGGTGAAAGTCGTGGCTTTTCTTGCGGCCGCGCGCGTCGATGACGATGCGCAGCGCCAGCGCGGCGCGGTTGACGCCAGGTTTGAGCGAGCAGAGATCGTTCGAAATCCGCTCGGGCAGCATCGGCACCACCCGATCGGGGAAATAGACCGAATTGCCGCGCTCCAGCGCTTCGCGGTCCAGCGCGGTATGCGGGCGGACATAGGCCGCGACATCGGCAATCGCGACAAACAGGATGAACCCGCCGGCATTCGCGGGGTCGCTGTCGGCCTCGGCATAAACCGCGTCGTCGTGGTCCTTGGCATCCGCCGGGTCGATGGTGATGAGCGGCAGCGCGCGCCAGTCCTCGCGGCCCTCCAGCGTCGCCTCGCGGGCAGCGCCCGCCTCGGCCAATGCCGCATCGGAAAACACATAAGGGATGCCGTGCTGGTGAATCGCGATCAGGCTGGCGGCCTTCTCGCTCTTCATCGAGCCAAGCACCTCGCGCACCCGGGCCGAGCGCAGGCCATAGCGGTCCTGCCGGTCGACCTCGACGGCGATCAGGTCGCCGTCCTCGGCCTCGCCCTCGTCGCCGGGACGAATCATCAGTTCGACGCCGCGCCCCTTCTTCTCCACCGGCACCAGACGGCCGCCGCCGCGCATCTTGTCCTCGCGGAACAGGCCGATGGTCCGGTCCGCCTTGGCGCTCAGCAGCTTGATCACCCGGCCGTGGTAGGCATTGGCCTCGTGCCGGTCGCGCTCGACCTTGATCAGGGCGCGATCGCCCACGCCGGGCGGCGGACCATCGGTGCGGCGCGACTTCCTGGGGAAGAACAGGATGATGCGGGGCAGGGGCCCGTTGCGGTCCTCGTCCCACTCCACCGGCGCGGCGATCAGGTCGCCGTCGCGCGTCTGGCCGGTGATCTCGGCCACCAGCGTCGGCGCAAGCTGGCCGGCATGGTGCATCGCCTTGCGATCCCGCGTCAGCAGGCCATCATCCTCCAGGTCCTTCAACAGCCGCTTCAGCGCCACGCGGGCGCCGCCGCCCACGCCGAAATGATGGGCGATGTCCCGCTTGCCCACCTTGCCCGGCGTTTCGGCCAGAAAGCGCAGGATGTCCTCGCGCGTCGGCAAGGTGAAACTTTCGTCGTCGGGGTGATGCTTGCGGGCCAAGAGGGCACTTTCGATTATTTGATTTGCCTGCTTCTGCCATGAAATAGTGCCGAATGCGAATTTTCTCACCGTCCGCCAACTAATCCTGTATCCGCTATTGTCTTTTTAAAAACTTTTCTCGAACCACTATGCCAAATAGTTATTGAAATAGCAGTAAATTTAAAAAAATTACCTTCAATAAAAAAATTAAAAGGCAGTGTTGTTGTTTGTTTTGGTTTCAATATTATATTCGGCTTGAAGTGACTATTATTATCAAAAATAGCTTGATTATTCTCGTTTGAGATTTGTATTTTATATATAGTTGTTTCTTCATTCCCATTATTTGTTATTCTAATTTCAAGGTATCGGCCATTTTTAAAGTTTTTATTTAATGGGCTGTGGGGACGTTCGATTTCAACGTTAAGCTTTGGCCCTTTCGTTAGAAAACGCCAAAGAGAAGTGAGTGCGATTAATGTAGAGAGACTTGCAGCATTGATTGCAACCCAATCCGTGATCTTTTCTGGCCACATGCCTGTTCATCGCTCCCGTCGCGACAGGAAGGCGAGCTTTTCGAACAGGCTGACATCCTGCTCGTTCTTCAGCAGCGCGCCATGCAGGATCGGCAGCAGCTTGCGCTGGTCGCGCTCCTTCAGCATCTCGGGCGCGATATCTTCGGACACCAGCAGCTTGAGCCAGTCGAGCAGTTCCGAGGTGGAGGGCTTCTTCTTCAGGCCCGGCGCCTCGCGGATGCCGAAGAAGATGTTCATCGCGTTGCCGACAAGCTCGCGCTTGATGCCGGGATAGTGCACCTCGACGATCTTCTGCATCGTCGCTTCGTCGGGGAACTTGATGTAGTGGAAGAAACAGCGGCGCAGGAACGCATCGGGCAGTTCCTTCTCATTGTTCGAGGTGATGACGACGATGGGCCGGCGCGCGGCCTTCACCGTCTCGCCGGTCTCGTAGACATGAAACTCCATGCGGTCGAGTTCGAGCAGCAGGTCGTTGGGAAACTCGATGTCCGCCTTGTCGATCTCGTCGATCAGCAGCACCGGCCGCACGTCGGAGGTGAACGCCTCCCACAGCTTGCCCTTGCGGATGTAATTGCGGATATCCGAGACGCGCGGATCGCCGAGCTGGCTGTCGCGCAGCCGCGACACCGCATCG
>Ga0209573_1002701_pt1 | contig 21625 bp, 20 predicted proteins | sample TNRBio252014_DNA_FD_185870 | JGI IMG/M metagenome (GOLD analysis project Ga0209573, IMG submission 185870) | Wastewater treatment Type I Accumulibacter community from EBPR Bioreactor in Madison, WI, USA - TNR Reactor_6/25/2014_ DNA (SPAdes)... | ecosystem: Engineered > Bioreactor > EBPR >...
CGATAGATTTTATCTTTTTCAGATCAAAAACGACCCCGTTCGTCATACCCGCGAAAGCGGGTATCCCGTTTTTCAGCGGCTGCCTGGATTCCCGCCTTCGCGGGAATGACGAAAACCTATTGAGAATGGGTATAAGTGAGTGAGTAGGATGCGGTGACGAAGGAACCGCATCAATCGCGACCTGTGCGACTGCTCGAAGCGAATCCGGATTCATGCCCAACCATCGCAACCGTTCAGCCAGTCGCATGATCGGTTGGTGGGGTGGCATCGGTAAGCCGCCAGCAAAGGGTGTGCGCCACAATCTTTACCGTGGGCAGTGTCCTCACGGTATTGACGGCTTGAATCAGGGTTTCTCTCTCAGGACGAGCGAGCGAGTCCAGATCTCCGCCTTCAAAGTACACCAGCGCCTTGAGGCATTCACTCGGTTGAAAGGCGCGGCCGTACATCTCACGCGCCGCTGCAAGCCCTCGGTCAAGGCTGACGCCGGCTTTGATCAGCGCCGCAATGTCTTGATAATCCTTGGCTTCAACGCGCTGGAGCAGCACTTTGAGCTTGGTGGCCAGCAGATCGTCCGGGGAAGCCGCCTGTAATACGTAGTCATCCGTCCACTCCGGTTCGCCGACCCGCCCAAAACCAATCGCGCCAAAAAAGGAGACTTTGACCGGCGAATCGTGTGGGTCGCTGCCAGGCGTCAAGACCGTGAATGTATCGGGTTGATCTTGCAGCACCTGCGCCCGATTAAGAAAAGAGAAAGCGGTGTGGATAGCGATCCGGTCCAGGGGTTGATCGGTGAAAAAGTTGAAATCCACGGACGAACGATGGCCGAGGCGCAAGGCGATGGCAGTTCCCCCATAAAGGATCAGGCCAAGCGGGACGGTAGGGCGCAATTCGGGCCAAAGCCGTCTTTGCGCTTCCGGTAAAATCTCCCAGTGGACTTGAAAGGCGCGTCTCATCCCAGTCGCCGTTTTGGCAGAGCGGGCACGGTCTGGTCGGGCCGCGCCAGACCCAGACGGTAGTGCCAATAAGTCCAGGAACGCGCGTTGAACTGGCCGATTTCGGCCTGAGCCAGCACGCGGCGCAACTCGTCTTCCCCCATCCGCTCGACCAGTTCCAGCACATCCTCGTAATCGCCGATGTTCATGACTTGGGCGACGATCCGTTCAGGTTGACGCAGAGCCTCGTCCGGCGTTTTCCACCAGACATATTTCGTGGCAAACCGCTCGAGCAGAGCGTGAGCAGACGGGTCCATGACGTTCCTGAGCTATGTTTTACCAGCCAGTCAGGCCGAGGGAGCGACCTGCAACAGCAGCTTGCCGACATGGCGGTTGGATTCCATCAGGGCGTGGGCGGCGGCGGCCTCGGTCAGCGGGAACACCCGGTCGATCAGTGGCTGGATCGCGCCTCTGGCGAGCAAGGGCCAGACCGTTTCGCGCAACGCCTGGGCAATCGGCGCTTTGTGGGCCACGGGCCGGGCGCGCAAGGTCGAACCGGTGATGGTCAGGCGCTTCATCATCACCGGCGCCAGGTTCAATTCCACCTTGGCCCCACGCAGGAAGGCGATGAACACCAGCCGGCCCTCGACCGCCAGCGCGCTGAGATTGCGCTGGACGTAATCGCCGCCGACCATGTCCAGAATCACGTCCACACCTTTGTTATTCGTGACCTCCTTGATGACCTGGACGAAATCCTCTTCGCGATAATTGATCACCCGTTCCGCGCCCAGGTCCAGACAGGGCTGCACCTTCTCACTGCCGCCGACCGTGGCGAACACCCGCGAACCCAGCGCCTTGGCCAGTTGAATCGCGGTGGTGCCGATGCCGCTGGTTCCGCCGTGAACCAGCAGGCTTTCGCCGGGTTGCAGCCGCGCCCGGTCGAAGACGTTGCTCCACACCGTGAACAAGGTTTCCGGCAGCGCGGCGGCCTGTTGCACGGTCAGGCCGGTGGGAACCGGCAGGCATTGCGGGGCGGGAGCGACGCAATATTCGGCATAGCCGCCGCCGGTCAGCAGCGCGCACACCTCGTCACCGATTTTCCAGTCCGCCACGCCTTCGCCCAGCGCGACCACCGTGCCGGCGACTTCCAGACCGGGCAGGTCGGACGCGCCCGGCGGCGGCGGATAACTGCCCTGACGTTGCAGGCAGTCGGGACGGTTGACGCCGGCGGCGGCAACCTGGATCAGCACTTCGCCGGCGGCGGGTTGCGGTACGGGCCGGCGGGTGGGAACCAGTTGTTCGGGGCCGCCAGGTTCGGTGATTGCGATGGCGGTCATCAGTTCGGGCAGAATCAAATTCATGGCATGGTCTCAAAGAAACTCCCCTCTCCCTCTGGGAGAGGGGTTGGGGGTGAGGGTTGTTTTTCAATCAGTGAAGAAGCCATTCAGGAGCATTTGGAATCGCCGCAGTTCAGACAGGTCAGACAGCCGTCCATTACGATGACCGCCTTGGTCTGGCACTTGCCGCAGAGGGTCGCTTCAGGCGGAAAGGTATCTTCACCGGTGTCCTTGACGGCTTTGATGCCCAGTTCGTACTTGGCGCGCTGCTCCTCGATCAGCTTGCGCTGGTGGGCATCCGGACCTTCTTCCTTGAACAGCCCGATAGAACGCAGGTGCGATTCGATCACATCGCCGATTTCCGCCACCAGCGAGGGCATGTATTTACCGCCTTTCTTGAAATAGCCGCCCTTGGGATCGAACACCGAGCGCATTTCCTCGACCAGGAAAGTGCTGTCGCCGCCCTTGCGGAACACCGCTGAGATAATGCGGGTCAAGGCAACGATCCATTGAAAGTGCTCCATGGCTTTAGAGTTGATGAAGATTTCAAAGGGACGGCGGACTTCGTCGGGAGTGCCAGGATTCAGCACGATATCGTTGATGGTGATGTACAGGGCGTGATCCGACAGCGGCGTTTTCACTTTGTAGGTAGTCCCGGACAGGATATCGGGCCGTTCAACGTTTTCATGCATCTGCTGAACCGCCGGGGTAGACGATCCGGCAGGCGCGAGGGGTGCGTCGTCGGGTTTGACGACGCAGTAGCCAACGATTTTTTTGTCGATCTTGATCATGGCAGGGATTCCAGGTGGGTTAGTTATTTCCGGTATATCCAATCAATTTTTCTTTTTACCTTGTAGACAGGGATGAAGCAAAGCGCATCCCAGCGGCTCCGGTGGAATGCTGGGTTTCCGTCAAGAACCTAATTCTCTTTTCATAGTCTCATGTGTGCCAGCGCATGGACTGTGCTAGGCTTTTTAAATCAAGCTGCTCTCGTTAAGGTTGCGCATGGCTCTACAGGACTTTCGGTTTCCGTCATTCCCGCATCAGCGGGAATCCAGTCACTCCATGAAAAGAAGGGATACCCGCGTTCGCGGGTATGACGGAAAAGGTAAGCAAGCGAAAGGCCTGCTCTACTTAGCTCTACTTAATCCATCGTAACCACGATATCACAGCGTCGCAGCCTGAAGGTATTAACCCTGATTTTTTATCCATATTTCTGATCACTTTCTTTTCATCACAACCAGAAAGAGGTGCCGTATGAACAAACAACTACGACTGCTGACGGGCGTAATTCTGCTATTTACAACGCTGAGCGTTGCGTTCGCGAGACCGCCCAGTCCTAATCCGAACCCCTGCCAAAACACGAATAGACCCCCGCAATGCCAGACGGGACCGCGGGCCGTCCCCGAGATTGACGCTCAAACCACACCGATGGCGCTTGCCATTCTAGTGGGAGGATTGCTGCTCGTGGCAGAGCGCTCCCGGCGCTCGCAGAAACGGGATCTATCCGCTTAAATCCACCTGCCTGGAAAGGTCCGCTTTCCAGGCAAGTTACGCAACAGCGATGGAAAATTCTCCGGAATTTTTTCTCGACGCCAGATGGCGGCTCTGGATCCGCTGGAGTGCTTTGCTGGCGTTGCTGCTAGGCGAGTTCGCTGGATTGACGCTGGCGTTCGATGAAGACCCCGTCGCCGCCAGCCTCCAGTTCTGGCCCCTGAACTTTATCCTGGCCCACGCCGACGTTGATACGCTGCTGGCAATCGGCGTGGTATCCCTGCTGTTTAGCGTAATCCTGCTCTGGCCGCGCCTGTCCGTACTGGCTCCTACCCTGCAAGCGTATGCCAGCCGCTATCGGTGGTGGCCATGGCTTTTGTTACATGGCCTGGCTCTGGGCGTACTTTTCCATCTGACTGGCCTGATGCATCAACCCGCCACCACGGATTCCCCCGCTCTTTCCGGATTTCAGCTTCTGGCCTGGTTGGGGTCGGGCAGTGCGCTCCTCGCCTGTTGGATGTTGGCGCTGGCCCCGGCGCGCGCCTGGTGGTGGCTGGCGCGCACCGAGTATCCCAGACTGCTCGTCGCTCTGGCGATGGGTCTGGCCGTCTGGATTGTCATTGTACTGAACCAGGATTCATGGCTCCATCTGGCTGAAGCCACCCTGCGACTCTCGCATCTGCTGATTCAACCCTTCTTCTCCGATGTGGTTTATGACCCGGCATCGCGGATTCTGGGCACGACGGCGTTTCAGGTAGAAATCTCGCCGCAATGCTCCGGCTCCGAGGGCATGATCCTGATCAGCGGCTTTCTCACGGTTTATCTCTGGCTGTTTCGCGACCGGCTGCGCTGGCCGGCGGCGCTGGCGCTTTTTCCCATAGGCATCGCCGCTGCGTGGCTCGCCAACGGTCTGCGCATCGCCCTGCTGATTGCCCTCGGTGATTTATTTTCACCGGAAATTGCGATCAGCGGCTTCCATTCAAAGGCGGGCTGGATCGCCTTCATCGCCATCGCCCTGGGACTGGTCGCCGTTACCCGCCGTTTTCGGTGGTTCGCAATCATCCCCGCAAGTTCTGAGCGCCGCAGTCCGAACGCGATTCTGTCCACAGCGCTGCTGGCGCCTTTGCTGGTGCTGATGACAACCACCCTGGTATCCCAGGCCTTCAGCAGCGGGTTCGATCTACTCTATCCCCTGCGCGTCATACTGACGGGTCTGACCCTCTGGTTTTTTCGCAAGGCTTATTCCGGGCTGGGCTGGACCGTATCGTGGCGGGCGGTGGCGATAGGCAGCCTGGTTTTCGTGCTGTGGATGGCCTTTGAACCGGGCGGAGACTCCGGCGGCGCCAACGCTCTGGCGGCGGAACTGGCGGAACTGGGTTTCTGGCCCGGTCTTGTCTGGCTCATATTCCGGGTGGCAGGCGCGGTCATCACCGTGCCGCTGGCCGAGGAGCTGGCCTTTCGCGGCTATCTGCTGCGCAAGATGATCCATGCCGATTTCGAGAACGTCACGCTGGGCCGGTGGACCAGACTTTCCCTGCTGGGTTCTTCCCTGCTGTTTGGCTTGCTACACAGCAGTTGGCTGGCCGGGACTCTGGCCGGCATGGGCTATGCCTTCGCCCTTCACCAGCGCGGCCAGATGGGTGACGCTGTCATTGCGCACGCCACAACCAATGCTCTGATCGCCGTCTGGGTGCTGACCCAGAGTGAATGGGTCTGGTGGACCGGCTGAAGCTGACCGGGTCCATCATGGCGGGGAAGAGGCGGCGGCTTTCAGCCGATTTGACGGACTGAAGTCCCGCCCGGAGGAGCCACAACTCCACGAGAACCGTCGAAGACCTTAAAATTTCCCGTAATAGCCTTCCTTCAGCGCATCGAATAAATTGGCGGCGGTATGAGTTTCGCCGTCGTACTCGATCTCCTCGTTGCCCTTGATCTCGATTTCCGAACCATCCTCCAGCACGAATCGATAGCGGGTATTGGCCAAATCCTGCTCCTTCACCAGCACGCCCTGGAATGCTTTGGGATTGAACCGGAAGGTCGTGCAACCCTTCAATCCCTGCTCGTAGGCATAGAGATAGATATCCTTGAAATCCTCGTAGGGAAAATCAGTCGGGACATTCGCCGTCTTGGAAATCGAAGAATCCACCCAGTGCTGGGCGGCGGCCTGAATATCCACATGCTGTTTGGGAACCACGGCATCGGCGGTGATGAAATAAGCCGGCAGGCGTTCCTCATCAGTCATAGCGTCGGGCAGCGCTTTGGAATGGACCAGATGTCGATAGGCCAGCAGTTCAAAGGAAAATACATCCACTTTTTCCTTGGACTTTTTGCCCGGACGAATCAGGTTGCGGGAATAGTGGTGGGCAAAACTGGGTTCAATGCCATTGCTGGCGTTGTTGGCCAGCGACAACGCAATCGTGCCGGTCGGGGCGATAGACGTATGGTGGGTAAAGCGCGCGCCGACCTGGGCCAGTTCTTCCACCAGTTCCGGTGCGACAGCGGCGATGCGTTGCATATAGCGGCTGTAGCGGGCATGCAGCACCTTGCCCTTGACCCGGTTGCCTTCCTGATAACCGTCGCGGGCCAGTTCCGGACGCTGATGCAGCATTTCGGCAGTCACGGTGAATTCCTGTTCGAGAATGGGCGCTGGCCCTTTCTCCCGCGCCAATTCCAGAGCCACCCGCCAGCCGGTCAAGGCCATTTCGCGCGTGACCTGATCGGTAAACGCCAGCGACTCCGGGGAGCCGTATTGCATCCGCAGCAGGGTCAAGGTAGAGCCGAGTCCCAGATAACCCATGCCGTGGCGGCGCTTGCTGGCAATTTCCTGGCGCTGCGGTTCCAGTGGCAGACCGTTGATTTCCACCACGTTGTCGAGCATCCGGGTAAAAATGGCGACGACTTCACGGTAGCGGTCCCAGTCGAACCGGGCCTGGTCAGTGAACGGGTTCTGGACAAACGGCGTCAGATTGACCGATCCGAGCAGGCACGAGCCATAACCAGGTAAAGGTAATTCGCCGCACGGGTTAGTCGCCCTGATATTTTCGCAGAACCAGTTATTGTTCATCTCATTGACTTCATCAATGAGGATGAACCCTGGTTCGGCATAATCGTAGGTGGAGGCCATGATCAAATCCCACAGGCGCCGGGCGTGAATTTTCCGGTAAATCTTGCAGGCGACCTGGCCGTTATGATTGACGATCAAGCCCTGATGCGTCGGCCATTCGCGCCAGAGAATCCGGTCGGGATCATTGAGGTCAATTCCATCCTGCTCGGCTTCCTTGGCCAGAAGCGGGAAAGCCAGCCGCCAGTCGGCGTCCTGTTTAACCGCTTCCATGAATTCGCGGGTGATCAGCAGCGACAAATTGAATTGCCGCAACCGGCCGGATTCGCGCTTGGCGCGGATGAATTCCAGAACGTCGGGATGGCCGATGTCGAAAGTGCCCATCTGCGCGCCGCGCCGCCCGCCCGCCGACGACACGGTGAAGCACATCTTGTCGTAGATGTCCATGAACGATAGCGGCCCGGAGGTGTAGGCCCCGGCCCCGGAGACGTAAGCGCCGCGCGGACGAAGAGTAGAAAATTCATAGCCGATTCCGCAGTTGTGAATCACAATCAGGCCACCATCACCCGCGACATAGTTATGATGCTTTTCAACCGTAAAGTCGTAAAAGACCTCGCCGATGTCGAGATTGCGATTCACGGCTTCCAGCGGGCGCAAAGTCCGGGCGAAAACGATCAGCGATTCCAAATGAGGGAAACGATCCTGCCAACGATCCAACCAGACCCGGCTTACCACTTCCCGGCAGTGATAACCATGATAAAAACCCAAGGTTTGACGTTCCTGATGGCTGACTGTTTTAAATTCCCTTGCCAAGGCTTCACGAAGGGGGGAGGGCATTACATAGTTATCGTACTGACCGGCTGTACTGGCATATTCGACGATACGCCGGCGCTTAGCAGAATCCGCCATATAGCCGGTAACTGCCTTAAGAAAATCTGAATCAGAGATTTTAAGACTGCTATGACCGTAATCATGCACGGTATGGCCATTGTAGTGATGAGTTCTTGGCTGATGCCGCGTAATACCCGCGTTAATACCGAATAGACTCAACAGGCGCTTTAATTCGCCGATAAATTCAGCGTTGGCGCTGCTGATGGAGACGCTCCCTCTCTCCTTGTTAACTGTTCCATCGGTATCGATCAGTCCGGCCAGAAATGGCAGAAAATATTGATCGGGTTCGCTGGTGATCCAGCGCGGCACCCGCAGGGTAGCGGTTTTCTTGCCGACTTGCCCGTCAATCAGGGCAGTTGCTCGACTGGCCTGGAAGCTGGCAACGGTGTAATCCCAAACGGGCGTGCCGTTAGGCGTCGCGGTCGTTACGACTTTTGCCCTGCTACTGCAAAAACCGTGGAAGAATTCAGCATAACGTTCGACGACTTCACGCTCGGCTGCTCGAATCTTGAAGATGAAGCGACGCCTGAGAGCTTCAGCTTGTTGCGCCCAATAGCGACGGCTGGGTTGGTAAGTGAATCGTTTTTCATAAGCGCTGCCATCGCCAAGATGAGCGCCGGCGAACCAGGCATCCAGCCAACGGGCAGTTTGCGCTCGCCAAGCCAAGGTGTAATGCACCAAGGCATCGCCAGCCTTGACCTCATCAGCGCGCACATAGAGCAAGCTATCGTTCCGATAAACCAGAATGGGATGCTTGATAGAGGTTTGCAACCGCACGCCCCGCGAGATCAATTCGATATTTTCGCTTTGGGGAACGCGCGTGGTCAGGTGACGCTCGATAGGACGCATCTCAAAGCAGCGGTTTTCCCTGTCATAGCAGATCATCTGCTGGTGGCGTTCGCGCACGGCTTGCTCGGCGGTCACTAAACCGTGTTCGGTAACCACCGTTGTGGTCGGGGAAACGCAACCGGCTTTTAATGTAAGCCCCGCCTCATGCACCTTGCGCAGGATGTCGTCCATGGAGTCCAGAATCGTGCCGGACACCGTGCAATTGATGGTGGACGTAGCCGGCTTGTGCTCCCAGGCGCCGGCGTTGGAGATGATGCGCCCAGCCGGGATGGCACCGTGGCGCAGCGCCCACAGGAATTTTTCGTGCCAGTGCTCGCGCAGTTCCGGCGTGGCCTCGACCTCGGCCAGCGCTCGGGCCACCCGTTGCCGGGTGCCGTCGATGGTCTCGTCAATCGCCTGCCCGTCCTTGGCCTTCAGCCGGTATTTCTGGTCCCAAATGTCCCAGGAAGCGGGTTGCATCGGCACATCGGCGGCGGTGGTTGAACGGTCGACGGGCTGCAAATGCGCGGTTTTCATAGCCGATGGTCTCCCGGTAACAGAGTGAAGGTAAGGACAGGGGGTGATGCGGGCTACGGGATTCTAGAGGAAGTTGGGGAAAATACCAGACCCAATTTCTACATGATGTGTGTGATACTGAAGATAAGCACAATATAATGTATTGAAGCGCAGGATTAAGGCGTTGTTTCCGCTGGCAATTGAAACAGCGGCAACCCCCACTCAACGCCTTGCGAATCCATGGACGAAAACTTTGAGGGTCTTGATTGTCAAGGGGTGGCATGGGTGGTATAACCGGCTAAAATTTGCGGGGTACCGCCGATAATCGGACACAAAAACCGAGGGAGAACTCATGAAAATCTCGTATGCCCCTCTCGCAATACTCTGTCTTGGGCTGGGGGCGTGCATGTCCCAGGTGCCCGTTGCGACCACCTATCCCGTCACCTATCAGAAGAAAATGCAGGCAGCCCAGCACTGGGACATCCTCACCGCCGACATCGCCCAGCGCCTGCGCGATAATCTGGTCGGTTCCGGCGAATCACCGGGACGGCCCGTCTCCCTGTACGTCCAGCAACCCCGTTACAGCAGTGAATTTGGCATCGCTTTCCACAATCTGCTGGTCACGCATCTGCTTGAACAGGGATTCGCGATGAGCGAGGGTCCCTCCGGCGGTTTGCCGGTGAATTATGACATTCAGGTCGTGACCCACAAGGATCGCGGCTTCATCCGGCCTACGCCGGGGTTGTTCACCGCACTAACAGGCACTGTGCTGGTGTTGCGCGATGTCGCCGACACCCATTCGGGGGCGGCGGCGGGCATGCTGGGCGCGGTTGCGCTGGACGTGGCGACCGGCTATATCACCGATACCCCGAACAGCGAGATCATCGTCAACACCTCGGTGATGAACGGCGACCGTTATGTCACCCGGCTGCGGGATATTTATTACGTTAGCGACAATAACGTGGATCAATACATCGCCAAAGGACCGGCCCCGGTGACGACCCGGATGATGGAGGTGGTCGGATGCCCTTCGAACCAACCGTGCCAATGACACGTCATAGCTCGACCTGAATCATAGGGGTGCATAGGGGTGATGAAGACCATGAATTGGAACGTAATAGGCTTACGCGGGGTCGTGGCGCTGTTAATAGCGTTCAACTTGAGCATTCTCGGCTGCGCCTCTTCGGCGGACGATGCGCCCATCCGACCCATCATCCGCGATGTGAACCTGGTGGACGCCAGTTATGCCGCCGCCGACGCCCTGCTGACGCGGGCGCCCTGGCTCAAGGAACGGCGTGAGCCTCTGCTGGTTGCAACCTTCGTGGATATCAACAATCTGGAAATATCCTCCGGGCTGGGCCGCGTCATCGGCGAGCAGATCGGCTCGCGGTTCGCCCAGCAGGGCTTTACCGTGATCGAGATCAAGATGCGTAACAACATCTTTGTCGCTGAGGGCACGGGCGAATTGATGCTGTCGCGCTCAATCCGGGAAATCAGCCAGTCGCACAACGCGGCGGCGGTGATCGCGGGCACCTACGCCGTCGCCCGGCAGTCGGTCTACGTCAACGCCCGTTTGATCCGCGCGACCGATAACCTGGTGCTGGCGGCGTATGACTATGTGCTGCCGTATGGGCCGGATGCCCGAGCGCTGGTCGCCGCGCAATAACAACAGCCACTCTTCACACCGAAACGCCCTTCCCCCGTGTGGGGGAAGGGCGTTTTCGTTGCGTGAGGCGCAATGGTTATGCGGTGGTTAAACCCAGCCGCTCACCAATCGCCAGGGTTGGTCCGGCCTGATTCATAGTGTAGAAATGCAGCCCCGGCGCGCCGCCGTCCAGCAGTTTGCGGCAAAGGTCGCTGACCACCTCCAGCCCAAAGGCGCGAATCGCGTCGCGGTCCTCGCCCAGACTCTCCAGGCGCTTGCGGATCCAGCGCGGAATTTCCGCTCCGCACCCGTCGGAGAAGCGCGCCAGTTGGGTAAAGTTGGTGATCGGCATGATGCCGGGCACGATGGGCAGGGTGAGGCCCAGCCGTTCGCAATCGTCCACGAAACGGAAATAGGCGTCCGGGTTGTAGAAATACTGGGTGATGGCGCTGTTGGCGCCGGCCTCGACCTTGCGCTGAAAGTTCAGCAGGTCACGCTCGGCGCTTGGCGCCTGGGGATGCATTTCCGGGTAGGCGGCCACTTCGATGTGGAAATAATCGCCGGTTTCGGCCCGGATAAATTCCACCAGTTCATTGGCGTAGCGGAATTCGCCAAATTCCCGCATCCCGGAGGGCAGATCGCCGCGCAGGGCGACCAGGCGTCGAACGCCCTGGGCGCGGTAATGATCCAGGGTTTCGCGGATTCCGGCGCGGGTGGAAGCCACGCAGGTCAGATGCGGAGCGGCGTCTACGCTGCCCTGGCCTTGAATCGCCGCAATCGCCTGGAAGGTGCGTTCGCGGGTGGAGCCGCCCGCGCCGTAGGTCACCGAGAAGAACGCTGGCCGCATCCGCAGCAGTTCGTCGCGGGCGGCGTACAGCTTGCGCATGCCCTCGTCGGTGTTGGGGGGGAAGAATTCGCAACTGAAGGTTTTTGGCCAGTTTGAGTGTGGCATTATTTAAGCAGCTTTCTGGTGTTGAGTAATTCGCGATCAGTGTAAATCAAACCCATGGAATTTTCCTGAAAAATCATTAAATGAGGAAAATGTTGGGTGAAATGCTCCACGAAAGAATACCGCCGAAGTACGCAGATATCCAACAAAGGGATATCTGAAAGGCAAGAACACGATCCTGATTGTGCCCAGATTTAGGTGGGAAAGGAACCGAATTTCATCGGTGAGAACTTTGGGTCCGGGGTTACTTTGTGTCCACCGCGTGGGGCTGGGTGAGGCAACGGCCATCGAGTCCATCCGTAACCAGTAAGCCGAAGAGGAAAATCACGAACAGTTGAAGTTGCGGATGCTGCTTTGAGTGGCCCCATTTGCGCATGACCCCTTTGCGGGGTTCATCCAATAAGCCCCGAATCTGCCTGGAGTCATTTAGCTTAAATTACATTGGGTAAACCAATAGATTTAGAGCAGTTGAAGAATTGTTGCTGAACATGATTTTATCCACACAGCCCTGCCACCTTGGGCGGCTCATGGTTTTAAGGCGCCTTTGAGGCGCTCACCCATTAAAGTTCCCAGCTCTGCCGGGGGATACCTAATAAAACGTCATGCTAATGTAATCAGCCCAGTGTAGGATGAGATTTTCATTAGAGGCGTTGGCGCAAAATGCTTACACCTGTTTATAAAAAAACCGACAAGGGTCGGAAAGAAATTGATGGTCGTTCGCACGGTCTGTCTGCAAAGGCGCGCAGGGTTCTAATCCTGATTGATGCCCAGAGAACAGAGAACGAGCTGTCGGTAGCGACGGGTTTTGGCGAGGAGATCAAATCCCTGCTGAAGTCGCTCCTCGATGGCGGCTTTATTGCGCCACGCGATGCACAAGAACTCTCCGCTCCCATCATAGTTGAATCCACATTATCTCCCCCGCCGACACCGAGGCCCAAGCGAACCGAGTACCCGCCCGAGGATATTGCGCTGGTCAAAAAAATCATTCTGGACTCAACGGATGAATATCTAGGTTTGCTAGGCGCGGATATCAAACGACGAGTTGAGACATCCAATGACTTTAAATCGATTATCAACTGCGTCGCACGATGGAATTTAGCCATGCGTGAAAGCAAACTCGCTAAACCGGTTGCTGCTTATTACTTGCAGCAGATTAAAGTTATTCTGGATTGAGCCTCTTATTTTTTGGTTCTTCAACGGTTCTTGTGGAGCCAGGCGAGCGAAGGATAGGCTACGAAGCCAACCCATTGATCTGAAAAGCTGTGGGGCCGACGCTCAGCCGGGCTTGGCGGCCCGAACCCCGCCAGACCGGACGACTCCACAAGAATCGTCGAAGAACCTATTTTTTTAATGTGAATAAAACGATAGTCATAAGAACCGGTCTCCGGTTTCCACAAGAACCCACGAAGAACCTGGATTTTTATTAAAAGGATGCTGTAGTCTCCTGTCTCAAAACCCGGCAAGGAGGAGGAGGAGGCTACAGCATGTCTTCTCCCTTAATACCGATAATTCTCCGGCTTGTACGGCCCGTCCGCAGCGACGCCGATATACGCCGCCTGTTCCGGGGTCAGCGTCGTCAGTTTCACGCCAATCCGGTCCAGATGCAGCCGGGCGACCTTCTCATCCAGGTGCTTGGGCAAGACATAGACCTTGCTCTGATACTGCCCGTCCTGGGTGAACAACTCAATCTGCGCCAGCACCTGATTGGTGAAGGAATTGGACATCACAAAGCTGGGATGGCCGGTGGCGCAACCCAGATTCACCAAGCGCCCTTCGGCCAGCAGGATGATGCGCTTGCCGTCGGGGAAGATGATGTGGTCCACCTGCGGCTTGATGTTCTCCCAGCGGTATTCCTTCAGGCGGGCGACCTCGATTTCGGAATCGAAATGGCCGATGTTGCAGACAATGGCCTGATTTTTCATCCGCGCCATGTGGTCGTGAGTAATGACGCCGACATTACCGGTGGCGGTGACGAAGATATCGGCCTGACTGGCCACGTCGTCTATCGTCACCACCCGATAGCCTTCCATCGCCGCCTGCAGGGCGCAGATCGGGTCAATTTCCGTCACCCACACCGTCGCGCCCAGTCCACGCAGGCTTTGCGCGCAACCCTTGCCGACATCGCCATAGCCCAGCACCACCGCGATCTTGCCGGCGATCATCACGTCGGTGGCGCGCTTGATCCCGTCCACCAGCGACTCGCGGCAGCCGTAGAGATTGTCGAACTTGGATTTCGTCACCGAATCATTGACGTTGATGGCGGGAAACGGCAGCCGGCCTTCCTTCTCCATCACATACAGGCGATGAACGCCGGTCGTGGTTTCCTCGGTCACGCCCTGGATTTGGGCCTGAATCCGCGAATAGAACGTGGGATCACGGTCGAGCCGCTGGCGGATGGCAGCGAACAGCACTTGTTCCTCTTCGCAGGTCGGGTGGGCGATCAGCGAACGATCCCGTTCCGCCCGCGCGCCGAGCGTGATCAACAGGGTGGCGTCGCCGCCGTCGTCCAGGATCATGTTGGGCGCGTCGCCATTCGGCCATTGCAGAATGCGGTGGGTGAAATCCCAGTATTCCTCCAGCGATTCGCCCTTGTAGGCGTACACCGGAATGCCATCAGCGGCGATGGCGGCGGCGGCGTGATCCTGGGTCGAGAAGATGTTGCAGGACGCCCAGCGCACGTCCGCGCCCAGCGCCGCCAGGGTCTCGATCAGCACCGCGGTCTGGATGGTCATATGCAGCGACCCGGCGATGCGGGCGCCCTTGAGCGGCTGTTGCGCCTCGTACTCCCGGCGCACCGCCATCAGTCCCGGCATCTCGGTTTCGGCAATGGCGATTTCCTTGCGGCCCCATTCGGCCAGGGACAGATCGGCAACGTGGTAATCGGTAAACGGCTTTTCGCGCACAACGGCGTTCATAACGTACTCCATCTACGGTTGAACGGGCGCCGTTGGCTTGGGGAAGCCGCGCCATGCCGAGCCTGACGGTGAGAACCGTTGCAGCGCCCCTCGGCATGGGGGCGAAAATTAGGTAATACCTTACAACCCCGCTGCGTCCCGCAGCGCGTCCGCCTTGTCGGTGTATTCCCAAGTAAACTCCGGCTCCTCGCGGCCAAAATGGCCGTAGGCGGCGGTCTTGCGGTAGATCGGCCGGATCAGGTTCAGCATCTTGACCAGGCCATAGGGCCGCAGATCGAAGTGGCCGCGAATGATGTCAACCAGCCGGTCTTCGTCGATCTTGCCGGTGCCGAAGGTGTTGATGCTGATCGAGGTCGGCTCGGCCACGCCAATGGCGTAAGACACCTGAATTTCGCAACGTTCCGCCAGGCCGGCGGCGACGATGTTCTTGGCGACGTAACGGCCAGCGTAGGCGGCGGAACGATCCACCTTGGACGGATCCTTGCCGGAGAACGCGCCGCCGCCGTGATGAGCCGCACCGCCATAGGTGTCCACGATGATCTTGCGCCCGGTCAGGCCGCAGTCGCCCACCGGACCGCCAATCACGAAACTGCCAGTCGGATTGATATGATATTGGGTATGCTTGTCCAGCCACTCCGCCGGCAGCACCGGCAGGATGATGTTTTCCATCACCGCCTCGCGCAGCAAGTTGTAGCTGATATCGGGATCGTGCTGAGTGGACAGCACGACCGCCTCGACGCCGACCACCTGGTTGCCCTGGTAGCGAAAGGTAATCTGGCTCTTGGCGTCGGGCCGCAGCCAGGGCAATACGCCGCTCTTGCGCATCTCGGCCTGACGTTGCACCAGCCGGTGGGCGTAGGTAATCGGCGCGGGCATCAGCACGTCGGTTTCGTTGCAGGCATAACCGAACATCAAACCCTGGTCGCCGGCGCCCTGCTCCTCCGGCTTGTCGCGATCCACGCCCTGGGCGATGTTGGAGGATTGCTTGCCAATGCAGGACAGCACCGCGCAGGTGGCGCCGTCGAAACCGACATGGGAATTGTCGTAGCCGATGCCGACCACGGTATCGCGCACGATCTGGTCGAAGTCCACCCACGCCGCCGTGGTGATTTCGCCGGCCAGGACGACGACACCGGTCTTGATCAGGGTTTCGCAGGCGACGCGGGCCTTGGGGTCCACGGCGATAATGGCATCCAGCACGGCATCGGAAATCTGGTCGGCGATCTTGTCGGGATGCCCTTCGGAGACGGATTCGGAGGTGAACAGATAGGTGCGGCTCATGGGATGGCGTTCCTCGAACGACGGTTGCGGCGGGCGAAATTCCGTGCGCCGCGCGGGCGGCGGTAAGATGAGAATATAAGTCTACCTTTAAGATGCTGCATTTGCACCTCGGTTATTTATTCTATTTTGTTATTAAAATCTCCATTTTTGAATCTGGACGATACGAATGAACCCAGCAATACACGCCACGGTGTTGACCTGTGCCGAACTGGGTTGCGAGCCATTGGCGACGCTGCTGGCGCGCTATGGGATGACCGTCGAGCGCGTGCCACCGGGAACCGAAATTCCGGGCAGCTATTGGGGCGAAAGCGAGGCGGGCCTGATCTGCGCCCGGTTGTTCGTGCGCGACGATACGCCGGTGCATTCCGCCCTGCACGAAGCCTGTCACTACATCTGCATGGACGCCGACCGGCGCGCGCAGTTGCACACTGACGCGGGCGGCGAGGTGATCGAGGAGAACGGAGTCTGCTATCTGCAAATCCTGCTGGCCGATGAGTTGCCGGGCATGGGACGGGCGTGGATGTGCGCCGACATGGATGCCTGGGGCTATACTTTTCGCCTCGGTTCGGCCCGCGCCTGGTTCGAACAGGATGCCGAGGACGCCCGGATCTGGCTGCGGCAAAACGGTCTGATTGATCAGGAGGATCGGCCCATTTGGCAGGTGCGGCAGGGCTGATCTTCATCGTCCAATTCTCCAACCGGAACTTCCCGTGAAACGCGCGTTCGTCTGGCTGTTGGCCTTGTCCCTGTTGCCGCTGTTGACCGCTTTCCGCTGGCCGTGGCAGGCCGCCGGCGACCCGGAACGCATCGAACTGTCCGGCACGGTGGAAGCACGCGAAGTGGATTTGGCGTTTCAGGTCGGCGGGCGCATCGCCGGACTAGCAGTGGACGAGGGCGATGCAGTCAAGGCCGAGCAGCCGGTGGCTACGCTGGACGCGAGCGATTACGAACTGGCGTTGCGTACCGCCATCGCCCAGATGGAGGCGGCGCGAGCGGCGCTGGCGGTGTTGCAGGCCGGGACGCGCGCCCAGGAGCTGCGGGTAGCCGAGGCGAAGCTGGCACAGGCGCAAGCCGATCTCGATTACGCTCGCGGGGAATTCAAGCGAGTCGCCGAACTGATTCCCAGGAAACTGGCGGCCGAGAACCAACTGGATTTGGCGCGGCAGCGCCAGAACGTCGCTTTAGCGGGAGTCGAGCAGGCCCGGCAGAATCTGGCGCTGCTGCGGGAAGGCCCGCGCCGGGAAGAAATTGACCGGGCCACTGCCGAACTCCGCGCCCGGCAAGCCGCCGTCGAAACCGCCCGGCGCCAGTTGGATTACACCCAGGCGCGCAGTCCGGTCGCTGGCGTGGTGGCGGTGCGGCTGGCCGAGGTCGGCGAGATCGTGAGTTCGGGCAAACCGGTGCTGCGCATCGCCGAACTGGGGCGGCCCTGGGTGCGCGCCTATCTGAACGAGACCGATTTGCCCCGGGTGCGGCTGGGCCAGCCGGCGGAGGTGCGCGTGGACGGTCTGCCCGACAAGGTCCTGGCGGGCCGGCTGGCGTTTATTTCCCCCGACGCCGAATTTACCCCGAAAACCGTCGAAACCCGCGCCTTGCGGGTGGATCTGGTCTATCGCGTCAAAATCGAGGTGGATAATCCCGACGGGGCGCTGAAGCTGGGCCAGCCGGCGGATGTCCTCCTCAAAGCCATCGCGCCATGACCGGAGCGGCGCTTGAAATAACCGACCTGCGCTTTGCCTACGGGGAACAGACGGTTCTGGAGGGCGTCACGCTCGCGGTCGCGCCGGGCGAGATTTACGGGGTGGTCGGCGCGGACGGCGCTGGCAAGACGACGCTGGTGCAACTGACGGTCGGGCAACTGCCGCTGCGGGATGGACGGATCATCGTGCTGGGCCGGGACGCCGCTGATCCGGCCCTGCGCAGCCAGGTCGCCTACATGCCGCAGGGCTTTGGCCTGTATCGGGATTTGTCAGTGCAGGAAAACCTCGACTTCTTCGCCGATCTGCACGACCTGCCGCGCGCCGTGGCGAAGCTGCGCATCGTTGATTTGCTGGAGCGCACCGGACTGGCCGGGTTCGAGGCTCGTCGCGCCGCCAACCTGTCCGGGGGGATGATGCAAAAACTGGCGCTGGCCTGCGCCCTGGTCAGCCAGCCCCGGGCGATGGTTCTCGACGAACCGACTACCGGCGTGGACCCGGTGTCGCGGCGGGCGTTCTGGCGGTTGTTGAACGGGGTGCGCGCCGAGGGCGTGGCGATTCTGTACGCCACCGCCAATATGGACGAAGCGGAACGCTGCGACCGGGTGGGGTTGCTGAACGCGGGGCGGCTGGAACGGCAAGGCACGCCGCTGGAATTGACGCACAACGCTGCTGCGCAACTGGTGGGCGTGTCCGGGCCGATGGCGCGGCGGCGACGCAATGACCTGCTGGCTTGGCCGGGGGTGCAACTGGCGTTTCCGGTCGGGCGGCAACTGCGGGTATGGCTCGACGCAGAGGATTCGTTGGCCGAATTTCAGATGCGATTGCGCGCGCTCGATGCGGAACTGATTGCACAACCGTTGCAGCCGACCTTGCAGGATGCGGCGCTGCGGGAATTGGCGATGACGGAACACGGTGATGAAAACGGATAGTTTGTTTTACCGGCTGTTTCAAGAATGGCCGGAAACGTTTGTCGCGGGAGGAGATTCGGAAAATGCTGGACATCTTCAATGTGGAATTGAAACAGACCCGGCTTTATCAAGAGGTGTTCGCCGAGGGTTTGGAGGAAGGCCAAAAGGAAGGCCGCCAAGAGGGCCAGCGGCAGGAACGCTTGCGTATTGCCCGAAGCTTGCTGGACGTGATCGCCGATGACCGGCTGCTGGCGGAGAGGATTGGATTGAGCGAAGCGGAGGTGCGCGAGTTGCGGCAGGAGCAGCATTGAGAGAGTTGACGATCAGTGCGAGGATGGGGGTGATGGTGGCGGACCTATCGTTTTGATCGCAGGAAAATTTCGATCAGGTAACCAGTGATGAGAAATTGGGATCGAATTACGGTAAATCCTGGCCTGATGAATGGCCAACCTTGTGTACGCGGTATGCGTCTGACCGTGCGGCGGGTGCTCGAAGCCCTGAAGGTGTATCCCGACTGGAATGATTTGTTCAGGAAATATCCCGAGTTGGAGCCTGAAGATATTCGGCAGTGCCTGGATTTTGCCGCCCAGAGTCTGGAAGTGGAAACGTTCAGTTTGGATGCCGCATGATACGGATAGTGCTTGATCAGGGATTGCCGCGTGGGACCGCTTCGCACTTGCGGAGAGAAGGCTGGGATGTGGTTCATGTCGCTGAAATCGGCATGAGCCGCGCCACGGATCAGGAGATTCTGGACTACGCCCGACGGGAAAACCGGGTTTGCGTGACGCTGGATGCCGATTTTCATGCCCTACTGGTTTTGGGATCTGAACGATCACCATCAGTGGTGCGCATTCGGATTGAAGGCTTACAGGCGATAGCCATGGCTGAGTTGCTCTACGCATTAGGCATCATATTCAAGCGGCTGCCGAGCAAGGCGCATTGATCACAGTGACCGAGACTCAGGTTCGAATCCGGCGATTGCCGGTCAATATGGATTTGCAGGAGGAGAAGCCTTAAGGACGCGCTGACGACCAGAGCGAGTGATTGGGGTGGTGGGTTGGGTAATCGAGATTCAGAGGGAGTACGCTCATGGCCAGCGTCAGCACTGAACGGCAGAATTTCCCAATTTTCATGCCCGCTGGTTCTTGGAACTGCTTCTATACCTCTACCTGTACCGGTGGCCACCACGCCGGGCCTGGCGGGCGGTGATGATGTTTCCGAACCGGGGGAAGAACACATTGAATGGCATCAATTAAATTATTTATGAACTAATGTAATAAATGTAGAGAAAATATTAGAAAAGAACAGTAACTTCAATTTCAAACAAGGCTGGGGTTGTTCTATAGTCTCGCTAATTATAATCTATACACAGTTCGTGGTTAAATTAGTATTAGTCATATAAATCATAAAGTTATGATTAAGTAAACGGCCGAATGTATAGTTCTCTATTAGCGGCTCTATAATAGAACAACCCCTTGATAATTTAAATAATAAATTGAATCTCTAAGGGTCCATTCCCCGCAGCTTGCTGCGTTCTTTGGTAACCCAATACCCCGCAGCTTGCTGCGGGGTCGTTTATTTGGTAGTCCTGAAATGCGAGTGATCGGTTGAGCGTTCCTCCCTTTTCCAAGGGGGTTCCTATCACTCGATACGCAGGACTGCCGTTTATTTTAATCAAACTTTAAATTTTTTGCAGCTTTTTGTGAATCTTCTTGCTGTTTCCTTGATTCCTCCTTTCTTCTATTGGCTTCTTCACTAATTGTCTCATATCTAGTTATTTCAATACCACTCGATAGATTAACAGATAATAAAAGTCCAATTATTTTATTATTGCATTCCATTGCCCCATAACCCACCAAACAATAAGCATTTTCATTTTTTTCAAATGAACTCCTTTGGTTATGGTCTAATTTTGTTGAATCCGCTAGATTAGGGAAATATATTTTAAGTTTGTAGTAATCATAAAAGGCTTTCACAAAATCTAAACGACTTACTCCTTTACTGTTAAAAATTGTTTCTATGTTAGATGAATGAAATTTAAACTCAATAAGCTTCTGGTTTGCAAATTTGATGCGATCTAAAATATAATAACTATTATTAATATCATCCTTCCCTCTACATCTTACCATTCCATGTTGCTCTGTGGCTCCCGTCTCTCCCGTGTGCGGAGGTCCATGTTCTATTTCACAATTTTGAAAAAGACCAGAAAGTTGTTGTTCTACAGCCATCTTAACCTCATCTGCATTCATTCCTAAATGGAGTCCTTTAACCACAAGAGATTCAGCTTTTTGGTATTGATCATCAGCTTGAGTATCAGGGGTACAGGCGCATAAAGTAAAAGAAAGTGCGATTAAGAATTTTTTCATGGTATTTAACCTGTCAAATAGTTTGGGCAGTTTTGGACCACTTGAATGAACGACACCGCAGCAAGCTGCAGGGTATGTATCCCGAAAGGAAATCGCAGTAGCTATCAGGTGATTTTTCATTTTAACGACCTCACTTTTCTTCGGCAAAATTACTTCATAGACTAGCGGGCAGCCGCAGAAGTTTGGTAGTAGATCAAAACCGAATGATGTTGTAGGTGGGGGGTTTGACAGTACATTAGATAGATACCACCCAACTCTATATATGCTATAGATTTTCAGTTTATGGGCTTCAGGTTTAAGGTCAGGCCTGAATTGTGGTAATACGTATGCCAGGCCCACGCTCATTTTCTACCTGTGCATTTGCAAGAATATTTCTAATAACCTCTTGGGGAAGTCTTGCTGTTTGCAATGCACTAATTAAACTATCTCTACTAATTGTGAGTTGTTCAGATACATCTAATTTTATAAATTTATAACCATTCCAAGAGTAAGTAAATTCTGGCTGGGTAGCTAGAGCGTTAAACATTTCATCACGTTTTTTTATATATTCAGACTTTATTTCTTCAAACCTATCTTTAGCTTCGATAAGTTCTCTTGCGATGGATTGGATGTTCAAATGATTCTCCTAAATCTCAAGGCAGCTTATCATCCCATTCATAGAGACAATTACCATTAGAACAGTTTTCCAGGCCGTTAAAATTTTTAGCAGCCCAACTCCGGCGACAAAAAACCATTGTTCCAACCTATTAAATTGGCGTAGATTTTTCTTATGTTGCCGGCTTTCGCTGTTGGATGTTACTTT
>Ga0209573_1002702_pt1 | contig 21621 bp, 18 predicted proteins | sample TNRBio252014_DNA_FD_185870 | JGI IMG/M metagenome (GOLD analysis project Ga0209573, IMG submission 185870) | Wastewater treatment Type I Accumulibacter community from EBPR Bioreactor in Madison, WI, USA - TNR Reactor_6/25/2014_ DNA (SPAdes)... | ecosystem: Engineered > Bioreactor > EBPR >...
GGCCGGCGGCATAGTCCTTGTCGGCGCGGATGTCGAGCATGCGCACGCCGGGCTGGCCGAGGAGGGTCTTCAGTTCGGCCGGCTGGAGCAGCGGGGCGGGGGCGGCGGTCGTCGCCACCGCGGCGGCGGGGCTTTGTCCAGTGGTGCTGGCGAAGGCGGGCGTGGCGAAGCCGAGGCTGGCGGCGAGCGCGATGGTCAGGGGCAGGGGGGCGAGTTTCTTCAGCATGGTCGTGTCGTCCGTCGGTTCCGTTTGCTGGGGGCCGGCGCGCCGGACTGGGCGGCGCTGCCATGATGCGCCGCAGAATACGGGAAAGCTGAAATACTCGAAACGTCTTTCAAAGAAAAAGTTTATAACTTTTCAGAATGAAAACGACGGCTGCGCCGGCGTAGAACTCGATGCGCGAGCGGCGATCGAAGCACAATTGGCCTTGCGGCCCCGCAACGGGAAAAACCGCTTGAACACCCTCTCGATCGGCTTGCGCATCCTTGCCGTCCTGCTGCTGCTTGCGGTGGGGCTCAGCTTCGCCAATGATCCGCGTCCCGCGGCGTCTGGCGCGGAGGGCGGCTGGCGCGGCGCGGCGCGCCACTCCGCCGGCATCGCACCCGACCCCGAGCGCTTCGCGGATACCGCGATCGTGCAGGTGTATGCCGCGGCCACCTACGGCTGGCGCGGCTACTTCGCGGTGCATCCGTGGATCATCTACAAGCGTGCCGGCGACACCGTCTACACCCGCTACGACGTCATCGGCTGGGGGCGTGGAAACGTGGTGCGGCGCAACTACGCCTTGCCCGACGGGCTTTGGTTCGGGGCCGTGCCGAGGGTGCTGGTCGAGCACCGCGGCGAAGGCGTGGAGGCGATGATCGGGCAGATCGAGGCCGCGGTGGCGAGCTACCCGCACGCGGACGAGTACCGCAGCTATCCGGGCCCGAACAGCAACACCTTCCTCGCCCACATCGGCCGCGAGGTGCCGGCGCTGCGCCTCGACCTGCCGGCGAACGCGATCGGCAAGGACTATCGCCCCGTCACGCGTCCGCTCGGAGTGTCGCCTTCCGGGTCCGGGCTGCAGTTCTCGCTGCTCGGCTTGCTGGGCTTGAGCGTGGGCGTGCAGGAAGGCATCGAGCTGAACGTCCTCGGGCTCAATTTCGGCCTCGATCTCAACCGTCCCGGCCTGCGTCTGCCCGCGATCGGCCGCCTCGGCCTCGACGACACGTCGGTGTCCGAGCGCGGCGCCGCCGGGCTGCAGTGACGCCGAGAGGCCGGCGCGCGGGCTTCGGCAGCGCCGCGCTCCTCGCCGCCGCTTCGGGATCGATGCGTTGCGGTCGCCTCGTCAATCGCTTCCCGCGCCCTTCTCGGCCCTCTCGCCCTTCGCCGCCAGGTAGATGCCCACCAGCAGCAGGCTGAAGCCCACGAACTGCAGCGGCGCGAAGCCTTCTCCGAAGACGAGGAAGGCCATCAGCGCGCTGCCCACCGGCTCGCCCAGCGTGACCACCGCGACGAAGGTGGCAGACACGTAGCGCAGCGACCAGTTGTAGGCGGTGTGGCCGAGCAGTTGTGGTCCGAGCGCCATCGCCAGCAGCACCAGCCAGGCGGTGTTCGACAGGCTGAACAGTTCCACGCCGCCCGCGCCGCTGGCGGCGAACAGGAACAGCGCCGCGGCGCCGTAGGCGAGCCAGATGTAGGCCGGCAGCCCGAGGCCGGCGCGCAGGCGGCGGCCGATCAGCAGGTAGGCGGAGAAGCACCAGCTGCCGACGAGCGCGAGGAGGTTGCCGAACATGGGGTTGCTGCCGGCGCCGGCGGTCTGGCTGTCGCTCCAGAAGATGAACAGGCTGCCGGCGAAGGACAGCGCGATGCCGCCGATCATCATCTTCGTCGGCGTCTCGCGGAAGATGAGAAAGGAGGCCAGGCCGATCCACAGCGGGTTGGTGGTGACGAGCGCGGTGCTCGAGGCGACCGAGGTGTATTCGAGCGAGCTGATCCAGGTGGCGAAGTGGAGCGCGAGGAAGAAGCCCGCGGCCAGCGCCATGCCGATCTGCCTGCGGGTGAGGCGGGCGAGCTCATGGCGCGATTGCAGGAAGGCGACCGGCGTGATGATGAGCGCGGCGAAGCCCAGCCGCCAGGTCGCGACCGCGAGCGAGCTCACCCCCTCGGCCTGGGCGAGGCGGGCGAAGATGGCGCCGAAGGAGATCGCGGCGAGGCCGATGCCGAGGACGACGAAGGGGAGCCAGCGGGCGGGTTGGGGGGTGTGGGACATCTGGAGAGGGGCGATTGGTGGGTGAGGTGGGTCGAGAGCACCCTGAGGGGCTTCGACCGGTGGCGATGCGTGTTCGAACCGTTCGCGGGGACGGCACATGTGTGCCGGCACTCGGGCGCTTCCGGAGGCGTGGCGGTTTTCCGTAGGAGCGACGCAAGTCGCGATCGGGCAGTGCCGCAGCGCCGTCACGATTTCCGCCCGCTGCAATCGCGACCTGCGTCGCTCCTACCCGACGCATTGCGGCGCGATTGTGCCGCATCGCGTCGAAACCGCGGCGTTTCGTCTGATCGCGGAGCGGCCCCGGTTGGCGCCATTCCTCTCGCGTCGCACGCCTCACGCGCCTCTCAGGCGTGGCCGCCCTCCAGATACGCCGCCCGCACCTCCGGACTCGCCAGCAGTTCCGCCCCGGTCCCGGCGAGGGTGATCTCGCCGTGCTGCAGCACATAGCCGCGGTCGGCCACGCGCAGGGCCTGGTTGGCGTTCTGCTCGACCAGCAGGATGGTCATGCCGTGGTCGCGGTTGAGCTCCCTGACGATCTGGAAGATCTTGCGGATGTAGATCGGCGCCAGGCCGAGCGAGGGCTCGTCGAGCAGCAGCAGCTTGGGGCGGCTCATCAGCGCGCGGCCGATCGCCAGCATCTGCTGCTCGCCGCCCGACAGGGTGCCGGCGCGCTGCGCCTGGCGTTCCTGCAGGATCGGGAACATCGCGAACACGCGCGCGGTGTCGGCGGCGTAGTTGGCCGGGTCGGCGTGCGCGGTGCCCATCTGCAGGTTCTCGATCACCGTCATGCGCGGGAAGATGCGCCGGCCTTCGGGCACCAGGGCGATGCCGCGGCGGGCGATCTCGTGCGTGTGCACGCGGGTGATGTCCTCGCCGTCGAAGACGATGCGCCCGGCGCTGGCCTTGGGGTTGCCGAACAGGCTCATCATCAGCGTCGATTTGCCGGCGCCGTTGGCGCCGATCAAGGTGACGATCTCGCCCACCTGGACCTCGACGTCGATGCCGCGCAGCGCGTGGATGTGGCCGTAATGGGCGTGCACGCCCTCCATCTTGAGCATCATGCCGCGGCCCCTCCAGTCACTTCTTCTTCCTCGTCCTCGCCCAGGTAGGCCTTGATCACCTGCGGGTCGTGCTTGACCTGCGCCGGCGTGCCCTCGGCGATCTTGCGCCCGTAGCTGATCACGCCGATGTGGTCGGACACGTTCATCACCACGCTCATGTCGTGCTCGATGAGCAGGATCGCGATGCCCATCTCGCCGCACAGGTAGAGCAGGAGTTCGTTCAGCTCCGCCGACTCGCGCGGGTTGAGGCCGGCGGCCGGTTCGTCCAGGCACAGCAGCACCGGATCGACGCACAGCGCGCGTGCGATCTCGATGCGGCGCTGGATGCCGTAGGGCAGGTCGCCGGCGGCGTCGTCGGCGAGGTGGGTGAGCTTGAGGCGCTCGAGCCACATCGCCGCGCGTTCGATCGCCTGCCGCTCCGCCTGGCGGTAGCCGGGGAGCTTGAAGATACCGGCGATGGAGAACTTCGAGGCGCGCTGCAGCACGTTGTGCTGGGCGACGATCAGGTTCTCCAGCACCGTCATCTTGGGGAACAGGCGGATGTTCTGGAAGGTGCGCACCACCTGGGCGTCGCGTGCGACGCGGTGGCTGGGCAGGGACTCCAGGCGCATCTCGCCGCGCGTGGGGTGGGCCAGGCGCAGCGTGCCGGTGGTGGGCTTGTAGAAGCCGGTGAGGCAGTTGAACAGCGTGGTCTTGCCGGCGCCGTTGGGGCCGATGATGCCGGTGATCTTGCCGGCCGGCACTTCCAGCGAGAGGTCGTCGATGGCGGTCAGGCCGCCGAAGCGCATGGTCAGGTTGCGCACCGACAGCAGGGTTGCGGGCGTGTTCATCGCGCAGCCTCCTTCGTCGCGGCAGTCTTGCCCGACGCGTTCAGGTGCACCGTCGGTTCGCGGTGCGACAGCAGGCCGCCCGGGCGCCACACCATGATCAGCACCATCGCCAGGCCGAACAGCAACATGCGGTACTCGGCGAAGTTGCGTCCGAACTCGGGGATCAGCACCAGCAGCGTGGCCGCCAGCACCACGCCCATCTGCGAGCCCATGCCACCGAGCACGACGATGGCGAGGATGATCGCCGACTCGGTGAAGGTGAAGCTCTCGGGCGAGATGAAGCCCTGGCGCGCGGCGAAGAACACCCCGGCGAAGCCGCCCAGCATGGCACCGATGGCGAAGGCCGAGAGCTTGATGTTGGTGGTGTTCATGCCCATCGCCTGGCAGGCGATCTCGTCCTCGCGCAGCGCCTCCCAGGCGCGCCCCACCGGCAGCTTGCGCAGGCGCGACACGAAGGCGTGGGTGAGCAGGGCCAGCACCAGGATCAGGTAGTAGAGGAAGATCAGGCGGTGCATCGGCGAGAATTCGAGGCCGAAGAAGCCGGCGAAGGTCTGCCCGCCTTCCGGCGCGCTGCGCGTGAAATCGAGGCCGAAGAAGCTCGGGCGCGGGATCGAGCTGATGCCGTTGGGGCCGTTGGAGAATTCGGTCCAATTCACCAGGATGATGCGGATGATCTCGCCGAAGCCCAGCGTGACGATCGCCAGGTAGTCGCCGCGCAGGCGCAGGATCGGGTAGCCGAGCAGGATCCCGAAGCTGGCGGCGAGCGCGCCCGATACCGGCAGCGCCTCCCAGAAGCTCCAGCCGAACTGGGTCGACAGCAGCGCGTAGGAATAGGCGCCCACCGCGTAGAAGGCGACGTAGCCGAGGTCGAGCAGGCCGGCGAGGCCGACGACCACGTTGAGGCCCCAACCCAGCATCACGTAGATCAGCACCGTGGTGGCGGTGTCGACCACGTAGCGGTTGTCGGAGAACACGATCGGCAGCGCGATCGAGGCGCCGAGCGCCACCCAGCCGAGCACGTTCACCACGCGCTGCGCGCCATGGGCGCGGTCGGCGGCGGTGGCGGTGCTGGCGCGGTCGCGTTCCTGCTTGCGGTTGCGCGCCTGGTCGATCGCCCAGCGCAGCAGCAGGCGGCCGGCGAACACCGCGGCCACGGCTGCGGCGAGCAGGCCGAAGCGGGTCTCCACGCCCAGCCGGCCGCCCACGTCCACCGTGGTGAGGCCGACCAGCGGGATGCCCAGGATGAGGCCGACGAAGGCCACCCAGCCGGCGTCGCGCAGACGCTCGGCCGGCGTCATCGCGTGACGCGCAAAGACGACGGCGCTCATCAGACCTTCTCCACTTCAGGCCGGCCGAGCAGGCCGGAGGGGCGCAACATCAGCACCAGGCACAGGATGCCGAAGGTGGCGACGTCCTTGTATTCCGCCCACAGGTAGGCGGCCCAGAAGGATTCGATCAAGCCGATCAGCAGGCCCCCGAGCATCGCCCCCGGCAGCGAGCCGATGCCGCCCAGCACCGCCGCGGTGAAGGCCTTGATGCCGGCGAGGAAGCCGATGAAGAAGTCCACCACGCCGTAATACACCGTGACCATCACCCCGGCGACCGCGGCGAGCGCCGCGCCGAGCATGAAGGTGTAGGAGATGGTGCGGTCGACGTTGACCCCGAGCAGCGCGGCCATGGTGCGGTCCTGCTCGCAGGCGCGCTGCTGGCGACCGAAGGGGGTCTGCGTGATCATCCAGGTGAAGGCGCTCATCAGGATCACCGTGGTGACGATGATCAGCATCTGGCTCCAGCCGATCTGAACCGTGAAGCCCGGCGCCTCCCACAGCACGATGCCGCCTTCGAGCACCGGCGGGATCGGCTTCACGCGTGCGCCCTGGGTGAGCTGCACGCTGTTCTGCAGGAAGATCGACATGCCGATCGCGGAAATGAGCGGCGCCAGCCGGGTCGAGCCGCGCAGCGGGCGATAGGCGGTGCGCTCGACCGCCCAGCCGTAGGCCGAAGTGAAGAAGATCGACACGATCAGCACGAAGGTGAGCGCGAGCGGGATCGAGGTGACGTCGGCCGCGGCGAGGATGGTGAAGGCGGTGACCGCGATGAAGGCGCTCACCATGAAGATGTCGCCATGGGCGAAGTTGATCATGCCGATGATGCCGTACACCATCGTGTAGCCGATGGCGATCAGGCCGTACATGGCGCCGAGCGTGAGCCCGTTGATCAGTTGCTGGAGTGCGTAGGCCACGATGTCTCCTGCTGTGGCGGTGCGGTCGGCGCAGACCCCGAGCGGGATCCGCGCCCTGTAGGAGCGGCGCAAGCCGCGAATGTGGGAGCGGCTGGCGCTGCGAATGTGGAGCGGCTCTTGTGGGAGCGGGCTTGCCCGCGAAAGCGGAGCTTGAAAGCCGGATTCGCGGGAAAGCCCGCTCCCACGGACAGAGCGCCCACGGTGCGGCACCCGCCCTGTTCAGGGCTGGTGTGGGCGCCGCGGGGGCGAAGGCTTACTTCGCGTAGTCGTACTTGCCGCCCTGCCAGCGATAAACCACGAAGCCCGGCGCCTTCTGGTCGCCCTTGGCGTCGAAGGACAGCTCGCCGATCACGGTCTTGAAGGTGCCGGCGCGCATCGCCTTCTCGAGGTCGGCGTACTTGGTGCTCTTGGCGGCGGTGGCGGCCTGCTCGAACAGTTGCATCGCCGCATAGGCGTACAGCACGTAGCCTTCCGGCTCGACCTTGGCAGCGCGGAACTTCTCCACCACCGGTGCGGCGTCCGGGTTCTTGCGCGCGTCGGGCGAGAACGTGAACATCACGTTGTCGGCGGCCGGGCCGGCGGCGGTGACGAGCTCGGAGTTGGTCATGGTGTCGCCGCCCATCACCGTGAGCTGCAGGCCGGCGGCCTGGGCCTGGCGCAGGATCAGCGCGACCTCGGTGTGGTAGCCGCCATAGGCCATGACCTCGACGCCGGCCTGCTTGAGCTTGGTGACGATGCCCGAGTAGTCCTTCTCGCCGGCGGTGATCGATTCGCGCAGCGCGGGCTTGGCGCCCTTGGCTTCCATCGCCTTGGCGATCTCGTCGGCCAGGCCCTTGCCGTAGGCGCTCTTGTCGTCGACCACGGCGACCTTCTTGCCCTTGAACGTGTCGGCGATGTAGTTGCCGGCCACCAGGCCCTGCTGGTCGTCACGACCCATGATGCGGAAGATGTTCTTGAGGCCGCGCTCGGTGACCTGCGGGTTGGTCGACACGGTGGCCATCGGGATGTCGGATTCGACATAGACCTCGGAGGCCGGGATCGTCGAGCTCGAGCACCAGTGGCCGTGCATGAACACGATGCCCTTGTTGACCATGGTGTTGGCGACCGACACCGCCTGCTTGGGGTCGCAGGCGTCGTCGCCGACTTCGAGCTTGAGCTTCTCGCCGAGCACGCCGCCGCGGGCGTTGATGTCGGCGATGGCCATTTCCGCGCCCTTGCGGATCTGGTCGCCGGCAGACGCGTACTGGCCGGTCATCGGCCCGGCGATGGCGACCGCGAGGTCCGCCAGGGCCGCATGGGAGAAACCGCCGAGTGCGACGACTGTGGTGGCAAGCAGGGTTTTTTTCATGAAACGTCTCCTTCGTTTGTGGTTTTGGTCCTGGAGCGGGTGATCGAGGCCGGCGGCGGCCCAAGCTGCCGTCTGCGCCCCGTCACGTTAAGCGGAACTGGCCCGTCTCGCCATCCGTGATGCCCCTAGACCCCGATCCTTTCCGCTGCCGCCCGGCTGCGGCGGGATGACTTTGCCGGCCATCGGAATGGAGCGAATTCTTACGGTAAAAAGGCAGTTTATGGCTCCAAACTTTGGCTTTATAAAGGCGAAAGTTTTGAGCTTCACGCGTAGAACAGACGAAAAGATTGTTGCGACGCAATATAAGCAGCGTTTGGGCCATGCGAATCGCGTTCCAGGAGCGCGGATCGTCGCGTCCGCTCAGTGCCTGCTGGTCTCGACCAGGCAATGCACGAAGTAGGCCGCCGCGGGGGTGAGGGGCACGTCGGGCCGGGTCAGCAGCAGGAGCTGAAGGTCTGCGGGGTGGAGTCCCGCCTCGGGCACGGCGACGATGTCGCGGCACTCTGGCAAGCCGAGCAGCGCCGTCGGCAGCACGCTGACCACGTTCGCGCTGCGCAGCAGCGAGAGGGCGGCCAGCGCCTCGGCGAGAACGATGCGTTCCGGCGCGGTGACCCCGCTCTCCTGATACAGATCTCCGAGGCGGTAGCGCGCATTTTCCGAGGACAGCGCAGTGAACACCCATTCGTACTGGGCCAGGGCGTGCGCGCTCGGCGCCTTGAGGACGGGGTGGCTCGCGCGCACCACGACGCACTGCTCCAGGTCGCGGATGTGCGTGCAATGGAATTCGTTGCCATGCAATTCGCCCGCATCGGAGGCCACGATTGCGATGTCGAGCGAGCCGTCGCGCAGGCGGGGCAGTACCCGGCCCGTCAGTCCTTCGATCAGTTGCACGCTGACCTGGCGGTGACGGTTGCGGAACCAGTTGAAGGCCTCGCCGAGCGAGGTCGGGGTGACGAGCGGGGTCAGGCCGACGCGCACCTTGCCATGGTCGTCGCCGCGCGCCTGGCGCAGGTCGTCGTGGGCGAGTTCCATCTGGCGGGCGATGAGCCGCGCGCGGGCGAGCAGGCGTTCGCCATCGGCAGTCAGATCGACGCCGCGCGAGCGCCGGATCAGCAGCGGCAGGCCGATTTCCTCCTCGAGCAGACGGAGCGATTTCGTCACCGCGGCCTGGGAGACCAGGAGGGCGGGTGAGGCTGCACGGATGCCGCCATGATCGACCACGGCGACCAGCGCCTGGAGTTGGTGAAGTTTCACGGGCTGCCCGAGCGCGGATGGAAGTCCGTCCGATTGTATCGGTGACGGTGCGCAGGATGGAGAACGGCACAGGCGCGCCTGGTGCGCGGCCTGTGCCGTCGGCAAGGTCGTGGTGCGAAGGCCCGGACGTCGATGGGGGCGATGCAGTGATTCAGCGCGCTGCGGCGGCGAGCGCGCGATCGACGTCGACGGTGCGCGACAAGGGTTGCGCCAGGGCCGAGTACAGGTTCTTCGGATCGGCCAGCGCGGGGATCAGCGCGATGCGTTCGCCGAGGCCGATCGCGAGCGCGGCGTCGTACATGAAGCGCAGCGCCGAATAGTCTTCCATTGCGAAGCCGACCGAGTCGAACACGGTGACTTCCTCGGCGTTGCGGCGACCGCCGCGCGCGCCGTTGAGGACTTCCCACAGCTCGGTCACGGCGAAGTCGGCCGGCATCTGCTGGATGTCGCCCTCGATGCGGGTCTGCGGCGTGTATTCGACGAACACCGAGGCGCGGCGCAGGATGTCGGCGTGCAGTTCGGTCTTGCCCGGGCAGTCGCCGCCGACGGCGTTGATGTGCATGCCGGGCTCGACCATCTCTGGGGTGAGGATGGTGGCGCAGGCTTTGTCGGCGGTGAGGGTGGTGACGATGTCGGCGCCCTTGACTGCCTCGGCGGTGCGGGTGCACACCCTGACGTGCAGGCCGCTGTCGGCGAGGTTGGCGACGAGCTTGCGGGTGGCGGCGTCATCGACGTCGTACAGGCGCACTTCCTCGATGCCGACGAGGTGCTGGAAGGCCAGCGCCTGGAACTCGCTCTGCGCGCCGTTGCCGATCAGCGCCATCACGCGGCTGTCGCGGCGGGCCAGGGTGCGGGCGGCGAGCGCCGAGGTGGCGGCGGTGCGCAGTGCGGTGGTCAGGGTCAACTCGCTGAGCATGCGCGGGGCGCCGGTATCGACGTCGGCAAGCACGCCGAAGGCCATTACCGTCGACAGGCCGAGGCGGGTGTTCCTGGGGTGACCATTCACATACTTGAAGGCGTAGGAGACGTCGTCGGCGATCGGCATCAGCTCGATCACGCCGTCTTCGGAGTGGCTGGCAACACGGGCGGTCTTGTCGAACTCTTCCCAGCGCAGGAAGTCTGCGCGGATGTAGTCGACCATACCGCCGAGGCAGTTCTTGAGGCTGCGGGTGCGGATGATCTCGGCGACGTGCTGGGGGTCGAGGTAGAGGGTGTTGAGGGTGCTCGTGCGTTTCATGGCCTGTCTCCAGAAAATCTTTCGATCGAGGGATCGATTCGACCAAGGAAAGTGTGACGGAGGCAGATGCCAATTATAATCGGCAATTATTTGTAGAAAAACGTAGATTATTAGCAATACGACAGAGCAGGCTGACTTTTTGAAACATGGATGAGATTGACCAGAAGCTGATCACATTGCTGCGCCAGAACGGGCGCATGAGCGTTGCAGACCTCGCCCACAAGCTGGGCGTCTCGCGCGGGACGGTGACGAATCGCATGCACCGGCTGGAGGACGAGCAGGTGATCGTCGGCTATACGGTCAGGCTGCGTCCGGACGCGGAGCCGCAAGGCATCCGCGCGTGGATGGGCGTGCTCGTCGAAGGCAACCAGACGCGGCGCGTGATCGCGAGCCTGCTCGGCGAGCCGGGGGTGGTCGCGTTGCACGACACCAACGGGCGCTGGGACCTGCTCGCCGATCTCGAGGCGCCGACGCTGGCGGAGCTTTCGGAAATGCTCGAGCGCGTCCGCCTGATCAGCGGCATTCGCAGCACCGAGACCAGCCTGCACCTGAAGACTTACCGTTGAGACGCTCAGCCTGCGCGGGAGCGGGCTGAGCGTCGTCGTCATGGCGCCCGGATGTCAGGCGCCCATGGCCATCAGGCTGGCGTTGCCGCCGGCGGCGGCGGTGTTGATCGACAGGGTGCGCTCATGCACGAGGCGGCTGAGGTCGTAGTCGGGGCAGGGCTGCAGCAACTGCAGGATCGGCCCGCTGCGTGCGGCGACGCGCACGCGCAGCGCGTCGGCCGCGGCGTCGCTGCCGTCGAACAGCACCGCACCGAGCGCCTTGTCGAACCAGGCCGCATCCACCGCGACGTGTGTGCGTAGCGCTTGGGGGAGCGCGCCCTGCACCTTGACGGCGGCTGCGCTGTCGGCGAGCAGCAGGCGGTTGCCGCTGGCGAGCGCGGTCATCACCTGATGCAGCACGCCCGCCGTGCCGTCCGCCACGCCGGCGATGGTGCCGCGCGCGGTGAAGCGCAGGCTGTCGTCCTCGCCGGTGGGGCCCGGGAGCGCCAGGCGCAGGCCGCTGAGGCGGCGTGCGCGGCAGGCGTCGGCGCGGCTGCGCAGCACGGCAAGCTCGTCGCCCTCCAGCAGGCTGCGGCCGGTGCCGTCGAGCCAGCTCAGGAAGCTGTCGAGCGCCTGATCGGCCGCACGGGTCTCGTCACCCCCGGCCACCGACAGCGCGCCATCGGCCAGTTCGGGCCCCGGCGTGCGTGCGAGCAGGCGGTGCAGGTAGAGCGGCCCGCCGGCCTTGGGGCCGGTGCCCGACAGGCCCTCGCCGCCAAAGGGCTGCACGCCCACCACGGCGCCGATGGTGTTGCGGTTCACATACAGGTTGCCGACATGGGCGCGCGCGGCGACGCGCTCGACGGTCTCGTCGATGCGGGTGTGCACGCCCATGGTGAGGCCGTAGCCGCTGGCGTTGATCGCGTCGATCAGGCTGTCGAGCTCGGAGGCGCGATAGCGCAGCACGTGCAGGATCGGGCCGAACTGCTCGCGGCCGAGCTCCGGGAGTGCGTTGATCTCGATGAGGGTGGGTGCGACGAAGCTGCCGTGCGCACACTCGGCGGGCAGCGCCAGGCGGGTGACGCGGGCGCCCCGGGCCTGCATCGCGGCGACGTGGGCCTCGAGCCCGTCGCGCGCCTCGGCGTCGATCACCGGGCCGATGTCCACGCGCACGTCGGCCGGGTTGCCCAGGCGCAGCTCGGTGAGCGCGCCCTGCAGCATGTGCAGCACGCCGTCGGCGATGTCTTCCTGCAGGCACAGCACGCGCAGTGCCGAGCAGCGCTGGCCGGCGGAGTCGAAGGCGGAGGCGAGCACGTCGCCGACCACCTGCTCGGGCAGGGCGGTGGAATCCACGATCATCGCGTTCTGGCCGCCGGTCTCGGCGATCAGCGGCACGTTGCCGCCGCGTGCGGCAAGCTTGCGGTTGATCAGCGCGGCGACCTCGGTGGAGCCGGTGAACATCACGCCGCGCACGCGCGCGTCCGCCACCAGCGCGGCGCCGACGGTCTCGCCGCGGCCGGGCAGCAGCTGCAGCACCGCGGGCGGGACGCCGGCCTCGTGCAGCAGGCGCACCGCGAGGGCGGCGATCAGCGGCGTCTGCTCGGCGGGCTTGGCGAGCACCGGGTTGCCGGCGGCGAGCGCGGCGGCGACCTGGCCGCTGAAGATCGCGAGCGGGAAGTTCCACGGGCTGATGCACAGCACCGGGCCGAGCGCCACGTGGCTGGCGGGATCGAACCCGCGCGCCTGCTGGGCGTAGTAGCGCAGGAAGTCGACCGCCTCGCGCAGTTCGGCGACCGCGTTCGCCCACGACTTTCCGGCCTCGCGCACGGCGAGGGCGAGCAGGGTGTCGGCTTCGCGCTCGAACAGCGCGGCGGCGTGGATCAGCGCATCGCTGCGCACCGCAGCCGGGGTGGCGGCCCAGTCGGGCGCGGCGGCGCTGGCGGCGGCAAGCGCGCGCTCGATGTCGGCGGTCGTGGCTTCGGCAACGCCGCCGACGATCTCGTTACGGTCGGCAGGATTGCTGACGGGATCCACGGCGGCGGGGACGGCGGTGCTGCCGACAATGATCGGCCCAGCGGCGAAGGGTGTGGCACGCGAAGCGGCGAGCGCCGCGGCGATGCGCGCACGCACCGCCTCGCTGGCGAGGTCATGGCTCGCGGAGTTGGCGCGCTGTGCGCCGAACAACTCGGAAGGCAGCGCGATCTTCGGATGCGGCGCGCCCGCGAGCGGGGCGGCCTGTTCGACCGGGTCGGCGATCAGCTCCTCCACGGGTACGCGCTCGTCCACGATGCGATTCACGAAGCTGGTGTTGGCGCCATTCTCCAGCAGCCGACGCACCAGGTAGGCGAGCAGGGTCTCGTGGCTGCCCACCGGCGCGTAGATGCGCACCATGCGGTGACGGTCGGCCTGGCCGACGATCTGGTCGTAGAGCGGCTCGCCCATGCCGTGCAGGCACTGGAACTCGTAGTCGCCCGCCTGCCAGGCGCGGCCGTCGGCGGCGGCGAGGTGGAAGATCGCTGCCAGCGAGTGCGCGTTGTGGGTGGCGAACTGCGGGTAGATGACGTCGCGCGCGGCGAGCAGTTTTTTGGCGCAGGCGAGGTAGGAGACGTCGGTGTAGACCTTGCGGGTGTAGACCGGGTAACCGGTGAGACCGTCGATCTGCGCGCGCTTGATCTCGGCGTCCCAGTAGGCGCCCTTGACCAGACGCACCATCATGCGCTGGCCGCTGCGGCGCGCCAGGTCGATGACGAAGTCGAGCACGAAGGGGGCGCGCTTTTGGTAGGCCTGCACCACGAAGCCCAGCCCGGTCCAGCCGGCGAGCGCGTCGTCGGTGGCGAGTGCCTCGAGCAGATCGAGCGAGAGGTCGAGGCGGTCGGCCTCCTCGGCGTCGATGTTGAGGCCGATGTCGTGGCGCCTTGCCTGCAGGCACAGGGCTTTGAGCCTGGGGAGCAGTTCGGCCAGCACGCGCTCGCGCTGCGACCAGGTGTAGCGCGGGTGCAGCGCCGAGAGCTTCACCGAGATGCCGTTGCCGTCCACCACGCCACGGCCCTTCGAGGCCACGCCGATGGCCTCGATCGCACGCTCGTAGTCGCCGAAGTAGCGCTCGGCATCCGCAGCGGTCATCGCCGCCTCGCCGAGCATGTCGAAGGAGTAGCGGTAGCCCTGCTTCTCGTGCTCGCGGCCGCGCTTCAGGGCCTCGTCGATGTCGCGCCCGGTGACGAACTGCTCGCCCAGCATGCGCATCGCCAGGTCCATGCCCTTGCGGATCAGCGGCTCGCCGCCGCGCGCCATCAGGCGGGTGAGCGCCGAGGACAGGCCTTCGGCGCTGCTGGTCGACACCAGCCGGCCGGTGATCAAGAGGCCCCAGGTGGCGGCGTTGACGAACAGCGAGGGGCTGTTGCCGATGTGCGCGCGCCAGTCGCCGTCGGCGAGCTTGTCGCGGATCAGGCGGTCGGCGGTGGCCTTGTCGGGCACGCGCAGCAGGGCCTCGGCCAGGCACATCAGCGCCACGCCCTCCTGGCTCGAGAGCGAGAACTCCTTCATCAGCGCATCCACGCCCGACGAGCGCGAGCGGGTGGCGCGCAGGCCGCTGACGAGGTCGTGGGCGAGTTTGCGCACCGGTTCGCGCAGTGCCTCGGGCAGGCGTGCGGCGTCAACGAGCGTTGGCACGCACACCGGCTCGGGGGTGCGCCAGGCGGCGTCGATCGCGCGGCGCAGGTCGCCGCGGGGCGTTGCGGGCAGGGCTGCGCTGGCGGGCGCGCTGGCGGGGGGGGTCGGGCTCACGGTCGGGGACTCCTGGGCTGGGGATGTATGCCTGGCTGCCAGACGGGCGATCAGGGTTGGGGCGGCGGCAGCTTGGCCGCCAGATCGACCGAATTTTTCGCTAAAAACCGTAGTTAATGGCTCCAAAGTTTCTATTTATAAAGCCATAATGGCGCCATTTAGATCATCCAGCAGGTCAAAAGCCTGCTGCGCTGCAATGGACCGCATCGACCAGAAGATCCTCCAGGAGCTGCAGGCCGACGCCCGCCTGTCGATCGTCGAGCTGTCGCGCCGCGTCGGCCTCACCAAGACCCCCTGCGCCGAGCGCATCCGCCGCCTCGAAAAGGCCGGCGTGATCCGCGGCTACCATGCCGCGCTCGACCCCGACGCGGTCGGCGCCGGTCACATCGTGGTGGTGCAGGTGCTGCTCACCAGCACCACCGAGCAGGACCTGCGCCGCTTCAACGATGCCGTGCGGCGCATCCCCGAGATCGAGTCCTGTCACATGATCGCCGGCGATTTCGACTATCTGCTCAAGGTGCGCACCCGCGACATCAACGAGTACCGCCGCGTGATGGGCGAGCAGATTTCCGGCCTGCCCTGCGTCAAGCAGACCCACACCTACGTGGTGATGGAAGAGGTCAAGGACCAGCGTTGCCTGCCGATCCGCCCACCGCAGCCAGCCGCGTGAGTCGCGCGCGGCGCGCGTTGGGCATGGTGTAACATTCCGGCCAAAGCTTTCGCCGCCGCCCGCCGGGTGGCGCCTCCCTCCCGAGAGAGACATTCATGGTTCCGCACCTCACCACCGCGCTTACCGGCCCCCTGCTGGAGCTCGAGCGCCAGTTCCTCGACAACGCCACCGAGATCGAGCGCTGGTTTCGTGACCAGTGGCAGGACCACATGCCACCCTTCTACGGCTCGACCGACCTGCGCAACTCCGGCTTCAAGCTCGCGCCGGTCGACCTCAATCTGTTTCCCGGGGGCTTCAACAACCTCAACGACGCCTTCATGCCGCTGTGCGTGCAGGCGGCGCAGGCGGCGATCGAGCGCATCTGCCCGGACGCCAGCAAGCTGCTGCTGATTCCCGAGAACCATACCCGCAACCAGTTCTACCTGCAGAACGTGGCCAAGCTGGTGTCGATCCTGCGCCTGACCGGCCTCGACGTGCGCATCGGCAGCCTGCTGCCCGACGTCGTCGCGCCGACCGTGCTCGAACTGGCCAACGGCGCCACGCTGACGCTCGAGCCGCTGCGCCGCAGCGGCGGCCGCATCGGCGTCGACGGCTTCGACCCCTGCGCCGTGCTGCTCAACAACGACCTCTCGGCCGGCATCCCGCAGGTGCTGAAGGGACTCGACGAGCAGTGGCTGATCCCGCCGCTGCACGCCGGCTGGCACAAGCGCCGCAAGTCGAAGCACGCCGAGTGCTACGACCGTGTCGCACGCGCCTTTGCCGAGGCAATTGGCATCGACCCGTGGCGCATCAACCCCGAGTTCGGCGTGTGCGGCCAGGTCAATTTCCAGGAGCGCACCGGCGAGGAGTGCCTGGCGGCCCAGGTCGATTCGCTGCTCACGCGCATCCGCGCCAAGTACAAGGAGTACGGCGTCACCGACCAGCCCTTCGTGGTGGTCAAGGCCGACGCCGGCACTTATGGCATGGGCGTGATGACGGTGAAGGACGCCTCCGAGGTGGTCGGCCTCAATCGCCGCCAGCGCAACAAGATGGCGGTGGTCAAGGAAGGCCTGCAGGTGCAGGAGGTCATCATCCAGGAAGGCGTGCATACCTTCGAGACGGTCGAGGACGGCGTCGCCGAGCCGGTGGTGTACATGATGGATCACTACGTGGTGGGCGGTTTCTACCGTGTGCACACCGAGCGCGGCCGCGACGAGAACCTCAACGCCCCCGGCATGCACTTCAAGCCGCTGGCCTTCGATACCTGCTGCACGCTGCCCGACGTCGCCCAGGGGCCCGACGCGCCGCCGAACCGCTTCTACGCCTACGGCGTGGTCGCGCGCCTGGCGCTGCTGGCCGCCTCGGTCGAGATCGAGGAGACCGCCCCCGTCGAGGATGAGGACGCGCTGGCCGCATGAGCCTCCCCGCTTCCGCCGCCACCTATGCAGGAGCGGCGGAAGCCGCGAACACCTTTGCCGCCTCTGACGCACGCTCGGGCTGGAGAGCCTCGCGCTCCGCGCCGCGCCTGCAGGGATCCCGCCCAAGTCCAGAGATACGACCGTCGAGCACACCATGACCCGCAAGCTCAAGCTCCTCTTCATCCTCGACCCGCTCGAAGGCCTCAAGGCCTACAAGGATTCCAGCATCGCGATGATGCGCGCCGCGGCGCGGCGCGGTCATGAGGTGTGGGCGCTGCAGCGCGCCGGGCTCACCTGGCGCGAGGGCGTGGTGATCGGCACCGGGTGCGTGCCGCTCGAGGTCGGCGACGACGCGGCCTGGTATCGCGCGGGCGAATCCCAGGCGCTGCCGCTGGCGGCCTTCGACGCGGTGCTGATGCGCCAGGATCCGCCCTTCGACTTCGAGTACGTCGCCGCCACCTGGCTGCTCGAGCGCGCGGCGCAGGCCGGCGTGCGGGTGTTCAACGACCCGCGCTCGGTGCGCGACCACTCCGAGAAGATCGCGATCACCGAATTCCCGCAGTTCACCGCCACCACCCTGGTGGCGCGCGACCCCGCCGACATTCACGCCTTCATCGACGAGTTGCGCGACGTGATCCTCAAGCCGCTCGATGGCATGGGGGGCAGCCAGATCTTCCGCGTGCGCGCCGACGATCCCAACCGCAACGTGATCGTCGAGACGCTGGCCCAGGAGGGCGCGCGCACGATCATGGCGCAGCGCTACCTGGCGCAGATCGCCGACGGCGACAAGCGCGTGCTGATCATCGGCGGTGAGGTCGTGCCCTTCGCGCTGGCGCGCATCCCCAAGGCCGGCGAGACGCGCGGCAACCTCGCTGCCGGCGGGCGTGGCGTGGCGATGCCACTTACCGCGCGCGAGCGCGAGATCGCCGAATTCCTCGCGCCCATCCTGTGGGCGCGCGGGCTGCTGATCGTCGGCCTCGACCTCATCGGCGGCCATCTCACCGAGATCAACGTCACCAGCCCCACCTGCATGGTCGAGATCGCCACCCAGCAGGGCTTCGACGTCGCCGGGCTGGTGATCGACACGCTGGAGCGGGCGTGCGGCTGAGCCTGGCGCGAAATAGGGGACAGACCCCGATTTCCGGTGGGAAATCGGGGTCTGTCCCCTATTTCGCTGTCCCCTATTTCCCCTCCTTCCTCGTGCTGGCCGCCTGTGCACTGCTGCTGGCCGCGTGTTCGCGCGCCCAGGTCTTCCATCACGAGGCCTACGTCTTCGGCACCCGCGTCGACGTCGCGGTCTATGGGGAGAACCAGGCCGCAGCCGACACCGCGGCGGCGGCCGTGCTGCGCGAGTTCGACCGCCTGCACCGCGCCTACCACGCCTGGGAACCCTCCGAGCTCACCGCGCTCAACGCCGCGATCGCGCGCGGCGAGGCCGCCACGGTGTCCGACGAACTCGCCGCGATCCTGAGAGACGCGCAGGCGATCGCCGCCACTGGCGATGGCCTGTTCGACCCCGCGCTCGGCGGCCTGGTCGCGCTGTGGGGCTTTCATACCGACACCTTCGTGCCGCAGCGCCCCGATCCGGCCAGGCTGCAGGCCTTGCTCGCGGCGCGGCCGTCGATGGCCGACCTCGTCATCGACGGCAATCGCGTGCACAGCCGCAACACCGCGGTGCAGCTCGACCTCGGCGGCTATGCCAAGGGCTACGCGCTTGACCGCGCGGCCACCCTCCTGCGCGCGCAGGGCGTGGCCAGCGCGCTGGTCAACATCGGCGGCAACGTCATGGCGCTTGGCCGCAAGGGCGATCAGCCGTGGCGGGTCGGCATCCAGCACCCGCGTGCGCCGGTGCCGCTCGCTACCTTGCCGCTCTACGACGGCGAGGCGATCGGCACCTCGGGCGACTACCAGCGCTACTTCGAGCTCGACGGCGAACGCTATGCTCACCTGCTCGACCCGCGCACCGGTCAGCCGGCGCATGGCACGCAGTCGCTCACCGTGCTCATCACTCCGCGCCCCAATGCCGGCACGCTGTCCGACGCGCCGAGCAAGCCCGCCTACCTCGCCGGCGAGGGCTGGCGCGAACAGATTCGCCGATTTGGCATCGAACATGCGTTGCGCGTGGCTGCGGATGGCCGCGTGGAAGTCACCCGCGCGCTGCGCGCGCGCCTGCAGTTCCCGTCGCCGGTCGAGGCGACGGTCGTCGATTGAAAAGGGAGGAGTAAACAAAATGGACATGACCCCGCAAACCGCCTGGCTGCTCGCCATCTCTGCCGTCGTCATCGTCGGCGTGGTCGCCTTCTTCGTCGGCCGCGGCACCGCCGGCACCAAGGCGCGCATCGAGGAACTGGAAGTCGAACTCGCGCGCAAACGCGACGAGGCCGAACGCTACCGCAAGGAGGTCGACGCCCACTTCGACAAGACCGCGACCCTGTTCGTGTCGATGGCTGGCTCCTACAAGGAGCTCTTCGAGCACCTGTCCGTGGGCTACGACACGCTCTCGGGCGCTTCGGCGCGCGAGCGCTTCCAGGCGCGTGTCGATGCGCTGCTTCCCGGTCGCGCACTTGCGCCGGCCGCCGGTGCGCTGCTCGCCGGCGCAGGCGAAGTGATGCCGCCGGCCGGGGACCCCGCGGTGGAGGCTGCGCCGGTCACCGTGGCGGATGCTGCGCCGGCCCTGGAGCCGCGTGCCGAGGCCGCCTCGGACGCGGTTGCGCCGAGCGCTGAAACGGCTGTCGAAGCGCCGGCTGGCGAGGTGGAGACGGCCGCTGCCGAGCCGTCAGTGGCGCCCGCCGAGGCCTGGGTGCCCGCGGTGGCCGCCGATGCGGATGCCGCCGAGCGCGTGCGCCGCGCGGAGGGCGCAGCGGCCGAGGCCGCTACCGGTGAACCGACCGCCGAGCGGCGCGGCGAGGTGCGCTGAGCGGGGCGCCGCGGATAAGCGGGCGCAGCGGGCGAACTCGCCAGCTGCGGGCGTGGTCACAAGGCTCATGCCCAAGCGTCCGTTCCACCGCGTCGTCCTGATCGCCTGCAGCGTGCTGCTGCTCGCAGGTTGCGGCCTGCGCTTCGCCTATTCGCAGCTCGACTGGCTGCTGCCCTGGTACCTGCGCGACTACGTCACGCTCGACGCCGGCCAGCGCGGCGAAGTCGATCGCCGCCTGGCCGGCCTGCTCGACTGGCATTGTCGCAGCCACCTCCCCGAATACGTCGCCACCCTGCGCTCGGCGAACGCGCTGCTCGTGGCCGAGCGCGTCGAGCCCGCCCAGCTCGAACCCTTCCTCGAACGTGGTGAAGCGCTCTGGCGCGAGATCGTCGCCGAGCTCGAGCCCGACTTGCGTGTCTTGCTGGCCGGCCTGAGCGAAGAGCAGGTGGAAGAGCTCGCCGCCGCCTTCGCGCGCCGCGGCGAGGAGGCGCGCAAGGAGTTCCTCTCCGGTGACGAGGCGGCGCAGCACGCCGCTCGCGTCGAGCGCATGGAAGAACGCCTGCGGCGCTGGTTCGGCCGCATGACGCCGGCCCAGCGCGAACGCATCGCCGACTGGAGCCGGGCGCTGCGCCCCACCACCGACGCCTGGCTGGAGGATCGTGCGCGCTGGCAGGCCGAGCTGCTCGACGCCTTGCGCGTGCGCGCGGACGCCGCGGCCTTCGCGCCGCGGCTGGCACAGGCGCTCGCGCCGCGCGAGGCGCGCTGGAGCGCGGTGCATCGTGAGGCGGTTGCCTACAACCGCGCGCGCACGCTGGCGCTGCTCGCCGAGCTGCATGCGCTGTCGAGCGCAAGCCAGCGCCGCAGCCTGCACGGCGAGATCGACGCGCTCGCCGCCCAGTTCGCGGGCATGGCCTGCGCCGAACCGGCTCGCGTTTCCGCGGTCGGCGGCCGATAATCGCGGCCTTCGTCTCCTAATCGCCCGCGCTCCGGCGCCGGCGTTCCCGCATGCACAAGACCGAACTCGACCGTCTTGCCATTGGCCTGATGGTCGTGCTATGCACGATCTGGGGCCTCCAGCAGGTCGCCATCAAGCTCGCCAGCGCGGGCATCTCGCCGGTGTGGCAGGCCGGGCTGCGCTCGCTCGGCGCCACCGTGATCGTTGTCGGCTGGGCGCTCATACGCGGCGCCCGGCTGTTCGAGCGCGACCGCACGTTGTGGCCGGGCTTGCTCGCCGGCGCGTTGTTTGCGGGTGAGTTTGCGCTGATCTTCATCGGCCTGCAGTACACCACGGCCTCGCGCGGGGTGATCTTCCTCTACACCGCGCCTTTCTTCGTCGCGCTTGGCGCGGTCTGGCTGCTGCCGCAGGAGCACATGCGGCGCAAACAGTGGACCGGCATGGCGCTCGCCTTCGTCGGCGTGCTCGCCCTCTTCGGCGAGAACCTGTTCGTGCCCGCGGCGGGCGCCTGGGTCGGCGACCTGATGCTGCTCGGCGCCGCGCTGCTGTGGGCAGCCACCACGTTGACGGTGAAGGCGAGCGCGCTGAATCGCGTCTCGGTCGAGAAGACGCTGCTCTACCAGCTCGGGGTGTCGGCGTTGCTGCTGCCGCCGCTCTCGCTGGCGATGGGCGAGCCGGGCGTGTTCGCGCCCACGGCCGTGGTGTGGGCGAACCTGTTCTTCCAGACGGTGATCGTCGCCGGTGTGTCCTACCTCGCCTGGTTCTGGCTGGTGCGCGAGTATCCCGCTACGCGCCTGTCCTCGTTCTCCTTCCTGACCCCGGTGATGGGCGTGCTCGCTGGTGCGCTGATCCTTGGCGAGCCGCTCACGCCGGCGGTGTTCGCCGCGCTCGTCCTCGTCGGCAGCGGCATCTGGGTCGCCAACCGTCCGTAGCGCGCTCGTGCCAGACCTCGCGACTCTTCCGGCTCCCCAGTAAGACGAAGGCGCCCGTAGGAGCGGCGGAAGCCGCCAACCATTGCGTCGTTGCCGCCGCCGGGGCCTGCGCGGCTACGATCCGGCCGTGGGGCCGGGGCGGTGCTCGCCGCCTGCATTCGCGGCCCTTCGCTGCGCTCCGGGCTGCCCTCGGCGGCG
>Ga0209573_1002703_pt1 | contig 21621 bp, 17 predicted proteins | sample TNRBio252014_DNA_FD_185870 | JGI IMG/M metagenome (GOLD analysis project Ga0209573, IMG submission 185870) | Wastewater treatment Type I Accumulibacter community from EBPR Bioreactor in Madison, WI, USA - TNR Reactor_6/25/2014_ DNA (SPAdes)... | ecosystem: Engineered > Bioreactor > EBPR >...
TTCCCTTCGGAAAAGGGTTTGCGTAGCGCCCATCGCCTCACTAACGTCCCCGGCATTGTAAATGGCGCGCTCAATGAGGCGGGCTAACGGAGGGGGACTTCATGTCCGAAACGACGACAGGCCGGCCACCCGGACCTCGGCTATTCATCAAGAAATCGATCGCCCAGATCCAGCGGGAGGCGGCGCGCAGCGAACTGAAACGGTCGCTCGGCCCGATCAACCTGATGAGCCTCGGCATCGGAGCCATCATCGGTGCGGGTATCTTCGTTCTGACCGGCCAGGTGGCCTCGGCCAACGCCGGCCCCGCCATCATGCTATCCTTCGTCATCGCCGGCATCGCCTGTGCGCTGGCGGGCCTGTGCTACGCCGAACTGGCCTCGACCATGCCGGTGTCGGGCTCGGCCTACACCTATGCCTACGGCACATTGGGCGAGATCTTCGCCTGGATCATGGGCTGGCTGCTGGTCCTCGAATACGGTGTCGCGGCCTCCACCGTGGCGGTCGGCTGGTCCGGCTATGTGGTGTCGATCCTGCACGACTTCGGGATCAGTCAGGCCATATTCCCAATGATACAGTACGCTGGCGGTGAAGGGCCCCAATGGGCCACGCCGCTGGTCCAGATGGTTCAGTCCGAAGGCACCGCTGCGGCCTTCCCGATGACCGGGACCTTCAATCTGGTGGCGGCCATCGGCATCGCGTCGGTCTGTTCGCTGCTGGTGCTGGGCGTGTCGGAAAGCGCCAACATCAACAACATGATCGTGGTCATCAAGATCATCGTCCTGCTGACCTTCATCGCCGTCGGCGTCTCCTATGTGAACCCGGACAACTGGGTGCCCTTCATTCCCGAAGCGACCGGTCAGCCCGGCCAGTTCGGGGTCGGCGGCATCTTCCGCGGGGCGGCCATCATCTTCTTCGCCTACGTCGGCTTTGAAGCCGTTTCGACGGCCGCGGCCGAGGCCAAGAACCCGGCCAAGGATGTGCCCATCGGCATCCTCGGGGCGCTGTTCATCTGTACCCTGATCTACATGGCGGTGGCTGCCGTCATGACCGGCGTGGTGCCCTATCTGGAACTGGCGTCGCCGGCACCCATCGCGGTCGCTATCGACCGCATGGGTCTGGAATGGGCCGACACTCCGTTCGTGACCCCCGACGGTTCGCCGCTGAACGCGATCAGCTTCCTGATCAAGATCGGCGCGATCACCGGCCTGTCTTCGGTCATGCTGGTGCTTTGCTACGGCCAGACCCGCATCTTCTACACCATGGCGCGCGACGGCTTGCTGCCCAAGGCTTTCGCCCGGGTCCACCCGAAGTTCCGCACGCCGTGGATCGGCACCATCCTGTTGGGCATCGTCATCTCGATCGCGGCGGCCTTCCTGCCGATCTCGATCCTGGGTGATCTGGTGTCGCTGGGCACGGCAACGGCCTTCTCGATCGTCTGCCTCAGCGTCATCTATCTGCGGATCAAGCACCCGGAACTGCCGCGGCCGTTCCGCGTGCCGGGCGGTGTCTGGACGGCGGCGGCGGGCATTGCGGCCTGTCTGTTCCTGGCCAGCCAGAACCTGATCCCGATGTTCCAGCATGCGGCCGACGACAACCCGCTGCCGCTGATGCTGCTGGGCGGCTATGCGGCGGTCGGAGCCGTGATCTACATGATCTACGGCTTCTGGAACTCCAAGCTGGCGCGCGGCATCGACACCACCGAGGACACCACCCTGGCGTCCCCGGCCGAGGCGATGGGCACCGGCGTGGACAACGTCAAGGAAGACTGATCGGTCCCACGGACTGTGACGTTGAGGAGCCCGGGGGTGACCCCGGGCTTCTTTTCTTTTGGGGCCAGGTCGCTATCAGTCGGGAATGACCGCTTCCTCCCCCATCGGCGTCTTCGTCGCGCCGGTCACGCCCCTGCAACAGAACTGCACCGTCGTCTGGTGCACCGCCACCAACAAGGCCGCCGTCATCGACCCGGGCGGGTCCGTCGATTCCATCCTGGCCGAGATCACGCGCCGGGGTCTGACCCTGGATCAGATCTGGATCACCCACGGCCACCTCGACCATGCCGGCGGTGCCGCCGAGATGCAGGAGAAGACCGGCCTCAAGATCCAGGGCCCCCATCCCGACGACCAGTTCTGGATCGACGGCATCGAGCAGCAGGGCAAGGTCTATGGCATCCCCGAGGCGCGCGGCTTCACGCCGGATCGCTGGCTGGCCGATGGTGACACCATGACCCTCGGCGATACCGCCTGGGATGTGATCCATTGCCCGGGACACACCCCGGGCCATGTCGTCTTCTTCAATGAGGCCGCGCGCTTCGCCCAGGTCGGCGATGTCCTGTTCCAGGGATCAATCGGTCGCACGGACTTTCCGAAAGGCAATCTCGACGACCTCCTGAATGCCATTACGACAAAGCTCTGGCCGCTCGGCGACGATGTGACGTTCGTGCCCGGCCATGGCCCCATGTCCACTTTCGGGGATGAGCGCCGCTCCAATCCCTACGTCTCGGATCGCGCGATCTCTGCTCGCAAACCCTGAATTCTGCTTGCAGGGGTTGTGTCTATGGGACAATTTGCGAGCGGGGCTGTGACGATGACGGGGACTGGGGACTCTGCGTGCGCGCCTTGCTGGTGGAAGACGAGGCCCTCGTGGCCATCGTCGCTGAAGAGGCGCTGACGGCGCTCGGATTTCAGGTGGAAGTCACGGCCTCTGCGGCCGAGGCAATGGCCGCTGTCAGACGCAGACAGCCGCACCTTGCCGTCGTCGATCTGGGCTTGCCGGATACGGACGGCGGCACCCTGGTCGCCAGCATCAAGGCGGCAGCCCCCGAGGCCGGCATCGTCATCGCCACCGGCTATGAGGCCGGTGCCATTCTCGAGAAGGTCTCGCCGGCCCTGGGGGCCGTGATCATGACCAAGCCCTATTCGGACGCCGATCTCGCAACCGCCATTCGCCGATTGGGCCTGATCTGATTTCAAGCCCGACCGTCGCAGGTCATGAGTTCACGGAACTGGATGCCCGCCTGCGGGTTGTCTTGGCATCTGAGAACCTCAAGGACGGAGATCGGCCATGGCTGACGATCCGAGCGGACCACAGCGCAACGGGTCACGGCGAGGATTTGCATCGATGGATCCCGCTCGCCAGCGCGAAATAGCCCGCAAGGGGGGGGCCAGCGTGCCAAGCGAGAAACGAAGCTTCTCCCAGGATCGGGACCTGGCCGCCGCCGCCGGCCGCAAGGGCGGCGAATCGTCACGAAGCCCCCGCCCAGACCGAGGCAAGCGAGCCTAGGGACCTGCCCTCAACAGCTTCGACGAAGGCCTGGATGCTCGTCCAGCGTCCGGCTTCTGGGCTCGAAGCGGACAGCCTGCCAGGTCCAGGGCGAATGACCGATATGCGCCGGGCCGTTGATTTCTACTGCGTCCAGATTGGCCGGGCGCGCACCGGGCTGCGGCAGGGTCGTGAGGTCCGGCAGAATATGCGGCGCGCCTGACAAATGGTTGCGCTCCGCCTGCATCAGACGCAGCTTGGCATCCAGCATCGCCTCGGGCGACGTGAGTTCACGCCCCTCGGCCGCGCCTTGGCTCGTTTGGATGGCCCCCATGGCTTCCAGTCCCGTCACTGGAACCCACAGTGCCTCATGATTGTGAAGTCGCCAAGACAATCGAATCTGACGGGGGCAATGCGCCCCCGGTCAGGCTCAGGTCCGGTCGCCGAAACGCGCATATTCCATCCGCGCGATGGTGCGGTTGTGGACCTCATCGGGACCGTCGGCGATCCGCAGGGTCCGAACTGTGGCGTACAACTCTGCCAGCGGCGTATCACCGGAAACACCGGCCCCGCCGTAGGCCTGGATCGCATCGTCAATGACCTTGAGGGCCATGCGTGGGGCCGCGACCTTGATCTGGGCGATCTCCGAGCGGGCATTTTTGGCCCCGACCACATCCATCATCCAGGCGGCCTTCAGCACCAGCAGTCGGCACATCTCGATATTGGTGCGGGCCTCGGCGACCCGCTGTTCCCACACCGAATGCTCGCCGATCTTCTTGCGGAACGCCGTGCGGCTCAAAAGCCGCGCGACCATCAGGTCCAGCGCCCGTTCGGCACAGCCGATCACCCGCATACAGTGATGAATCCGCCCCGGCCCCAGGCGCCCCTGGGCGATCTCGAAGCCCCGGCCTTCGCCGGCGATCAGGTTTTCCGCCGGCACCCGAACATTTTCGAGCACGACCTCGGCGTGGCCGTACGGCTTTTCGTCATAGCCGAAGACGCTCAGCATCCGCTCGACCCGGAATCCGGGCGTATCGACCGGCACCAGGATCTGGCTCTGCTGCTGGTGGGTACTGGCGTCCGGGTCGGTCTTGCCCATGACGATGGTGACCGCGACATTGGGGTGCGCCATGTTGGTCGACCACCATTTGCGACCGTTGATCACATAGTGGTCGCCGTCCCGCTCGATGCGGGTTTCGATGTTGGTGGCATCCGACGAGGCCACCCCCGGCTCGGTCATCAGAAAGGCCGAGCGGATTTCTCCTGCCAGCAGCGGGCGAAGCCAGCGGTCCTTCTGGGCCTGGTCCCCATAGAGATGCAGCACCTCCATATTGCCGGTGTCGGGGGCGTTGCAGTTGAACACCTCCGGCACCCACAGGCCGGAATAGGCCATGCGCTCGGCCAGCGGCGCATACTCCAGATTGGTCAGGCCGGCCCCGCCCAAGCCGTCATGCGTCTCGCCCGGCAGGAACAGATTCCACAGGCCGGCCTCTCGGGCCTCGGCCTTCATGGTCTCCATCACCGCCGGCTGCTGGCGATCATTGGCATGGATCGCCTGCAGGTACTCGGGAATCCGAGGCTCCACCCGCTCGCGGATGAAGCCGTCGAGACGCTCGCCCCAGGCCCTGGCCCGGTCGCTCGGCCGGAAGTCCATCCTAGCCCTTCAGGACAGGCTGGAGCGCGAGGGCATCCATCGGATTGCCGTCAATCTTCATCTTGCCCGACATGAAGGCCCCCATGGGGTCAAGCTGACCGCTCGCCAGCGACAGGAAGTCGCTGAAGTCGATGTGGATCGTGCAATCCGCCGGGCCGTCGTCGTTCGATACAGCCCCGTCGGCGATGTGGATCTTGCCCATGTCGCCAAAGTCCAGCTTGTAGGACTTGGCCAGCGGTCCGGCCGCGCTGACGCGGGCGCGGATCTGTTCGGTGACTTCGGCGAGATCGGGCATGGGGTCCTCCAGAAATAGGTTGGATGATCGATAGACCCGCGCGCGACCGGTGCCAAGCGTCACCCTAGGTCAACTCCGGCTTGCCTTGCGCTGGGCCGCAGTTCCGACATGATGGGCCCGTCGCCGGATTTCGACGTCACGGAGTTTTTCATGTCGAAGCTCACAATTGCCGCCTTCGCCCTCCTGGGCGGACTGATGGCCGGTCCCGCCCTGGCCCAGGACGCCGGTGGCTATCCACCTGGGATGAGCGCGGCCGATATCGACAAGCTCGAGCGCGCCGAAACGGAGCGCCTGAACAATGCCGTGCTGGAGCGCGATGCCCGGACGGTCGCTGCCAATGAGGCCGAGGCCGCCCGGTTTGTCCGCGAACAGGCCGAGTTCGAGGCGGCCCGCGCCGCTCACGACCGGGCGCAGGCCCAGTACGAGGCAGAGGCCGCCGCCGCCGAGGCCGCCCGGGTCCGCTATGAGGCCGAGATGGCGCGTTGGCGCCAGCAGGTTGGCCAGCCGCAGTAGAGCCAGTTTGCGACAGGCCGTGACCGGCGCTGGATTTGACCGCCCTCGCCTTGATCCCGTGGCGGCCGCCTAGCCCAAACCATAGACGACGCAAGCCGTGTCCGCCAGAACCTGAAAGGGCGGCTGCAACACTAGGCGCTGGGCCTCGCTCGCGACGGCATCGTCCTCACCCCGCCCGGCCGGCGGTGCCGGCGGGGGTGGCGGCGGGGGTGGCGGCACTGCCATTCGACTGCCCGTAATCGAGACGTCGCGCGCCTGGATGCTGCCAGAACCATAGGAGGGCCAGCCTGCGAGGACGTCGGTCTGGCAGGCCCGTCCGGTCGGATCAATGACGCGGACCGAACCCAATCGAGCTCCGGCTGCCTCGGCCGCTGCCCTGGCGCGCCGCGCGGCGTCCCTGACCGCCTCTTCGGCCAGCTCGGTCCTGGTCTGGTTGCTCGGCTCCAGCATGAAGCTGATGCTCGTCACCGACGATGGGTCGGCTGCCAGAACAGCCGCATAGACCTGTTCAAGCACCGACGTGTCCCGGATCTGCAGACTGACAGTCGCCGTCGCCTCGTAGCGTTCAATCTGGTCCGCTCTTGCGTTCTCGCGAATGACGCCGGCATCATCACGATACTGTTCGTACAGGGGTCTGGCGCGGATTGTCGTCTCGACCCGCACGGACTCCGCTCCAAACTGACCCAGGGTCTGGCTGAGATTGCGAACACGATCCGCCGCCTGGCGCATGGCATCGTCGACATTGCGGTCAACGACCTGAAAGGTGGCCTGGAAGCTCGCCCGGTTGGCCTGCAACTCGGTGCGGACGGCACCGACCGAGGCGATGACCGGATCACGCATCCACCAGGGGGCCGGAACGTAGGGCTCGCCGATCGTCGCCGGCGGCGTCTGGGCCACGGCTGAGGAAGCCGTGATCAGGGCTCCCAGAAACGTCATCAGTCCGATAGCTCGCATCGTCTCGCCCTCCCGTTTCGCCGGCGAGCTTTGCGGATTACGAGATCAACGTAAAGGCCGCGCCCGCCTATTGTGGACCCGGCCCGGTTGAGAAGTCGAACTGCTGCTGCTGGGGCCGACCCTGCGGGTTACCGAAGGTCCAGGTCAGGCCGATGAAGGCCGAACGCCCGCCAAAGACGCTTTCGGACCGGTCGCGAAGCGTCGGCGTCTCGTAGTAGGAGACGTTCTGCATCGTGTTCAGGACGTCGCGCATCGTGAAACTGAGCGACAGGCTCTCCGTCAATTTGCGGCGATAGCCGAAATTCACCATGCCGCTGCCTTCGCGGCGGCCCTGGGCATAAATGCTCCCGCCGCGCCAGAAGGTCCCCAACTGGAAGAAGTCTTGCTCGGTCGGCTGCCAATTCAGGCTGCCGCGCCCGCTCAGGGTCGTGCCATCGACCTGGCTTCCGAAGCCCAGGTTCGAAGCGTCTATCTGCTGGTGGTAGGCGTTGAGACTGACGTTGTAGCGCAGCGTCGGCAGCAGCCGGCCATTGGCGACCAGTTCCAGTCCGACCGACCGGCTCGATCCGGCGTTTTCGGGCCGCGTCAGCAGCACCCCGCCTCCCAGATCTGTCGCCACGCTGGTGAAGGCGTCGGTGGTGTCCCGGTAATACAGCGTCGCCTGATAGAATTGCCGGTTGGACCGGTTCAGCCAGGTCAGTTCAAAGGAATCGGTCACCTGCGGCAGCAGGTCCGGGTTGCCCGAGGACCGGTCGTCGATATCGACATAGGCGACAAACGGATTGAGCTGTTCGGGCTGGGGACGTTGGACGCGACGGCTGTAGCTTGCGCGCACCGTCTGGGTTTCCGACAATGAGTATTCGACGTGCATGGTCGGATAGACGCGGAAATAGTCGTTTGAAGCCGTGATCCCCTGGGTGATCTGGTTGAGGTCGCGGGTCGCGTATTCCAGTCGCAGACCGAATTGGGCGGCGAAAGACTCCCCGAAGGGACGCTCATAGGTGCCGTACCAGGCATGGACCGCCTGATCGGCCTCGAAATCATTCGTCGAGGTCGGATCGACGATGGCGGTTGCCGAGGTCGCGCCCCGCAGGACGACATTGGACAGGTCCAACTGGGTCAGTTCGGCCTCATAGCCGAGGCGCAGTTTGCGGTCCTCGCCCATGGGGCGGTTATAGACCGTGGAGACATTCCAGGTGTCGGTCCCATTGTCATTGTCGACGACTTCATAGAAGCCCGGCAATGCCGGCAGGGTGTAGAGGGTCTGACCCTCCTGTCGGTTCTCGAAACTCGAAGTGTCGTAGCGAACCTCGGTCGTCCAATCGTGCCCCTCGCCGATTTGGCGCAGGACACGCGCCGTCGCGCCGCCGAATTCGCCGGAAAAGCCTCCCTGCCCCACCCGCTCATAGGCGATGGCCGGTGCGCCCAGGGCGTCGTTTTCCTCGAAGGTCGCCGTACCGGATCCATCGCTCTCAAAGGCGTTGTGACGCAGTTCGCCGGTCACCTGGACCTGCTCATTGACGCGATACTCGGCCGCCAGGCGCACGAAGGTCCCGTCTGACGGGGCCTCGACCTCCTGCTGATAGACGCTGTCGAGCCAGGTTCCGCTACCGACATCGTAGCGTTGGCGCTCCCGGCGGGTGGAGAAGTTCTGATTGTCGTGGCGCAGTCCGAAGTCGCCGGTCAGCACCAGGTCACCGCGCGTGATGGCCCCGCTGGCTCCCAGGTTGTAGCGCCCTTCGGTGCCGATATTGGCGCGCACCGAACCACTGTGGGTCTCCTCGGGGCGCACGGCGTTGGGGCGCGACACCAGATTGATGATCCCGCCGGACCCATCCGGGCGATAGGCCGCCGACGGATTGGTCATGATCTCGATGCGCGCGTACTGGTCCGCAGGCGTCTGCAGGATGACCTGGGCTCGGCCCGGACCGCTCATCAGCGCCGACGGACGACCGTCGATCAGGATGGTGACGTTGGAATCCCCACGCAGCGACACATTGCCGTTCGGGTCGACGTCAACCGACGGGATGTTGCGAAGCGCATCCGCCAGGCTGCCGCTTGTGGCCTGAAGGTCGTCCGCCAGGCTGTAGCTGACGGAATCGATCGAGGTCCGCGGTGCGGTCCGATCGGCGGTCACCGTGATGGTTGCCACCTCGTCCTCGTCGTCCGTTTCCTCGTCCTGGGTGGCCTCGGCCGTACCGGTTTGCGGCTGGGTGGCCGGCGGATTCGAAGGCGGTTGGGCGGGCGGCTGAGCCGGCGGCGTGGTTTGGGCCAGAGCCACAACGGGCCAGCCCAGGGCGACGGTCGCCAACAGCAGACTGCGCAACAATTTCATATCAGGACCAGCGGCTTAGAGGGTTGAAATTCGGTGCGACAACTAGGGGAACGCAGGGCTAGGCGGTAGTTACAACTTCGTCAGGCGAGGAGACTGAGGCGCAACGTCGAGACGTCGGTGACCGACGCGCCCCCGCCTTTCACGATGACCGGCCCGAGTTCCGTCGCCAGTCACGGCGACCTGATCGAAAGAATGTGGCAGAACGGGGGTTGCACGGGTGCCAGCGACCGTTCGTCACGGCTCTCCAGGCATCGCCAGAAGGCTCCCCGGCCGTTTCGGGTTGGATTGAGCTGGTGCGGCGCCATCGGGACCCGGCCCGATGATCGCAACGGCCCTCACAGGCTGTCAGACGAGGCTCAGACGGCCTCCTCGGGCGGTCGGGGCGCGTTCTTCATGGCCAGCCAGAAGCCACCGAATGACAGGACGCCAATGATCACGCTGGTGACCGCCAGCGACAGGGCCAGCTGGCTCTCACCGCCCATCGCCTGACTGGTCAGGGTGACGACCAGCGGCGCAATGCCGATGCCGATCAGCGCCCCCAGGATCATGAAGGCCCCCAGACACAGACCACGCTCTTCGTTGGGCACCAGCACCGCGATGGCGGTGGCGGTGATCAGGCCCGCGACCGTCCCGCAGATCATCAGAAGCGTGAAGGCCACACCGAAAAGAGCTGTCGACGGCATGATTGGATAGAGCGACGCCGGCACCGCCAGCACTGCGGCGATCACCGCACCGGTCAGGATGCCGCCGCGCCTCGTCAGCTTCTGGCCCCAGTCTGCCGAGAAGCCTCCGATGATCGAGCCGACGATCCCGGCCAGCAAGAGACCACCGCCCATCCAACTGCCAAACTCGACCGGCGACAGGCCATAGTCGCGCTCGAGCACCGGCGCAGCCCAGACGGTTGCGGCCATGTCGGCCATGACGACGCCGACCTGGCCGATGAACAACGGGACCAGGAACCCGCGCCGCGACCACAGGGCCGAGGCGATGGCCCGGATCGGCGCGTCGGCCTGTTCGACCTCATGGCGCGCCGGCTCACGCAGGGCCAGCAGTGGCAGAGTCAGGACCGCCGAGGCGATGGCGAACCACAGGCTGGTCTCACGCCACGGCTCCAGCCCGAACAGGGCCGGCGTGTGCTGTTCGACCGCCGCGCCCAGCACCACCCCCCCGATGGCGAAGGCCAGGGCCGCGCCTACCACATTGCCAAGCGACAGCAGCAGCAGCGACCGCCCGCGGCGCTCGGGCATACACAGATCTGCGGCCACCGAGATCGCCACCGGGACAACGAAGTTGCCGGCCGTGCCCGCCAGCATTCGGGCCAGGAACAGCACCGTGAAATCCTGGGCAAAGGCGGTCATCGCCATGCCGACCGTCCACAGACCCGAGAGCACCAGCAGGATCCGTAGCCGGTTGGTGCGGTCGGCCAGCCAGCCGAGCGGCAGGGCGATCAGGGCCATGGGCGCGGCCATCGCCAGGCCCTGGACCAGGCTCATCTGTACATCGGTCAGGCCCATGGAGGCCTTTGCCGCTTCCTGCAGCGGCGAAAACACGGTCCGCATGGTGGCACCGGCGCAGACGGCCAGCGCCAGCACCAGAATGGCCCCCCAGGCGGTTCGGCGGATCGGGGCGACGGGCGCGCCGTCCACATCGGTGATCGCGGTGTCGGTCATCATTCGGGCCTTGGGACAAGAAAACAGGGGCATCGGCTCATGGCTTGCGTCTCACCAGCAGGTGTAGCCGCCGTCCGTCAGGACGATGGCTCCCGTCATCAGGCTGGCGGCGTCCGAGGCCAGGAACAGCACCGCCGAGGCGACCTCCTCCGGCTGGCCGAGACGGCCCATCGGAGTGGAATCGATCCAGCGTCGGAACATCGGGGCTTCGGGGTCGGCAAAGGCGTTCAGCGGCGTGGCGATATAGGTCGGGGCGACCGCATTGACCCGAACGCCGCGCGCACCCCACTCGGCAGCCAGCGACCGGGTCAGGTGGTGAACAGCGGCCTTGGAGGCGTTGTAGTGGGCCTGGCCCTGGGGCCGGTTGACGATGAAGCCCGACATCGAGCCGACATTGACGATCGCACCTGAACCGCGGCTCAGCATGTGCCGGCCAAAGGCGCGGGCGCACCAGAACGTCCCGCTGAGATTGACGTCCAGCACCTTCAGCCAACGCGCGTCGGTCATGTCTTCGGCGTCGATGTCCGACAGGGCGATGCCGGCATTATTGACCAGAATGTCGATCCGACCCTGGCGGGCGGCGATCTCGTCGGCGACTTCGGTGACACGCGCGGAATCCGTAACGTCCAGCACGACTCCCTCGACGACCCCGCGTTGAAGCGCCTCCGGTCGCGACAGGGCGGCAACCGCGGTGTTGAGAGCGGCGTGCTCAAGGTCGGCGATGACGACATTTGCGCCGGCCTCGGCCAGGGCGTCGGCGACGCACCAGCCGATACCCGAGGCACCGCCGGTGACCACGGCGACCCGCCCATCGAGCCGGTATTTCTCGAGATACACCCTAGAGCGCCCAATAGGGGGCCACGGGGAAGTCGGCCTCCGTCTCGACGCGGGTACGCCGTGTCTCCAGTTCATAGACCTGACGGTCATCGTCGGCGTATTCGGCCCACGGCAGGATGCCGTCTCGGGCAAAGTCGACCCAGACGCGGTGAATGTGGTCCGCCAGGTCCTGGGGCGGGCGCTCTCCGAGCAGACCGCGCTCGCCCGAGACCAGATCCAGCCGGTCGAAGACGAACGGAACGTCGATACCGTGCGCGGCCCCAAGCTCGCCGTTGCAGGCGGTCGAACGCCAGCCGAGCTCATAGACATGGGTCCGGCCCCGATGCGCCCCGGCGAAGACCCGCGCCGGCCACCGGAAGACCAGATCGCTGAGCACCCGGGTGAAGGTGACACCGGCGCGCTCGCCGTGGTGCCGATAAGCCTTCAGGAGTCGACCCGACTTGGGTTCGACCTTGCCCAGGATAAACCAGGACAACAGTCGCCCGAGCTTCCGCTGCACGCCGGTCGGGACGAAATACAGGTTCATTTCGTCAGCATTGGTGCCGATCAGGATGTCGATGTCGCGGCCGGCACCCGCGCGCAGGGCCTCCAGCGGTGGCATCGGCAGGACGTCGTCGCCATGCACCGGCGAGAACTTCGACAGGCCATAGGTGACATCGCGACCGGTGCCATCGCGCATGTCCAGACCGGACCCCGGTGCCTGAACCTTGGCGACGGCGTCCAGCATCTGATCGGTCGTGGTCGAACGAAAGCCTGCCAGCGTCGGTGCCACGCCCAGGATGCGTGCGACCTTGCGCATGGCGCGCTCGGCAATCGGGATGGAGCGGGTCATGGAACCGTGGCCGCTCTGAATGATGGCGCGTCGGAACAGGCCGGCCGCCAGGGGCGAGGTCACCAGATCGGCGATCGACATGGCCCCGGCGGATTCGCCGAAGACGGTGACATTGGCCGCATCACCCCCGAAGGCCGCGATGTTGGCCTGGACCCATTTCAGGGCCGCCAGCATGTCGCGCAGGCCCAGATTGGTCGGCGCACCGGGAATGGCCATGAACCCCTCGACGCTGACGCGGTAGTTGATCGTGATGCAGACGATGCCGTCGCGCGCAAAGGTCGCGCCGTCATGGACCGGAGAGCCACCCGATCCACCGACCCAGGCACCCCCATGAATGAAGACCATCACCGGCAGGCCCGACGCGCCGACTGCCGGCGTCCAGACATTGAGGTTCAGATAGTCCCCGCCGATGCGTCCGCGATGGCCGACCAGCGGATCGATGTCCAGGGCTGGAAATTCTGCCAACCGGTAGGGGGCCGCCGGTCCCCATTGCGTCGCGTCGCGCGGCTCGCTCCAGCCCGGATGCCGAGCCGGTGCGGCAAAGCGGAGATCGCCTTCGGGCGCGGCGGCATAGGGAATGCCCAGAAACCGGGAGACGCCGGCCTGGGAGAGCCCGCGGACGGGGCCGGATTCAGTCTGGACGATGGGATCGGTCATGGCCTGGATCATTCTCGGATGTCATCCGACCATAGCCGCGACGGCACCATTCGAGTCATCGCGCGCGTGTGCAGGGCCGCAGCGGAGGATTGCAGCGGCCATGGTCTCGGGCGGTGGCGACGCTGCGGTGGACAAGAATTTGTGCCGGGCCGCACAGCCTGAGGCGTTCATGTCACTTCCACAGCGCCCGATGACCTGTCAGACAGGTTTCATCGACATAGGCGGCTGCGAGCCGCGTACGGAGGAATTTCCCATGCGTCGCACAACCCGGCTTCTGGCCGCTGCCAGCACCCTCGCCGCCCTCGCCTGGTCGGGCTCGGCCATGGCCCAGGACGTCGATCCCTCGGTCCAGGCCGACGAGGTTGACGAGATCGTCGTCACCGCCCGCAAACGCGAGGAGCGGCTGTTCGACGTTCCGGTGGCCGTCACGGCCGTCAATGCCGAGACCCTGGAGGAACGCCAGTTTCAATCGGTGCGCGACATTGCCCAGGTGACACCGGGCCTGAACATCAACTCCGACTCAGCCGGTCGCGCCTTCATTTCCATTCGCGGCGTGGGCATCACTCTGCTCGACAATGTTCAGCCCGGCGTGGGCATTTTCGTCGATGGCGTCTATCAGCAGAACACCTCCTATCTGAACAGCCCGACCCTGGCGCTCGAGCAGATCGAGGTGCTGCGGGGTCCGCAGGGCACGCTCTTCGGACAGAACACCCTGGGCGGGGCCATCAACATCACCACCCGCCAGCCGTCAGATGTGATGGAAGGCCGGGTGACGGGGACCTATGCGGGGCCGGACAACTTCTACACGGTGGGGGCCACTGTCGCCGGTCCGATCGTCACCGGCCGGATCCAGGGCCGCCTGAGTGTCGGTGCCCAGGGCCGCGACGGCTTCATCGACAACACCCTGCTGGGCTATGATGATGCCAATCGTCTCGCCCAGAGAACGGTCCGCGGTGCCCTGCGGTTCGACTTGCCGGCGGCGGCCGAACTGACGGTCAATGCCTATTATGACCGCGTCGAAGGCTCGGGCCCGCTTTACGCCCTGACGACCGGACCGACGGTCTATTCCAACGATTCCCAGTACAATGTGCGTTCGACGCTGGACTTCGACTATTCCGGCCTCAACGGTCGACTGGTCGTCCCGTTCGGCGATACCGAGATGACCGTCATCGTGGCCCATGATCGTCGTGACTCCGAAGGCGTCGGCGATTCCGACTTCCAACCGATCAGCCTGGCTCTAGGGGCCAGCACGCAGGAGCTTCGCACCTCCACCGGCGAGGCACGCTTCGATACCCAGTGGACGGACAACATCTCGACCCTGATCGGGGTGTTTGCCTCGCATCAGACGTCCTTCGCCAGCTCGACCACGACCATCGTTCCGCTCGCCCTCAGCTCGACGGCGACCGCCGATACGGACATCGACCTGTACGCCGGCTTCGGCACCCTGTTCTGGGACTTCGCACCGGGCTGGGAGCTGGCGCTGGGCCTCCGCTTCGACCACCAGACGGTTGAGTCAGTCGCGCACACGGGCTTCACCTCGACCTACGAGGCCGATGAATGGCAACCGCGTGTCACGCTGCGCCGGACCCTGGGCGACTCGATGATCTACGGTTCCATCGCCCGCGGCTTCCGCGGAGGTGGCGCCAACGGCCCCGGCGCGCCGAATCCGCTGTGGGACGGCGACTCGGTGTGGACCTATGAGTTCGGCGGTCGCACGCGACTGGCCAGCGGTCGCGCCATCCTCTCGGGGGCCGTCTTCTACAGCAACTACAGCGATGTCATCGGCCAGAACTCACTGGCCCCGTCGACCACCGGCGTCGGCTTTGTCGGCATCAATCTGAACTCCGGCGACGCCCGCTCGATCGGCCTGGAGGGAGAGTTCACGGCTTTCGTCACGGATGCCTGGACCGTGCGCGGAGGATTTGTCGTTCAGAACGCCCGCTTTACTGATACGACCCGCTATCAGACCACAACCGGTCGCACCCTGCCGAGCGACCGCTTCCCGTTCGAGCCGGACTGGACCGCCAATCTGCAGTCCGACTACGTTGTTCCGTTCGGCGATGGAGAGCTGGTGTTCGCCGGCGGCATCTACGGCAAGGGAGATCGGCTCGGCTCGGGCCTGTCCAACACCTTCGCGCCGGAGCTGGAGGCCTACTGGCTGGCCAATGCCTCGGTGACCTGGCGCTACGACGGTCTTGAGGTCGCGGCGTTCGCCAACAACATCTTCGATACCGAGTACTATGAATCCTACATCGACAGCTCGACGCTCACCGTCGCCGGCCTGCCGGCTCTGGGCAGCCTGGGCCTGATGGGCGACGGTCGACGCATCGGCATCCGGGTCGGCTACAGCTTCTAGGCGCGGTCCGACAGGTCCGAGCCGGTTCTCGGATCGAACGCGCTTCCAGGAACGAAGGTGGAGCTCGGCTGCATTCTGGCGGCGCGAACCCTGCTTGAGACCCGTCTCTCATCCTGAAGCCTGACTTGAGCCCGCCGGCGGACACTGGCGGGCTCATTTTTTGAGCTAGGATGCCGACCTCAGAAGGAGTCGCCCATGAGGATCGCAAGCGTCACCGACTATCGCGAGGCTGCGCGGCGGCGTCTTCCGACCTTTCTGTTCGAGTACATCGATGGCGGTGCCTATGACGAGGTGACGCTGCGCAACAACGTCAAGGACCTGCAACAGGTCGCGCTGAGGCAGCGGGTGCTGCGCGACGTCTCCGAGCTTGATGTATCGACCCAGCTATTCGGAGACACGCTGGGGCTGCCGGTCGTCCTGGCACCGGTGGGCCTGACCGGCCTGTACGCCCGGCGCGGCGAGGTGCAGGCGGCCCGCGCCGCCCGGCGCCACGGCGTTCCCCAGTGCCTGTCGACCATGGCTGTCTGTTCGATCGAGGAGGTGGCCGGGGCGGTCTCGGCCCCCTGGTTCCAGCTCTACATGCTCAAGGACCGGGGCTTCATGCGCGAGATGCTGGCCCGGGCCTGGGCCGCGGGCAGCCGGGTACTGGTCTTTACCGTCGACCTGCCGGTTCCAGGGGCCCGGTATCGAGACATGCGCTCGGGTCTGATCCCGCAGCCGGGCCTGGGCGGCTCCCTGCGGCGGCTCGGCCAGCTGGCCTGCCGTCCGGAATGGGTCTGGGGCGTCGGAATAAATGGACGCCCCCATCAACTCGGCAATGTCGCCCCGGTGCTTGGCCGACAATCCGGGCTGGAGGATTTTCTCGGCTGGGTCAGCGGCAATTTTGACCCGTCGGTCACCTGGAAGGACCTGGATTTCATCCGCGCGGAATGGCCGGGCCCGATCGTCATCAAGGGCGTGCTCGACCCGGACGACGCCGTCGAGGCGGTGCGGGTCGGGGCCGAGGGCATCGTCGTATCCAATCACGGCGGACGGCAGCTGGATGGCGCGATTTCGTCAGCGCGGGCCCTGCCCCGCATTGCCGATCGGGTGGGCAACGATCTGACGGTTCTGGTCGATGGCGGCGTCCGTTCGGGGCTGGATGTCGCCCGGATGCTGGCGCTCGGGGCGTCCGGGGTGATGCTGGGGCGGGCCTGGGTCTATGCCCTGGCCGCGCGGGGCGAAGCCGGGGTGGATCATGTGCTCAGTCTCATCACCGCCGAATTGAAGGTCGCCATGGCCCTGACCGGCGTTTGTCGGGTGCAGGACTTCAACAGAGAGGCGCTTGAAAACAGGACGGACTCCCAACCTGTCATATAGGCTTGCTAAACCTGTAAGATAGGTTATGGTCGCCACATCAGGGCAAAAGAGCCGTCGCGGCCGGCCCGATGAGGAAACGAGCCGTTCCATGATCCAGATCGATGCCGGGTATCGGCTCCTGTCCCTCGCGGACGATTTGACCGCCTATGTCTGTCCCAGGGGCGATCTCGCCTGGATGGCGCAGGCGCGTGGCACCGACACCGCCCTGGTCTGGTGCCTGATGACCTGGCCACCCGAAGGGCGAACTGGCCTGATTGCACGCTTGAGCCTCGTGCCGGCCGGCAGCGCCGCCGACTTCAGCGCCGGCGATGACGAGGGTGCCGCCGTGGGCCTGGCCTTCGCCATTTCCGGGGCGTTCGCCGCCCTGATCCGCCGCTGCGGAGACTATTACCTGCCCGAGTCCCTGACGCCGCTGATCTCGGCGGCGGTGCATCCGACCGTCACCGGACCGGGCCTCGCGCTTTATCGCAACGCCAAATGTCTGGAGCTGGTCAGCGAAATCTTTGCGCGGATCGAGGCCGATGACCTGGTCCCCCAGGCCGCCGACGGCAAGCTGTCGCAGTCGGAGATGGAACGCCTGATCGAGGCGCGCGGCATCGTCACCACCCGCTATGACGAAAAGCTGACCCTGGACATGATCAGCCGCGCCGTCGGGCTGAACCGGGCCAAGCTGACACAGGGTTTTCGGGAAGCCTTCGGTCAGTCGGTCGCCGACTGCCTGGCCGAGCGCCGCCTGATGAAGGCGGCGGAAGATCTGCGCACGACCAGCCGACCGGTCTCTACCATCGGCTATTCCGCCGGCTATCTGAACAATGCCTCGTTCGCGCGCGCCTTCTCCAAGCGCTTCGGCATCTGCCCGACCAACTACCGCCGCTCGGCGGGCTGGTTCCCCCTGCCTCTCGCCGCCTGAGGAATCGTGCTGGACATTCCAACCCCGACGTTCGAACTACGGCTCATGACGTCGGAGCCCGATCCCGAAGAGTCGCGCGTCCAGTTTGTGATGCGCCAGGTCGCCGACCATATCGGTCGCGAGGGCCTGACGGTCGGTGACCAATTACCTAGCGAAACAAGGTTCGTGGAACTTCTGAGCGTCAGCCGCCCGGTCGTGCGCGAGGCCTTCGGTGCCCTGGCGGCGCTCAACATTATTGATGTGGGCAATGGCCGTCGCCCGCGCGTCAGCGCCATGAACGGCTCGGTCCTGGCCTCTTCGCTGGAACATGCGGTGCGGACCCAGCAGGTCTCCGTGCAGGAAGTCTGGGAAACCCGCCAGATCATCGAAACCCAGACCATTGCGCTCGCGGCGCTGCGGCGCTCGGATGATGAGGCCCGGCGGATTACAGACCTGGCGGCCGCCATGACCCGGGCCGAGCCGGGATCGGATGAGCTGATGGAATTGGACCTGAGCCTGCACAAGGCCATCGCCAACGCCAGCCGCAACGGCGTCCTGTCACGGATCATCGCCTCATTCGAACCGATGCTGAAGACGACCATTCCGGTGGCCTGGTCGAAGGTCCAGGGTGAAGCCCACCACGCCATGATGCTGGAGCGTCACCAGGAGTTGGCAGAGACGATCCGGTTGCGTGATCCTGACGCGGCCAAGCGGGCCATGGACGCCCATTTCGACCGCGCCGTCGGGGCCAGTCTGCCCACCAGCTGACGCGAGCTCTTTGCACAGTCTGTCAGCCGCGAGGCACACGGCTGAACGCCGCGCGAACCGCGCCTTGCTGTAATCTGCACTTGTCTCTGACCCATGGACCCAGCCATGACCGCGCCCTCCGTGAATTCCCGCCAATCCGATCAGGTCCCGGACGCCATCGCCGAGCTCGGCGCGCGCTTTGGCGCGGCGCTCTCGACGGCCGAGGCCGTGCGCCGCAACCACGCGACGGTCGAGGGCTTCCACCCCTATCTGCCGGCCGATGCCGTGCTGATGGCCCGCTCGACCGAGGATGTGGTCGAGGCCGTCCAGATCTGCGCGCGGCATGGCTTTCCGGTTGTTCCCTATGGGGCCGGCTCCTCGATTGAGGGACAGGTTCTGGCGTCAAAGGGCGGCCTCAGCCTCGACCTCTCGGAGATGAACCAAGTCTTGGAGATTAATGCCGGCGACCTCGATTGTCGGGTCCAGGCCGGCGTCACCCGCAAGCAGTTGAACGCCGCGATCAGGGACCAGGGCCTGTTCTTTCCGGTCGACCCGGGTGCCGACGCCACCATTGGCGGCATGGTCGCGACCAATGCGTCGGGCACCACGACCATGCGCTACGGCGGAATGCGGGCCAATGTCCTGGGTCTGACGGTGGTGATGGCGGACGGCCGCGTCATCAGGACGGGGGGCCGCGCCCGAAAATCATCGGCGGGCTATGATCTGACCAATCTCTTCATCGGCTCGGAAGGCACCTTGGGGGTCGTCACCGAGATCCAGGTCCAGGTGCACGGGATACCGGAAGAGACGATCGCCGCAGTCTGCGCCTTCGAGACGCTGGAGGGGGCGGTCAATACCGTCATCGAGGCCGTCCAGTACGGCCTGCCGCTGGCGCGCATGGAGCTTCTGGACGAACTGTCGATGGCGGCCTTCAACGCCTATGGCCAGTCCGACTATGCGGTGGCCCCGACGCTGTTTCTGGAATTCCAGGGCCAGGGCGTGGCCATCGACGAACAGGCCCAGATCGTTGCCGAGCTGTGCGCCGGCAACGGCGGCGGCGAGTTTCGCTGGGCGCGGGCCCAGGAGGAACGGGATGCGCTGTGGGATGCCCGGCACAAGGCCTATTTCGCGGCCCTGGCCCTGGCCCCAGGCAAGGTGGCTCTGGTCACGGACGTCTGTGTACCGGTCTCGCGGCTGGCCCAGGCGATTCTGGAAACGCGCCAGGACATCGATGCGTCGGGCGTCACCGGTCCGATCCTGGGCCATGTCGCCGACGGCAATTTCCACTGCATCCTTCTGGTCGACCGCGACGATCCGAATGAGGTCGCCGCCGCCAAGGGTCTCAGCAACCGGATGGTCAGCCGCGGCCTGGATATGGGCGGCACCTGTACGGGCGAACACGGCATCGGCCTGGGCAAGCAGCAGCATCTGCTGCGCCAGCACGGCGAGGCTGTCGATGTCATGGTCGATATCAAGCGCGCCCTGGATCCTGCCGGCCTGATGAACCCCGGCAAGATCTTCGCCTCGGACACCTGATCGGCGTCAGCCGGTTGCTGGAAGGCGCTGGCGGAGACGGAGGGATTCGAACCCTCGGTACCGGTTACCCGGTACGACGATTTAGCAAACCGTTGCCTTCAGCCACTCGGCCACGTCTCCAGCAGGCGGGTGACCTACCGGGCGCGGACCGGTTCCGCAAGTGCCAGATGCGCTCGCATTAACGGGATTTGCACAGCCCTGGGTCACATTGCGCCCATGCCGACCTCAGCTCGCGCCTTTCGACCTGATGACCCCGCTCGCACCCAGGGGCTTGATGCCGCAGGCTTGCAGGCCCTGGCGGCGGCTGCCGTCGCCGCTCAGGATCCGCGCAATCGCCGCGGGCCCTTCCGTCCCGAAAAGCTGGTCACCAGCCGGACCCGTCAGGCCGAACGCCTGTCCTCCTTCTATTTTCGCGGCATTGATGCCGCCGCCCTGATCGGCCTGACCCTGGCGATCGGATGGATGTCGGGCGCGGCGCTGATGACGCTTCCGTTCGCGGCGGTGCTGCCGCTGGGCATAGCTCTTGCCGTGTCGCTGGCGGGGCTGCGCATCATGCGGCTCTACGGCTTCGGGCGCGGCGAACGGCTGGACCTACACCTGATCCGCGTGGCGACCGCCATGGGCCTGGGCGGACTGATCGGCAGCGCGGCGGCGATGCTGACCGGCCAATCAGCGCAACTGTCGGCCCTGCTCGAATGGGGACTGGCTGCGACCCTTCTGACCGGCGTCCTGCACGCCGTGTGGTGGGGCATCGTCAACCAGTGGCGCGCCGAGGGGCGTCTGACCCCGTCCGTCGCCATCGTCGGGGCCACCAAACACGCCGAACGGCTGATCGCCGACGCGCTTCGCCGGCGCGATATCAACGTCCTGGGCATCTTTGACGACCGCCTGGCGCGGTCGCCTGATGCCGTGGTCGGGGTGCCGGTCCTGGGGGACCTGGACGCGCTGATAGGCCACCGGTTGACGCCGTACCTTGATCACATCGTTGTCGCGGTCGATCCTTCGGCGCGCGCGCGGGTCAGTCAGATCACTCAGCGCCTGGCCGCCCTTCCCAACGCAGTTTCACTCGTGGTGGATCAGGAGGGCGAAGCCGCACGCGACGTTTCCCTGGCAAGGCTGGCCAAGTCTCCCCTGGCCTCCATCGACGGCGCTCGCGATCCCGACAAGGCCGCCTTCGCCAAGCGGCTTCAGGACCTGATCATTGGCGGCCTGATGCTGGTGGGCCTCGCGCCGCTGCTGGCGTTGATCGCCCTGGGCATCAAGCTGGATAGCCCCGGCCCGGTCTTCTTCCGCCAGCGCCGGCACGGCTTCAACAATGAGGAAATCCGGGTCTGGAAATTCCGCTCGATGCGCCACGAGGCCGCCGACGCCACCGCCGCGCGCCAGGTCACGGCCGATGACGACCGTATCACCCGTTTCGGCAAGTTCCTTCGCAAGACCAGCCTGGATGAGCTGCCTCAGTTGTTCAATGTCATCCAGGGCGAAATGTCCCTGGTCGGCCCGCGTCCGCACGCCATCGGCATGAAGACCGGCGAAACCGAATCCGCCCGGCTGGTTGCCGAATACGCCCACCGTCACCGGATGAAGCCCGGCATGACGGGGTGGGCCGCCATCAACGGGTCGCGCGGCCCCCTGCATTCTGCGGGGGATGTGAAACGCCGGGTGCAGCTCGACATCGACTATATCGAGCGCCAGTCGTTCTGGCTGGACCTGTGGATCATTCTGGTGA
>Ga0209573_1002704_pt1 | contig 21600 bp, 19 predicted proteins | sample TNRBio252014_DNA_FD_185870 | JGI IMG/M metagenome (GOLD analysis project Ga0209573, IMG submission 185870) | Wastewater treatment Type I Accumulibacter community from EBPR Bioreactor in Madison, WI, USA - TNR Reactor_6/25/2014_ DNA (SPAdes)... | ecosystem: Engineered > Bioreactor > EBPR >...
TGAGCTAAGGGGGGGAAGAGGAGAACGATGGCAACTACTGCGCTTACCCCCACCCCGCGGCCGATTGATGTGCTCAATGCCGAGGCGATGCCCGAGGAAGTCAGCCAGGGCAAAGTCATTCTGCAACGTTTTCTCCGTCACAGGCTCGCCGTTATCGCCCTGATCGTCTTGGCGACGATATCGGTGATCGTTTTGCTTGCGCCGTACATCGCGCCGTTCAAGCCCACCGAACTACGTGTCGGCAACTACTTCCTGCCGCCGGGCTCGGTCGCCGATGATGGTCGCGTGCACTGGCTGGGCACCGACAACATCGGGCGCGATTACCTCTCGCGCTTGATCTACGCCGGACGGATCTCGCTGACCGTGGCGATCATGGCGCAAATCGGGAGCTCGCTTCTCGGGATCGTCATCGGATCGATCTCGGGATACGTCGGCACCTGGGTCGACCCGCTCGTGATGCGGTTCGTCGAGTTCATGCTCAGCATCCCGCAGCTGCCGCTGTTGCTGATCATCTCGTCGATCATCATTCAATATCGCGAGGCGCTGCAATTGCCAGCGCCGCTCGCTAACTTCATCAGCTGGCTGTTGATCATCCCGACCACCGAGACCACGCAGATCGTGGCGATTATCGGCATCTTCATCGCTTTCGGTTGGATGGGCGACTCGCGCTTGATGCGCGGCATGGTGCTCTCGCTCAAGGAGCAGACCTATACCGAGGCGGCTCGCGCGCTGGGCTCTTCACACTGGCGCATCATCTTTCGGCATATGATCCCGAACGCGATGGCGCCCATGATCGTTAGCGCCAGCCTTGGGCTCTCGGGCTTCATCATCGCCGAGGCAGCGTTGAGCTTTTTGGGCCTGGGTATTCAGGATCCGACCCCGACCTGGGGAAACATGCTCTCGATCGCCCAAAGCAGCATGCTGCAGATCCCGTGGCTGCCGCTCATCGCCGGCACGCCGATTTTCGTTTGCTCGCTGGCGTTCAATTTCGTCGGTGACGGCGTCCGCGATGCGCTCGACCCACGCCTGAAGATGTAAAGAAAGGGTTTGGCGCCCGGCCGGAACGGGCGCTACACGAACAGTTATGGCAGAAACCACATCCAACGGCGCATCGCCCAATATCCTCGAGGTCCGCAACCTCAAGACTTACTTCTTCACCGAGGACGGCGTGGTGAAAAGCGTCGACGGCGTCGACTTCACGGTCCGACGCGGCGAGGTGCTCGGGCTGGTCGGCGAATCGGGCTGCGGCAAATCGGTGACTTCGCTCTCGATCATGCGTCTGATCGGCCAACCCGGCAAGACCATCGACGGCGAGATCTTCTTCGACGGGCGCGATCTGCTCAAGCTCCCCGAGACCGAGATGGTCAAGGTGCGCGGCAACAAGATCGCCATGATCTTCCAACAGCCGCAGACCGCGCTCAACCCGGTCTTCCGCGTCGGCGATCAGATCGCCGAGGTCCTCGACATCCACCGCTCGCTCGGAAAAGAAGCCGGCTGGAAGCGCGCCATCGAACTGCTCAAGATGGTCGGGATCCCCGACGCCGAGCGCCGGGCGAAGTCGTTCCCCCACGAGCTCTCAGGCGGCATGGCGCAGCGCGTCATGATCGCCATGGGTCTGGCCTGTGTGCCCGAACTGCTCATCGCCGACGAGCCGACCACGGCCCTCGACGTGACCATCCAGGCCCAGATCCTCGACCTGATCCGCGATCTGCGCTCGAAGTTCGAGGCCTCGATCATCCTGATCACGCACGACCTTGGCGTCGTCGCCGAGATGTGCGAGCGCGTGGCGGTGATGTACGCCGGTCAGATCGTCGAGCAGACCGACACCAAGACGCTCTTCGCGCAGCCCAAACACCCATACACGAAGGGCCTGATCGGCTCGATCCCGGTGCTGGGCATCGTGCGCGACTCGCTCGACACCATCCCGGGCTCGGTGCCCAACCTGGTCAACCTGCCGCAGGGGTGCCGTTTCGCCCCACGGTGTCAAGCGCGCGTCGACCACAACCTGACGATCTGCACCGATCGCTTCCCGGACCTGGTTCCGGTGGGGCCTGATCACACGGTGCGCTGCTGGCTGTATCAGAGCACCGAAGGCCATACCGCTCCGCTAGCGGCCGAGGCCGCCGGACGTCAGGCTTGAGCGACAAGAAGGGAAAGACAGCCACGATGACAACCGCGATGGATTGGAAAGTCAACGACGGGGCGGCTGCGGCGAAAGACAGCGCGAACCTGGTCGAGATCAAGAACCTGTACAAGTACTTCCCGGTGCGCGGCGGCCTGCTGCAACGCGTCGTTGCCTGGGTGCAGGCTGTGGACAACGTCTCGTTCGCGATCAAAGAGGGCGAGACGCTCGGCATGGTCGGCGAGTCGGGCTGCGGCAAGACCACGGTCGGCCGCACCCTGCTCCGCCTTGTGCCTGCGACAAGCGGCCAGGTGCTCTTCGAGGGCCAGGACGTGTTCAAGGCCAATGGCCGCGAGCTCAAGAACCTGCGCCGCAACATGCAGATCATCTTTCAGGACCCGTACTCGTCGCTCGATCCGCGCATGCCGGTCGGCGAGAGCATCGCCGAGGGCCTGCTCGTGCACGGCATGGGCACCCGTCAGGAACGCTTCGAGACGGTGATCAACACCCTGCGCAAGGTCGGTCTGCAGGATTATCACGCCCGCCGCTATCCGCACGAGTTCTCGGGTGGCCAGCGCCAGCGCATCGGCATCGCGCGCGCCCTGGCGCTTCAGCCGAAGTTCATCGTCTGCGACGAGCCTGTCTCGGCGCTTGACGTCTCGATCCAGGCCCAGGTGCTCAACATCCTCAAGGAGTTGCAGCGCGAGTTCGGCCTGACGTATCTGTTCATCGCCCACAACCTGAGCGTGGTCGAGCACATCTCAGACCGCGTCGCCGTGATGTACCTGGGCAAGATGGTCGAGCTGTCGGATCGCGACGAGCTCTACAAGAACCCGTTGCACCCGTACACCCAGGCGCTGCTCTCGGCCATCCCGATGCCCGACCCGAACTACCGGCCGGATCGGGTCATCCTCAAGGGCGATGTGCCCAGCCCGCTGCGCCCGCCGTCGGGGTGCCGCTTCCACCCGCGCTGTCCGGTCGCTTTCAAGCACTGCGCCGAGCAGGAGCCGGAGTTCAAGGAAGCTTCGCCCGGCCACTTCGTGGCCTGCTGGCGTGTGGCATAGTTGCGCGCTGAAGCCGCTGTGGATATCTGGACGAAGCCGGCGTCAGCCGGCTTCGTCGTTTAAGTCGCCTGCAGAGCAGCCGTACGAAGAAACGGCGTGCATTGCCGCGAGAGCCGGCCCGGTTCGACGATGTCGTGCTGGGGCAGTCAGCATCGATTAAAAATTTTTAGTTGACACCAATAATAATGTGATCTATAATTTTACACATGACAGACCTCCCCCTTCGAGAGCGAAAATACGCGGCCACCAAAGCGGCGCTCACCCGGGCAGTGGCAGTCCGGCTCAAGCAGCTGAGCCTCGAAGAGATCGCGGTCAAGGAGATCTGTGCCGAGGCCCAGGTTTCTGAGGCTACGTTTTTCAACTACTTCCCCACAAAGGCGGCCGTGGTGGGCTACCGGGTCCAACTGTGGAGCATCGAGGCCCAGTGGGCGATGGCTCAGTGTCTGGCGGCCGGTGACCCGCACCTCAAGGCCGTGCGCGTCATGTTCGACACGGCAGCCCGGGGCGAGGAGACCACGCCCGGGATCATGCGTGAAGTGCTGATCTATCAGGCGCGCCACGCGCTCGAATTCCCGCCGCTGACCCGCGCCGAATACGCCTTGCATTTCCCCGAGAAGGTCGGCATCGATGTCATCCAGGCGGACGGACTGAGGGAGATGCTGGCCGCTCAGTTGATTGCCGCTCGCGCCGCCGGCGAGTTGGCGCCGCAACTCGATCTCGAAGCGTTCATGGTCACTCTGATGAGCGTGTTCTTCTTGACCCCGATCCTGCTCGAATCACGCAAGTCAGGGAGCATCCGCGACGCCTATCGTCGCCAACTCGACATCTTGTTGGCGCAATCACTGCCGCCGCCCTGAGGCGGCGCGTCATCCACCGCTGCCCTTCCAATCTCATCGAGGTGAACCATGCGAAAGGCGCTCAAGCGAGCCGCAGTTGCTTTGTCGTTCCTATTGGCTTTGACGATCGGGCTGATTGCCTGGGCCTATGTCGCGACTCCCGCTCCCGCCGCGTTACCTGCGACTGTCGATACGGATTCCGCTCTGCCACGGATCACGCTTGACGGGAAGACGTTTCACAGCGAAACCTTTGGTGATCGAGCCAACCCGACGCTGATCGTTCTGCACGGCGGGCCCGGCTCCGATTACCGCTATCTCCTTGGGCTTCAGGCCCTGGCAGATCGCTATTTCGTGGTGTTCTACGATCAGCGCGGGGGCGGGCTATCGACCCGGATCGGGGCCGAAGGGTTGACGGCTCAGGACATGGTCGACGACCTCAATCTTTTCGTCGACCATTACAGCCCTGACCGGCCCGTGATCTTGATCGGGCATTCCTGGGGCGCGATGCTGGCCGCCGCCTACATTGGCCAATATCCTGAGCGGGTCGGCCAGGTCGTACTGGCCGAGCCCGGCGCACTCACCGATGAGACGATGCAGGCCTTCCAGGCGCACTTCACGTCGATCATGGACGCGGATCTGCTGCTGCGGATCGCGCCTGTCTATATCGAGGCGCTCCACATCTCGGACGGCGTCGAGCGCGCTGACTTCATCGCCGCCCGTCAGGCCGAGCTCTGGAGCAACGACACAGACAATCCCTATCACTGCCCAGGGCAGCCGATGGCTCAATCCGCCTGGCGAGTCGGCGCAACCGCCGCCGGCGCGATCCAAAACAGCGCGCGCACCCCTGCGGGCATTACCGACATGTCGCTCTTCTCAGCCAACGCCGATCGCTTTCCTCGGCCGATCCTGTTTCTGGCATCGGCCTGCAATACCTGGTTGGGCGAGGACCTGCAGCGCCGGCATGCGAACCTCTTCCTCGCGGCCGAGGTCGTGGTGATCCCCGCTGCCGGCCACATGCTGTTCAACGACAACCCGGAGGCGAGCCTAACGGCTGTGGAGTCCTATCTGGAGGCGACGGCTGAGGTCGGCGGCGACTGAACAGGGTGGACCGAGGGGTTACCCAACGTTACCCGTCCCGCCGTCTAAATGTGGCGTGAAACTTGCAGCGGTTTGGCTGGGAGCCGCCGTAACATTCTATGGACATGCCACCTCGCGTCCTCCTGGTCGACGATCAGCGCGACATCACGCGTTTCCTGCGCACTGCGCTGGAGACGTTTGGTCGTCCTTTGCGCATCGATGAGGCGCTCTCGGCCGAAGAGGCCCTGCTCGCCTTGCGCGATCAGGCCACCGGGCCGGTCGACGTGCTCGTCGCCGATCTGCGTCTGCCCGGGATGAGCGGCCTGCAGCTCCTCGAACGTGCGAGGCGATTGAGCCCGCGCACCCGCAGCCTTGTCATCAGCGGCGCCGCCGACGGCGAAATGCGCCGAGAGGCCGAACGCCTGGGTGCGGCGGCCGTGCTCGACAAGCCGATCGAGCTCAAGGTGTTCCTGGAGACCGTGCAGCGTCTTCTCGCGCTATCGAACCCGAGCGAGCCGCAACCCGCGGCTGATGGCGAAGCGACGCGTCCCGCACGACGCGACAACGAGCCCGAGGCCGCGCTGCGCCGCGAACTCGACGCCCTGGCGATCGCCCGACTGACCTCTGAGGGACAGTGGCGCACCCGCCTGCCCGAAACGGCCGAAGCGGTCCTGGGCCAGGAGCCGCTGCATCTGGCCGCGCAACTGCTGACTGGTCACTGGCACGTCATTGAAGCCCTGGATGCGTTGTTGATCCTGTGGCGCGAGGGCGACGATGTGCTCGTCGCCCAGTTCGCCGAGTTGACGAGCCCCCGGCTCGCGGCAGTCCGACGCCGGCTGCGACGTGAGCCCGCGCGGGCAACGACGACCCCGGTCGCAGTGGCGCGCAAGGTGAGCCCGGCTCACGGGGAGCGCGCAGCACCTGAGGCAGTTGCGCCGTCGCTTTCGGCAAACGGCCTGGGCCCGGAGCCCGCGAACGTCGCAGCGCCGCTGCCCTTGAACGTCACAGCGCGCGCCGCGGGGACCGAACTCAGTGACAACGACCTGCAAAGCTTCGAGAAGGCCCTCGCCGACCTCGGCCAGCAAGACGCAGCCGCTTTCTGGGGCGACGAATCCTGACCGCGAACACCTGGGACGGTCGTCGGTCGAGGGTGAGCCCTCGCCAACGACCGTCCCAGATGCGTGTGCAAGCACGACCTGATGCTGTTGGCGAACCGGCCGAGCTCGTCGCCCCGGCGAAAGCCGGGGCCCAGAACCCCTTCAGCCGGATGAGTCGTTGGCCACTGGATCCCGGCTTTCGCCGGGATGACTATCGACAGCCGGGCGGTTCCACTGACGCACATGCGTTTGCCAACAGTATCACGACCTGTCAGGGCTTTTCTGCCGCGGACGACAACGCCGGATGCCATGGGCATCCGGTTGCCCGTGCACACCCCAGGTGCTCGGGCTCTTGGGCGCCAGGTCACATTTGCTATAATTGACTTCTGATCTTGGGGCATGGTGCAATTGGCAGCACACCGGACTTTGGATCCGTGAATCTTGGTTCGAGTCCAAGTGCCCCAGCCAGGAACAAGTCGGGCAGCCACAGGTGAGCGCGGAAACGCCGATTGACAGATCGATCCATCAGGCTCAGCCTGTGGATGGCGATTGTCGGTCGTTTCGTTGCGACGTGTGGCGTGCCCGACGTTTTGTTTAGCCTCTGGAGCTCTCTGATGTCGATCGCCGCCCTGATCCTGGCCGCCGGCCAGGGCACGCGTCTGAAATCGAAACTGCCGAAAGTGTTGCACCGGTTGGCCGGGCGGCCGCTTGTGTTGCATGCGCTCGACGCAGCGGCTGCCGTGACGGGCGGGCGACCTGTGCTTGTGGTCGGGCACGGCGCCGAAGCGGTCCGCGCGGCGGTTGGCGAGCGCGCGACGTATGTCGTGCAGGCCGAACAACTTGGCACCGGCCACGCCGTGCTGCAAGGGCGCGCCGCGCTCGTGGGACAGGCTGACGACGTGTTGGTTTCCTACGGCGACATGCCGTTGCTTCGGTCCGAAACCCTGCAGGCGCTCATCGAGCGCCGACGCGAGACGGGTGCCGCCGTCGTGCTCCTGACGATCGATGCGCCCGAGCTTGTCGATTTCGGCCGGGTTCTGCGCGCGCCAGAAGGCGGCGTCACGGCGATCGTCGAGTTCGCCCAGGCCACGCCCGAGCAGCGCGCCCTGCCCGAGCGGAACGTCGGGGCGTATTGCTTCGATGCGGCCTGGCTGTGGGCGGCGTTGCCACGGTTGCCGCTCTCGCCCAAGGGCGAGTACTATCTCACCGACGCGATCGCGCTTGCCGTCACCGATGGCCGCCGCGTCGAGGCGGTGAAGACCGACGACCCGGCCGAGACGATCGGGATCAACACCCGCGCGCAACTGGCGCAGGCCGAGGCTGCGCTGCGTGAGCGCATCAACACCGACTGGATGGCCGCGGGTGTGACGCTGATCGACCCGGCGACGACCTACATCGAACCGACTGTGGCCATCGGGCCCGATACCGTGATCGCGCCGAACACGCACCTGCGCGGGTCCACGACCATCGGCGCCGAGTGCGAGATCGGGCCGAACTCCGTAATCGTCGACACCACGATCGGCGATCGCTGCGCCGTGCGTCAGTCGCTGCTCGAAAGCGCCTGGCTTGCCGAAGATGTCGACGTCGGGCCCTTTGCGCATCTGCGTAGCGGCGCGCGGCTCGAGCGCGGCGTGCACATGGGCAACTTCGGCGAGATCAAGAACGCCACGCTTGGCCCGGGCGTCAAGATGGGTCATTTCAGTTACATCGGCGACGCCCAGATCGGGGCCGAGAGCAACATCAGCGCCGGCACGATCACGTGCAACTACGACGGCGTCAAGAAGAGCAAGACGGTTCTGGGCGAGCGGGTCTTCTTGGGCAGTGACACGCTCCTTGTCGCGCCGGTGACCCTGGGCGACGACGCCCAGACCGGGGCCGGCTCGGTCGTGACCCACGATGTGCCGCCGAACACGCTGGCACTCGGCGTCCCGGCTCGCGTCGTCCGGGAGCGCGGCCAACGGCTCACGGAGAAACGGCCAGAGGGCCACTGAACCCATGTTGACCCTATCGTCGGATACGATCGCGGGGTTGATCGCCACTGCCGTGCTGTTGATCCTCAACGGCACTTTGGCCGCAGCTCGGGCCGGTCTGGTCAATGCTTCGCGCGGGCGCCTGCGGCAGATGGCCCAGACCGGGATCGCGGGCGCCAGCCTGGCTGTCAAGGTCGCCGAAGACGCGACACCGCTGCTGGCGACGTTGCGCCTGGCCCAGACCTTCTGTCGCTTTGGGGCGGCCGGGCTGGTGGCCTTGATCTTTACGCCGTTGCTGAGCGGTCAGCTTCTGGCGGTGTGGCCGTTTCTCGACCAGGCCGGGCCGCTGGCGTTCTCTGTCCTGGTCTTGATCGCCACCATGCTCGTGATCGCGATCGGCGAGTTCGTCCCCGAGGCGATGGCGCTGCGTAACGCCGAAGAGTCGGCGATCAGCTTTGCGCCGCTTGTGGCGCTGCTCGAGTGGGTGCTCGGGCCTCTGGTGCGGCTGCTGCTCTGGATCTCGGATGTCGTGGCGCGTCCTGTGGCCGGTCAGCGTCTACCGCTCGTGACCGAGGAAGAGATCAAGACCCTGGTCGACGCGGGCGAGGAGGGCGGCGCGATCGAGGAAGACGAGAAGGAGATGATCTACTCGATCTTCGAGATCTCGGAGACCTGGGCCCGCGAATTGATGGTGCCGCGCACCGACATCAGCGCGCTCGATGTCGGGACGTCGATCACCGAGGCCGCCGATATGCTGTTGCAGACCGGCCACAGCCGTGTGCCGGTGTATGAGGATTCGATCGACAACGTCATCGGCATCCTGTATGCCAAGGACCTCCTGCGCCACTGGCGCGCGGCTGGGACGAACCCCGAAGCGCCTGTGGCGCGGTTGCGCGATCTGTTGCGCCAGGCGTATTTCATCCCGGAGACCAAGAAGGCCAACGACCTGCTCGCCGAGTTGCAGCAGAAGCGCATCCACATGGCGATTGTGGTCGACGAGTACGGCGGGACCGCCGGTCTTGTGACGCTCGAGGATATCGTCGAGGAGATCGTGGGCGACATTCGTGACGAGTACGACGTCAACGAAGAAGCCTACAGCGAGCGTCTGAGCCCGACCGAGTTTCGGTTCGACGCGCGGATCAGCCTGGACGAGGTCAACGAGCAGTTGGGCACACACATACCGAACGAGGAGATCGACTCGCTCGGCGGCTACGTCTACGGTCAGCTCGGCCATGTGCCAGTGATCGGCGAGACCTTCACGGCGGAACAGGTTGTGTTCGAGGTGTTGCAGGTGCAGGGCCGACGGATCCGCAAGGTGCGGGCGACGTTGCTCGCCGATCGCGCCGCCGCCGCGACGCCCGAGCCTGCTGCATCCGCCGACAGCGCTGATGATCGTGGGCGTGTGACCGCAGACGGCTGAACGCGCTTACGCGGTTGGCCGCACCGATAGGAGACAAGGCGACCCATGGCGACTTTCGACGTTCAGGCATTGATCGCACAGGCGCTCGAAGCGCGACGGCGCTCGTATTCGCCGTATTCGGGCTACGCGGTCGGGGCCGCTCTGCTTGGCGCATCCGGGCGGGTCTATCTGGGCTGCAATATCGAGAACGCCGCCTATGGAGACTCGATCTGCGCCGAGCGCACGGCCGTGGTCAAGGCGGTCTCGGAGGGCGAGCGCGAGTTCGTGGCCATCGCCGTCGCCACCGAAAACGGCGGCATGCCCTGCGGCGCATGTCGCCAGGTGCTCAACGAGTTCGCGCCGGAGATCGACGTGATCGTGGTCGATGGCAAGGGCCGTGAGGTGCAGCATGCACCGCTGACGCACATCCTGCCCTTTGCGTTTGGGCCGCGCAACCTGACCCTGCCCTCGCCCCATGACTGAGCCCGCGCAGCCCCCCTCTGATCCCGCTCCGCAGTCGGCCCCGACGCCCGAGCCTGCGCGGCAGGTCGAGCCCGCCGACGGGGCGGCGACGCCCCCGGGCCCAATTGTGACGGGCGGGTCTGGCGATGGCAGTGCGACGCTCGAGGCCGGGGGCGATGTTTCGATCGGCGGCGACGTCGTCGGGCGCGATGTCGTGACGACCACCACCACCACCACGACCGGCATCGGCACACAGACCATCGGTTCGATTCGGGTCGGCTGGAGCGAGGCGGCCGTCATGCGGCTGGCCCTGATCGTCGGCGCGCTGGTCTTCGTCACGGCAGCCTGTTTCTTCTCTGGCGGTCTGGCTGTCGGCGGCCTGGTCTTCAGTGCCTTCCGCGATCGTCCACTGGCGCCCTCGCCGGAACAGGCCGAGGCCTTTCAGGGGCGGCTCGACGAGCTCGAAGGCACGCAGAGCGGCCAGGGGTTTCTGCTGACGCTCGACGAAGCCGAGCTGAACGCCTATGTGTACTACACGCTTGGCGAGCAGATCGGCTTCCTGCCCGAGACCGGCGGGGCGCGGTTGATCAACGACAACGGCGCCAACCTGATCGCGATCCGCGGTGACTACGCCCCGCTCGGCGGCCGGTCGGTGATCGCGACCTTCGCCCTGACCGAGACCCCGGGCGCGCCGCTGCAACTCATGGGCGCGTCGGTGCGGGCTTTTGGCGGCCGCGACGGCGGCCTGGGGTGGGTGCTCGTCCCCAACGACTGGCTGCGCACGATCGAGATTCAGGCCAACAACCTGCTTGGCAACGTCGCGCTCGAACGGGTCGTGATCCCGCCCGATGCCCTCGACGGCGCTCAGTGGGAAGTGACCGGCGAGGCGCGGTAGATCGCGAGCGGCTGGCGGCTGCCGTTTCACAGTGTGACGAAGGACGAAGGATCCTCAACCTTCGTCCTTCGTCTTTCGTCAGATCCTCGGCCAGGTGAAGATCAGCTCGTCTGGTTCGAGATGGGCGGCGGGGTCGAGGCCCTGTCGGAGCGCCAACTCGGTGACCCAGAGCGTGTAGAGATCGGCTGCCGCGCGGCGGTCTGCTGGCAGACCGACGCAGAGCGCATCCGGGCCGTTGGCGCCGTGCCACTGATCGACCTCGACCGAGGTCGCGCCCAGGCGGTAGAGCTGGGCGACAAAGTCCTGGGCCTCGCTCAGGTCCGGGAAACGAGTAGGCACAAAGGCCGGTTGCCGCGTCGGGTTGGTCAGCCAGGCGGAAGCTTCAGCCGGGAGATCGGTATCGAGGGGCTCGAGATCGAGCCCCGTCGCGGCGCAGATTGGGCAGGGCTCGAGCGCGCTGACGAGCGCCTGCGCGCCCTCGGGGTCGTAGGCATCCAACAGCGTGGTCTCGGGCGCATAGCCGATGTGGATGTCGTCGGCGCCAAGCGTGACGCCGTAGCGCGCCATCTCCTCGTACTCCTCGCGTAACCAGTCGGGCAGACGGTTGAGCGGCACGACAGGTCCGCGCCCAGTGAGTTGCTCGGCGCGGATGTAGTCGCGCGGCGCATGGCCGCCCAGATCCTGGCCCTGCGGCGTGAAGAACCAATCGCGGATCAGGCGATCGAGGCGTTCGGCCTCGGTCTCCGTGGATGTGGCTCTTGCCACAGCCAGTTCCTGTGCGCATCGATCACGTAAAAACACAACCAGATCGCCGTAAAGCGCGGCTTCGCCGACACACATAGCCCCCTCCAGAATTGAGCGCGCCCCCCTGGCGCGTCTGGTTTGAGCCTACGCCTCATCCGAGAAACGGGATCCTTGTTTTGTCCTCGGGTGTGCTGTGGGAGATCAGGGGTCGAGGCGGAGCCCGACCCTGATCTCCCACAGCGCACCGTGAAAACGGCAGGTGGGGCCGCGACGCTATAATCCCTCCACCTGCATGACAAACCGCGCACGCACTTACAAGACCGAGGCGATCGTGATGCGTCGGACCGATGTCGGCGAGGCCGACCGGGTCCTGACGCTGCTCACCCCCGAGCACGGCAAGCTCCGCGCGATCGCCAAGGGCATCCGCAAGCCGGTCTCGCGCAAGGCCGGGCACCTCGAGTTGTTGACGCGCGTCGACCTGTTGCTGGCGCACGGCCGTGACCTCGATCACATCACCCAGGCGCAGTCGCTGGACGTGTACCCGCAGGTGCGCGAGGATCTCACCCGACTGGCGCACGCCTCCTACGTGATCGAGTTGCTCGACCGCTTCACCGTCGAACAACAGGAGGCCGGCGAACTCTATTTGCTGCTCCGTTGGGCGTTGAGCACGCTCGACGACGGCGCCGACCCGGGTCGGCTGGCGCGGTTCTTCGAGCTGCAACTGCTGGCACACGCCGGGTATCAGCCCGAGTTGCGGCGATGCACGGTTTGCCGGCGCGAGATCGTGGCCGAAGACCAGTTTTTCTCCCTGCTCGACGGCGGCGTCGTCTGCCCGCGTTGCGCCGAGACGCGCTCGGGCCTGATCGCGATCGGCGTCGAGCCGCTCAAGTTCCTGCGCTACTTCCAGGTTCAGCCCTGGAGCAAGGTCGCGGGGCTCAAGCTTGCGCAGGGTGTCGTGAGCGAGATGGAGTACGTGCTGCAGCGCTACCTCGTGGCTCTGCTCGAGCGCCAGCTCAAGAGCGTGGAGTTCCTCAAGCTGATCCGTCGTCAGGCGCAGTGATCTTCTTGGCGTGACGAGCGGGATGGCAGATCGCGGCGAAGCCGCGATCTGCCATCCCGCTCGTCACGCCAAAGCTACGAAAACCTATGAGGCGGCCCCGGCGATTCTCGGTATCTTTGCCCGGCGCCCGCAAACCGGGCCCAAGAGGATCGAGGATGAAACCCGCCACCGGAATCGTATTGCTCAACCTGGGGGGGCCGGCGACGCTGGACGACGTCGAGCCCTTCTTGACCCGTCTTTTTCAAGACCCCGAGATCTTCAAGCTGCCCTTTCAGTCGACGACCGGGCGCTGGTTCGCGAAGCTGCGCACGCCCAAAATCCGGGCCAACTATGCGGCCATCGGCGGGGGCTCTCCGATCTTGCGCTGGACCGAGGAGCAGGCGGCAGGTATGGTTCGCCTGCTCGACGAGCGCTCGCCGGCCACGGCCCCGCACCGCGCCTATATCGCCTTCCGTTATACCGAGCCGTTGAGCGAGACGGCGCTGCGCCGGATGCAGGCCGACGGCGTCGAACGCGCCGTGGCCCTGACGCTCTATCCGCAATACTCGTGCACGACGACTGGCTCGAGCCTGAACGAGCTCTGGCGCGCGGCAGGGCGTCTGGGCCTCGAGCAGGCCTTCCGGTGGAGCGTGATCGATCGTTGGCCCACGCACCCGGGCTTCATCGCGGCGATGGCCGAGAGCGTGCGGGCGGGGCTTGAGCAGTTCCCGGCCGCCGAACGCGACGACGTGCTGATCCTCTTTAGCGCTCACTCGTTGCCGATCTATGTGGTCGACCAGGGTGACCCGTATCCGCAGGAGATCGGGGCGAGCGTCCAGGCGGTGATGCAACAGCTCGGGTTCTCGCACGAATACCTTCTGGCCTATCAATCGCAGGTCGGCCCGATCAAGTGGCTTGGGCCGCAGACCGAAGACGTCGTCCGCCAGTTGGGTAAACGCAAGCGCCGGAACGTGCTTGTGGTGCCGATCGCGTTCGTCAGCGACCACATCGAGACGTTGGCCGAGATCGACCAGGAGTACGCCGAGCTCGCGCATCGGGCCGGACTCACGGGCTTCAAACGCGCGCCGGCCTTGAATGGCTCAGAGTCGTTGCAGCGGGCCCTGGCGGATCTGGCGGCCGACCACCTGGCGAGTGGCGTCCTCGCCACGCGCCAGTACGGGCTGCGCTGCCTCGGCTGCAGCAACCCGCTGTGCCGGACCGTGCTCAACCCCAGCGACGTCTGAGAGGGTTGACGATGTCTGAGCCACTCCAGCCCCTGCAGCGCGTCTTATTGATCGGCGCCGGAAGCCTCTTCCTGGGTCTGGGTGTGCTTGGCGTGGTTGTGCCGGGTTTGCCGAGCACGCCCTTCTTGCTGCTGGCGGGCGCCTGCTATGTGCGCAGTTCGGATCGGCTGTACCGCTGGATGCACCGCGTCGCCTGGCTACAGCCCGCCCTGACCCAGGCCGAGCGCTTTCGTCAGCGCCGCGCGCTGCCTCTCCGTGTCAAGTTGATCGCGCTCGCGTTCGCCTGGGGCTCGGTCGGGCTGACGGCCTTTTCGGTCGGGACGACGGCCTGGCCGGCGCTCGGCCTGGTATTGGCCGCCGCCCTGGCGGCCACCATCGCCATGGTCTGGATCCGCACCGATCAGTCCACCTGAACAAGGTTCACATTCTGTCGGCATCTGGTCAACGGTCGCCCGGGCGGATATAATCCGCTTTCTGTGCTTCCCACCCCAACCACCACCGAGATCGAGACGCTCCACAAGGAGACTGCGCGCCGGCGCACCTTCGCGATCATCTCGCACCCCGACGCCGGCAAGACGACGCTGACCGAGAAGCTGCTGTTGTATGCGGGCGCAGTCAATCAGGCGGGCTCGGTGCGGGCACGCAAGAACCAGCGCGCCGCCACCTCCGACTGGATGGCGATGGAGCAGCAACGCGGCATTTCGATCACGTCGACCGTGCTGCAGTTCGAGGTTCAGGGCTGTGTCATCAACCTGCTCGACACCCCCGGCCACCGCGACTTCAGCGAGGACACCTATCGCACGCTGATGGCCGCCGACAGCGCCGTGATGGTGCTCGACAGCGCAAAGGGCATCGAGCCGCAGACCAAGAAGCTGTTCGAGGTCTGTCGGCAGCGCAACCTGCCGATCCTGACCTTCATTAACAAGCTCGATCACGTCGGGCGCGACCCGCTCGAGCTGCTCGACGAGATTGAGCAGGTGCTGCAGCTCCATGTTGCACCGCTCAACTGGCCCATCGGCAGCGGTGAGGCCTTTCAAGGCGTGTACGACCTGCGCGCGCAGCAGGTGCTGCTCTTCGAGCGCACCGTGCATGGACAGTTCCGGGCCCCGGTGCAGGTGACGAACCTCGAGGACCCGCTGCTGGCCGAAACGATCGGCGAACGTGCTCATCAACGGTTGCGCGAAGATGCCGAATTGCTAGCCGGCGCCGGCGCGCCCTACGATCAGGAGGCGTTCCTGGCAGGCTATCTGACGCCCGTGTTCTTTGGCAGCGCGCTCAACAACTTCGGCGTCGAGCCCTTCCTGGAGGCGCTCGTCGCCCTGGCGCCGTCGCCCCGCCCGCGCGAAAGCGATATCGGCTCGATCGAGCCGACGACGCCTGCCTTCAGCGGCATCGTCTTCAAGATCCAAGCCAATATGGATCCGCAGCACCGAGACACGATGGCGTTCCTGCGGGTATGTTCGGGGCGCTTTGAGAAGGACATGTCGGTCCATCACCCGCGCCTGGGCCGCAAGGTACGGATGAGTCGGCCGCATCGGTTGTTTGCGCGCGATCGCGAGACCGTCGACGAGGCCTACCCCGGTGATGTGCTCGGCTTCAGCAATCCCGGCATCTTTCGAATCGGTGACACAGTCAGCGCGGGCGAGCCGTTCTCGTATGCGCCGATCCCGCCCTTTCAGCCCGAACGGTTCGCCGTCCTGCGCAACACCACGATCGAGAAGCACAAGCAGTTCTACAAGGGGCTGGATCAGCTGCGCGAAGAGGGCGTCGTGCAGGTGCTGTTTGCCGTCGATCAGGCCCGACGTGAGCCGATCCTGGCGGCGGTCGGTGATCTGCAGTTCGAGGTGGTCACCTCGCGGCTCGAGACCGAATACGGCGTCGAGACCATGCTCGAGCGTCTGCCGCATACCGAAGCGCGCTGGCTGATCGGCGACGCTGAGGATATTCGTGAGATGTACCTGCCCATGCAGAGTCTGCGGGTGCGCGACCAGGATCAACGCGATGCCGTTCTGTTCAGCACCGCTTGGGATCTGCGCTACGCGCTCGAGAAGAACCCGAACCTCAAATTTCTGACGCTGAGCGAGTTACACGACCTCGACTGACGCCGAGGAGCGGTCAGTCGACCTGAGCGCCGCCGGTTGCGTTGGCCATGGTCGCAGTCATTCCGGCTGCGAGGTCGCTTGCCAACAGAACAGCCGCATTGGCGATCTGGGCCAACGGTGTGATCTGCCGCAACGGCACATCCCTGGCGAACTCGCGATGGACTTCCTCGAAGGAAAGGCCCTTCTGTTCCCCGTAGGCCTGCCAGGCGTCGCGGACCCCGGGCGCATCCGGTGATCCGGGCGACCGAACCCAGCACACCCGCACCCGAGCCGGCCCGTTCTCCACCGCCAACTGTCGCAGGTAGTGCTCCACGGCGGCGCAAGCCACGCCGAAACCGCCGACGCCCCCAAAGGGCTGGCGACCGGCGTTGGCCGTGATCCCCAGGATCGTTCCGCCTCCATGCTGTGCCATATGCCTGGCGAGGGCCGTTCCGGTGTGGAACCAGGTCGTCAGCCCCAAACGAACTGGCGCAAAAAACAAATCGAACGGCATCTCGGTGAAGGCCTGTCCCTGGAAATCATCCCAGGAGATCGCATTGAACATTAAGGAAACCGGCCCATGGCGTTGGACGACCTCGCTCAGGTGCTGCTGGATTGCGGCTGGATCTGTCGCGTCCACGGTCATCACGTCAGTCAGTCCGTTTTTGTCGCCGATCTCTGCGGCAGCTTCGACGAGGGGCTCACGCCGCCGGGCAGAGAGCACCACAGTCGCACCTTCGCGCGCAAATGCGCTCGCCACGGCCTTGCCGACCGCACCTGACGCTCCATAAACGATGGCCGTTCGACCTTTGAGCAGCACGTCCATCCTCCTGTTACAACAACGATGATTACAGACCCTCGGATCGCTCGAGGCGTATCTGGCTTGATTCTCTCACAGCGGTATCGGACAGCCTGACCGTTGAAATCCGCGATGCTGTTGGCAGACCGGCTGAGCCCGTCGCCCCGACGCAAGCCGGGGCCCAGAACCCTTGTTGCCGGACAGGTCGTTGGCCACGGGATCAATCTGCTCCCAACAACGACTCTATTTCGGCAAGCACCCTCTGCCAGCGCTGCTTCATGGCAGCGCGGTCACCCGGGCCGGTGAGATGCTCCTGGCTCATAACTCCGGCGTTGGAACCACTGCCGATCTGGGCGGCGGCCGCCAACTGGCTAACGCGGTGACCACCAGCGGCTCAGGCGGCTCAGGCTCGCAAGCAGCCAGGCGGCGAGGCCTGACTGCGCGGATTCGGTTATTCTTGCCGGTCTCGGCGGCCCGGCCTCCGCCGATTCGATATAGATCTTGAGCGACATGGCGACCTCTCTGGGTGTTCGTCCCCTTATACTAACGCGATAACAGGGCGAAAACCGCCCTGATTATGTGCTAGACTAGAAAATATGTACCACCCCACATCGCGCGTGCTTGCCGTCCTTGAGCTCCTTCAGGTCCATGGCCGTATGACCGGGCCCGAGCTGGCGCGTCGGCTCGAAGTCGACGGGCGCACGCTGCGCCGTTACGTGACGATGCTGCAAGATTTGGGGATCCCGATCGTGGCCGAACGGGGGCGCCATGGCGCGTACACCTGGGGCGAGGGCGCAAAGCTGCCACCGCTGATGTTCAGCAACGATGAGGCGCTGGCGTTGGCGTTGGGCCTGCTCAGTTCGCGGCAACTGGGCCTGGCCGAGGGTGCAGTCGCGACCGAGAGCGCGCGGGCAAAGCTCGAGCGCGTCCTGCCGCCGGAGTTGCGGCTTCGTGTGCGCGCCTTCAGCGAGACGGTCGCGCTCGACACGCATGAGCCCGGTGTTCAGGTCCCAGCCGCGATCCTTTTCGAGCTCAGCCGGGCGGCCCATGAGCGTCTGCGGGTGGCGCTGCGCTATCGAGCCGCCGGAGGCGAGGTGACCGAGCGCGACGTCGACCCGTATGGGCTCGCCTACCGCGATCGGCACTGGTACATGGTCGGACACTGCAGCCTGCGCCACGGTCCGCGGACCTTTCGGCTGGACCGCGTCGAGCACCTGAACGTATTGGGCGCACAACGCTTCGCTCGGCCGCAGGGGTTCGATGTGCTCGCGTATCTCGATGAAGCCTGGGCAAGCCTGCCGCGCCCGCACCCCTTTGAGGCCTGGTTGGATGCCGATCTGGCGACGGCCCAGCGCGCGCTGCGCAAACCCGTGGGCCTGCTCGAGCCGCAGGGCGAGGGCACCCGGCTACGCGGCGCGACCGACAATTACGACTGGTTGGTGCGAGAGCTAGCCGGCCTGCCTTTCGCCTTTCGGGCCAAGGCGCCAGAGGGCCTGCGGACGGCGGTGCGCAGGCTCGGCGAGATGTTGCTCGAGGGAACGACGCGTGACGAAGGCTGATCAACCTTCGTCACGCGTCGCTGCTAAGGCAGGTTCCAGCAATTCCCCGTCCCCTGCTCGACCGAGTGGTCGGCGTTGGCCACGAGGATGCACATCTGAGTGGCGCCGTCGGGGCGGTCGCTGACGCGATAGCCGGCGAAGGGGTTGGGCCCGGCGTAGAGGATCCAGGGCCCGCCACCTGGCACACCGGCCTGGGCCGGCGACACCGTGTTGAAGAAGAAATGCACGTGGCTTCCCGAGAGCGACTGCGTGAACCCATTCACCACGTAATTGACGTAGTAGATGTCGCCGTCGAGCGCGATCCCCGTGATCGCGGCGCTGCGGCCCGACTTGGTCGACGTGGGCAGGATCGGGATGATCAGCGTCGGGTTGGGCACGATCAGCGTCAATTTCGGGATGATCAAGGTGACGGCCAGGGTCGGGCCGGTCGTCGGGGTAGCGGTCGGCGGCACGAGCGTCGGCGTGATGCTCGGTGGGATCGCTGTCGGCGGTGGCACCGTGGCGGTGGGCGGCGGTGATGTGCGCGTTGGCGGCGGCAGGGTCGGGCCGGCCGTGGCGATCGCAACCGCGTTGGTGCTCGTTGGCTGCGGGGCCGTGGCGGTCGGCGCTTCAATCGTCTCGGTCGGGGCGGCCGTTGTCGCTCCGGCTGGCGCCGCCGTGAATGTGGCTGGCGCTGCGGCCGTCTCGCTGAGCGCCGCGACCGCGGTCGTCGTGCCGGCGGGCGCGCCGAACCAGCCGAGCGCGTTGCCGCCGATCAGGGCGGCCGCGACCGCGCCGACCAGACACAAGCCGACAAGGCCTGCGCCGCCCAGGCCGAGCAACCAGATCGGCTGACCGCCCGAGGCTTTGGGCTCGCCGGGCAGGCCCTGGGTCGCGGCCTTGTCGGTCCCGGGCGCTGTGACCACAGTGCGTCCGGGGGCAGCGCCGAGCGAGGTCGGCGCTGGCTCAGCGGCGTACCGGGCGGGTGCATCCGGCAGCGACCCGCCGGCGGCGACCGTGGAAAGCTGTTTGGCCATTGCCGTCGCGCTCGGGTAACGCTCGGCCCGGTCCTTGGCCATCGCCTGGGCGATCACGTTCTCGGTGGAGGGCGGCAGGAGCGGGTTGGCCGAACGGATGCGCGGCACGGGCTCGGTGATGTGTTTGACGGCCAGGCCCATCGGCGTGTCGGCCTGATACGGCATTTGCCCGGTCAGGGCCTCGAACACGATCGCGCCGAGCGCGTAGAGATCGCTACGCCCGTCGATGTCGCGGTCGCCGCGGGCCTGCTCGGGGCTCATGTAGGCCGGGGTGCCGATGATGCCGGTGGCCGTGAAGGCCATGCTCGTCTCGGTCAGCTTGGCGATGCCGAAGTCGGAGAGATAGGGCTGGTCGCGGCCGTCGAAGAGGATGTTGCCGGGTTTGAGGTCGCGATGGATGATGCCGTGCGCGTGCGCCTCATCGAGCGCGGGCGCCAGCGTCGACATGATCCGCGAGACCTCGTTCAGCGAGAGCGGGCCCTGGCGCAGTCGGTCGACCAGCGAGCCGCCGGGCATCAAGCGCATGACGATGTACGGCTGCTCGTTCTCCTCGCCGAAGTCGTAGACGGGCACGATTGCGGGGTGCTCGAGGCTGGCGATCGTCTGGGCTTCGCGTTCGAAGCGGGCGCGGAAACCCGGGTCGTGCAGGTATTCGCGCGGCAGGGTCTTGATGGCCACATCGCGTTTGAATCGCGGGTCGTACCCGTGGTACACGGTGGCCATGCCGCCGCGACCCAACTCTCCCCGAATCTCGTAGCGTCCGATTTGCGTTGGGGCCATAGCTGATGATTATAGCCAATAAGACGATCCCGGCACTCCGATTCGAGTCTCGGGTACCCCATTAACGCGTCTAGGGCACAGATTGGGTGTCCTTTTGGGAACAGCGGGCCAGATACCCGAGGAGGCCATCTGCTCCCAGTCCATTGATCCCGGTGCGATGTTGTGGACAGCGGCACGCACGCAAAGACGACCACCTATGCGCTCACGGGCGCGGCCGCGGCCGCGATGTCAAGGGCGCAGGCAGGTGTACTTGAGCAGGAAGATCACCAGGTTCTGTCGCTCGAACGGCGCTTCCAGATCAATGTCATAGCAAGAACGTGGAATGCTGGGGTCGTGAAAGAAGTTCTCGCGCACGCGTGTGAGTGCGTCGGGCGTATTCTTCACCATGTTGAAGATGAAAGCAATACGCGCCTCCTGGATGTATTCAGCATGTCGGTTTGCCTTGATCACGGTATCCAGAAAGCGTCGGCTGTTGACCATGCCGTCAAGATTGATAACTGTGCGAGGTCGCAGCCAATAAGCATTGTAGCCGGCGTCCCATGAGCCGAGAACGGTGTCGGGAGGAGTCAGATCCCTGACTTGTTCGATGGCCGCGCGATACGGAAGATAGGTGGCGATATCTTCATCAAGCTTGTAGAGCCACGTTGAGCCGACCCACAGAAGGATCGGGACGACACTGACCCACCGGATCGATCGGGGGAGTTCGAAGAACTGGACGAAGAGCCAGCCCAGGCCCAACACCGTTGCCACAAGCTCCGGGGTGTAATACCAGAAATATCCCGGCCCAACGAAGCCCACGCCAGACCAGGCCACGGCCGCCGAATGCAGCGCAACGGAGCCCATGAGCCAAAGCCAGGGCGCGCGCCAGTCGAGGCGTGGCAATCGGTCGCGCAGGCACGCGATGGCAATCCCGGCCCAGGCCACGAAAGCCGCGGCGACGACGCCCAAACCGGCGTTCCCCCAACGCCAGAAATAACCGAAAACACTGTACCCGAGGGGGTATAGCCAGATCAGCGCCAAATTCGAGGCGGTCAACCGGATGCGGTCGAGCAGCGTCATGCCGGCTACTTGAACGGATACATAGTATTGCTTAGCCAAAAAGCTGACGGGGATGATCGACTCCAGGTAGATCGAGGCCATCCCGGCATAGGCCCCGACGAGGATCAGGTAACCCAGCCCGACCAGCGCCAACTGCCTTATGGAGCGACGGCCCCCCAGCGCGATTGCATAACCTGCGAAGATCACGGCGAACAGGGCGTAGTCGATCCGCGTCAGGGTGAGAGCGCCGAGCAAGAGACCGTTGCCGATGTGCTCGCCGGGTCGTTGCGAGCTCGTGCGCAGCCCGACCATCGCCCTGGCCCACAGGCTCAGCAACAGCAAAGCCAAGGCCATCTCCATCCCTGTCCCCAGACGCTT
>Ga0209573_1002706_pt1 | contig 21566 bp, 20 predicted proteins | sample TNRBio252014_DNA_FD_185870 | JGI IMG/M metagenome (GOLD analysis project Ga0209573, IMG submission 185870) | Wastewater treatment Type I Accumulibacter community from EBPR Bioreactor in Madison, WI, USA - TNR Reactor_6/25/2014_ DNA (SPAdes)... | ecosystem: Engineered > Bioreactor > EBPR >...
GCAGCACGCGCACGTCGTCGATGCGCTTGACCGCGCGCGCCGAGGCCGCGCCCTCGGGGCCGGCCGCGCGCGCCAGCATGTCGGCGGAGAACTGCTGGTCGCGGAAGACGGTGAGGCCTTCCTTCAAGGTGAGCTGGAACCAGTCGCGGCAGGTGACGCGGTTGCCGGTCCAGTTGTGGAAGTACTCGTGCGCGACCACGCTCTCGACGTTCTCGTAGTCAAGGTCGGTGGCGGTGTCGGGCTTGGCGAGGATGAACTTGGTGTTGAAGATGTTCAGTCCCTTGTTTTCCATCGCGCCCATGTTGAAGTCGGCCACTGCGACGATCATGAAGCGGTCGAGGTCGAGTTCCAGGCCGAAGCTCTGCTCGTCCCAGCGCATCGAGTGCACCAGCGAATCCATCGCATGCTCGACGCGGTCGAGGTTGCCCTCCTCGACCCACACCTGCAGCAGCACCTCGCGGCCGGACATGGTGGTGACGCGGCGCTCGAGCGCGACCAGCCTTGCCGCAACCAGCGCGAAGAGATACGAGGGCTTGGGAAAGGGATCCTCCCACTTCGCGTAATGGCGGCCCTCGGGCAGCAGGCCCGCGTCGACCAGGTTACCGTTCGAGAGCAGCACCGGGCAGGCTTCACGGTCGGCCTCCAGGGTGACGGTGTAGCGCGCCATCACGTCGGGACGATCGGGGAAGCAGGTGATGCGGCGGAAGCCCTCGGCCTCGCACTGGGTAAAGAAGCCGCCGTTGGAAAGATAGAGGCCCGACAAGGTGGTGTTGGCGCGCGGGTCGACGCGGGTGACGACCTCGACCAGCACGTGCTCGCCAGCGGCATCGACCTCGATCACGCCGCCCGCCTCGCGCAGCGCCTGCGGCGCCCGACCGTCCACGGTGAGCGACACGCGCTCGAGGGCCTCGCTCCATAAGCGGATCGGGCCGTCCCCGCCATCGCGGCTGCGCACGCACCGCATGCGATTGGTGACCAGCGTGGCGTCGGGATCGAGGCGGAAGTGCAGGTCGACGGTCTCGACCGTCCATGCCAGCGGCCGGTAGTCGGCGCGCTGGATCGTCGGGGCATGCTCGGTTTTCATCATGTTCTCCATCGGCGCTCTGGCGGCGCGGCAAGCGCGCGAGTGTACGCCCTGCGGCGCACGGCGCACAGCGCACAGGGTGAAGGTCGCGGCGGGATCGTCGGTCGAGGCCGGAATTCAGTCGGCTTTGCGGTCGCAGACCAGCACGTCGGCAGCCGAGCGCGCAAGGATGTGCTTGGTGACGCTGCCGAGCAGCAGCTCTCCGAACAGGCCGTGACCGCGCTTGCCGATCACGATCAGGTCACAGTCCTGTTCCTGCTCCTGCTCGAGCACCTGCGTCGTAGCCTCGCCGTGGACCACAAGCCGACGTACAAGGTTCTCGTCGATACCGGCGCGCGCCACCAGGTCGTTCATCTGCGCCACCGCTTCGCGCCGCGCGTTGACGCGCAGCGAGGACAGTGCGTGCTCCTCAACCCCGGCATAGCGCAGCTTGCCCTCGAACGGCACTTCGAACGCATGCAGCAGCACCAGCTCCGCCTGCGGCGCGACCTGCTGCGCGAACAGAAGGGCTTCGAGCGCGCGCGGCGAGAAGTCCACCGGCACCAGCACACGGCGATAGGGCTCGTGCGCGATCTGCTTGACCACCAGCAGCGGCCGAGCGGTCTTGCGCAACACGCGCTCGGTGGTGGACCCGATCAGCAGTTCGCGCATGAAGCCGGCGCCACGCGCGCCCATCACCAGCAGGTCGGCATCGAGCGCGTCCGCGTGACCGACGATCTCGCCGAGCACGCTGCCGACCGCCAGGCAGAGCTCGGGGTTCACGCCGTGGCGCGACTTCATCTCGGTCGCGAGCGCCTCGACTTCACCGCGCACCCCATCGAGCAGCTTTTGCTGCATGCCGATGGTGTCGGCGTCGAGCAGGTGGCGCAGCGCGTCGAGCGCGCCGGCATTGACCACATGCTGCAGCGACAGGCGGGCGTTCAGTTCGGCGGCGAGCAGCGCGGCGCGCGCCACCGCATGGCGCGCCAGTGCGGACAGGTCGGTGGGCGCCAAGAGCGTGCGGATCGGCTTCATCATTCGGTCTCCCGGGGTTGGGTCGGCGCCGCGGCAGGGGGGCCTGCCGCGGCCCGTGGGGTGGTGGCGGGAGCGCCCGCAGCCACGTCGGAAGCCGAGGTCGCGGAGGCGTCGGCGCCCGCGTCGTGGTGCGCCTCCTCGTAGGCGATCTCGGCCGCGAAAGTGCGCGCGGCAAAATCCGCTGCGTCGTTGAAGGGATTGAGCACCCGCTCCACACCGGCAGCGCCGAGCGCCTCGCCGTGCACGTCGTCGCGCACCACGCCGGCGATGCGGCCCTTGAACCCGGCCTCACCGAGCGCGTGCAGGAACGCGCGGTTGGACGCCCACTGCGGGAAGGTGGTCACCACCCAGCGCGCCTCGGCGAGCGGCAGGGATTCGAGAAAGCCGGGGTCCTCGCCGTCACCGAAGCGCACCGGCAGACGCTGACGACGCAGGCGGCGGACGATCTCGGGGTCGAAATCCACCCCCAGCACCTCGATGCCGGCGGCGCGCAACTGCGTCATCAGCCGCGAACCGTAACGGCCGAGGCCGAACACCACGATGTCGGGCTGCCCCGCCGCCCTGCCCTGGCGCTCGACCGCGAGCTCGCGGAAGGGGCGCTTACGCTCGAACACGCCGAGCAGCGGCGCGAGGCGCTCGTAAAGCGGCTGCGAGTACAGGATCATGTAGGTGGACATCATGATCGTGACCAGCCCGACCAGCGTGGTGAGCCCCAGCGCCTCGATGCCGACGTGGCCGAGGGTGATGCCCATCGCCACGAACACGATCGAGAACTCGCTGATCTGCGCCACCGTGAGCCCGGCGAGAAAGCCGGTGCGCTTGCGATAGCCCATGTAGCCCATGATCGCCATCACGATCAGCGGGTTGCCGATCAGCACGAACAGCGACAACACCACCGCCGGCCAGACTTCGCCGCCGAGGGTGGAGAAGTCGAGCTTGGCGCCGAGGTCCACGAAGAAGAACAGCAGCATGAAGTCGCGGATACCGGTCAGGCGCGCATTCATCGCCTCGCGGTAGCGCGTCGAGGCGAGCGAGAAGCCGGCCAAGAAGGCGCCCGCTTCCTTGCTGAACCCGGCCACCTCGCCGAGCGCCGCGAGCCCCGTCCCCCAGGCGATCGCGAAGATCAGCAGCAGCTCCTGCGAACGCGCCATCGCATGCACCAGCCAGGGCAGCACATGGCGCATCAGCACGTACATCAGCAAGCCCGCGCCGAGCAGGCGCAAGGCGAGCGCGCCGGCGACGGTCAGAAGCGCATCCTCGCCCGTGCCGCGCAATGCGCTCATCGTCATCATCGCCAGCACCACCGCGACGTCCTGAACGATCAGGAAGCCGACCGCGATGCGGCCGTGCAGCGAATCGAGCTCGCGCTTGTCCGACAGCAGCTTGACCACGATGATCGTGCTGGAGAAGGTCAGCGCGACCGCAACGTAAAGCGCCTCGATGAGACTCCTGCCCATCAGCAAGATCAGCGCGAAGCCGAACACGATGGTGAAGCCGAGCTGGCCAAGCCCGGTAGCGAGTGCAACCGGGCCGATGTGGCGGATGTGGTGGAGGTCGAGCTTGAGGCCGACCACGAAGAGCAGCACGGTGACGCCGATCTCGGCGAGCAGCGCGACCTGATCGTGCGCGGTGACGATGCCGAATACGGCCGGACCGACCAGGATGCCGACCACGATGTAAGCGATCAGCACCGGCTGGCGAAGACGCACCGCCACGGCGCCGGCCAGCGCGGAAATGAACAGCAGCAGGGCAAACTCGGCGTAGGGCCCGTGGGCCGGCAGCTCGGCCATCGCGCGATCCTCTTCGGCCCGTGCAGGGGCGGTCCGTGCAAGGCAGGTGCCTTTGCCCGAATATTACCCGAGACCTCCCCTCCCCGCAGCGCAGCGCATCGCAAAGACGCCCGGCGCGCGCCGCTGCTGCAAGGTGAAGCGGGCGCGCCCGCTCAGCCCTTGGGCGCCACCGGCAACAGCACGATGCAGGTTCCGGCGAGGCGATCGTGCAGGAACTGGCGGTCGCGATCGACCAGCGCCCACACCAGGCCGACGCCGAGCAGCACCGATGGCCAAGCCAGCGTGTAGCGCACCCAGCAGCGCCCCACGGGGGCGAGGCGCCCATCGGCCGCGACCACGATCTTCAACCGCCAGGTCTGCATCGCCAGCGTCTGCCCCCCGCGGCGCCAGTACCACACGAAATAGACGCCAAGCACGGCGAACACGTGCACCCACAGGAGCCAACCGGGCGGCACGAAATCGGCGATCTGGCCGAGGATGAGAGAGGGAACGAGAAAGGTCAGTGCGAGTACGCCAAGCAACAGCATCGATTCGTACAGCATCGAAGCCAGGCGCCGGCGCAGGCCGGCCAGTTCTGCGAGCGGGCGCCCGCCGAGTCCGCCTTCGGTGGCGGAGATTCGTGCCGGGGAGGATACGGGGCGCGTTTCGTCGGCGGCGGCGCGCCCGGTGGCGGGCTTCGCGGCCCTGCTCTTGCTGCGCGTCATGGAATGTTCCGCAAGCGGCCGCGGAGACGCGGCACGGGAGTCGATCGGGAGGGTGGCACCTGCACGGTGGCACTTGCAGCCACGCACCGGCAGCGACGCCGCAGGACGTTGGCAAGGCAACGCAGCGCCGCAACCTGGCGGATCACCACCGCCTGCAGCCTTGACCAAACCGCGACCGGCCGGTAACGTTCTGCGTTTATTCAAACCCCAAGAAGAGCGAGTTCGCGATGGTGCTGTCCGGAGCCGAAATTGTAATCAGGTGCCTTCAGGAAGAAAAGGTCGAGTATGTCTTCGGTTATCCCGGCGGCGCGGTCCTCTTTCTCTATGACGCGCTCTTCCAGCAGGACAAGGTTCGCCACGTACTGGTGCGCCACGAACAGGCCGCGGTGCACGCCGCCGACGGCTTCGCGCGCAGCACCGAAAAGGTCGGCGTCGCGCTGGTGACCTCCGGCCCGGGCGCCACCAACGCCGTCACCGGGATCGCCACCGCCTACTGCGACTCGATCCCGATGGTGATCATCTCGGGGCAGGTGCCGGTCGCGGCGATCGGCCAGGACGCCTTCCAGGAAGTCGATACGGTCGGCATCACCCGCCCCTGCGTCAAGCACAACTTCCTCGTCAAGGATCCGCGCGACATCGCGCTGACCATGAAGAAGGCCTTCCATCTCGCCCGCACCGGCCGCCCCGGCCCGGTGCTGGTCGACATCCCGAAGGACGTGTCGATGCAGCGCTGCGAGTTCGAGTATCCGAAAGAGGTCTCGATGCGCTCGTACAACCCGGTGGTCAAGGGCCACTCGGGCCAGATCAAGAAGGCGGTGCAACTGCTGCTCGAAGCCAGGCGCCCAATGATCTACACCGGCGGCGGCGTGGTGCTGTCGAACGCGGCCGAGCAGCTCACCAAGCTGACGCGGCTCCTCGGCTACCCGATCACCAACACCCTGATGGGCCTGGGCGGCTACCCCTTCAGCGACCGTCAGTATCTCGGCATGCCCGGCATGCACGGCACCTTCGAAGCCAACATGGCGATGCATTACAGCGACGTGCTGCTTGCCGTCGGTGCGCGCTTCGACGACCGTGTGATCGGCAACCCGGCGCACTTCGCCGAAGAACCGCGCAAGATCATCCACGTGGACATCGACCCGTCGTCGATCTCCAAGCGCGTGCGCGTTGACGTGCCGATCGTCGGCGACGTCAAGGAGGTGCTCGACGAGATGATCCGCCAGATCGAATCCGGCGACGCGCGCCCCAACCCGGAAGCGCTCGCCGCGTGGTGGAAGCAGGTCGAGGAATGGCGCGGCCGCCGCTGCATGGTGTACAAGAACTCGGACGAGATCATCAAGCCGCAGTTCGTCGTGCAGAAGCTGTGGGAAGTGACCGGCGGCGACGCCATCATCACCTCCGACGTGGGCCAGCATCAGATGTGGGCGGCGCAGTACTACGGCTTCGATAAGCCGCGGCGCTGGCTCAACTCGGGCGGCCTGGGCACGATGGGCGTGGGCATGCCCTACGCGATGGGCGCCAAGCTCGCCAACCCCGACATGCAGGTCGCCTGCGTGACCGGCGAGGCCTCGATCCAGATGAACATCCAGGAACTGTCGACCTGCAAGCAGTTCCGCCTGCCGATCAAGATCTGCAACCTCAACAATCGCTACCTGGGCATGGTGCGTCAGTGGCAGGAGCTGTTCCACGGCGGCCGCTATTCAGAGTCCTACATGGATTCATTGCCCGACTTCGCCAAGCTGGCCGAGTCCTACGGCCACGTCGGCATCCGGGTGGACAAGCCCGCCGACGTCGAAGGTGCGCTGCGCGAGGCCTTCACCACGTACAAGGACGAACTCGTGTTCCTCGACTTTCAGGTCGACCAGACCGAGAACGTCTATCCGATGGTGCAGGGCGGCAAGGGTCTCACCGAGATGATCCTGTCTGCCGAAGACCTCTGATCGCCTCCTACCGAATCCGGAACACAACACCATGCGTCACGTCATTTCCCTCCTGATCGAAAACGAATCCGGCGCGCTGTCGCGCGTATCCGGCCTGTTCTCGGCCCGCGGCTACAACATCGAATCGTTGACCGTGGCCCCGACCGAGGACCTCTCGATGTCGCGGATGACCATCGTCACCACCGGCTCGGACGAGATCGTCGAGCAGATCACCAAGCAGTTGAACAAGCTGGTCGAGGTGGTCAAGGTCGTCGACATCTCCGAGGCTGCCCACATCGAGCGTGAGCTGATGCTGGTCAAGGTACGTGCCACCGGCAAGGATCGCGAAGAGGTCAAGCGCACCGCCGACATCTTCCGCGCGCGCATCATCGACGTCACCGATACGGCCTACGTCGTCGAGCTGACCGGAAACCAGAGCAAGCTCGACGCCTTCATCGGCGCCATCGACCCGGCACTGATCCTCGAGACCGTGCGCTCGGGCGTCTGTGGCATCGGCCGCGGCGACCGTGTGCTGAAGGTCTGAACCTCAAGCTCCGAACCACCTCTCCCCGCTCCACACCCCGAACCAAAGGAAAGACATGAAGGTTTACTACGACAAGGACGCCGACCTCTCGCTGATCAAGGGCAAGCAGGTCACCATCGTCGGCTACGGCTCCCAGGGCCACGCCCATGCCCAGAACCTGCGCGACTCCGGCGTGAACGTCACCGTCGGCCTGCGCAAGGATGGCAGCTCGTGGGCCAAGGCCGAGGCCGCCGGCCTGACCGTCAAGGAAATCGGCGATGCCGTCAAGGCCGCCGACGTCGTCATGATCCTGCTGCCAGACGAGACCGCGCCGCAGGTCTACCGCGACGACATCGAGCCGAACATCAAGAAGGGCGCCGTGCTCGCCTTCGCCCACGGCTTCAACGTGCACTACAACCAGATCGTGCCGCGCGCCGACCTCGACGTGATCATGGTCGCGCCCAAGGGCCCGGGCCACACGGTGCGCTCCGAGTACCTGCGCGGGGGCGGCGTGCCGACCCTGATCGCGATCTACCAGGACCGCTCGGGCAAGGCCAAGGACATCGCCCTGTCCTACTCCGCTGCCAATGGCGGCACCAAGGGCGGCGTGATCGAGACCAACTTCCGCGAAGAGACCGAGACCGACCTCTTCGGCGAGCAGGCCGTGCTGTGCGGCGGCGCCGTCGAGCTGGTGAAGATGGGCTTCGAGACCCTGACCGAAGCCGGCTACGCACCCGAGATGGCCTACTTCGAGTGCCTGCACGAGCTCAAGCTGATCGTCGACCTGATGTACGAGGGCGGCATCGCCAACATGAACTACTCGATCTCGAACAACGCCGAGTACGGTGAGTACGTGACCGGCCCCGAGGTCATCAACGAGCAGTCGCGCGCCGCCATGCGCAACGCGTTGAAGCGCATCCAGTCCGGCGAGTACGCCAAGATGTTCATCCTCGAGGGCAAGACCAACTACCCGAGCATGACCGCCTACCGTCGCCTGAACGCCGACCACCAGATCGAAAAGGTCGGCGCCCAGTTGCGCGACATGATGCCGTGGATCAAGGCCAAGGCCCTGGTCGACAAGTCGAAGAACTGATCGTCCCGCGCCCAGTCCAAGAGCCGGTACCGCAGTCGCGGCACCGGCTTTTTTCTTGCGCGCTCGAAACACGCTGCACACGGCTCGCGCCGTCCATTACATCGCGGCCCGGCGCGCGCGTGCGTTAAAATGCCCGCTCTGGAACCCACGGAGGCAACACCCAACGTGCCCCATACCGACCCCGCCCCGCTGCCACCGCCGGACAAGCGCCGCCGCGGCATCTACATCCTGCCCAACCTGTTCACCACCGCCGCGCTGTTCGCTGGTTTCTACGCCATCGTGCAGGCGATGAACGAGCGCTTCGAGTACGCCGCGGTGGCGATCTTCGTCGCCATGGTGCTCGACGGTCTCGACGGCCGCATCGCGCGCCTTACCAACACCCAGAGCGAATTCGGCGCCGAGTACGATTCGCTGTCCGACATGGTGTCCTTCGGTGCCGCCCCGGCGCTGGTCATGTACGAATGGGCACTGCAGGACCTCGGCAAGCTTGGCTGGGTCGCGGCCTTCATCTACTGCGCCGGAGCGGCGCTACGCCTGGCGCGCTTCAACACCAACATCGACGTGGTCGACAAGCGCTACTTCCAGGGTCTGCCCAGCCCGGCCGCCGCGGCGCTCGTCGCCGGCATGGTGTGGGTCGGCATCGACAACGGCTTCGCCGGTGACGAACTGCGCTGGTACGCCGCCGTGCTGACGGTCTTCGCCGGCGTATCGATGGTCAGCAACGTGCTGTTCTGGAGCGGCAAGAGCATCAACCTCCGGAAGAGCGTGCCGTTCATCGTGCTGATCGCGCTGGTGCTCGCCTTCGCACTCATTTCCAGCTACCCGCCGGGCATCCTGTTTGGACTCTTCCTCGCCTACGCCGGCTCCGGCTACGTCGTCGCTGCGCTGCGCTGGCGCCGGCGCAGGCTGCACCGTCACGAGGCGCCCGCGCCACAAGCCGCCGATATCGACGACATCCCCGACCTGCCCGCAGAGGGCACTTCCTCCGACCCCGGGAGCAAGCCATGAAAGACAAGCTGATCATCTTCGACACCACGCTGCGCGACGGCGAACAGAGCCCGGGCGCGTCGATGACGCGCGATGAAAAGCTGCGCATCGCACGCCAGCTCGAGCGCATGCGGGTCAACGTCATCGAGGCCGGCTTCGCCGCCGCCTCCAACGGCGACTTCGAGGCGGTGCGCTCGATCGCCGAGGCGATCAAGGAGTCCACCGTGTGTTCGCTGGCGCGCGCCAACGAACACGACGTCCGCCGCGCCGGCGAGGCCGTCCGCCCGGCGGCGCGCGGCCGCATCCACACCTTCATCGCCACCAGCCCGATCCACATGGAGAAGAAGCTGCGCATGACGCCCGACCAGGTCGTCGAGCAGGCGGTCAAGGCGATCGGCTGGGCACGCGAATACACCGACGACGTCGAGTTCTCCGCCGAGGACGCCGGCCGCTCCGAGATCGACTTCCTGGTGCGCATCTTCGAGGCGGTGATCAAGGCGGGGGCGAAGACCATCAACGTGCCCGATACCGTCGGCTACAACGTGCCCGAGCAGTTCGCCGCGACCGTGCGCACGCTGATCGAGCGCGTGCCCAATGCCGACCAGGTGGTGTGGTCGGTGCACTGCCACAACGACCTCGGGCTGGCCGTGGCCAACTCGCTCGCCGCCGTATGTGCCGGCGCCCGCCAGGTCGAGTGCACGATCAACGGCCTCGGCGAACGCGCCGGCAACGCCTCGCTCGAAGAGATCGTCATGGCGGTGCGCACCCGCGCCGACATCTTCCCGGTCGAGACCGGCATCGACGCCACCCAGATCGTCCCCGCATCCAGGCTCGTGTCGCAGATCACCGGCTATCCGGTGCAGCCCAACAAGGCGATCGTCGGCGCCAACGCCTTCGCCCACGAGTCCGGCATCCATCAGGACGGCGTGCTCAAGCATCGCGAGACCTACGAGATCATGCGCGCCGAGGACGTGGGCTGGGGCGCCAACAAGCTGGTGCTCGGCAAGCTGTCCGGTCGCAACGCCTTCCGCGCCCGCTTGCAGGAGCTCGGGATCGAGATCGAGAGTGAGGAACACCTCAACCAGGCCTTCGCGCGCTTCAAGGACCTCGCCGATCGCAAGTCGGAGATTTTCGACGAGGACCTCACCGCGCTGATGCGTGACGAGTCGGTGACGCCTGCGCCCGAGCAATACCGCCTGGTATCCACCCGCTTCCACTCCGAGACCGGCGAGACACCGGTGGCCGAGATCACGCTGTCGATCGGCGGTGCCGAGAAGAATGCGCGCTCGAACGGTTCGGGACCGGTGGACGCCGCCTTCAAGGCGATCGAATCGGTGACCGCGAGCGGCAGCGAACTGCTGCTGTATTCGGTTAACGCGATCACTAGCGGCACCGACGCCCAGGGCGAAGTCACCGTGCGCCTGTCGCGCGATGGTCGCGTGATGGACGGCCAGGGCGCCGACACCGACATCATCGTCGCCTCCGCCAAGGCCTACCTCAACGCGCTCAACAAGCTGCACGCAGGCGCCGAGCGGCTCAACCCGCAGGTGTGAGGGGAAGTAGGAGCGTCCGAAGACGCGAACGACGGCGTGCCTCGCGCGCGCCTCGCAAGCGTGCATCCACGCTTCGCGCGAACGCCTGATTCGCAGCGCCTGCCGCTCCTACAGGGGATCTGTGCCCTGCACGCGCGACGGCGCCGTGACGCGTGCATGCAGCATCGTGCTGGTGAAGAGGACGACAGCGAGGAACACCTCGATCAGCGCGAAGAGACCGGTCAGACCCGGATCGGCAGCGCGCAGCACCCCCTCGGTGAGGTACAGCAGCGACAACATCGACAGCCACTGCGACGTGTAACGTCGCCCACGCAGCACCCCGAAGACCGCCGGCAACAGCGGCACCGCCTTGAGCATCATCCACGAGCCGCCCGGGCGCAGCGGCGCCAGCCAGCCCTCCCACACCACACAGAGCGCGATTAGCGCCAGCAGCGCGGCACTCGACAACACCACCAGCGTCCGCGCCCTCATCGCGCCCCCGCCAGACGCAGCGCCACCTCGGCAATCCGCCTCCCCTGCGCCTGCGCGAGCTGCATCTCCTCTGCGCTCAGCGCCGGGTCGCCTTCGGCGCCGGCGACGTGGCTCGCACCGTAGGGGGTGCCGCCACTGCGCGTATTGCCGAGCGCCGGCTCGGAAAACGGCAGACCGAGCACCAGCATGCCGTGGTGCAGGAGCGGCAGCATCATCGACAACAGCGTGCTCTCCTGACCCCCATGCAGGCTGGACGAGGATGTGAACACGCAGCCGGGCTTGCCGGCGAGCGCGCCGTTGAGCCAGGCGCCGGCGAGCCCGTCGATGAAGTACTTCATCGGTGCCGCCATGTTGCCAAAGCGGGTCGGGCTACCGAGCGCCAGGCCGACGCACTCTTCCAGATCGCTCAACTCGACGTAGGGCGGACCATCGGGCGGGATTTCGTCCTCGACCGCCTCGCACACGGTGGACACGCGCGGCACCGTACGCACGCGCGCCACCGCACCGGGCACCTGGTGTATGCCCACGGCGATATGCTCGGCGAGAGCCCGCACCGAGCCGCGGTGGCTGTAGTAAAGAACGAGGATTTCGTGCATCGGATACCAGCTCCAGGTGAGGGCCGCGATTATAAGCCTCAGCGCCCGCGCGCCCCGGCGGATGCGCCCGGGCTCAGATCGGGCTCAGATCGGATAAGGATCGATCTCGTACTGGAACAGTTCCACGCTGGGGGTCTGCATGTCGAGGCCGAGCGCGCGCGCCTGGGCCACATACACCGTGCGCGCCTCACGCACAAACACGAAGCGCCGCGAAGCATAGGTGCCCGCCACCGCGAGCATCGCCGGATGCCGGCGCAGCGGCTCCATCACCGGCAGCGCGAGCGCGGGCGAGAGCTGCTGCACCGCCCGCCCGCGAAAGCCCACCATTACCGACTGGAACGACTGCCCGATGATCTGCAGCCCCACCTCGAGCTGGCCCGCACATTCACTGCGCACCCAGCGCACGATGCACACCGCCCATGGCTGCCCGGCATCACGCCGCAGCGCAAGCGCGCCACCGGCCTCGATCTCGCCGCGCACCCCGGCGACACTCATGATCGCGAGCCCGCCCGGACTCTCATTGAGCACCATCCATTCCTGCAGGAGACCGGAATCGGGCGCACCGGCCCGACCGATGTCCCACAGCGCCTGCAGGCCGATTCCCACCTGCACCACATACTGATGCTGCCGGCGCGGCTGGGCACGGACCGGCGCCGCCATCCAGTGGCTGCGCAGGCGCCGCAGCAGGGCCAGCGTCTCGAGCGGAGACAGGCCGGGCGGGAACATCTCCTCGTCGGCGGCGAGCGGCTCGAGTTCGCATTGCATGCCGGCCAGCTCGACCGCCGTCATGCGCGCGGTCACCCACTCGATGCATTCGCCCAGCTTCTGCGCCATCGGCCGTGGATTGAAGAGCCTGAGCTCGCCCCCGGGCCCCGCCGCACCCGGCAGCGGCCGCCGCGCACTTGCCTGCGGGCCGAGATCCGCACCGAAATCGACCCACCACGCCACGCCCCCCTGATCCGTCCCTCCCACCGCGGAAAAGGTCGCGGCACTCAGCACCCGGGCGTCGAGGAACTCGTACAGCCACGCCAGCTCGCGTCCGGTCAATCCCTCGGGCTGGGCAACCTCGACTGCGAGCAGGCGCAGGTACGCGCAACGCAACGTGTCCCCTGCGGGGGCGACAGCCACATCGTGCCGCGCCGCGAACCCGTGCGCCATCCGCCACGCCCCAGCCGGTGGTGCAGCGGCGGCGAGCCCCGCCACGAGGAAAACTTCGGTCAGCAACTCAAGCGCGCGCAGACCCATCTCCCGATCCTGCGACGATGTCACCAGGCGGCTGACCCGCCCTTCGCCAGCGACCCCAGCCATCGCGCCGGCGACATCGAGGGCGAGCACGCACAACTGCTCGTTGGCCTCGAAGAGCGCGACGTCCACCGGCAGCTGCCGAGCCAGCATCTGCGGCCGCAGACGCTCAGCGATATCGGTGATGCGCGCCGCCAGTTCGAGCAGCAACTGCGGGGTCGTCGAGATGCCGCCGCCTGCGAGGGCGTCGTGAAGATGCGCGCGCAACGCGGCGAGGTCGTCATCGACCAGCGCCGCGGGCTCTGCTTCCAGCCAGCGGATCAGCTCCTGCTCTGCAGCGGATGGTGTCGAGGGCGCTTCCATGATCAAGGACGTGGACGGGTTCAGCGCGCATTCTATCCCCTTCGGACGCAGCAACGCCGCGCCGCCCGCAACGGAGGGCGCGCAGGCAAGCCCCCACACTCGAGGACAAAGCTCAAACTCCTTGTCTACCGCGCCAGATCCGCCTATAATCCGCGGTTTTCCGCATTCACCGATCAGGAATACGAGATGGTCGTCATTCGCCTTGCCCGTGGTGGCGCCAAAAAGCGCCCGTTCTTCAACATGGTCGTTGCCGATTCGCGCAACCGCCGCGACGGCCGCTTCATCGAGCGCGTCGGCTACTTCAATCCGATCGCCTCCGGCGCCGAAAAAGGTCTCGTCATCAACGCCGAACGCCTGGCCTACTGGCAGCAGAACGGCGCTCAGCTCTCGCCGACCGTTGCCCGTCTGGTGAAGCAGGCCGGCAAGGCTGCTGCCTGATCGACGTCGGTCTGCGGCGGAACTGCGCATGATCGTACTGGGGCGCATCGTCGCCCCTTTTGGTATTCAGGGCTGGCTCAAGATCCATCCGTTTGGCGACGATTCTGCCGCCTGGCGGAAAATGCCGCACTGGTGGCTGTGCCGCGACGACAGCGCGCCCGAAGCGCAGTGGAAGCAGTACCCGCTCGCAAGCTGCCGTCCCCACGGCAAGGGGTTGGTGGCCGCGCTCACCGAGGTCACCAACCGCAACGCGGCCGAGGCCCTCGATGGCTTCTACATCGGCGCACCGCGCGACGCCCTTCCCCCGCCCGCCGAAGGCGAGTACTACTGGGGTGACCTCGTCGGGCTGTCCGTCGAGAACGAAGCCGGCGAGACATTCGGCACGGTCTCCGGGCTGCTCTCCACTGGCGCTCATGATGTGCTGCAGGTGCGGGACGGCAAAAGCAAGGACGCAAGCGAACGGTTGATCCCTTTCGTCGCCGCCTACGTGCTCGACGTGGATCTCGCCGCCCGGCGTATCCGGGTGAGCTGGCAGAAAGATTGGTGAGTCGGGACGATGGACTGCCGGTGAATCAGCCCTCCCCCGAGCAGAGCGTGCAGCAGCAGGTATCGGGCGAACGCTTGAGCGGGATGCGTCGTTACGACGTGATCACCCTGTTCCCTGAGATGTTCTCTGCCCTCACCGGCAGCGGCATCACGCGGCGGGCGATCGATCGCGGACTTTATGCGCTCGATTTCCACAATCCGCGCGACTTCACCACCGACCCGCATCGCACGGTGGACGACCGGCCCTATGGCGGCGGACCGGGCATGGTGATGCTGGCAGAGCCGCTGATGCGGTCGATCTCCGCCGCCCGCGCAGCGCAGCAAGCGGCGACCGGGCGCAGTGGCCGGGTGATCTACCTGTCGCCCCAGGGGCGCAGGCTGGAGCAGGCGGTGGTGATGGAGCTGGCGTCCGAACCGGGCCTGGTGCTCCTGTGCGGACGTTACGAAGGCGTCGACCAGCGCCTGATCGACCGTGAGGTCGACGAAGAGCTCTCGCTCGGCGACTTCGTGCTGTCAGGCGGAGAGCTGCCCGCGATGGTGCTGCTCGATGCGATCGTGCGCCAGCTGCCCGGCGCATTGAATACGGCCGGTTCGGCACAGGAAGACTCCTTTGCCGACGGCCTGCTGGACTGCCCGCACTACACGCGGCCAGAGTTGTACGGCAGCGAACGGGTTCCCGAGGTGCTGTTATCGGGCAACCATGCGGCGATCCGCCGCTGGCGGCTGAAGCAGTCCCTCGGCCGCACCTGGCTGCGCCGGCCCGACCTGCTGGACGTTCGGGCGCTGAGCAAGATCGAATTGAAACTGCTTGACGAGTTCAGGCAGGAGCAAGCCGGGGCCGAAGGCGAAACTGCCTGACCGCCCTTCTATAAACGGCACGCATCAGGTTGCGACCTGCTCTGCGGCCAGGCCGATGCAAGAGGCAAAGGCCGATAACATCGATGGAGTCAATCCAATGAACCTGCTTCAGCAACTCGAACAAGAAGAGATGGCCCGCGTCTCGGAAGGCAAGACCATCCCCGAATTCGGGCCCGGCGACACCGTGATCGTCCAGGTGAAGGTCAAGGAAGGCACGCGCGAGCGTCTGCAGGCCTACGAAGGCGTGGTCATCGCCAAGCGCAACCGCGGCCTCAACTCCTCGTTCATCGTCCGCAAGATCTCCTCGGGCGAAGGCGTCGAGCGTACCTTCCAGACCTACTCGCCGCTGGTCGCCGGCGTCGAGGTCAAGCGCCGCGGTGACGTGCGTCGCGCCAAGCTCTACTACCTGCGCCAGCGCTCGGGCAAGTCGGCGCGCATCAAGGAAAAGCTGGACTACAAGGCTGCCGCTGCCAAGCGCGCCGCCCAGCAGCAACAGGGAGCTTGATCGCCCACCGCGGTCACTTCATCGGAACGGGCCTGCGGGCCCGTTTTTTGGTTCACCGCTGCCGGGTTTCGCAGCCGCGGCAAGCGCTCACCGCGCTGATCACGATTGGCGCCGCGCCTGCGGCTGACTTTCCGCGGCGCTGCCGTCTTCTGCAGGAGCGCCGCACCTCGCAAAGCGGCGGCGGACACGCGCCGCCCGTCTCAGCGGCGCTCGACGCGGTGCATCAGCCAGGCCGCGGCAGCGAGGAAGATCAGGCTGGGGGTGAGCGCCGCCATGAAGGGCGGCCAGGCGTTGATCATGCCGAGATTGGAAAACAGTCCGTTGAGCAGATGGAAGCCGACACCGAACATCACCCCCATGAAAATGCGCGCGCTCGCGCCGCCCATACGGTCGTGGATGAAGCCGAAGGGCATCGCCAGCGCCATCATCACCAGCGCGGTGAAGGGATAGATCAGCTTCTTCCACAGCGCGATCTCGAAGCGGTCGGCGCTCTGGTTGTTATCGCGCAAATGGTTGATGTAGGTCCATAGCCTGCCGAACGGCATGTGCTCCGGCGCCACCATCAGCACACCGAGCACCTCGGGTGTCAGCGCCGAGCGCCAGCGGATCTCGGGCAGTCGCTCCACCTCGGTACGATCACCGTGGAAACGGGTGCGCTGCACATCGAGCAGGCGCCACTCCCCCGCACCGTCGAACACGCCGCTTGCAGCCTCGGCAATCGAGGCCAGCGAATAGTCCTCGTTGAACGCGTAGACGCGCGCGCCGCGCATCGTGCGGTCAGGCAACAGCGTACGCACGTTGATCACCAGCGGCCCGTCCTTGACCCACAGCCCGGAACGCAACTGCTGCGACACCGTCGCCTTGGTGGCGGTGAGCTTCCACTCCTCGGCGGCGGCCTCGGCCGGTGGCGCAACGTATTCGCCGACCAGAAAGATCAGCACCGCGAACACCCCGCCGATCAGCCCGAGCGCGCTCATCAGCAGCGCGTTCGACATCCCCGAGGCACGCATCACGGTGATCTCGGAGTTCTTCGCCAAGGTCGCGAGCGCATACAGGGTGCCGATCAGCACCGCGATCGGCATCAGCTCGTACACCCGTGCCGGCAGGGTCAGTGCAACATAGACCAGCGCCTGGTAGAGCGTATAGCCGCCCTTGCCCACGTCCTCAAGTTCGTTGATGAAGTCGAAGAAGGCGAACAGGCCGAGAAAGGCCACCAGCACCAGCGCGCTGGCGGCGAAGATCTCGCGCGCGAGATAGCGCAGCAGCACCGGAGTCATGTGCGCCTCCGCCAGAACGGCGAGATCGCCAGGCGCTTGTGGAACATCAGCGCGAGCCCGGCGAGCACGACCAGGTGTGGCAGCAGCAGGCCGGCGGCGAAGCCGAGCTTGCCCTGCGCGACCCAGGCCTGGAAGACCGAGATCGCGTTGCTGTAGAGCAGGTACACCAGCAGCGCCACCAGCAAGTTGTTGGCGCGACCGGCACGCGGATTGACAAAGGACAGCGGAATCGCCATCAGCGCCAGCAGCAGCGCCACCAGCGGCATGCCGAAGCGGCCCACCAGTTCGCCCAGACCACGCGCCTCGGCTTGAGCGAGCAGCAAGGTGGTCGGCAGGGCGCGGATGCGCGCCTGCTGGCTGGCGAGCTGCTTCTGCTCGACCTGCACCTCATAGCGCTCGAACTCCATCACCCGGTACTCGGGTGTGCCTGGGGTGCCGTCGTAGCGGCGCCCCTTCTCGAGCACCACGAAGCGTCGCCCCTCCTTGTCGCTACGCAGGTAGCCCTGTGCCGAAGCGATCACGATGAGCTGCCCGCCGCGCGTCTGCTCGCTGACGAACACGTTGCGCACACGCCCGTCCTCGCTCGCGCCGACCTCGACGAAGAACACGCGCTGCGCGCTGCTCGATTCGCGGAACACGCCTGGGGCCACGCGATGGGTGTCGTCGCGACTCTCCAGGCGCTCGCGATATTCCGCGCTCTCTTGCTGCGCCCACGGCGACAGCCACAGCGCGCCGGCGCCGACCACCGCCACCAGCGGCAGCGCGAACAGCAGCACCGGCGTGATCCAGGCAGTGAGCGGAACGCCGGACGCGAACCACACCACCATCTCGGAATCCCGGTAGCTGCGCGACAGCGAAACGAGGACCGCGATGAACAGCGTGAGCGTGAGCACCGTGGGGAGTTGCGCGAGTGCACCGAAACCGATCAGCGCCGCCACTGCCTCGGCCGGCACGCGGCCGCCTGCCGCCTGGCCGAGCAGGCGGATGAGCACGGTGGAGATCAGGATCGCGAACAGCGCCACGAAGACCGCGGCCGCCGTCTGCGCGAACTCCCGTTGCAGGGCACGCCGGAAGATCATCAGGCGAAGGTCGATACCGGAAGGGCGCCGGGCCGGATACCGCGGCGCATGTCGATGGGAAGCGCTTTTGACGCCCCGGTTGCGAACACGCCATAATCTGCGGTAATCGAACCCAGGCATCCGAACGAGGAAAAGCGCATGGAATTTACCATAAAGACCGCCAGCCCGGCGAAGCTCAAGACCGGCCTGCTGGTGCTCGGCGCCTTTGCGGGCGGCAAGCTGCCCGCCCTCACCGCCGCCGCCGACGGCGCGGCGGATGGCCGCATCGCGCACCTTGTCAAGCGCGGCGACCTCGACGACAAGGCCGGCGCCACCCTGCTGCTGCCCGAGTTGCCCGGCGTGCACGCCGAACGCGTGCTGCTGGTGAGCCTGGGCAAGGACGATGGGTTCGGCGACAAGCCCTATCGCGATGCACTCGCTGCCGCCGCCAAAACGCTCGCTGCAAGCCCGGCGAAGGATGCGGTGGTGACGCTCGCCGACGTCGAACTACCCGGCCGCGACGCCGCCTGGCGGCTGCAGCAGGCCGCGCGCATCGTCGCCGACGGTGCCTACCGCTTCGACGCGCTGAAGTCGGACAAGGACAGGAAGGCAAAGAAGGAACGCGGCGCGAAGAAGCTGACGCTGCTGCTCAGCAGCGAGCTCGGCGCCGAGCTCGACACCGCCGTGCTGCAGGGCCACGCGATCGCCGCCGGCATGGCGCTCGCCAAGGACCTCGGCAACCTGCCGGGCAACCTCTGCACGCCCACGCATCTGGCCGACACCGCCGAGGCGCTCGGCAAGCAGCACAAGTTCGAGGTCGAGGTGCTCGACCGTGACGACATCGAGAAGCTCGGCATGGGCTCCTTCCTTTCGGTGACACGGGGCTCGCACCAGCCGCCGAAGTTCATCGTGATGCACTACAAGGCCGGCAAGGCCAGGGCGAAGCCGATCGTGCTCGTCGGCAAGGGCATCACCTTCGACAGCGGCGGCATCTCGCTCAAGCCCGGCGCCGAGATGGACGAGATGAAATTCGACATGTGCGGCGCCGCGAGCGTGCTCGGCACCTTCAAGGCGGTCGCGCAGATGGGCTTGCCGATCAACCTGGTCGGCCTCATCCCGGCGACCGAGAACATGCCCGGCGGCGCGGCCACCAAGCCGGGGGACGTGGTCACCTCGATGTCGGGCCAGACCATCGAGGTGCTCAACACCGACGCCGAGGGCCGCCTGGTCCTGTGCGACGCGCTCACCTACGCCGAGCGCTTCAAGCCCGAATGCGTGGTCGACATCGCCACCCTGACCGGGGCCTGCGTGGTCGCGCTCGGCAAGATCCCGAGCGGCCTGCTCGCCAACGACGACGAACTCGCCGCCGAGCTCATCCGGCGCGGGACCGAATCGGGCGACCGCGTCTGGCAACTGCCGCTGTGGGACGAATACCAGGACCTCCTCAAGAGCAACTTCGCCGACATGGGCAACATCGGCGGGCGCTACGCCGGCACCATCACCGCGGCCTGCTTCCTGTCGCGCTTCGCCAAGGCCTACAAGTGGGCACACCTCGACATCGCCGGCACCGCCTGGCTGTCGGGCGACGCCAAGGGCGCGACCGGGCGACCGGTGCCGCTGCTGGTGGCCTTCCTGATCGCGCGCGCCAGCGCGGCCTGAGGCGCAGGGGACCGGCCACCACGATGGCGCCGCGCGTGCAGTTCTATCACAACACGGCAGACCCCCTCGTGCTCACCCGCGAGCTGGTCGCTAACGCACTCGAACGCGGCCGCAAGGTCGCCCTGCGCTGCACTGACGCCGGTCATCTGCGCCGGCTCGACCAGTTCCTGTGGACATCCGAGCCGCTCGCTTTCATCCCGCATGTCACGGCCGACTCGGCGCTCGCCGCCGAGACACCGGTGGTGCTCGCGACCGCCGGCGCCCCAGACGCCTGGCCGCACGCCGACATGCTGTTCAACCTCGCCGACGATCTGCCGGCCGAGGCCGAGGGCTTCCGCATGCTGGTCGAGATCGTCGGCGTCGATGCCGCCGAGGTGCACGCCGCCCGCCTGCGCTGGCGCGAATACCGCCAGCGCGGCTACGATATCAAGGCCTTCGACGCCGAACGCAGGGTCGCCCTATGAGGCAGTGGCCCGATTTCCCCGACGACGAGCTTGGCCGCGCCGACGACCTGCTCGGTCAGGCCGATGCGCTGCTGCGCCGCCACCGCGGCGAGCCGCTGCTGGAACCCGACCCCGCCCGCCCTCGCGCTGCGCCGCCCACGGAAGCCTTCGATGACGACGACCTGCCCATCCTGACCGAGATCGTCGACACGCTCGAGCTGCCGGCAGACGCCTTCCTGACCCCCGAACCCGAGCTCGACCGCGCGCGCGCCTTCGCTTCACCGCCGCCGGCGCCGGATGTGCAAGCGCCGCCCTTTGCCCCGCCGCAGTCCGCGCTACCCGCGCCCCAGCCCGTCATCCCGTCACCCGTCGTCGGCTCGCCTGCCATGGCGCCCCCGGCGACGGAGGCTGAAGCCGAGCAGCGCTTCGCCGAACGACTGGTCGAACTCGACACCGCGATCGCACGCGAGGTCGAGGAGTGGGCTGCGCGCGAGTTGCCACAGATCATCGCCCGCGAGCTCGACCGCCTCGGCGGGCGCATCCAGGACGAAGCCCTCGCCCACCTGCGCGCCACCCTGCTCCCCGAGATCTCCGCGCGCGTCAGCAGCCTGTTCGAAGACTCCAGCCCCAACGCCCCGCCCGCCCTGTAGGAGCGGCGGCAGCCGCGAATGCGGCCGCCGGGATCGGCGCGGTGATTTTCTCCCCCGCCCTGTTCGCGGCCGCCGCCGCTCCTACCGAGAACCCGCGCGCCGCCGGAACCCCGGTGGGACCGCGAGCGGCCGCAGTGCGCGCGCACCGGGGCGCCCGTCCCGCATCCGCTATAATCCGCGCCTTGCCTTCACGCGCGTACAACACCATGGAACTGGCCAAGAGCTTCGAGCCCGCCGACATCGAACGTCGCTGGTACCCGGAATGGGAATCCCGCGGCTACTTCGACGCCGGGCTCGACACGTCGAACCCCGCCGCCTTCTGCATCCTGCTGCCGCCGCCCAACGTCACCGGCACGCTGCACATGGGGCATGGCTTCAACCAGACGCTCATGGACGCGCTCACGCGCTACCACCGCATGCGCGGCGACAACACGCTGTGGCAGCCCGGCACCGACCACGCCGGCATCGCCACCCAGATCGTCGTCGAACGCCAGCTCGACGCGCAGGGCATTTCGCGCCACGACCTCGGCCGCGAGAAATTCCTCGAGAAGGTGTGGGAGTGGAAGGAATACTCCGGCGGCACCATCACCCGCCAGATGCGCCGCCTGGGGACCAGCCCGGACTGGAAGCGCGAGCGCTTCACGATGGACGAGGGCCTGTCGAAGACGGTCACCGAGACCTTCGTGCGCCTCTACAACGAGGGCCTGATCTACCGCGGCAAGCGCCTGGTGAACTGGGACCCCAAGCTCGGCACCGCGGTGTCCGACCTCGAGGTGGTGTCCGAGGAAGAGGA
>Ga0209573_1002707_pt1 | contig 21566 bp, 19 predicted proteins | sample TNRBio252014_DNA_FD_185870 | JGI IMG/M metagenome (GOLD analysis project Ga0209573, IMG submission 185870) | Wastewater treatment Type I Accumulibacter community from EBPR Bioreactor in Madison, WI, USA - TNR Reactor_6/25/2014_ DNA (SPAdes)... | ecosystem: Engineered > Bioreactor > EBPR >...
GTTTTACTCCTTACTTTACTCTACAAGCAGCCTTATAAGAATTATGTCACACAAATGATGCGTATCGCGCTCCGCTCCACAAAAACCGTCGAAGAACCAATATTTTACAAGAAAAACGAACTATCAAGGAGCCAGTGTCATGTCAGAAGCCACTAGCCCAAGTCAATCTTGTATACAGCAGCAACAATTGACGCGGCAGGTCTTCGGGATGGCGGATGAGAACAAAGCCCTCCTTGCCGAATAAATAGGGCAGGTAATCATCCGCTTCCTGATCAATGGTCACGCAGAACGGATGTAATCCCAAGCGGCGGGCTTCCAACAGCGCCATGCGGGTATCCTCAATCCCATACCGCCCTTCGTAGTGATCCAGATCATTCGGTTTGCCGTCCGTCAGTAACAACAACAGCCGACGGGCAGCGATTTGCGGTTGCAGCACGCCAGCAGCATAACGCACCGCTGCGCCCATTCGGGTGTAATAACCGGGCTTAATCGCGTTGATGCGCCCACGGACTGAAGCGGTATAGCGCTCGCCGAAACTCTTGATCCGCTGTACCCGCACCTGCTGACGTTTGCGCGAAGAGAAGCCATACAGCGCGAATCGGTCGCCCGTCACCGCCAGCGCCTCGGCGAACAGAAACAGACTGTCGCGAATCACTTCAATGACTCGACCTTTATTATTCACCCAGGCGTCCGTGGACAGCGATAGATCGGCTAATAACAGACACGCCAAATCGCGCTCCTGTCGGGCGAGTTGCCGGTATAAACCGCGTTCGTGACTTGATCCGTTGTTTGCACAATCGGCGGCATGACGCACACAAGCGTCCAAATCCAGTTCCTCACCGTCGGGCTGAGCACGGCGCCAACCACGGCCAGGGTGCAGAATCTCAAACTGTCGGCGCAGGCGCTGGGCATCGCGGCGCAAGACCGGCGGCAACTCGCAGGGCTGAGCGCGGCGGGCCAGCATTTCCTGCACGCAACAGTAATCTGGCGCGAGCAGTCGCTTGCGGTAGTCCCATTCCGGCAGCTTGATCCCCGGTCCCAGCGGCAAATCGTCTTCGCTGGCGGACGGCAGATCAAGATCAAATCGCACCCTCGACGCGGTGCTGGAACCGTCGCGGGTCACGCTTAACACATCCATGTCGTCCGCCGCCCGTCCTGCATTGGGTTCCGGTTCATCGTCGGTGGGCCGATTAACCCGCACAAACTCCGCCCAGGACAACAAGCTCTCGGCGCGGAACGGCGACAAAAAGGAACTCTTGCGTTCGGGCAAGTCCACCCGCTCGGCGCGGCGGCGCTGGCGGTCGCGCTCCGCCGGGCCGCCGCCGGATTTCGATTCACCCGCATCCTGTCGTTGGATCTGGGGCTGGGTGGTGGTTGCGCGCGGGGAAGGGTAAAGCCAGAGCGGCAAGGGTTGTGGCGGGCGGCGGGCGGCGGGTAAATCCAGGATGCTGCCGGGTTCGCGCACGGCTTGCCGCAGAGCGATTTCCTGGGCGGCCTCGTCCGGGGGTAATCGGTCTGGCGGGATTCGCGGTTCCAGCACGGCCTCGGTCAATCGCTGGTATCGAGATCGCAGACCGGGATAACGCTCCAGGACAATCATGGTTCCCTGCTGGTTTTGTCGCCACCAGGGCGCGGCGGAATCAACAGCGTCGTGCGCGGCGGCCAGCGCGATCAGCCAGAGATAGAGGTCGCGATTTAACTCCCTCCGGGGCAACAGCGCCAGTTCCGGCGGCAGTTGCAAGGTCTCCGCATCCCGGCAGGAGAGCGCCGCTCTTTGGTCCAGCCCGGCGAGTCGCGCCAGCCAGCGCCGCCGCGCGCCATGCCGGTTCTCCGCCGCTGGCGCGACTCGCAGGCCCGGATCGCCGCCGAACGCTCGAAAGAGCAAGCCTGCGGTTTTTTCGATCTCGGCGAGCGTGACCGCCGCCGCCGGATAATAGCCATGACGCCGCGCCGCGTGGGTGATCAGGCGATCCCAGAGCGCGCCGACGTGTTCTTCCATATCAATGCGAACCTGGCAAGAAGACTGGCCGGGATGGATGGGCCTCTTTCGTCGTGGGCGCCGGGGGAGAAAAAGCCCCGACACCCAGATCAGTCACTAATAACTTGCCCAACTTCAAAAAACCCAGGGCGCGCTATTTACTTACAAATCCCTGCTTCTTTACCCGCAGGAATCTCGCATTTCTTGGAAGCGCATACTACATCTCGCTTGCAAGGCTCGCCCGTGGGCTGCGGTGGTTTGCATACAGGAGGCGTCAGGGCAAGAATGCAAATTTTTCCATCTTTACAATCTGTGTCGCTTTTGCATTCTTCCGCAGCGAAAGCTGCTTGCGATAAAGATATCGATGCCATCACCGCCACTGGGAATAGAAGCTTCTTAAACATTTTTGAACCTCTCTTAGTGGTTAGGGATAGAAATTATCCCATTAAATTATCAACTATTTTACTTAGTAAAATCAACTACGCGAAGGAAAGGTAAGTGAGCGATCTCGCTGCCTATCGCAGGGTCGTTCATTTTTAAATAAAAACTTAATCTATCTATATGAGCAACATAGTAGATGTCATTTCTGAACAAGTGGTTCTTCGACGATTCTTGTGGAGTCGTCCGGTCTGGCGGGGTTCGGGCCGCCAAGCCGGGCTGAGCGTCGGCCCCACAGCTTTTCAGATCAATGGGTTGGCTTCGTAGCCTATCCTTCGCTCGCCTGGCTCCACAAGAACCGTTGAAGAACCGAACAAGTTTCATTAGTTGAAATTTTAGGAGGCTGGAGTCTTAGATTGGGATTCAATCCTGATTAGTTCAACAACGTATCAACAGCGGTCGTAGTCGGATCAAGCAGCTTGGGTGTAACCCTGGATTTCTGTGCGGCGGGTTCGCTGATTAACAAACCCTGCGAGCCATCCGCCTGCAAAGCCTGTTGACCGGCAATCCAGTTCAGCAAACCGCCGTCAGGGTTATTCCGTTGCACGGTTTCACAGGCATCGATGCACTGTCCACACTGGGTGCAGGCGAACATCAGCCGCTTGATGTTGCGCGGCTTGAGGCGCATCGGGCAAACGTGGTCGCAAAACGACTGGCAACTGGCGCAGTCGCGGGCGCGTTCCCGCTGATAACCCACGACCATCGCCCGGCGATTGGTCATCCACACCAGACTTTGGAACATCCCAACTGCGCAAGCGTAGCGGCAGAACAGATGTCGGGCGAAGGTGAATTCGATGAACAACAGCACGGTGCCGACGCCGATAAACAGGGCCTGATTGCGAGTTGGGGTCAGGTTGAACAGGTTAGCGTAGACCTCCGCCGGCGGCAGCAGATAGGTGAGCAGCACCACTGCCCACAGGAAGGCGAAGGCCAGGGCCAAGGGAATCGCCAATAGCCAGTAACGGGCGTCGGTCGGAGCCGGCGCGCCATCAGGATGCCAGGGCGGCCCCGGTTTCTTGTCCCAAAGGCTCTGTTTGCCGCTGGCCTTGCGCACCAGTTGGTTGATGGTTTCCACCACTGAAAAATGCGGGCACATCCAACCACAATACAGCCGGCCCCAGCGCCAGGCGATGCCGAGAAACGTTACCGCAAGCGTCAGAACCGGAGCGATCACCCGCAGCAGAATATTCAGCGCCATTTGCGTATTGTCGATCCGTCCGGCCAAATAGTCGTCCAGACCGAGCGTCCACGGCTGGCCGAATATGATCAAATGCCCTTGCGTCAAGTCAAAGCGCAAAAGATCGAAGATCGGGGCGAACATGAACAGGATGAAAAAACCACTCTGGTACAAGACGCGCTTGCGTTCAAAGGGAGTCATGGCAACAGATTTCCAACCAGAGGATATCGATAGGATTGTCCGGCCAGCGCCCGAGCCAGCCCTAAGATGCCCAGCATCACCAGCGTGGTGTGCGCCGTGGTGAAGTACAGGATGACGATTACCCAAGTCCAGGCGGCGTCATAGCCGCCCAAGGCGACAATGAGCAGATTGGCGAAAACCAGCAGCGCGCCCGCCCACACACTCGCTGACACCGTTTGCCGTAAATGGCCCTGCGCCAGCGGCGGCGCATCGTCGCGACGATGGAAATAAAGCCAGAGCAACGCCAGAAATCCCAAGCCGGGCAGCAGCAATAGATTGATCAGATACAGCGACTCCGCGGCGATAGCAAGACCCTGACCGGGCGGCGCTGTCTCGTCGAACGGCGATGGTTCAGGCGAAGCTGGCATTCACCACCTCCAACAGGGCGGCGGCGGTCGATTCATCGTCGGTCAATGCTTCCACCAAAGCGACCCGGCAGGCCGTGACCCGATCCATACCGCCACGAATCAATTGCGCGGCGTAGACTAGCAACCGGGTGCTGGGAACCTCGTCCAGATCATGTTCCTTCAAAGCGCGAAAAGCGCCGGCCAATTGGACCAGTTGACTGGCGGTCGCCGCGTCACAACCCGTTTCACCTGCCACAATCGCCTGTTCCCGCGCCGGCGCGGGAAAGTCGAAGCGCAGGGCCAGGAAGCGCTGGCGAGTGGACGGTTTCAGGCTCTTAAGCAGGTTCTGATAGCCGGGATTGTAGGACACGACCAGCATGAAAGACGGCGGCGCGGGCAGCACTTCGCCGGTGCGCTCAATCGGCAACACCCGCCGGTCATCAGCCAGCGGGTGCAACACCACGGTTGTATCCTTGCGCGCTTCCACCACTTCGTCGAGATAGCAAATCCCGCCTTCGCGCACCGCCCGGGTCAATGGCCCATCGCACCAGACCGTTGCGCCGCCGTGCAGCAGATGTCGGCCCACCAGATCCGCAGCGGACAGGTCGTCATGACAGGCGACCGTGTGCAAGGGTAGGCCGAGTCGCGCCGCCATGTGGGCGACGAAGCGGGTTTTACCGCAACCGGTCGGCCCCTTGATTAACAGCGGTAGACGGTTGCGCCAGGCGGCTGCAAAGACCGCGCATTCATCGCCGGACGGTTCGTAGTAGGGGATTTCCAAGGGAATCATCAAAAACACCCTCCCCTGGATGGAGGAGGGTTAAGGTGGGGAGATTATGTCGTCGCCGGCTGAACTTCGCCCACTTCCGCAGGTTGTGGCTTATCTTTGGCGAAGAAACTGTATAGATAAACCACGAGGCCGATGAGGAACACCACGCCCGATATCCAGCGCAGCCAGTAGAACAGCGCCAATTGACTCTGTACTTCCATAAACGGTTGGGGATTCGGGATGATCCGCTGCAACCAGATTTGCAGGAGGCCGGCGGCGGTCAGGAACAGGGTGATGAACACCATGGACACGGTCATCAGCCAGAACGACCACATTTCCAGCACTTGCGCTCGCTCCGGATTCACCTCGCGCCCCCGCAGCATCGGCATGGCGTAGGAAATAATGGTCAGCACCACCATCACATAGGCGCCGAAAAACGCCATATGGCCATGGGCGGCAGTGATTTGGCTGCCGTGGGTATAGTAGTTGACCGGGGCCAGGGTGTGCAGGAAACCCCAAACGCCCGCGCCGAGGAAGGCCATCACGCCCGTTCCCAATGCCCATAAGGTCGCGGCCTTGTTGGGATGTTCGCGGCGGCGGCGGTTGACCATGTTGAAGCAGAACACCGTCAGAGCGAAGAACGGCAGCGGTTCCATCGCGGAGAAGATGCTGCCCCACCATTGCCAGTAGCCCGGCGCGCCGATCCAGTAGTAATGATGGCCCGTGCCGATGATGCCGGTCACCAGCGCCAGGGTGATGATCGCATACAGCCATTTATCGATGACTTCACGGTCGACGCCGGTAATCTTGATCAGCACGAAACCGAGAATCGCGCCCAGGATCAGCTCCCACACGCCCTCGACCCAGAGATGCACCACCCACCACCAGAAGTATTTATCCTTGACCAGATTGGACGGGTTGTAGAAGGCGAACAGGAACAGCACCGCCAGTCCCACCAGGCCGGTCAGCAGGATCATGCTGATCGCGGTTTTGCGGCCCTTGAGGATGGTCATGCCGATGTTGTACAAAAACGCCAGCGCCACCACCACAATGCCCAGTTTGGTCGGCAGTGGCTGTTCGAGGAACTCGCGGCCCATCGTTTCCAGAATGCCGTTGCCGGTCATCTCCGCCAGGCTGGCGTAGGGGACGATCAGATAGCCGACGACGGTGAGCGCGCCAGCGGCCAAAAAGACCCAGAACAGCACCCACGCTAATAGCGGGCTATGCAGTTCAGTTTCGGTTTCTTCCGGCACCAGATAGTAGGCCGCGCCCATGAAACCGAACAGCAGCCAGACAATCAGCAGGTTGGTATGCACCATGCGGGCGACGTTGAAGGGAATCGCCGGGAACAGAAAGTCGCCGATGACATATTGCAGGCCCAGAATCAGACCGAACAGGATTTGCCCGACGAATAAAGCGATAGCGGCGATGAAGTAAGGCTTGGCCACCGCCTGGGATTTGTATTGCAATTGCATGGGTGTGGGTTCCTCATTCAGCCTTCAATGTTCGGCGGCCAGTTTTCGGTGTTGATTTCCGAGGTCCATTTCAGGAACGCCACGATGTCGTTCAGTTGCTGGTCGGTGAAATGGAACTGCGGCATCTGCCGGCGTCCGGGTACTTTAGTCGGTTGCATCTGGATCCAGGCCTTGATGAAGTCCGGGCCGCGCCGTGGGTAGACATTGCCCAGTTCCGGGGCGAAATAAGCGCCCTCGCCGAGCAGGGTGTGGCAACCGATACAGTTACGGGTCTCCCACAGGTGCTTGCCGCGCACCACCTCTGGGGTCAGGTTTTCGCGGTGATCACGCTGAGGTAATTTCCAGGTGGTGTGAAAAGTGAGCGCGAGAAACAGCAGGGCGGTGAACACGGTTCCGCCATAAAAGATGTTTCGCGCCATGGACTTGGTGAAGGTTGCGCTCATGAAAACCTCTGCTCGGCGATAATACAATCTGCGCTAACAGCGTTCGCTCCGGTGAAAATCACCGTCATTTTCCTTAAGCGCCTGGAATCCTGCCTTGATGAAGATCAAGGAACACCGAATGGGTGATTGACACAATTATCGTTAATTTATTGAACTCATAAGAGAAACCGCCGATGACTATCGTGGATTTGCTGGCCGCTGAACATCGCCAGTGCGATGAACTCTTCACTCTCGCTGAAGACGCCGCGCATAACGGCGACCTGGCGAATTGCCGCACTCTTTTCCAGCAGTTTCAGGCGGCCATGGAACAGCATTTTCAAAAGGAAGAGCAGGTGCTGTTTCCCGCCTTTGAGGACGTGACGCGCAACGCCATGGGACCCACGCGGGTGATGCGATTGGAGCATCAGCAGATGCGCGAGACGCTCACCGGGATGGCCAGCACCCTGGCGGGTGGTGATATGGATAATTATCTGGGAGAGGCGGAAACCCTGCTGATTCTGATGCAGCAGCACAATATCAAGGAAGAGCAGATTTTGTATCCCATGAGCGATCGGTTTCTGGGTAGCGTGATGGATTCGGTGATTCAGGCCATGCAGGCGCTTCAGCCGGAGTCCTCCCCATGACGGAAATTGTGGTCGATGGCCGGGGTTTGGAACCGCCGGAACCGATGGAGCGGGTGCTGGCGGCGCTGGATGGTTTGCGACCGGGGCAGCAGGTGCGCTTTTTGATCCATCGCCAGCCCTACCCGCTTTACGATATTTTACGTCGCCACCACTACCCTTACGAGACGATAGCAGGGGCGGACGGTGGTTTTGAAATTCTCATTTCTGCGCCATGAATCCATCCGGTTTGTCGTTTGAACAAGCCCCGCCGTTCAGTGTGCCGTTACGGTTTTTCCTGGCCGCGCCCGTGTTCCTGGTGCTGGCGGCGGTGCTGATGCTCTGGGAAGGTCCACAATTATTTGCCAGTCGCTGGCTACCAGCGACGCTCGCCTTAACGCACCTGCTCGTGCTGGGCTTCATGGCGCAGGTCATGCTGGGCGCATTGTTGCAAATCCTGCCCGTGGCGGTGGGCGTCACCGTACCCTATCCACGCTTAACAGCGGCGCTGATTCATATTCCTCTGACTCTGGGAACCTTGGCTTTGTCCAGCGCGTTTCTATTCAGCCTCCGGGCGGGATTCGCCCATGCTATGGGCTTACTGGGTCTGGGGTTTGGCGTCGCGCTGATCGCTTTCCACATCGCGCTCTGGCGAGCGCCGGTGGCGAGTGGCACAGTCATCGCCTTGCGCTGCGCTGTGGGCGCATTGCTGGTCACGGTCGCGTTGGGCTTGTTGTTGGCCGGCAGTCTGAATTGGGGATGGAGTCTGCCGGTGGTAGCGGTCACCAACCTGCACGCGGTCTGGGGACTGGCCGGCTGGACGACATTGTTGCTGGCTGGCGTGGCCTATCAGGTGGTGCCGATGTTCCACATCACGCCGCCTTACCCGGCATGGCTGATTCAGGGATTTGCGCCCCTGATGGCTGGAGGGTTAGCGGCCTGGTCGGTATTCATTCTGATGGAGTGGACCGTCGCCGCAACGGTAGCGGGTCTGGCGCTGGCGGCAGGATTGATGGTGTTGGCCGCCGGGACGCTCTACCTGTTCACACAGCGCCGCCGCAAGATCAGTGACCCAACGCTGGGTTATTGGCGAATCAGCATGGTTAGCCTGCTGGCGGGTGCAGCATTGTGGTGGACGACCCGATCGATTCCGACGCTGACGACTTCGCCGCAGGTCGAACTGTGGCTGGGCATCCTGCTGATTTTTGGCTTCGCCGTCGGGGTGATTAACGGTATGTTGTACAAAATCGCGCCGTTTCTGGCCTGGTTCCATTTGCAGGCGCAACTGCTGGGGCGGGCGAAAGCGCCCAATATCAAACAACTGCTGCCGGATGCGCCGGTTCGGCGACAGAAGTGGGCTTTGCTAGCGACGCTGCTCCTGTTGCTGGCTGCCGTGCTTTATCCCGCCGTTTTCACCTATCCGGCTGCGCTGGCGCTGGGTGCAACCGGCGTAGGGCTGGGCGTCAATTTGTTCAGCGTGGCGCGGATTTATTCTCGCGCCTTGACGCGCAAAGGGCTGATGTGAAAACCCATGGGTCAAGCTCGTTAACTGGCCGCGCACGGCGGGCGTAGCGTCCCGTCGAACCGGCTGAGGCGTGTGGGATCCAGTACGGTAATCCGCTTGCCATTCACGCGAATCACCCCCGATTCACTCAGGCTGTGCAGCACCCGGGATAGCGTCTCCGGCGTCAAATTCAGCCGCGAAGCGATAATATGTTTGCTGGCCGGCAGTTCAATGTCCAAGGGGCCGCTGGCCGGTGCTTCCCTCAATTGCAGCAGGAAGCCGATCACTCGTTCGGTGGAGGAATGCAGGGAGTAGTTCTCCACATCCTGAATCAGACTGTGTAAACGCATACTCAACCCCGCCAGCATCCGGCGGGCGAAAGCGCTGTCATGGTTAATCGCGGCAAAGATACCCTGCTTGGCGATAAACAGCAGGCGGGAATCTTCCAGCGCTTGGGCGAACACCGGGCAGGGTCTTTCCATGAACATCACCGCCTCGCCGAAGCTTTGGCCCGGCCCGACGATGGACACTACCTTTTCATGGCCCTGCGGCGAAGAAAACGCCAGTTTGATCTGGCCGTCCACGGTCACATAGAAACCGTCCAGCAGGGTTCCCTTCTGAAACAGGATTTGCCCTTTGCTCAGGCCGATTTCGCGAGTTCCCTCCGCCAGGCTGGTAATTTCACTCTCGCACAATTGCTGAAACAGCGACAGATGGGCGAGTATCCTGCCGCTGTTGATTGACTTGCCCATCGGCTTGACTGTTCCTCGCATTCGATAGACCACTCGGCGGCGGCGCATTCTACAGGGATGCGATTATTCATAAACTTGATGTAAGTCAAGGCGCGATCACCAGGGTTGCCGTACTTAATGCAGCAGTTTAAACGACAACCGGGGCGGCGCTACGACAACTTCGCCCTGCCCTGAGGGGGGAAAGTATGGCACATCTCCGTCCAAAGCAGTTGATCGTCGCCCTGGCCGCGCTGCCGTTCGCTGTCGGCCTTGCGCTGGCAGAAAATCCGGCAGCCAAAAAAGGCGTTACCGAGGCCGAAGTCAAGTATCAGGCCGGCGGTTCGCCCATGGCCAACGAGCCGATGCACCAGAACATCAATCCCAAGGCGCCGCCCATGACTGCGGCCGAGTTTAGCAAGGCTCGCCAGATTTATTTCGAGCGCTGCGCCGGCTGCCATGGCGTACTGCGCAAAGGCGCCACCGGCAAGCCGCTGACCACGGATATCACCCTCGACAAGGGTACTGAATACCTCAAGGTGTTCATCGCCTACGGTTCGCCGGCGGGCATGCCCAACTGGCAGACCTCGGGTGAGTTGATCGCCGAGCAGGTCGATATGATGGCGCGCTATGTCCAGCAGGAGCCGCCCACGCCGCCGGAATTTGGCATGAAGGAGATGAAGGCGACCTGGAAGGTGTTGGTGCCGCCGGAGAAACGCCCCACCAAGAAGATGAATAATTATAATCTTGACAACATCTTCTCCACCACGTTGCGCGACAGCGGCGAAGTGGCGCTGATCGATGGTGACGCCAAGAAGATCATCAATATCGTCAAGACCGGCTACGCGGTGCATATCTCGCGGATGTCGGCGTCCGGACGCTATCTGTTCGTCATCGGCCGCGACGCCCGCATCAACCTGATCGACCTGTGGATGGAGAAACCGGACAACGTCGCCGAGATCAAGATCGGTCTGGAAGCGCGTTCGGTGGATACCTCCAAGGCCAAGGGCTTCGAGGACAAGTACGCTATCGCCGGTTCCTACTGGCCGCCGCAGTTCGTGATCATGAACGGCGACACCCTCGAGCCGCTCAAGATCGTCTCCACTCGTGGCATGACCGTCGATACCCAGGAATATCACCCTGAACCGCGCGTCGCCTCTATCGTGGCGACCCACGAAAAGCCGGAATTCGTGGTCAACGTGAAGGAAACCGGCAAGATTCTACTGGTGGACTACGGCGACATCGATAACCTGAAGATCACTGAAATCGGCGCTGCCCGCTTCCTGCACGATGGCGGTTGGGATTCCAGCAAGCGCTACTTCCTGGTGGCCGCCAACCAGTCCAACAAGGTTGCGGTGGTGGATACCAAGGATGGCAAGCTGGAAGGGCTGGTCGATGTGGGCAAGATTCCGCATCCCGGTCGCGGCGCCAACTTCGTCGATCCCGAATTCGGCCCGGTCTGGGCCACCGGTCACTTGGGCGATGAGTCCGTTTCGTTGATTGGCACGGATCCGGAGAAGCACAAGGATCAGGCATGGAAGGTGGTGCGCACCCTCAAGGGCCAAGGCGGCGGTTCGCTGTTCATCAAGACCCATCCCAAGTCCAAGAACCTGTATGTGGATACCGCCCTGAATCCGGACGCCAAGATCAGCCAGTCGGTGGCGGTGTACAACCTGGAGGATTTGGACAAGCCCTATCAGGTGTTGCCGATTGCCGAATGGGCGGGTTTGAAAGACGATGGCGCCAAGCGGGTGGTGCAGCCGGAGTTCAACAAGGCCGGCGACGAGGTGTGGTTCTCGGTGTGGAGCGCCAAGGATAAGGAATCAGCCATCGTGGTGGTGGACGACAAGACCTTGAAGCTGAAGACCGTCATCAAGGATCCGAAGTTGATCACCCCGACTGGCAAGTTTAACGTTTATAACACTCAGCATGACGTTTACTGAGAAGAAAAAGGAGATTCATCATGCATATCAAGTGCCTCAGTGCGCTGGCCTTGGCTCTGTTGATCGCCCCGGCGGCGCAGGCGAGCGACGAATTGGCCAAGAAATATAACTGCTTGGCCTGCCACCAGACCGACAAGAAACTGGTCGGTCCGTCCTATCAGGACGTGGCCGCCAAGTATAAGGGCCAAGCCGACGCGCCAGACAAACTGGCCGCCAAGGTGAAGGCGGGTGGCGTGGGCGTCTGGGGGCAAATACCGATGCCGCCCAATCCGACCGTGCCCGATGCCGACCTCAAGGCGCTGGTGACCTGGATTCTGGGGATGGCCAAGTAAGAATGTGGACTTCTCCAGCCGCCGTTCGTTCAGGGCGGTGGCTGGTGGAAAGCCAATCACCGGTTCCCGTCTGCTGCGACGGGCTGATGCCCAAAGCATAACAATGCAGCTCTCAGGTTTGCCATGCCTCCCTACCGGCCATTTTTCAAGCGTTTGTCCCCCACGCCGAGCCAGGGGGGCGTTTCCTTTTTAATCAGCGTTAAAATTGGACTAGGGGTTTTGGCGTTGGGCGGTTTGGGCTTTAACCCTCTCGCATTGGCGGAAGAGCCTGTCACCCTGTCCATCGAACGCACTCGGGAACTGGTGCGCATGGTGCGTCAGGATTGCGGTTCCTGTCATGGCTTGACCCTGCGCGGCGGTTTGGGACCGGCGTTGTTGCCGGAAACCCTGCGCGACAGGCCGCCGGACGGGTTGAAATACACTATCCTGCTCGGTCGGCCCGGCACCGCCATGCCGCCCTGGAAAACCTTCTTGAACGAAGCCGAAGCCGAGTGGATCGTGGCGCAACTGCTGCGTGGTTTCCCGGAGGAATCCCGATGATCTCCAGAATGTGGCGGTACGGATGGATGCTGTTGGTCTTGCCGTTGCTGGCTTGGAGCGGCGAACCGGCGTTGCGCGGCACGGGTGATCTCGGCGTCATCATCGAACGCAGCGCCGGGCGCGTCCTCATCGTCAGCACCAGTAGTAACAGCATCATCAGTCGGGTGGATGGGCTGGGCGATCTCTCTCACGCCTCGGTCGTGTTTTCCCGCGATCAGCGTTATGCCTACGTGTTCGGGCGCGATGGCGGATTGAGTAAGGTGGACATTCTGCGCGGGCTGCTGGAGAAGCGCATCGTCCAGGGCGGCAACAGCATCGGCGGCGCCATTTCCCAGAACGGGCGACTGGTCGCAGTCGCCAACTATGAACCGGGCGGTCTTAAGGTATTCACCGCCGACACGCTGGAGCCGGTGGCCGATATTCCCGCCGCCTATGGCGACAACAAGCTGTCGAAGGTGGTTGGCATTGCCGACTTGCCGGGCGACCGTTTCATCTATTCCCTGTTCGACGCCGATCAGATCTGGATCGCCGACCTGCGCGATCCCAAGTCACCCAAAGTGGAGAAGTTCAGCAATATCGGCAAAGCGCCCTACGACGGGCTGGTAACGCCCGACAGCCGTTATTACATGGCGGGCTTGTTTGGCGAGGATGGCATTGCGTTGCTCGATACTTGGCAACCGCAGCAGGGCGTCAAGCGGATTCTCGCCAACTATGGCCGGGGCGAGGAGAAGCTGCCCGTCTACAAGATGCCCCATCTGCGCGGCTGGGCGGTCGCGGGTCATCAGGTCTATCTGCCGGCCATCGGTCGCCATGAAGTGCTGGTGGCCGATACCAGCAACTGGAAGGAAACCGCCCGCATCGCAGTGCGCGGTCAGCCGGTGTTCGTAGTCGCCCGGCCCGACGGTCGGCAGGTCTGGGTCAATTTCGCTTTCCCGGACAATGGCTTCGTCCAAGTGATCGATACCTTGACCGGGCAGATCGTCCAGACCCTGGAGCCGGGCAAAGCGGTGCTACACCTCGAATTCACTCCACGTGGCGAAGCGGTATGGATTTCAGCCCGCGACGACAACAAGGTTCTGGTCTACGACACCGCCAGTTTCGCCAGGTTGGCCGAACTGCCGGCGGAAAGCCCGAGCGGCATTTTCTTCACCTCCCGCGCCCACCGCATCGGCTTCTAAAATGGGCGACGCCGATCTCGAACTGCTCAACCGCTTTCAGCGCGATTTTCCCCTGACGGCTTATCCCTTTCGGGTGATCGCCGAACGCTTGGAGTGGAGTGAGAATGAGGTGCTGGCGGCGCTGCGCCGGTTGCGGGACGAGGGCAAGGTCAGCCGGGTGGGGGCGGTATTCGCCACCCGGCGGTTGGGTGTTAGCACGCTGGCGGCATTGGCGGTCCCACCGGCGCGGTTGGAAGCTGTGGCGCAACAGGTCAACGACTATCCTGAAGTCAATCACAATTACCAGCGCGAACACGACTTCAATCTCTGGTTCGTGCTGACCGCCGCCACGGCCGCGCGCCTGCAAGCAGTGCTGGCCAACATCGAAGTCAAATCCGGGCTGCCGGTGCTCGATCTGCCGCTGCTGGAAGAATTCCATATTGATCTGGGGTTCGATTTGCGCGACGGCGGGCGAACGACTCCCCTCACCCCCAGCTCCTCTCCCGCAAGGGGCGAGGAGGTTGAAGAAGTCCATCTTGATGAGGTGGATCAACGCCTGCTGGCGGCGCTGCAACCGGGGTTGCCGCTGGTCAGCCGACCCTATCGCGCCTTGGCGCAATCGCTGGGTTTGTCCGAACGGACCGTGCTGGAGCGGCTGCAACAGGGTTTACAGCAGGGCTTTATCAAGCGTCTGGGCATCATCGTCCGGCACCGCGAACTCGGCTATCGCGCCAACGCGATGGTGGTCTGGGACATTCCCGATGGCGAAGTGAGCGCGGTCGGGCGGATGCTGGCGGCGGAATCCGGCGTCAATCTCTGTTATCGCCGGCCCCGGCGCCTGCCGAACTGGCCCTATAACCTGTTCTGCATGATGCACGGCCGCCAGCGCGAACAGGTGTTGGAGCGGATCGAACAGTTGCGGGGCGAGCGGAATCTGACAGCCTACCCCTGCAACGTGCTGTTCAGCACCCGCTGTTTCCGGCAGCGGGGGGCATATTACCTGCCGCTGGCGATGTCCTCGCCGCCAACTCCTCTCACCCTCAGTTCTAACCCCTCTCCCACTGGGAGAGGGGCAGGGGTGAGGGCAGGCGAGGAGAGCCAGACCGAATGGCGGTTGCTGAATGTGGGAAGCGCGGCATGAACGAGTTAAGCCGCCGCTTGATCGACGGCTGGCAGGGCGGCTTTCCGTTGTGCGAGCAGCCATTTGCCGTCGTGGCCGAACGGTTGGATGCCAGCGAGGACGCCGTGCTGCAAACCTTGCGGGAATTGCTGGCGGACGGCACGCTGACTCGTTTCGGGCCGTTGTATCAGATCGAACGGCTGGGCGGCGCGTTTTCGCTGGCGGCGTTGCAAGCGCCGGAAGCGGAGTTTGAGCGCATCGCCCACATCGTCAACGAGTTCCCGGAAGTGGCGCACAACTACCGGCGCGACCATGCTTTCAATATGTGGTTCGTGCTGGCGACCGAAACGCCTGCCGGGATGAACGACACCGTCGAGCGCATCGCAGCGGCGACCGGTTTGCCGGTGTTCAACTTTCCCAAGGAACGCGAGTATTTCATCGAGGCGCGGTTCACGGTGGGGGCGGGCCGGGTTGAAAATTCCGCATCGTCCACCAAACACTCCTCACCCCCAGTCCCTATCCCACCAGGGGAGAGGGGAGTTTCCGTGCAGGCGCTGAAACCGCTGATTCTCGCCACTCAGGCCGGTTTGCCGCTGACCCCCCAGCCGTATCACGCGCTCGCTACGCAACTGGGCAGCAATGCGGAAACGGTGATGGCGGGCCTGCAAGCCTTGCTGGATGCCGGCGCGATCCGCCGTATCGGGGTGGTGCCGAATCATTACCGCCTCGGTTACGCCGCCAACGGCATGACGGTTTGGGATGTGGCCAATGCGAAGGTCGATGAATTGGGCGAACGGGTTGGGGCGCTGGAGTTCGTGACGCATTGCTACCGCCGCCCCCGTCATTTGCCGGACTGGCCCTATAACCTGTTCGCCATGGCGCACGGCGCGAGCCGCGACGAGGTGGCCGCCAAGGCCGACCGCATCGCCGAAATTCTGGGCGACGCCTGCCGCGTCCGCGACATTTTGTATAGCACCCGGATTCTCAAGAAGACCGGCTTGCGCCTGAGTGGTTGAACCAAAACTCCCCCTCTCCCCTTGTGGGAGAGGGGTTGGGGGTGAGGGGGATAAACCCTCGCTGCCATTTGATGATAATGCTGTCCTAGAGACCGTCCATGTTCCGCATCACCCCGTTCATGCAGGAAATCGCCCGGCCCACGCCGCTGATGCCCAAGCGCAATCCACCCGGCCCGGTGGTGATCTGGAATCTGGTGCGGCGCTGCAATCTGGCCTGCAAGCATTGCTACTCCATTTCCGCCGATACCGATTTCCCTGGCGAGTTGACGACCGAGGAGGTATTCACGGTCATGGATGATCTCCAGCGCTTCCGAGTGCCGGTATTGATTCTGTCCGGCGGCGAGCCGTTGTTGCGCCCGGATATTTACGCCATCGCCCGCCGCGCCAAGGGCCTGGGGTTCTACGTCGCCCTGTCCAGCAACGGCACGCTGATTGATAAAACCAATATCGCCCGCATCGCTGAAGTGGATTTCGATTACGTCGGCGTCAGTCTGGACGGCATCGCTGAAACTCATGATCGCTTCCGCCGCCAGGCGGGCGCATTCGCCGCGTCGCTGAACGGCATCCGCCTGTGCCAGGAGCACGGCATCAAGGTCGGGATTCGCTACACCATGACCGAGGACAACGCCCACGATCTGTTGCCACTGCTGGGATTGCTGGAACGGGAACAGATCGACAAGTTCTATTTTTCCCATCTCAACTACGCCGGACGCGGCAACCGCAACCGCAAGGACGACGCCCACCATCGGACGACCCGCCGGGCGATGGATTTGCTGTTCGAGACCTGCTGGCAGTTGGTGCAAGAAGGCCGGCCCAAGGAATTCGTGACCGGCAACAACGACGCCGACGGGGTGTATCTGCTGTTCTGGGTCCGCCAACGGTTCCCGGAATTGGAAGACCATGTCCGCGCCAAATTGGCGCAGTGGGGCGGTAACGCTTCCGGGGTGAACGTCGCCAACATTGACAATCTGGGCAACGTCCATCCCGATACCATGTGGTGGCATTACACCCTCGGCAACGTCCGCGAGCGGCCGTTTTCCGAGATTTGGCCGGACACGTCCGATCCACTGATGGCCGGGTTGAAAGCCAAACCCCGTTCGGTCAAGGGCCGCTGCGGTCAGTGCCAGTACTTCGATATTTGCGGCGGCAATACCCGGGTGCGCGCCCAGCAACTCACCGGCGACCCCTGGGCCGAAGACCCCGCCTGTTATCTGGACGATGAGGAAATCGGCGTCACGGCGGGCGGCGAACGCCTGACCGTGACCCCGTATCGAACCGCTCGCCGGAGTATCGCGTGATGAGGAAAAACCTGCTGTTTGCCTGCCTGATGTTGCTTGGGGTTGCAGCCAGCGCCGCGCCCGATCCCGCGCCGCTGTACCAGCAGCATTGCGTCTCCTGTCATGGCGCTGACCGTCTGGGTGGAATGGGGCCGGCATTGCTGCCGCAGAATCTGGAACGCTTGAAGAAGCCCGAGGCGTTGGCCGTGATTACATCCGGGCGACCCGCGACCCAGATGATGGGTTTCCAGGACAAGCTCAAGCCGGATGAGCTTCAGGCGCTGACGGACTTCGTCTACACCGCGCCGGCGGTCATGCCGCAATGGGGTGAAGCGGAAATTCGCACCTCGCGGGTCGAGCCAGTCAAGCCGGGCAGTCTGCCGGATAAACCCGTTTTCAGCGCCGATCCGCTCAATCTGTTTGTGGTGGTGGAAGCCGGCGATCATCACATCACCCTTCTCGACGGCGACAAGCTGGAACCGATTCACCGGTTTCCCAGCCGGTTTGCGTTGCACGGCGGGCCGAAATTCACGCCGGACGGGCGCTATGTATTTTTTGCGTCCCGCGATGGCTGGATCAGCAAGTTCGATATTTACAACCTGAAGACGACGGCGGAAATCCGCGCCGGCATCAACACTCGCAATATCGCGGTGTCCGGCGACGGGCAATGGGTGATGGCGGCCAACTATCTGCCGCATACCCTGGTGCTGTTGAACGCGGCGGATTTGAGCCTCGACCGCATCATTCCAGTGGTGAACGAGGCCGGCAAGAGTTCGCGGGTGTCGGCGGTGTACGACGCCGCGCCGCGCAAGAGCTTCGTGGCCGCGCTCAAGGACATCCCCGAAGTCTGGGAACTGAGCTACGACCCCAAGGCCGCGCCGGTGTTCAAGGGCTACGTCCACGACTACAAGATGGGCGAAGCGATAGCGTTACCGGGGATGTGGACGCCCCGGGTGACCCAACTCGACGCCATTCTCGACGACTTCTTTTTCGATCCCAGCTACGCCTACGTACTGGGTGCGGCGCGACCCGCCGACGGCAGCAACAAGCCCGTGCCTAGCGGACAGGTGGTGAATCTGGACGTGCGGCGCAAGGTCGCCGATCTGCCGCTGTCCGGTCTGCCGCATCTCGGTTCCGGGATTTCCTGGGAATATCAGGGCCATCCGGTCATGGCCACGCCCAATCTCAAGGAAGGCGTGGTCAGCGTGATCGATATGAAGGATTGGAAAATCATCAAGGAAGTCAAGACTGCCGGCCCAGCGTTCTTCATGCGCAGCCACGAGAACACGCCCTATGCCTGGGTGGACGCGATGATGAGCAAGGACAAGGACACCATGCAGTTACTCGACAAGCGCACCTTGGAAATCATCAAGACCCTGCGCCCGGAACCGGGCAAGACCGCCGCCCATACCGAATTCACCCGTGACGGTAAATACGCGCTGGTCTCGATCTGGGAGAACGACGGGGTGCTGGTCATTTACGACACGGCAACCTTGCAGGAAGTCAAGCGGCTGCCCATGCGCAAGCCGGTGGGCAAGTACAACGTTTACAACAAGATCACCCGCTCCGAGGGGACGAGTCATTAAAGCAGCGCATTGGCTCCCTTCTCCCCTTGTGGGAGAGGGGTTGGGGTGAGGGGGACCATTGCGGATGTGGATTGAAACAGCGGCGAAAATCAACTGTGGAGAGCATGTCATGAGCGATACCGAACACCCATTACCGACTCCGGAAAATCTGGAAAACACCAGCCGGCGCAAATTTTTGGGCGCGGCGGCGCTGACCGGCCTCGCTGGCGCCGGGCTGGCGACGGGACTGGCTGCCCTTGATCCGGTCGAAGCCAAGGAAGAGGATGAGGAAGACGAGAGCCGGGAACACGGCAAATTCGAGGTGCCGCCGGGACAACTGGACGACTACTACATCTTCTCCAGCGGCGGCCATTCCGGCGAAGCGCGCATTTACGGCCTGCCCTCCGGGCGCACCCTCAAGCGCATTCCGGTGTTCAACATTGACCCGATGGTCGGCTGGGGCATCACCAACGAATCCAAGAAAGTGATCGGCGCCAAGCCGGATGGCTCGCTCAAATACATCACCGGCGACACCCATCACATTCACGGCTCCTACACCGACGGCACCTACGACGGCAAATATCTGTGGATCAACGACAAGATTCATGGCCGGCTGGCGCGCATCCGCATGGACTACATGGAATGCGACAAGATCACCGAGCTGCTGAACATTCAGGGTTTTCACGGCCTGTTCCCGGACAAGCAAGACCCGGTGGATCCCAAGATCAATCACACCACTCGGGTCTTCTGCGGCGGCGAATTCCATATCCCGCTGCCCAACGACGGGCGGGACATGGACGATTCGAAAAAATGGGCTTGTCTGTTCACCTGCGTGGACGCCGAGAGCATGGAAGTGCGCTGGCAGTGCAAGCTCAGCGGCAACATGGACCTGGTCGCCACCTCCTATGACGGCAAGCTGGCGGCCGCCAACCAGTACAATACCGAAGGCGGCGCAATTTACACCGACATGATGTCGGCGGAACACGACGCGGTGGCGTTCTTCCACATCGAGCGGATCGAAGCCGCCATCAAGGCCGGCAAGTTTGTCACTATCGGCGATTCCAAGGTGCCGGTGGTAGATGGCACCAAAGAAGCCAATCAGGATCCCAAGACCGCACTGGTTTGCTACGTGCCGGTGCCCAAGAACCCGCACGGCGTCAACATCACCCCGGATGGCAAATATTTCGTCTCCTCCGGCAAGCTGTCGCCAACTGCCAGCGTGACCGCGACCGAACTGGTGTACAAGTGGTTCGCCGGTGAACTGAAGAACCCGCGCGACGCGGTGGTGGCGGAGCCGGAAATCGGCCTCGGCCCGCTGCACACCGCTTTCGACGACAAGGGCAACGCCTACACCACCCTGTTCCTCGACAGCCAGATCGTCAAATGGAATATCGAAAAAGCCATCGCCCAGTTCAAGGGCGACAAGAAGGTGCAGCCGGTACTGGATCGCATCGACGTGCATTATCAACCTGGCCACGGCTATACCTCAATGGGCGAGACCAAGGAAGCCGACGGCAAGTTCTTCAATTCCGGCAACAAGTTCTCCAAGGATCGCTTCCTGCCGGTGGGTCCGCTGCATGTCGAAACCGAGCAGTTGATCGACATCAGCGGCGACAAGATGAAGCTGATTCACGATCATACCGCCTATCCCGAACCGCACGACGCCATCATCGTCCGCCGCGATCTGGTCAAGACCAAGCAGATTTACAACATGGACGATTTCCCGAACGCGGTGAAGAACTTCACCGACAGTCGGATAGAACGCAACGGCAACAAGGCCACGATCTATCTGGCCTCGGTGGCGCCGCAGTACAGCATGACCAATTTCAAGGTCAAGAAAGGCGACGAAGTCACTATCATCCTGACCAACCATGACAAGGTCGAGGATTTGACCCACGGCTTCGCCATTCCCAAGTACGACATTAACTTTATCGTCAACCCGCAACAAACCGCCTCGGTGACTTTCATTGCCGACAAGCCGGGCGTGTACTGGTGCTATTGCACGCACTTCTGCCACGCGCTGCATCTGGAAATGCGCAGCACCATGTTTGTTGAAGCCTGATCCCCTCAGCTCGGCGCGGGACGGGGGAAACCCCGTCCTGTCGCTTTTGCCCGGCCCTCATCATGAACGTTCATTGGTCAGTTCCCCAGCGTCATTCGGCGCCGGGTATTATTTTCGCCCTGGTTGCTCTCCTGCTGTTCCCGCTGCTGGCGACCGCTTCTTCCTATGAAGCCCCGCTACCGGTGCAATTGTCCACCGACCCGGATCTGTGCGCCTATGCGCCCTGCAAGGAGTTGATGCCGGACGCCGACAGTTTTTCCACTCGCAAGGGCAAACCGGCTTACGTCGAGGCGTACCAGAACCGGAAGCTGATCGGCTATGTCTTTCTGTCCACCGACATCGTGGACATTCCCGCCTATTCCGGGAAGCCGGTGGTCACGCTGATGGGCATGGATGCGGAAGGCAAAATCATCGGGGTAAAGATTCTCAAGCACAGCGAGCCGATTCTGCTGGTCGGCATCCCCGAGGGGGAACTGACCAAGTTCATCAAGCAGTTCGTGGGACGTTTCGCTTGGGACAAGGTGGAAATCGGCAAGGCGCGCAGCGGTGACGGTTATGTCGGTATTGACGCGATCACCGGGGCAACCGTGACCGTGATTGCCCAAAACCAAGTGGTCATGCGCAGCGCCTACGAAATCGCCAAACAGACCGGCATCGTCAAACCCATTCCCAAACCGCAGGCGAAATTTACCGGCATCCAGGAAAAGCTGGGTTGGGAGGACTTGATCAAGGAAGGCAGCGTTCAGCACTTGCGGGTCATGCCGAAGGATTTGGACATGGGCGACGACAAGGAACCCTATATCGACCTTTATTTTGGCTATCTGAATACTCCCAATGTCGGGCGCAACATTCTCGG
>Ga0209573_1002708_pt1 | contig 21565 bp, 21 predicted proteins | sample TNRBio252014_DNA_FD_185870 | JGI IMG/M metagenome (GOLD analysis project Ga0209573, IMG submission 185870) | Wastewater treatment Type I Accumulibacter community from EBPR Bioreactor in Madison, WI, USA - TNR Reactor_6/25/2014_ DNA (SPAdes)... | ecosystem: Engineered > Bioreactor > EBPR >...
GAGGAGCTTTCCGAAACTCTTCGGATCGAAAACATTGCCCTGGAAGTTGGCGTGCATCCGGCACACCTCACCAAGGCGTTTCGGCGGCGATTTGGGCTCAGCATTGGCGAGTATGTTCGGCAGCTGAGAATCGCCAGGGCACGCCACATGATCGAAGTCACCGAGATGCCCATGGGCGAAATCGCATTCGCGACTGGTTTTAGCGATCAGGCTCACTTCACTCGGACTTTCAAGAAATACACGGGCACCACACCCAACTCCTATCGGGGCGCGCAATTCAAAGCTTGATCCGTTCCAAAATTTGCTCGTCACGTTCAAGTTGAAGAGCAAAATCAAACTTATAATGCGTGTGTGACTTACTCAGATATGAAGCCTCGTCCGATTCGCATCCAGTGCATGGCGGTGTCCACGCTCCTCATCCTTCTGCCGACCGGGGCACGTGCAGACAAAATCGATGACCTCGTTCTGCGCGAGATGAAGAGGTCGGGCGTCCCCGGGATGAGCGTCGCCGTCGTTCAAAACCGAAAGGTGATCAAGCTTAAAGGGTATGGGTACGCAAATGTGGAGCACAAGGTAAAGGTAACCCCAGCGACCGTCTTCGAGATCGGATCGGTTGGAAAGGTGTTCACAGCGGCACTTGTGATGAAGCTGGTGGAGGCGGGGAAGGTGAATTTGGATGAGTCGATTCGAACTTACTTGCCAGAAGCCCCGATGGCCTGGGACAAGGTGACGGTCCGCCACATGCTTGCCCACACGAGCGGAATTCCTCGCGATTTTCCCAACAGGGTTGATCGACAAAGAGATTACTCAGAAGCGGAACTACTCAAGATGCAGAGCGATATTCCGCTCGAATTTCAACCTGGCGAGAAGTGGAGCTACAGCAATGTCGGATACGCCATGCTGGGCTACTTGTGTTCGAAAGTGGGTGGCAAAGATCGCGGTGATTTACTCTCTGAACTCCTTTTCAAGCCGGCAGGAATGACGACCGCCAGAATCATCAGCGATAGTGAGATCGTGAAGAATCGCGCCGCGGGGTACTTCATCAACGATGGAAAATTCTTGAACCAGCCGTGGGAGCCGCCAACGTCTCGAGCCCGGGGTTCTTCTGGGGTCTATGTTTCTTTAACGGACATGGTCAAGTGGAACGCCGCTCTGGATGAAGACAAGGTCCTGAGTTCTCGCACCAAGACGCAGATGTGGACCTCGGCCGTTTTGAACGGCGGCTCCAAGACAGACTACGGGTTCGGCTGGATGGTCCCCGTGATCAATGGCCACAAATGCATGGGGCATAGCGGAGGAATGCCAGGATTTGTAGCAAGTTACCGCCGGTTCCCCGATGACCAGTTGGCGGTCATCGTGCTGGCGAATTCAAACACTCCGGACCCTCACCGGTTATCCCGAAAAATCGCCACGCTGTACATCCCGGACGTCAAAATTGTCCCGCCCGCCGCAGTTTCTGATACCGCTCCCGCGCTTACCGCAGCCCTCATCAAGCTTCTGGATGGTGACGACACCATTCCGGGCCAGATGATGACCCCTGAAATGCAGAAGGTTTGGACGAAGGAGCAGGTTGCGGAATTCTCTAAAGAACTCCGGGGGTATGGTCCGAGGACACTCATCGAACCCATTGGAATGGACAAAGAGGCGGCAGTCTACCGGGTGAAGTACGGCAAGACGGTTTTTATCATCACGCTCGTCCTTGATGAGAAGGGGCTGGTCCAAGGTTCGGGCATTGAAGAGGAAGATTGAACTTTGGCAGCGTGCCCATGAAGTTGGAAAACTGAAAGGGACTCGATTTGGGACCATCGGAGAGGCTCCTGGGTGGGCAGGGACCGCGTGATCACAACTTGGACCCTGGATTGGAGTAGGTGTTGCCGGTGATCATCGGTCACAAGAGCGCTATGCCAGGTTATCTGGCGGGTTATCGCCGGTTCCCCGGTGGCTCGCTCTTTAAATTTTCCCCGCACAAGAATTGGTCGTTCGCTACAATGAACTCATGGCAACGTGTTCGACAAAGATGCTCGACGAAAGCACGTGGCCGGCTCTTGCGAAGCTCGTTGAAGACCACGGCGGGATTTTTGGCGGATGCTGGTGTATCACTTTTCACCTCGACCCCCTGGGGCCCAAGGGGCAATGCAGGCCCCATCGCGAGGCCAAAGAAAAGCTCGTTCGAGGGGGGCGCGCCAGATCGGCAAGAGTCAGTGGGTGGTCAGAAAGTCCGTTGAACCAGCCTCAGTTTTGAATTCAGAGGAACAAACAGGTTGACGAGAGAGGCCTTGAATGCGAACTTCGCTTGGTCGCATCCGCCGGAAAGGTGCTGTGCAGACGGAAGAAGTCAAATTGGGTCCGTTTCGAAAGCCCGGATGCAAGTCCCTGGAACCAAGATGCGGAAATGGTCAGCCCAAATTCGCCAAGAGAGTCTCCACACGCTCTTGAATCTGGTCTCGAATGAGTCGCACTGTCTCGATGGACTGACCAGCGGGGTCATCGAGACCCCAATCCTCGGTAACCATGAAACGCGTAGGACAGGCGCTTGCATCAACTCCACATCCCATGCTGATGACCTTGTGCGAGCGCGCTACGAGGTCGGGAGACAGGGTTTTTGGAACATGTGCGCTCATATCGATTCCGACTTCCGCCATCGCCTGGACCGCGATCGGATTAAGCGAACCTGCTCCCATTGTGCCCGCAGATGAAGCCCGGCAGGCGATGCCGTTTTGCTTGGCGAGATGGTTGACAAAGGCTTCCGCCATCTGCGATCGCCCGGCATTGTGCACGCAAACGAAGAGGATCTCAACCATGAGATTCACGATACCGAGTTTCGTGAGCCTTAACCTTCTCTCAACACGGCCCGACCCTTCGCACGCTCAAAAATTCTGGAATGAGGTCACTATTCCGCAAGAGTGGCTAAAAACCCGATCTCGCTGACGCCTTCATCCTTCATGCGTTGGTTGAAGGGGCTCCCACCCCAGCGGGTGCCGACGGCCACCCATTCGAATTTTGTCCACCTGGACGACTTGGGGTCCCAAACGGCCTGTCCGAGGAGGGTAATGTCCATGCCGCGCGTGCGTTCTTGCACGTCGTTTGCACCGTCCAACGACCACGCTCCCGACTCGCTCGACGTGAATTTGCCTTGGAATTGGTATCGATTCTCGGCCGTACACTTCGCGGAAAGGTCTGATTTCTGAACGGAATTCTCCTCAAAGGGCTGCGCTTTTCCTCGCACGCGGTCGAGGAAGTCGCGGCTCGCCCACCTTTGCCGGAGCGACATCGAGAAACTCTGACCTTCGCGGCCGCGGATCAAGGATTTGATCCGGTCAAGTTCGGCATCCGGCACCACCAGCCAACCCAAATTGTAAGCCCGCTCGTGCCAGAACGTGCCCGTTTTCGGCTTCTGAACGTCCTTGACGAGGACCCGCAATCGAAGCCCCTTTGGGGCGCTTGGTTCGGGCCAAAGTTGGGTCGAGGGCCGCGATGGGGCGCGGGGCTTGGTTCGGGCTTCATCCAAAACCGACTGGAGAGCCAAAGGGTCCAAGGTCGGCGTGAATCCCAGCCGTTTGCCCATGGGGTCCAAGATCAATACCCCTTCTTTCGCACCCGATGGCAGTTGGGCCGCGACCTCTTCGCCTGCCGAGCTCAGCCGGAGGTCTGCAAGATCCATCGCGAGCAAGATGAACCCAGACGCAACGCCGCGATCGCGCCAAAGCTCCACCCGCGCGCGAACTCCATAGGTGCTCGTCGCGCCGAGGGGATCCCCATCCGCGATCCAGATCAGAAGCGGCTTATTCGTCGCTCGGGCCATTTCAAATGCAGCCTTCGGCCCGGGTTCCCAAGGAAGCGTTTGGTAGGCGCGTTCAACGGCCGTCAGAGCCAATCGATCTTTCCAAAGTTCGTAATTTTGCCAAGTCAGACCCTCGGAAGGCTGCCATGATCCGGCGCAAAGAACGGCGAAAAGGGTGATCGTGGACATTGCTACCCATTTTGACGCCGCAAATGCTCCCAGGGAATCATGTCTCCCGTAAGAGATAATAGACGGACGAATCCATGCAGCCAAAATTTGATGTCTCTGAACCCACCCCGACACCCCCGCCGGCGGCTCCGCGTCGCCTTTGGGTGTGGTGGATTTTGGCCCTCATGGGTTTAGCCATGGGCTGGACCGCCATTGCCGATTCCTTTGTCCGCGAAGAAGTGAAGAAAGCGCCGGAAAACGGGGTGATTCACAAGCTAAAAGAATATGTGCAAGGAACCGTCTCGAAAACGAAAGCAGACCCTGACGATCTTCTCAGCGAGGCGGCTGCAAAGTCCACCGCTTCCGAATCGGATGCCCTGACCTACGTCATCGCCGCCTACGAAGCCAAAGCGAAGCCCGACCCCCGCGCACTCGAGTTGCTGGAGGCGAGTGCATCGCTTCGCGCCCAGCTGGGGCACTTGCTTTATCGAGAGCCCAACCCAGACACGGCGGCTTTGGTGAAAAATTTCATCACGGAGGAAGACGACCAATCTGTGGTCATGCGGTTGCACGCCACGGAGATTTCGACCAATACCGATAGTCGATCGTATCGAGGTCCGGACATCAAGCTCTTCGCGGTGCTGGTGCTCGGATTCGTCGCGGCTGTCATCGGTGGCGTCGCGTTGTGGATCATGTATTTGGTGGGCCGGCAGGAGGGCCGCTACCATCCCAGGGGATTCGCCTGGACCCCGTACTCTGGAGCAGAAGCAGACCGGATGGCGATGCGCGCGGTGATCATGCTGTCCGGATATTTTGTGGCGGGGCTTCTCCCCGGGAAGTTCGCCGCGCTGGGATTGTTAATTTTGCCGCTGGGGATCGTGATTGGCCTCTTTGCCCCGATCTTTGGCGTTGCCGATCCGCTGCAAAAGATCATCGGCCCTTGGGTTCCCTTGCGGAGAATGCTGGGTCGCGCCGTGATCGCGGAGATCATGCTGATCCCTGTGATCCTGGTTGTGAGCCTCCTCATCATTCCACTGAACCGAATGCTCCCCGACCCCAGCCATCCCATCAACGACGTGCTCAAAGAAAAGCCCGAAATCGGCCTTTTGATCTTTCTCTATTTTCAAGCCGCGATTTTCGCTCCTTTGGTGGAGGAAATCATCTTTCGAGGGCTGCTCGCCCCTGCGATGAGCAAATGCCTCCGACCCGTTTGGGGCGTGGCGCTCTCGTCGCTTCTCTTTGCCAGCATCCACCCGCAGGGCCTGGGGGGGATCATCCCTCTGGCGTGCATTGGGGCCATGTTTGCCGCTGTCGCCTATCATGAAAAGTCGCTCGCTCCGAGCATCTTCATGCACGCGATCCACAATTTCACCATCCTCACGATAGGATATTTGCTCGCATGACCCGGCTGTACTGTGATCACGCGGCGACCACACCGCTCTTGCCCCCAGTTTGGGCGGCGATGGAGCCGTGGCTTCGATCCGAATTTGGGAATCCAAGCAGCACCCACGCCGAAGGGCGCCGGGCAAAAGAGGCGATAGATCTCTCGCGGGAGAGGGTTTCGGCGGGGCTCGGGACGTTGTTTGCGGAAGTGCAATTTACATCGAGCGGCACCGAAGCAGCGAACGCGGCGATTCTCGGCGCCACCATGGCCCATCAAGGAAACCGCAGGAAGGTGCTCCTCGGGGCTGCGGAACACCATTGCGTGCTCCACTGCATGGAGCCTTTAGCAAGAATGGGATTCATGGTCGAACTTGTTCCCGTGGATGCCCGGGCGGCGGTGAGGCTGGACGCGCTGGAATCCATGCTGGACGACGATGTTCTGCTCGTCAGCATCATGGCCGCCAACAACGAGACCGGCGTGATCAATGATTGGCGGGCGGCCGGACGCTTGGCCCAAGCGCATGGAGCCCTTTTTCACACCGACATGGTGCAGGTCTTTGCTTCCCTTCTCGACGACGAAGCGTTTTTCCTTGATCAAGAGCCCGTGGATTTTGCGAGCTTTTCGGCCCACAAGATCGGTGGACCGAAAGCGGTTGGTGCTCTCTACTCTCGCGCGGGCACGGATGTCGTGCCGCTGATCGTCGGGGGCGGACAAGAGCGAGAAATGCGCGCGGGCACCGAGAACGTCGCGGGCATTGTCGGGCTTGGTGAAGCGGTTTTGCATGCCCAAGAGGGCACAGCTCGAGCGGCGCGAGATGCCTTTCGGGCAGCCCTTGGGGACGCTGTCCTTTGGACCCTCTCCGACTCTGATCCGTGCCTTCCCGGCCATGCCCACTTTCGCGTCCCCGGGCAAAACGCGGAGACCATGCTCATCGCCCTCGATCGGGCCGGCATCAGCGCGAGCAGCGGGGCGGCATGCTCCTCGGGCTCGCTGGAACCCTCCCACGTGCTCCTGGCGACCGGCTTAAGCGAAAAGGAGTCTATGGAGGGCTTGCGGTTCACTTTCGGACGCGGCAATGACGCCGATTTTGGACGCGAAGCGGCCGCGAGAGTCGCAGCATGTTTGCCGGGATGGGCAAAGCGAAGATCGTAGCAGATTGAACCTATTCCCGCAGGCGGGTAAAATAGGCTCAATGTCCAAACTTAAAGAAGGCGACAAGGTACGAATCGTCACGCGACCGGTGCTTGCCGAGGACCGTCGAAGCCAGCGATACTACGACCACATGGCCGGGCTCGAGGGCACGGTGACGAGCGTTTACGGTCCCGAAGAAGTTGCGGTCGAGATCGACAAATCCTCCGTCGGTGCTATCCCGCGCGACGTCCACAAAGAAGCGACGGCTCGAATGCGCAAGAAATTCATCGAAAGCACAAGCGAAGAAGCGCGAGGCAAGCTCACCAAGGAAGAGCTTGAATTTGATTCCCACTACGTCCTGCTCGTCCGGGCTGAGGACCTCGAAAAAGCATAAGATAGAACCATGGCCGGCCATAGTAAATGGAAGAACATCCAGCATCGAAAGGGGAAGCAAGACGCCCTGCGCGGCAAGCTCTTTACGAAGCTTAGCCGCGAAATCATCATGGCGGCAAAGAGCGGCGGGGGCGACCCTGGCAAAAATGCCACCCTTCGCGTCGCCATTGAGAAAGCCAAGGCCAATAGCGTCCCCGCCGAGAACATCTCCCGCGCGATCCAACGCGGGACGGGGCAAATTGAGGGGGCCGATTACGAAGAGATTGTCTATGAAGGTTACGGTCCAGGAGGATCGGCCGTGATCGTGGAGGTTTACAGCGAAAACCGCAACCGCACGGTAGCCGACCTTCGCCATGCCTTCACCAAGTCGGGAGGCAGCCTCGGTGAAAACGGCTCGGTGGGCTGGCAGTTCAAGCACGTTGGCCAGATCACCGTCCCCGCCGGCAACTACGATGAAGACACCGTCACCATGGCCGCGCTCGAAGGCGGTGCCCAAGACGTCAGCACTGAAGACGGCTACTACGTCATCGAAACCGCGATCGAAGATTTGCACCGCTGCAACGATCAGCTCATCGCCCAAAACATTCAAGCCGAGGAGATCGGCCTCACCCGCATTGCCACCAACTTCGCCAACCCCAGCCAAGAGGACATGCTCAAATTGATCAAGCTCCTCGACACGCTGGAAGAACTCGACGACGTTAAGGAAACTTACGTGAACGTCGATATCCCCGAAGAACTCTTCGCGGAGGCCTGATGAACGCGCCCAAAACCCCGCTTGTGACGGTGGGATTGGTATTTCTTAACATCCTCGCCGCGTTCCTCATGCAGCTTGTCTGGCCAGGCTGGCTCGATTCCGGTGGGTTTCGGGCCAATCATCCCTCGCTCTTGACCGCCTTGACGAGCCTGTTTCTTCACGTAAACGTGTTCCACTTGCTGGGCAACATGGTCGCTCTGCTCGCGATTGGGGCGTGGGTCGAAGATGCACTTGGCTGGCGGCGATACTTGCTGCTCTATCTCGTCGGCGGGCTGTTTGGCGTGCTCGTCCACTGGATGGCGGCGCGCGGGTCCAATGTGATTCTGATCGGGGCGAGCGGATGCGTGGCGAGCTGTGTCGCCTATGGGTCCATCCGCTATTGGTGGTCGAAAGTCAGCTTCGGTCCCCGGCTCAAGGCCCCCGTCGCGGCCGTGGCCGGGGTCTGGATTCTCCTGCAGCTGATTGGCGGATTTGTCAAGCTCACGGACGAGGGCGGCGTGAGTTTTTGGGCGCATCTGGGTGGAGTCGTGGCAGGATTTTGCTTTGCCGCCGTTTGGAGCGCACCCAAAGAGGCCAGCCGCCACCGAGGCCGCAAAAGCATCCTGGAAATGGACCAACGCTCCCCCGCCGCGGTTGCTACGGCCGCCCGCGAACACCTGAAGAGCCACCCCACCGACTCGATCGCTTTTCTGGAACTCGCCGAGGCTTTGGAGCAACTCGGGGACGTCGAAGAAGAAGTGGCGGTTCGACGCTCCATGATCGAGCAGGAACCGCACCTCGATCAACCCACCAATGCAATCCGCCTCGCCGAACTGGGTGCACTCGAATCCATTCAAAGCTGGAAGCGATGCAAATGGGCTGAGATGCTCCAAAAATCCACGCCCGAAGCGTCCGTGGTCCTGCTCAAAAGCGTCATTGAGGGACCCGACGACGACCCCCAAAAGCCGGACGCCCTCTTTGCCCTCGCCCAACTCTTGCCCGACCCCGATCAAGCGAAGAAGCTCCTGGAGAAGCTGAGGACTCAGTTTCCGCTCCACGCCGCCACGGAAGTTGCTCGCGCCAAAGGACTGCTCCCGTGACGATCAAGCAATGGTGGCGCGCGCGTCGATCTGGAGTCCTGGCGCTTCCCATTTACTGCATCGCCCGCGGCATCGGAATGACCCTTCGCCTCCGCGCAGAGGGCTATGACGAGCTCCAAGCCCGTCCCGAGAGCCAGATCTACGCGGGCTGGCACGGAAAGACGTTCATCGCCGCAACCTTGTTTCGGAAGAAGGGAGTCTGGACCATCATCAGCCAAAGCAATGATGGCGACATGCAGAACCGAATCTTTCGACGTTTTGGATTTAACACGGTGCGGGGGAGCACGGGACGGGGCGGGGTCAAAGCCCTCATCGAATGCATCCGCATCCTCAAGCAAGGGGCGGTCATGGCGTTCACGCCGGATGGTCCCCGCGGCCCCTCGGGCGTCGTTCAAGAAGGCATCATGCTCATGGCCCAGAAGTCGGGCGCGTTGCTGGTGCCGGTGGGGGTGAGTGCTCGGTGGAAAATGCACGCGCCGACCTGGGACCGATACATGGTTCCGTTCCCATTCTCCCGGGCGATCATGATTTTTGGCAAGCCCATCCACGTCCCGACGGAAGCGGACGCGGAACAAGTCGAAGCCTACCGTCAAGAACTGGAGCGCGAAATCCACCGTTTGGAAAAGGAAGCCGACGAGCGCATGGGACACAAAAGATGAAAGTCGAGATCATTGAAATGGGGCCGAGAGATGGACTCCAAAACGAAAAAACCCCGATCCCGGTCGAGGCAAAGTTGGCGTTCATCGAGCGATTGGTGGCGGCTGGTCTGCGCGAAATCGAGGCGACGAGTTTTGTGTCTCCCAAATGGGTGCCCCAACTTGGCGACGCAGCCGAGCTTTGGCCTCTGCTTCCAGAAGGACCTCTATTCTCCGCCCTCGTTCCCAACCGAAAGGGGCTCGAACGAGCCCTGGAGCTCGGCGTCAAGCGGATCGCCCTCTTTACCGCGGTCAGCGACGCGTTCACCCAGAAGAACATCAACATGACGGTGGCAGAGTCCCTCGTGGAGTTTGGCGAGGTCGCTTCCCTCTTTCGGGAGGCCGTTCCTGGTGGGTTCATTCGGGGCTATGTGAGCACCGCTTTTCAATGCCCGTTTTCCGGGCGAGTGGAGCCAGAACGAGTTCTTCCCGTCGTGGAGTCCTTGCTCAAGATCGGGGTGGATGAGATCTCAATCGGCGACACGGTGGGGATGGCCTCGCCAACCGAAGTGCGCCGGCTCGACCAGATGCTCAGGTCGATTATGGACAAAAAAATGCTCGCGTGGCACTTCCACGATACGCGGGGGACGGCCCTGGCGAACGTTGTCGCGGCGCTTGAAGGGGGAAGCACCCGGTTTGATGCTAGCGCGGCGGGGCTCGGCGGATGCCCTTATGCCCCTGGCGCTGCCGGCAACTTATCCACGGAGGACCTCGTGTACTTCTGCCTTCGGGAAGGCATCGACACGGGCGTTGACCTTGGTCTCCTCGCCGAGGCTAGCGTGCCGATCCTTCAGGCTTTGGGGCGGGCACCGATTTCGAAGGCTCAGCAGGCGGTGCTGGCTGAAGCCGCGCGGTCTGGGCATTCCTGATCCCGAGCCACGCTAGCCCAACCGCGATCAAGGCGACCACCAACGTCGCCACCTTTTCGTCCGTTTTCATCTTGAACTCCGAGGCGTTCACGAGGAGCACGGTGAGGCCGATCGGGACAAGCGCGGGGAGCTGAGCAAGGCTGATTGGCCCGATGTTCACACCGCCAAAGACGAGCACCGTAAACATGTACGCGACCAAGACCGGGATCATCACCGCGAGGGTCTGCTGGGTCTTCATTTTGAACTTGAAAATCGCCATGAAGAACATCGTCAAGAAGATGAAATCGGCGGGACCGACGTACGCACCCACCGCCACTTGCCCGGTGCCTTGGGTCGTTTGGACGACGGTTGGAACCTTGGCGGCGACGGCTTCGAAGGCTTTGGGAGCCGAAGCCATGATCTTGCGCGGCAGGGATTCGGGACTGAAAATCAAGAAGGCATCAAACCCGGCGAGAAACACGGCGAGGGGCACCATGATGTTCTTATCTTTGATGAGCAAAGCCAGGAGCGCACCGAGCCCGCAACACCAAAATAAAAGGCCTGTTTGAGCCGTGGCGTCGAGTAAAGTGGGCAAAAATCCCCCCTTCAACCCCCGCCCCAGCGCAACGCTCCCGGCATGCAGGACAAGGCCGGCGAAGATCATTGAAAGGGATCGAACCGCGTCCCACGGCTCCTTGCTCGCCAAAAAGAGCCCGAGAATGGGGCCCGCGATGAACAGAATTCCAACGCCAATCGCCAATGGCGCAACCAAACCCAACGGCACGGAAAGGCTCGGCATCAAGATTCGGAGCAAGAAGAGCGCCGTCACGATGAAGAGGAAGATGCGGAATCCGTTGGACTTCATGAGCAGATCAAAGAGTATAGGTCGAATGCGGAGCCGGAGTCCTCTCGAAACCCGGTATGGCCCGGCGATAGACCTCGACGATTCGATCAATCATGGCATCTTGGCTCATGCCCCTTGCGGTGATCCGCGCCGCTTGGCTCATGGCGGCATAGGGCCCATCTTCGGCGAGGACATCGACGATGGAGCCACATATGGCTTCAGGATCGTTGCGGACGGTGAGGCCATTGATGCCCGATTCCACCGCCGCCGAAGCCCCGCCACCATTGACAACAACCGCCGGCAAACCATGCGCCATCGCTTCGGCAACGACGAGCCCTTGGGTTTCCGTCACCGAACAAAAGAGAAACAGATCGGCGGCTTCAAAGTACAGATCCACCTCGACCCGCGGCACGAATCCCACAAAACGAACGCGGTCGCCGATGCCCATCTCGCGGGCTCTGCGGGCGCACTCTTCGCGCATGGGCCCGTCTCCGACAAGCCATAGGACCAAACTGGGGTCCAGCCCAAACGCCAGTCGCACCGACTCCAGAAGCGTGATCATGTTCTTTTCGCGTGCGATTCGACCGACGTAGAGGATTACTTTCTGATCGGGTCGAATCCCGAGCATTGCGCGCGCTTCGGCCCGGGGTGGCGAAGGATACGTCGTGATCCCGGTCGGAATCACCGTCATCGGCGTTCGGACCGAATGCCGCTTGAGCCACCGGAGAGCAGCGTCGCTCGGCACGATCACCTGCCGCACGGAGTTGTAGAAAAAGTTCGTGTGCTTGGCGATTTTGTACCGCACATAACCCTTCGGGAAGAAGGGGACGTAGTGGGCGTACTTGTCGTACAGCGTGTGGTAGGTCGCGACAACGGGGATGTCGTGCGATTGAGCCCATCGCAGCCCGACGAAGCCAAGCGTGTAGGGCGTGTGGCAGTGAATGAGATCGAACTGGTGTCGCCGAAAGTGCCGGATCATCGGGAAAAACGGCGGAACGGCGAGGGGATAGCCGGGTGTCCACGGCGTGTGGAGAGCGGGGAAACGATAGGTGTTGGGGTCGGCGTCCTGGTGCCCGGGGTGCGAGGCGGTGAAGATGTGAACGCTATGGCCTCGCTGGCGCAGGCCTTGGACAAGGGTGTCGATGCTGACACTGACACCATTCAGGATCGGCAACGCAGAGTCGCTGAAGAGCGCAATTCTGAGTTGCCGATCCTGAACTAAGGTCATTCTTCCGGGTGCCGTCCGTGTTCTTCCACAAACTTTACCACGCCGCTGAGTCGGAACCGGCGCTGGCCACCCTTTGTTCGGTGGTGCTTCAACCAGTTTCGGTTCGTGTATCGGCGAACCGTGGCGGGGCATACGCCGAGGAGTCGGCTGACTTCTTCGAGGGTGAGCTCAGGATCGAGCAAGCGCTGGATCAACTGGGCCCGCGTTTCCTTGAACTCGCCTCGGTAGTAGTTGGCGGTCACGGAGTCATCGAAGAACTCGGAAAGAAACTGAACGTTCTTGGGCAGAAGGGTCCAGATTTCTTCAATTTCCTTGCTGATGACGGCTTGGTCGGTTCGGGCGACTTCCTTCGACCGTCGGGGTCGAGGCGCGCTGAGTTCTCGCTTGCGGAACTTGACTTTTGACGCCGAATCGGCAACCGCGACGGCGGAACCAGTCGTGGCCTCTCGACGATCATCGGAGAAAGCATTCTCAATATACGAAAGTGGGTCAAACGTGTTCTTGCTCATAATTTACCAATTGTGTTTGTCTATGCGGTGATTGTTGCACTTCTTACGCCTTCTTAGAGGCCGGTCGAGGCTCTTTTTCTTCATGCCATTTTAGTCCAACTTTAGACTTTAGGTTCATAGGAATACGTATTCCCGGCGAAATTTATTTCTTTTCAGTGCAACAATACGGGCAAGAACGCCCTATTTTAGAGATTTTATAGGCAAACTTGAATGCTGAACCGGTTCACCTAGAGGATCAGCATGCTATCTCCAAAGCTGAGGAATCGATATTGCTCCGCGATTGCCGACGCGTATGCTTCGAGAAGAGGCTCCCGGCCCACCAGGGCGGCCAGCATCAGAAGCATCGTCGTCCGTGGCATGTGAAAGTTCGTCAGCAGCCCATCCACCGTTTTGTATACATATCCAGGACGAATGAACAGCTTCGTTTCTTGAGGCGTGGTTTGGAGCACGCGCGGGCCGAGGGAGGCCGATTCAAGCGTTCGGCAAGACGTGGTCCCCACCGCGATCACCCGCCCTTGGCAATGGGCGACGGCCTGAGCAGTGGCTTCCGGGACCTCGCACCACTCCCCGTGCATCGGGTGTTCATCCAGATTCTCCGATGAGATCGGACGGAAAGTATCGAGGCCGACGTTGAGCGTCACGAAAGCTATCCCGACCCCTCTCTCCTCGATCTGCGTGAGGATTTGCGGTGTGAAGTGCAATCCGGCCGTTGGAGCCGCAGCGCTCCCCCCAACCGCGCTATAGACCGTTTGATAGCGCTCTGCCTCTTGGAGCTTCGTGTGGATATAAGGAGGCAAAGGGACCTGACCGTGGGTTTGCAGCCACTCTGGCAAGCCTTCCAAAGGCGCGAACTCCAGCATCCGGTGCCCGTCGGCGAGTTCGTCGATCACTCGGGCGCAGTAGCCGTCCGGCAGGGCAATTTCGGCGCCCACCTTGAGTCGCTTCGCCGGGCGGACCATGGCTCGAAAGGTCCCCGGAGCAGGACCATTGCCCATCAGGAGCAATTCGACCTCGCCCCCCGAATTCGCCTTCTTCCCAAAAAGCCGAGTCGCCGTGACCCGGGTGTTGTTGAGGATTAGGAGATCGCCCGCTTGGAGTAAGTCAGGAAAATCGCGGAACACCCGGTGTGTCACGACCCCAGACTCTCGAGCCACATGAAGCATCCGGGACGCGGCGCGGTCCGCCAGCGGCGTTTGGGCGATGCGGTCCTCCGGTAAGAAAAAATCGTAATCAGAAAGGCGATCAGGTCCCATCTCGGGGCATACTTTATCCTATGGTGCACTCGTTGCACTTTGGAGCTTTTTTATGTTGATCCATACGAGCCTTTTTCTGAATCCATTATCCGCTCTGAGTCTGACCATGGGGTGGATCGCGGGGAGCCCCGCCACGGTTGAGGAAATGTACTCCTTGAAGCCCACGCCCAAAGTGGGAGACGTGAACATCAACCAAACCACGATGGAGATGATGCTCGACGGCGTCCCGCTCACGGCTCGCATCAAGATTCGGGGGCAAGTCGTGAAAGTCAGTGAAGATGGCGGCGCGACCGAGCTTTTCCAAACGCTCGAAAACAAGATCACGGCCGAAGGGCAGGAGTTTAACGGCTCACTCGCCGATCCCCAACAAATGACGACTTCCGGCAAAGGCCACATCGTCTCGATTGTTGGTGGGAACGCCAATAGCATGTCCTATCGCATGGCGTGGATCCGGTCTTTCTTGGTTCCTGAGCAACCCGTGAAGGTCGGCGAGACTTGGAAGGTGGGCATCAAAGGCGTCCCCAAGCTTGGTAGCGAAAACACCAACCACGAATATAAGCTCCTTGGGATCGAGAAACTGAAATCCGAATCGGTGGGCAAAGTTCAAGCAACCGTGGAAGAAGCGTCCGGACTGGAGAAAATGTCCTCCTCCATTACGTTCTGGATCCGGCTAAAGGATGGATTGATCCTCAAGACGGCCGGGCAGCTGAAGAACGTCGTGCTTCAAGACGGCATGAAACCCACCGACATGAAAATCTCTTCCGAGATCGTCAGTAAATAGGCTTAGTCTTTGGTCATCCAGATACCGATGGGGCTGGTGGTGACGGTCCAATCGGGCACGGGATCAACACTGAAACCCGGGCCATAGGCAACGGGACCCGTGATCAGGTCGTAGGTGTCGCCCGAAATGCCATCGGGTAGGCCGGTCACATCGATTTTCAGCTTTCCGCCCAGCGTCATCCCTTTGGATCGCATAAACGTGCCCATGTTGAACTTGTTTCCGAGCCGGAGCTCCAAGGTACTGCCCGCGGTGACGTTCAGACCTCCGGAGAATCCCTCCACGGGTGTCGTGGAAGGAATGGGATCATCGTGGGGCCGGATTTGAAGGGTGGCGTTGTCTTCCAGCGTGAGTCCGCCCGAAATCGGGGTCCGTGCGATCAGACCGATGGCTCCTCCCTTTGAACGAACGTCGGGCATGTTTGCGCCCGAGAATAGGTTGAGAATCCCGCCTTCATTCACAAAGCTCACACCCGCTGTTTTCGTAATCGGTCCTCGGACGACGACGGTCCCCCGGTTCCGGAACCGAACAGGCGATCCGTTACCGGTCCCCCAAAGGACAATCGGAGACTTGACTTCGACAAAGTTCTTGATCAAGATGCCTTGAGGTTGTTTCCAATAGCTTGTTCGACCACCCCAATTCTCGAAATAAACGGAGAAACTTGGAGAACCAGCCGTGTTTTCGCTATAGTCGTAGTACCCAAGATTCACAGAACTTCCCGCCACATGCAGGCTGGGCATCGTGCAATCTTCCAATCGAAACTCGTTCGAGACAATCCAAAATGGATCGGCGAAGTCCACGTAGACCAACCTTGTTTCTCGGGTGTTGGCTCCGTCATACGTCTTGAGCTTATTCAGCTCCGAGCCGAAAACCCGGCCTCCACTCCAAGCGGTTTCCGTACTTGGGTCATGAATAAAGTGGATGCCTTTGCCCGTCCATTGGCCCAGGGATCCTGCGGGAATATCGACACGCGTATCACCATTCAAGCCCGTGCCCGCGCTCACATCTGATACATCAAGAGCAATCTCCGAATTGTCCGAGCACTTCCAGTTTGAATCTGCGCTGAACTTCATCCAAGACGCTTGAATCAGGATCTTCCCCCCATTTTTTGCAGTCAGAGAATTCGCGACGAGCGCAGTTCCGGCCGGCTGGCTTCGATAGAATGCGCAAAACCCTCCGTCCGCGATGACCGACCCCGGCAAAGTCATGCTTCGGTAAGCAAACTCCGCTTGTGACGTTGCTCCGATGGCTTGAATCGTCCCGCTGTGAGTCAGCGACGCCCCGGTCAGGCCGATGGTGCCCCCATTGACGGCTTCAATCAGCCCCGTGTTGTTGAGATTTCCCGGGCTGTAGGCCCAGGTCGATTGTCTGATGTGACCCGCGTTCGCTCGAACTAGTGTATCGTTCAGGGTCAGAGTTTGACCGGTCCAAATGTCCAGATAATTGACGCCTGCATTCGCGAGAAACCGTGTTTTTGTCCACAACGACGAGGTCTCGACAAAGATCCGTGAATTCGTCATCTCGAATCCACCGGCGCTTGGGAACGTTGTGTTGCCGAAGAGATTCAACTGGCCATTCGTTAAGCGGAGCGAACCCCGCGAATACAGTTCCCTGGCCTCCGCATTCGCATTGTCGATCGTGATTCGGCCAGAAAATACTTTTGAAAGCCCCACGTTCGTATATCCAATCACCACGTCACGGCTGGCAGTGGGAAACTTCCCCGGGCTCCAGTTGTTGCTAAACCAACTTCCTCCGTAGGGGGAATTCCAAAAATACGCATTGGCGAAATCCAGCGCGTGGCTCGTCGAGGCCACACACAAGGCAAGTCCAAACATCGAACTCAACTTCATCCCGTCATTGTATAACAGACTTCGTGAAATACAAAGGGATTAGCGCAAAAGGGTGTCGAGAAGCGGGCGATTGATGTAGACCATGTCCCGTCCGACCTTGACGGCCTCGAGAAGCCCAATCCGGGCGAGCTCCTGCAAATAAACCGAGGCCGTCTGCCGTTTCGCGATTCCCCGCTCGATGAGGGCGGGAATACGCACGTAGGGTTGCTCAAAAATCAGGCTCAGGAGCTCTTTCGAGTAAATTTTTGGGGCGTGCTCTCGGGCGTACCGGGCCGAGTCTTCGACCAAATCACGAATCTCGCCGAGCTTCCGCTCGGTGGCTCCGCTGGTTTCCTCGATGGCTTCCAGCATGAACAATATCCATGCTTCCCACGCACCGTGCTCGGTGACTTCACGAAGTCCCGCGTAGTAGTCTGCCCGGTGTTCGATGAAATACCGGCTGAGATAAAGCACCGGCCAATCCAGGAGCCCGGACCGAATGAGATAGAGGATATTGAGCACCCGGCCCGTTCGTCCGTTTCCATCGGGAAAAGGGTGGATCGCTTCAAACTGGTAGTGCCCCACCGCCAGTTTCACCAGCGGGTCGAGATCGTCGAGGGTCGCCCAATAGCCCGCCAGGTTGTCGAGGAGAGCCGTGATTCGCGCTTCCCCTTCCGGGGGAGTGTAGACCGGTTCGCGTGTGGCTCCGTGGACGATCTGCGTGCCCGATTTCGTCCGCACTCCGATTGGCGCTTGCTTGATGATTTGGGCGAGCTCGATGAAGAGGGGGGTGTCGAGTCGTCCGCCGTCCACCACCCGGTTGAACCCAAACCACAGGGCTTCTTGGTATCGAAGAACCTCTTTCGCGCTCGGGTCTTGGGGGAGCTTTTGGCTACTGAGGGCAAGGTAGAGCTCGTCGTGGGTGGTGAAGATGCTCTCGATCTCGCTACTCGTCTTTGCCTCCTGGAGCGCAATGCTCTTCATGATCACGGCCGGGTTTGGGACGAGACGGCACGCAGAGTTCAATCTTTCCAACGCCACACGCGCCGAAACCACCTTGCGGAGCACCGCTTTGGACTCCAACTCCACCGAGGGAGGTAACGCGGGCAAGGCGTTATGCGGCAATGTTCGGTCGAAAGAAACAGCGATCACATCGACACTTTAGCACGATATGTCGATTAAATACTTGTTATATCGACATGTTTTCTGAAAATGTCGATGGAATCGTCATGAAAACTGAAGTACTCTATAAGGAATTCCGATCATTTGGAGTATGACCATGCGGATCACGTTGCTTTCATTGGCCACTTTGGCGGGCGCATCTGCCCTCGCCCAATTCACGGACGCCGAACGAACGGCGGTGCTGGACTATTGGAAAGATCAAGTTCGGTACATGAGCAGCCCGAGCAAACCGCCCAAAGGACAAGGCACGTTCCAGGTTCGAATGACCCCGGCCGGAAGCTCCTTCCTTTGGCAGTATTACCGCTCTTTGGGTTACGGAAAAATTCGGCCCGGGACCGAGCCTGAGCCGCGCAATGCTCAAGAGACCGCGTGGAAGGCCTGGATTGATGCCAAATTTGCCTATGATCGGTACCTGGCGGCGGAGGAATGCCGCAAAAACAACAAATCCCTTGGCTTGGGCAGTTTGCCCCAGACCGATTTGGAGCCCGTGGTCGATCCGGGTCCGGCGCCCGCTGATTTGAACTTTGCCGGCTCCATTCCCGCGAAATTCTCCGAAGCGGTGGTCCCACGAACCCACCAGATCACCTTTGACGACGGTCGCACGTTCACAAATGAAGACAACGCCCTTCGGCGACCACGCTACCTCTATTACCGTTTTGCTCAAGGCGTGGCCCACGGCGGCACCCAAGTCAAAACAATGGCGACCGCGGACCTTCAGCGGCTCTACCAGAAAGCAGGCCTGGATGAATCCCGGGGGCGCATTCTTTCCGCCGTTTCGCTTCTCGAAGGCGGGTTCGACAGCATCAACACGTATGACACCGGCTATGTGAGCGCGGGCGTGATTCAGTTTGCCAGCCTCAAAGACGGCGGCGGGTCGCTCGGCGAAATGATGTCGCTTTACAAAACCAGCAATCCAAAAGCGTTTCAACGTGATTTTCGCCGGTTTGGACTGGACGTAAACTCTTTGGGCCTCATCGTCGCGATTGACATCAAGACCGGTCGCGAAACGGTCGGGCCGGATGCGAATACGACGATCATCAACGAGCCGCGTCTCGCCGCTGTGTTCCAATATTCTGGGGCCCTCAGCGAAGAGTATAAAGTCGCCCAAATTCAAGGGGCGTTCGCGCGTTTTTGGCCGGGTGAAGAGCGGCTGAAGTTGGTTTTTGCCGGTCAACCGCCTGCCAAAATTCGCGTCGGCGATTTCGTTCGCAGCGAAGCTGGACTCGCCACGCTCATGGACCGCAAGGTGAACACGGGCAAAACAGATCCTTTCGCGACCGTCGTGCAGCAGATCGTGGACGAGTATGGCGTCGAGTCCGTCGCCCAGCTTGCGGGGATGGAGGCCATGATCGTCGCGCGAATCAAGTATCGTAAGGATTATCTCGCCGACGCGTCGTTGGGCCAACCGAGGGATTCCGGTAGCCCCACCTTCCGCGGCGGTGACCCCAAGCGGGGGAAGAAAGGCAAGAGCAAGTGAGCAGTCTAAAGATCGATCCTCAACCCGAAAGAATCACCCTCAGCGATGTCAAAGCTAACCCCAAAGTGAACGCCATGATCACGGGGGCCAACGAAGTGCTCCGGGCCATGGGATACACCGAGCACGGTCACCGGCACGTGGGCATCGTCAGCAGCATCACACGGTACATCTTAGAGAACCTTGATTTGAAATCTCGTGATTGTGAATTGGGCCAGATTGCGGCTTATCTGCACGATATCGGCAACATGATCAACCGCGTGGATCACCCCATGATCGGGGCGACTTTGGCGTACCAAATCTTGAACGAAATGGGCATGGACATGGTGGAGATCGCGCCCATCCTCGGGGCGATTGGCAACCATGAAGAGCTCGCGGGGACCCCGATTTCGGTGATGAGCGCCGCCCTGATCATCGCGGACAAAAGCGACGTTCACCGAAGCCGCGTGCAAAACCCCATCCAAGAGACCTTCGATATTCACGACCGTGTGAACTACGCGGTGCAAAAAAGCCGGGTTGAAATGAACACGGCCGACCAAATCATCACCTTGACCCTGGAGATCGACACCAGTTTCGCCTCGGTGATGGAATATTTCGAGATTTTCCTCAGCCGGATGGTCATGTGCCGGCGATCCGCGGATTTGTTCGGATACCAATTCGCCTTGACGGTGAACGGCACGAATTTGGCCTGAAAACCCTGGTAGGATGGGGGCACCATGGTCTCCCTCACCCACTACCGCGCTTTATGGCACTTCGACTCCCGAACCGGATCGCTCATCTTGGTCACGAACGATGCCGAGCACCGATTGGACAACCTTTCCGCGGCGGACTTTCATGCTTGTGTGGACATTCTGCGCAACGAGCGTCCCGTGCAATATGACCCCGCCACCCAAACCCTGGCGACGCTTTCTGAGATTATCGGCGAAGGCGAGATGCGTTAAGAAAGTTCGCGGACCTTTGCTTGGCTGAGCAAGGCTTCCGTATCTTCTCGGGTTCCGATTCGGGCTCCGTCCGACATCGCGGTTGCGGCGCCTGCCGCCAGCCCCCACTTCATGGCCTCTATCCACCCGAGGTCCCGTTTGGAAAGCAGCCCCGCCAGAAAAGAATCCCCGCTCCCCACCGTGCTGCGAGCCTCCACGACGGGAGACTCACCGACCAAGACCTGGTCCGGAGTCGCCATGACCGCGCCGTCTTTGCCGAGGGTGATGATGGCGATTCCTGAATCCGACAGACTTTCCCGAAGCTCCTTCGTAGCCTCGATTTGGTCCTCCAGCTTCGGGAGCGCGCGCCCGACCAGGCGTTCCGCCTCTTTCAAATTCGGCTTGATCATATCGGGTTTGGCTTCGAGAGCCAGCTTCGCGGGATCTCCATCGGCATCGACAAGAACGAGCTTGCCCAGCTCGTGCATCCGCTCCGTGATGGTTTGGTAAGCAGAAGAAGGCACGCCAGGAGGGATGGAGCCCCCCATCGCGACCCACGTGGCTTCCGGAGCGATGGTTTGAAGCAGGCTCAGGAATCCTTCCCATTCGTCGGGGGTGATTTCGGGGCCGCGGGCGTTCAAGGTCGTCGTGCTTCCATCGTGCGCGCTTTCGACGCTGAAATTCGACCTTGATTCGCCTTTGGTTTCTTGAAATCGGTGCCGCAGACCCTCGCGGACCAAGACGTGGAGGACTTCCGCCCCCGCTGGCCCCCCGATGAAGCCGCTCGCAAGGGTGCTGCGACCCAGCTTGTGGGCCACGCGAGAAAGGTTGATGCCCTTGCCACCCGCGTCGGTCTCGCACCTTTGGATTCGGTTGGTGTCGCCCACCGTAAAGTGGTCGATGAACAACGTGTGGTCAATCGACGGGTTCAGCGTGATGGTCAGGATCACTTCGCCATGACCTCAACAAGGAGCAATCGCTCAGGGTCGATCACGCGCTCCGTGCTGAGAACATAGCTCAACGGGTGCGAGACCAGCTTGCCGCCGTCCACACCCACCATCTCGCCACGGAACCCGCTGAGGAGACGATTCGCCGCATGAGCGCCGAGCCGAAGACCCAGCACCCGGTCAAAAGCGGTCGGGCTTCCACCGCGCTGCATGTGGCCAAGGACAAGATAGCGCGCCTCAAATCCCGTGTTGCGCTGGATGAAGTCTTTGATGTCGCTCGCTCGGGCCGCACCCTCGGCGACGACAATGATGCTGCTCCGCTTTCCTCGCCCGTGCATTTCGCGCATGGCGTCGCAAATTTCCAGGAG
>Ga0209573_1002709_pt1 | contig 21559 bp, 23 predicted proteins | sample TNRBio252014_DNA_FD_185870 | JGI IMG/M metagenome (GOLD analysis project Ga0209573, IMG submission 185870) | Wastewater treatment Type I Accumulibacter community from EBPR Bioreactor in Madison, WI, USA - TNR Reactor_6/25/2014_ DNA (SPAdes)... | ecosystem: Engineered > Bioreactor > EBPR >...
CGTATCTTTGTATTATCAAACGGAAAACACCCTAGTCTTAATCCTTCTTAACTGGACTATTGGTTCTGACTTCTAATATGAGTCAGAGTCAACACATTATAAACCAGTCTTAATCCTTCTTAACTGGACTATTGGTTCTGACTATGTTCAGAATTGAAACCTCATTTGCATTTTGATAGGTCTTAATCCTTCTTAACTGGACTATTGGTTCTGACAATGAAAAACAAGTTAGACACATTAGCATTAGGGTCTTAATCCTTCTTAACTGGACTATTGGTTCTGACCGTGCCATCCATCAATTTTTTGAATGTCAAGGATTTAATACCTGACAAAACAACTGAATTCTGATCAATGAAGCACATAACTACAAATTTAATGAGTTTTTTCGAATCTTTTGCATTTCTCCTGACCTCTCTTTTTAAACAAAACATAATACTATATTTATCCAAAGTGATAACCTGCCTGTTTGATCTTGAACGTCCATTTTCCGATCAGAAAAATAATACATTCCGGGGACTGGTGATGACCTCAAATTCAATATTTCTGCCGATCACCTTGATATTGTTGAACTTTTCCTCCGGCACCGGCAACACAAAAATGCTGTCCTCATTCTCGTAAATCTCATTGATCTCCTTCAAAGTCTCACTGATCTCCCGCATCACAGCAGGTGAACTTTTGGCCAGATAGACGGATTTTTGTATTCTCAAACAACCTTTGCGTATCAGATATTTGGCGATATTGGTCCTGATCCGGTTGTTCTCAATATCATACATGATCATATATAACATGGTATTGGATTTTACTCTGCTGTAGGCTGACAGCCACTGCATGATGTGATGCACCTTGTCTTCCACAGGCAATTCTGTGATGTTTCCACCCGACAACTTTTTTGGCAGGCCGACAACTTCTTCTGTAATTCTGAAAGATGGATACATGCCTGAGAATTTATGTGTACCTGAACATTACACCCTGAATGATATACCTCGCTACCTCATTGAGCTCATGATCTGTTCCCTTTCTCGGACTGGCCACTACATTGTATCCCTTCTTCCCGTAATAAACATTCAGTTCTCCCTGCAACTGATCCTTAAAAACATGCAGTTTGGCGCCATGTTGTATCGCTTCATTGGATTGGATAGAAATCCCATAGATAGTTAATTCTTCTGCCAAAACTGGCAGTATATCCGTGATTTCATCCATCAGGGGTATGATCTTGCGGGGCGCTTTGGGTTTTGTCTCCAACAAATGCAATATCTGACGGTATGCGCCTGCAGAGATCCCGTCCTCAGCCTTTTCATCTGATTCCAACGCAGGCCACAAGGCATCCCTGGCCCATTGCGCCACTTCTATCGGCATGACATCCGTCTGTTTCCAGGCATCCGGGTCATGACAGATAAAACTGATACGGCTCACATCAAAATTGCGCTGGTCTATTGTGTCCGACAGCTGATATTGCGAAGCAAAGCTGTAACTAAACCGTTTGTAAACCTCTGTATACAATGCCGGCGCTTTCACTGGACTGTCAAAGCAAAAAACCAGCTTAATGCCCATATTGCTCGGCGAGATATAGCCCAACGCGATCCGCGGATCCTGTTTGAATCTGGATATCAATGCATGCTCAACAGGTGTATGCTGATCGATGTCAATCACCAAACCGGAAGCTTCCGAAAAATTCTGCACGGACCTGAAAGCAGGGTCAAACACGGAACATGAAAAAAAAGGAAGGGTCGTCTTCAATGCCCGGTATCTTTCCTTGCTGTATTTCAATACGGATCTCAGGTTTTTGGTCAGCGAAACCAATGCCGGATCTTCTCCTGACACAAGCTTTTCATGCAGGTCCGTCAGGGAGATGCCTGTCAGCATGGTTTTGCTGTCCTTACAATTTGTTCCGAATGACAATATCATAATACCTGTGTATATATTTTTAAAAGTTATTTTAGTTCACTATTGACCGATAAAAATTCTAAAGCTTAGAATTATGTGTTCGAGATTCCTCACTTCGTTGCCAATGACAGACAGTTAGTTGTTTGAGAATGGGGTAGGCGGCGGCAATGCCGCCGCCTACCCCATTCTCTCATAATTCCCCTGAAAGCCTTGTCATTTCGAGCGGAGCGAGAAATCTTGTAATTCTTGTCGGTCAATAGATATTTTAGTTAGTTAAAAATCGTTTGATCATCCTCCCGGCTATCATCGGCTACTTTACTTTCAGATGGAAAGATGGCAGACTCGCTTTCAGATCCGGCATCCTGTATGGCGGAGGCCAATAATTGTGCTGCTCTTTCCAGCTGAACAAATCTACTGAATCTCTTTCCGTTATATTCAATGACTTCTTCAAAAAAGTCGGTAAAATGCTGTATCAAAAACCTTTTGGCATCGCCTGCCAGCCAATAGGCGCCTTTTTCGATTTGGAAATGGGCATCTTCGAGCACTTCATTGAAACACAGGTGAAAAACAGTCCAGTCTGCCCATGGCCTGAATGGCTCAATGACATCGTATGTCAATACAGGTCTGTTGTAATCATCGCGGTGAAAAAACCCGATGAACGGATCCAATCCTGCTTTGATCAAAGCGGATTCCACATGTCCGTACAATATTCCGTAAGCATAATTGAGCATCGCATTGACCATATCCAGAGCCGGATGCCTGCTACGTCCGGCGAACTGATATCTGAAAGGCAGATGTTTGTTGATACAGGCAAAATATTGTTTTGTCGCCTGCCCCTCAAAAGCTCTGAGACGTGCGGCTGCTTCTGATATTTCATCTCCTTTGCAGTCATTGATCTTATGGGACAATGAGCGCATATTGTCAGCAATCTGATGTATCAATTTTTCGTGAGGCTCATTCAGGGTCAACAGACAAAACAGCAGATCTATCTGATTGTCTATTTTTTCGGTCAGCTGCCTGCAAACCCAGTTGGTTACATCCGGACTTCTGGCAAAATCCAGCTGATTTTTTCGAATCGTGGATATGGACCCAAAACGATTGTTCCAAAGCCGACCCAAAGGTCTTCCGGAACGATCAGTGATCAACAGATCGATGCCCTGTTCCAGACAGGCATAGATCACATCGGTGCTGACATAAATACTTTTGGTCAGGTACAATGTCCTGATCTTCCCGATGGGAATTTTATTGATCTTATCTTCAAATTTGACAGACAATAAACCGTCCATCATTTTGAGAGAAGTTCCGTAAGTGTTGATAAATAGCTGCATGAATTTGAACACATTTTGATCAAAAATAACCGCGTGGATGCTGTTATTTTGCACCCAATCACTTATTTTGCACAACAAATACTGACTTTCAATTGGATGTATCCCTTTTTTGCATCTATGGTGATCTTTCAGCTTCTAAAATTCTTTGGGATCCACTTTAGGTTCAGGGCAAAACCCAAAGAGTTATAAGAATGTTGTAATTTTGGGGAAACACCTCATTCGATTCGATTTCATTACAATCTGATAAAATTATGCCGGCCAATTATTTAGCAGCCATCCGGTACAATGTGATAGACCGCTGTCTGAGGGACAAGAACCGAAAATGGGGGTGGGAAGACCTGGCTCATGTCATTGCTCAGGAGCTCAGCGAATTTCATGGCATTCATAAGCTGCCTTCCAGGCGAACTGTCATGGGAGACATTTTTGCCATGCGATCAGGCGTGTTGGGTTACATTGCGCCCATCATCCACTCCCGGAGTGAGGGTTATCAATATGCTCATCCCGGTTTTACCATACATCAGGTGGCTTTGCCATCCGGTCTGGTCAGTGATCTGAAGGAATCCCTTCATCTGCTTTTACAGCTAACCAATAATGAAAAACTGGTCAGGATCCATGATTCACTCTGGCGTATAAGAGAATATCTTCACATTACCTCGGAAACATCTTTTGAACCTGCCATTTATTTTGAACACAGTCTCAATGAACCCGGTCAAAGGTGGCTTGATGTCATCTATGAGTATGTGAGGAAGAAATCGCCTGTCCTGATCGTGTACAAACCCTTTAATGAAGCTGTGATCTCCCATGTGATCTCTCCGGCTTTCATCAAGGAATACAACAACCGGTGGTATATTTTCGGGTACCATTATCAGATGGATAAGATCGTCAATCTGTCGCTGGATCGGATACTGGACATTCAGCCATCCATCCGGGAGTATTTTTTGCCACCGGATTTCAGTCATGACAGTTGGTTCAGGAATATGTATGGTGTCACGAGGCCGGATAACGCCGAACCTGTCAGCATTGTGTTCAGGACCACTGCCCTACTATCCGACTATCTGGATACCAAGCCCATACATCCTGGTCAGCAAAAACTCGAAACGGATCAGGCAGGATGGAGCATCTATTCATTGGAATTGTACGACAATTATGAGATCAGGAGCAAATTGAGAAGTTTTGGAAAGGATCTGGAGGTGATGTCGGGATTGGAAGAATTTTAGGATAGGCGTTGTGGTCTGGTCAATTTCGCCGGATTAAACAGGAACCCCATTTTACAACAAGAGGCACTCATTTAACAACAAGAGGCACTCACTTTACAACAAGAGGAACTCATTTTGCAACAAGAGGAACTCACTTTACAACAAGAGGAACTCATTTTACAACAAGAGGAACTCACTTTACAACAAGAGGCACTCACTTTACAACAAGTGGAACTCGTTTTGCAACAAGAGGAACTCGTTTTGCAACAAGAGGCACTCGTTTTGCAAACAGGCTTACTAAACTTGCTCAGCTGAAACTCTAAGGGTGATGCATTCAACCTATAAGTCAATTTAGTAATATGGTCTGAATATAACAAAGTCAAAAACCGCTGTTTTGACTTCATTATGCATGACTACTTCTCTGCGGGTAGTAGAGGCTACACATGCTATACCGACTTTCCTGAGCAAATCGGCTAATATAAAGCAAAAGGTCAATTCACCCATCAGGTGTACAGTTGCCGGTGGCATCTGCCTGATTTTTGAATGATAATCTTCTGCCAGCATCAGCACCTGATCGTGATCAGTAGCAGGGTCGATATGAGGAAATGGCAGATCTACTACCTCTCCGTATTGACGGATAGCTGTTTGTTGCTGGTTTTCAGACCAGGATGAGAATGGATGATTGGATAGGTTGATGAGCATGGATGCCAGTGTTTTTATTTTTAATTGATGATGAGTATTTGTTTGACAGCTTCTTGAATTCTGTTTAAACTTTCTTTAAGTTCATTCGGGGTTTTGGGGTTTTCTCTAAATCCGCAATGATTGATGTCATTTCGTATTCCATTATGACCAATCAATTCCTGATAAAGTTTTCTCAATTCTTTTGAAAGACATCGCATCTGATTGTAATGATCCTTCATTTCAGAAATAGAAAAATCATCATGAATATCTTCTTTTAACTGCCCATTTTTGTCTTTGAAATGTATGTTTTTATTAAACGTATATCCATTAAGCGCACTAGCAGCAATGTTCCTGAAAAAAATGTCATTCAAATATTTTTCACCAACAGTTTTTTCAATAACCCAGGTATGCATTGTTTCCTGGAGAAATGTAATGCCTTGCTGTATCATATTATGTTGAATACACCAATCAACAGCAGCTAAGCCATTTCTTGTGATACTTTTATTTTCAAACTGCATCAGTTTTTCTTCAATCCTTTCAAGTAAGGGTTGTATTTGAGCACCGATTTTATTATCCTGAGCCTTATCAACCAGTGATTTCAGCGTTAAATAGTCTATTTCTTCTGTTACAGATCGTCCTCTGCAAGTTGAAATTGATTTTTCAAAGTTTTCAAATGATTCAGATAAGTATTGGTCATGGATTAATAAAAGATTTGTTAGGCTTGAAGAGTTGCCATTCATTAAAAACTCCCTTGCTGCTCCTGTCCATTGTTGCAGCTCTGCTAATGGTAATAAACTAAGAATTGGAGCATTCCTTTGATCTAAAGGCTTTTTTGAAACGACAGGAGAAGGCCCGAGTTTTTCAAATGCCCCATAATAAATTCCACTTACTTTGATATTTTTTAACTCTTTCAGATAACTGTTCAAAACCATAGCTAACATCGGTAAGGAACGAAAACCGTGTGTTATATCCAATATTATTTCATCGCCTTGATTAATTGAGTCATATATTTTTGAAAAGATATCCCATATTTGGGCAGAAGAATACCCTTCTGGGATTGTTTCCTCACAGATTTTCCCTTGAATTGAATTGGTTTCTTTAAGATTTATCAGCCTTTCTTTAAGACCAACATTCTTTTTGTCATATTTTTCTGTAGCTTTATTGTAAAGACCATTATTTTCCCAGTTCTGAGTTTTTGAATCTTCAGTTAAAAAGAAAATGAACTTATCATTTTGTTTAAAATCTTTACAGCATAAAGCAATTATAGCTTCCTGAACATATTGAACATTTTCTTTTTTGTGGGATGGATTTTCTTCCATATAGTAATTACACGGAATATAATCATTTGTCCCCAGGAATGAAATAAATACTTTTCTGTTCATAGCTTAAATTATTTCATGTTAAAAAGCCCTTTAAATCTCTAATAAAATTTTATAAGTATCATGGTGAGTATTGAGTTAATTCTCTATAAGGATAAAATCATATTACTTAATATCAATTCGTTCCCAACAGATAGGAAGATTATCAAGATCACCAGAAGTTATTGAGTGCTTGAATTTCCTTTGCAAGAATTTTTGTGCCAGCAGTTTGCCTTCTTCAGATTCCAAAGGATTCGTAGTCAGGTAAACATCAATTTCATACTGTTTACAAAATTTTGCTTTGTTCATCTTTAATATCTTTGGCGGTGTATCATCATCCCAGTTCATGTCAACGTCAAGATTTCCTAGCATTTGTCTTCCCAACTGCTGAGCCCAGGCCCTGATATCATTATCACCTGATAGATAAGCGCCTAAGATTTTGGCAACAGGTGTCCTGGAATCATTATTACCGGAGTACCAATAATTGATATTCAATCTTTTCTCCAATGATTGCTCCCAGTTTTTGTATGCCTGCATTCCAAAAATGACAAGGGTAGTGAAGAATGTCATAATGCCAGCTACAGGATCTATCCAATCCCAAAGTTGTTGCATTAAATTACCATGAGATTCTGTTATTTCGAAGCTGCCAGAGTAAGCATATCCCAGCAAAATAAGCACGATCAGCAGACCAAGCGAGGGGTATTTATGGTCCTTCAACGCTTCCCATATATGAAGAATTTTGTGTGGTTTTTTCATGTTTATTTGATTTTGTAAATAAAAATATTTGATCATTAACAGAAATTACTGAGGAAGCAGTTAATTCCCCTGCTTTCTGACCGGCGATTAAACAGCAAAAACAACAGATCATATATTGAGATATTTCAGTCATCTCTCAAACCCCTGCAATGGCAGTATTCCTGCCCAAAAGGACATTTTTCCGGCTCATAATCGCAAAATTCAATATGTATCATACCTTCTGATACGTATTGTACATTTTCTTCGAGGTGCTGTACCAGGAATTTGTACCTGATCCTGTCAGGCAGATTTTCGGGAAAGTCAGGGTAAAAATTGAAAACCTCCCACAGATCCAGTAGTTTGCTTACTAAAGCAGTTATCATCTCATCATTTAGTTTTTCCTCCGGCGGAAAGTATGCCGGTTCAAGGCCCAGGAGCTCATGCATAGGTTGATATGGGGCACACTCCCACTCTGCAATGTGATCGAGCCCGTATTCAAGAGCCGGGTGATCCGGGTACAACAGTGCAACTTCCGGTTTGTACGGTTTGTTCAATTTTGCATTTTCAATGTCCTGAATTAATTGTTCAACGTATTTTTTCATGTTTATACAGTATCAAATCTTGTGTAGTGATTATTTATTATCAAGTTCGAATTTGTGCTTTTCCCTATCTATTTCAGCTTGTAATTCAGTTTCTGTAGGAAGATAAAGCATATACCTTGAGGCAAAAAGTTGCTTGCTTTCATTCAAGACAGAATACTTTACTATTGTATGATCCTTATGTGTACAGAGAATCAATCCTATAGTTGGATTGTCACCCGGCGCCTTAAACTTATCTTCATAAAGACGAACATACATATCCATCTGTCCAATATCCTCATGCGTCAGCTCCTTTACCTTTAAGTCAATGAGTACGAAGCATTTCAATAAATAATTATAGAAAACCAAGTCAACGTAAAAGTGCTTAGACTCCGTACTTATTCTTTTTTGCCTTGCCACAAAGGCAAACCCCTTCCCCAATTCAAGAAGGAAGGCATTCAACTTGTTGATAAGCGCCTCTTCCAAATCACTCTCTAAAAATCGTTGATTTTCTTTTATTTGTAAAAATTCCAAAACATAAGGATCCTTGAGTACATCATCAGGAGATACCTCACCAGTTTTATTCTTCATTTCATTTATGACAGCTATGTTTTCATTGGAAGACAACAATCTTTCGTAATACAGAGAGTTGATCTGCCGGCTTAAAGCTCTTGTACTCCAATTGTTCTCGATAGTATCATTGATATAAAACTCACGTGCATTTTCGTTATCGACACTTAATAAAATCCTGTAGTGAGTCCAGTTCAATTCTGAACGCAGTGCGTTCAGAATTGGAAAAAGCAGGTAAAACTTCTTCATATAGAGCAGATTCCTTTCTCCAAAAGCATTTCCAAACTCATAAGTCAACTTTTCAGCTAAACTGGCAACCAATGCTTTCCCATAGTCAGCACGCTCATTCCCGTGCTGTTCTTCTTCTACGATGTTTTTCCCGATTTGCCAGTAAGTCTGCACCATAGTAAAATTCACCACCTGGGAAATCTTCGATCTGGCCTCCAGGATGGTGGAGCGGATATTTTGGTAAAGTGTCGGTTGCATTATTGTGTTATATTATACTAAAAATTAAATGCTGAATCTAAGAAATTGTCAATTTATATTATTTCCTTGTCCTTTCCCCTTGAAAGTATTTCCAGTACAAATAAGGAAACAATATTTTTTCAACCAATTCATTATTTTCCACCCGGCGTATGTCCTGCAAAAAAAAATACCTTCCATAATCATCCCGTTCTTTTCGGGCAACTAAAACCATATTGTCAGAAGAGCATCTGTTCAGCGGTGCCAACTCCATTACAGTCATGGGCAATTGGCATGAAGTGATGGTATTTCCATTTTTAATTTTGAGCGGACATTCTACAATAGCTTTAAATGGAAAAGGAAGGTGCATATTAAAATAATCATACCACAATTCAAATATGGCTACCTGACTACTCGAATTTCCCAATATGTTCCTGATCAATTCATCCGTGTTTTCATCCTTTGTAAAAACATGGGTTGAGTCCAATGGATTGGGTACGTATGGAACGAAATAGGAATTGGAGGATTTTTTGGCCATTTGCTCTTTTAACTTTTTCGAAATTTTCTTTAAGAGGTCTTCAGGATGAATGACTTTTTCATCACAGAAAATTCCTATCATTTTCCTAATCAACTGCGTTAAAAAACTAGTAAAATCTTTTACAAATCAAGCTTTATTTAACAGAAAAATCTGTGAAAAAAACACTTGGAATTTCTTCTTAGTCGTTTGAGAGATATGTAAAGTTCAATTTTTTATCATGTATTATTTTGTATGAATCATCCAAGGTAATTATTATTCATTGATCAGATTTGGTCATATATCCGTATCCTACTGCAGTTTTGGCGCCAATGCCATGTTCGGATAAAGCATCAGCAAGCCAATTTTTTAGAGTTTTGCCCCAAAACTCCTTATTTTCTAGATTCCAATACTTTTCTTTATCATGAGCTTTTGTGCCCAAAATGAACTGAAAAGGTGTATTCTTAACTGTCAAGAAGAAAATAGGATTAGGACTGTCTGTATCTACCGGAGTTCCACTACCGCCATACCAAGATGGATAGTGAGGATTCATTATATCCGGCTCAATAGTAGGTGCTTCAGTGGGAAATGCGTCAAAAAAAGTTACCAAACCTTGCCTTGCTTCCTTGTAAACTGAATCAGTAATACACCCAAACAAATCACAAAAACTCTTGTCCTGAAGTGCTCTTTTTTCAGCACCTTTTAGATCTTCTTCATTATAGGAATTTGACCCAAATTGTTTAAAAATAATCCATGATCGCAGTACACCCTTTATAGAACTTGCCGGGATATATGGCACGCCGTAAATATGATGCAAGGTAATACCGGTTTCATATACTGAATGCCCACCCAACCCTGTGACAAAGCGCCATTCGGGTTTGAAATTTGTCGTGAGTAACTGACCTTTGCCTGGAAATAAGGCTTCAGCAGATGTTAAAATGCGGTCAGAAAGTTGTGTATTTTTTGTATTAAATAAGTTGCCGAAATTTGGTTTTATACAAAAAGACTTCACAAGAGTTACTTTGTCTTTTCCAATTTTTTCCTTAATGTCTTGAGATAAAAAGAATTTGAAATGCTCCTCTTGCTTGGAATTATCCTTTATTTCCCATCTAGCAAATTTATTGAGCTTTAAATTAAAATTTTCAGATACATCAAGTAAGACCTGCTCTCTTGTATCTTTTGGTATTCTTGCTTTATACAAAACAAAGCTATCACCATTTGATTGTTGATCCGTTAATAATTTATTGTAAGATTCAACAAAAACGTTTTTCATTGCTGTTTCTTCTGCCTTTTTACTTGCTAGTTGAGTATCAACTGCGAATTCTTTTCCACCAACAATTATTTTCATTGCTGGATTTCCTTCAAATTGACATTCATATTTGTCAAATTCTGAATCAATTTCTGGAACTTCTTTTTTAATAGGCACCTTTTTCCCTTCTACCAGTATATGCCGTGGCTTCTTTTTGATATGTAAAATCCCTTTATTCATATTCAACTAATTTCATCAGCGCCCCCTTCAATCAACCCTTCGGCAAATCGGCGAAGCCAGTTAAGAAATGCAAGAACTTCCACGGTGAGTGCACGATATTCTTGTGAATTCAGATTAACAGCCGCTTCCGATAAATCATTTGAAGGATTACCTCCCAACAACCAAATTTTGTGTGGATGCCTAAGCCATGAATTTAAATCGTGATATAAATTTCCCCAAGAAGTTTTGTTACCATTTTTGTCTTTGCTCTTTGACAAAGCAAAACTCAAAGCAGCCCCCAAACCATTAGTTTTTATCATCATTGGAAGTTTCTTTGTGTATGACTTATATTCATTTGCCTTGGACAATCCAGAAGCAGACTTAGCTTTTTCATAAGCATATTTTGCCCTCGCCTGTTCAAGCGTTTTAATTGTCGTAATATCAGCCATGATTTTCAGATTTAGTTGGTTCAACAAATTTAGTTCTTAAAATACCCTTACCTAAGGTAGCATTTCCTCCCAATTGTATGACAGGAAGGCCGTTGATGCCATTAGTAAAAATTTTCATCAAATCATCTACATCTTGGTTTCTTGTATGTCCTTTGCTTACAAACTCCGGACTTGCCAATACGATTGAATATAGTACACTTTCTGCCGGCAGATACTCTTCCGTAAATAGAGCACCACCCTGTACAGTGCCGGTATTATTGTCTATTTTAGTACGGGTAATTACTTCTGTGGATAGATTCACAAAATCCTTAAAATCATTATCGGACAGTACAAGAATATCTTTCTTTGCTTTATCATTACAATAGCTCCTACTGTTAAAAAGATGGTCAGCAAGCCAGTGTGCTATTTCCTTATGATCTAATTCAGATTTTGCTTTTTCCTTTTTTTTAAAGGTATACTCCTCCAAAACATAATTGCATCCTATAGTAAGCTGATCCTCACCAAGTGGAACAGCCTCTCCATCAGATACTGAAGGAATATTAGATACTTCCAGCTTCACAGCCAATTTCATATCTTCAGCAAACTGATGCAATACTTTAGGACAAGTAATCCATGCAAAAACACCTTTCATGCTTTTTACCGGAAAAAGCAACAATCGTGCATCTGTGAAGCCTATTGCTCCGGCATGTTCACTCCCATCTGAATCAGGACCAAAGGTTTTGAGAATGTCCGGATGATCTCTTTTAGGGTTAGTTTCTAAATGTAATCCCTCGAAAGCTTCTCTTAATGAACCTTTTAAAGATGAAGCCTCAATTTTAGGAAACGAAGTATGCCGTTCTCTCTGAATGGGCATGTCTACGATGCCCAGAGAATCACCGCTACCCGCATGTAACGGGGTTTCGCAGGTGAGGAATAATGCTATTGATTTTTGAAACATAATTAATATTTTTTAATTTTAATACGAAATGGTTTTGATTTCTTTATGAAATTTTGACGGTTTTGCTCAGTAAAAGGTATGCTAATATACTCTTTTGCCTTTTCTTCATTTTCAAAAGTTTTGTAGATAAATAAGTTTCCATTATCTTCGAAATAGTATATACGGTTATCATTATTTCCATCATCAAATACATAATGGTCTTGTTTTAGCTCGGTTTTGTTTGACCTTATTTCTGAATTACAAAATTTTGTTTCAATAATTCGTTTGATATCTTTTTGAGCCTGAATTTCTTTCCACGTTTCTTCTGTTGAAAATACAAGTTTATAGTCACTTCGATAATTCCACCATAAAATCTTACCTACGGGATTCAGGACAAAATCTCCTTGTGCTATTTCAAAACACCCGGCACAATCATTGATAAAGTTTTCTGTCAATTCGTTCCTATTGACAATTTCATCTGAATTATTTCCAAACTTAGAAAACTCTTCCCAATAAGTGTCAAATACATCCATTTTGTAATCTATTGGCATTTTAGGAATTTCGATTAATTCGTTTTTATTGGTACTTCCTTCTTCAAACAAATAATAAATGGGTATTTTTTTTAGGTGACCCACGATTGTCATAATAGGTATAACAGCCTTATATCCTCCGGTAATATTCAATACACAATCATCCCAATAATAACCTCCTTGAGCAATATTTTCCAATTTATTGAGAAGGTTTACAACTCCCTCTTTCTTAAATCTTTCGAAATTTTTTACCTGCAGTCCATTTATGGGTATTTCTTCTTTTACTCTATCACCAAAATAATTTCCTAAAGCCTTTCCGCAAGCCACAGATAAAACTGTTTCCGTGCAAATCAAATATATATCTGCCCCTCCACTTGGGTCAATTTTGTCGATGCTGGCGATTTCGGCAGAGGCCTTGGTTTTATATTGGTTTGCATTTTTTAGTAAATCCTTGACCAAATTATCAAAATCATGTTGCGTATTTACGGAAAATAATCCACCATTCCACGCATCATTATCATTAAAAGAATGTTCCACCGGATAATTGGTCAACAAAGAAGTACCAACTGTAGTGATAATTTTCATTATGCATTTATTTTTATATTTCCAACATAGGCAATCCCGAATCCTTGATTTTTATAATTATTTCCATTGACGTTATCCGATATACATTGCCCATGAATAGAACAAGCTGCTTTTTGTGCAGATTCCACGTCTCTTGCCTGCACAAAAAAAACTGAACCGGCTGTGACTGATTGCAGCATAGGTTTTGGTTCATATTTGTCCATATCCCAGCCCCCAATAGGTACTGATCTACCAATTGCCGCAGATACTAACTTCAAACCTAATTCTCTCAATAAATTATCTGGTTTCCAACCATTTTCAAAGATGGCTGGTGTGGATAAGTAAATTTTGAATTGATTGGAATCTAATACAGGGCAAGGAATAGCAAAAAAATCATTTGTTTCAAAATGAACAACCTTTCTTTCAGCTCCCAATACAGCCCAGCCTTGATGGGGTATTTCAGAACCCTCGAAGCTTATTTTGAATTGAAGTTTTTTTACAGTATTATTTAAATCCTTCGCAGGTCTATTCATTAAAACCCTGAATAGCTGACCTTCTTCCGCAGTTCCGGATTCATTATTCTTTCCTATTCCAATTTTGGTTTCTTTTTCAATAAAACTATATAAAGGTGAAACTTCAAATTTATTTTCGGTTCCATTCAGGTATTTTTCAAAAGTACTACTTTTAACTAAATGTAACCCATCCACAGCTTTACCTTCCCATTCTTTCGAAAAAAGCATTTTATCAACATCTAATCGACTTGAATATTTAGGTTTATCAATTAACCTTAGTGGTATGGCCTTATCATTCAAACCTGTCTTTGGTACCATTAAATCTGAAGGCATGGGAAACCAATCTGAACTACTTTTTGAACTCATTGTCTGACTTCTAAAACCAATATAATTAATTTTTAAGGAGCTTGTTTCTTCAATGAGTTGTTTTAGTGTTTTTTGTTCTTTGATTTTACCGGCAATGATGGCTGATCTCAAAGCTCCGTAAAAGACACTGGGTGGTGGTGGAAAAATACCCTGAGCAAAGGATTCTTCACCCATTGAGAACGGACGCCCATCACGAAAAAATAAAGTATCAGTAGCTTGTAATATTATTGTTGACATTTTAAACAGTTTGAGATTCTTGAATTTGAGGTGTTTCATTCAATATCCTTTGAAAAAAATCAGCGATATGAAGTAGTTCAAAAAAATTATCCGGTTGATTAGCTTGCAATTTCAAAAGTCTTATTGTTAGGTTTTGAGTTTGAGATTTTTTTTCTTCTTTGCTCCAATCCCTATTATTGGCTGATCTATGAAGTAATCTTTGAAATTCGGCTGTAAACATGTTTTCATAGTCCTCTTTCCCCAAACTCTGAGAAATTCTTTCGAATTCTCTTTGTATGTTTTTAATAAAATTATTGGAAAAATCTCCTTCAATTAGCTTTTGGACCAATTCTTCAAGAAAAACTAAGTTTTCATCATTCGAGCCAAATGGTAAAACTCCCATATGATTCTCACCGGATCCTTTTATAACAGAAATAGCAAAGGCGTTTTTAACTTTAGAATCTTTTGATGCATCCTGAGCATTTCTAGCAGTGTCTAATACCAAAGAAAGGGGTTCTTTATAATGAGCCACACAAATACCAGCTGAAAAGCTTAATTCTTTTAACAGGTTAAATTTTTGATGGAGCGGATCATTAACAATTTCTCGAAAAATGCTTCTTAGATTTTTCAAAACAGGAAGTAAATAATGTAAATTGACAAATCCCAAAAAGTCATCGCCTCCGGCATAAACTGTCCTACCCACTTTATCAACTTCAAGTTTTGCTTGTTTAGCAAATACTCCAAGTTGTAATGCAAACGCTTTGTGAAACCCTTCCAGTTTTTTGTTATCTTCCAGAAATTCTCCGGCCAGCCACTTACCCATATCATCACCGTCAAATGTGAGGATGGCATAATATTTTTGCATAGAAAGTCCTTTATTTTTCACTGCTTGTCGTATTTCATCACTGCATATCTTGTAGCTCTCACATGAACTCTCTTTAATTCCGGCTTCCCGCAGTATTTTTTTCAATCTCTCTTCCTTGACATTTTCTTCGTAATACAACTGGGAGTTGGCTTTTTGGATTAAGGCAATGTAAGTCTTTATTTGAGGTTTGTTTCCGATTTGATTTAAAGTGTATTTAAGGGCAATGTCAGCTGTTGAGTCAAAACCACCTTCATTATTAATTAGAAATCTTTTTACAAAAGAAACTGCACTTAACCCCTCTCCTTCACTTAAGTCCGGTTTATTGACAATTTCATGCGCACCTGTCATATAAGCCGGAATAGAATTTGACCCGTCTTTATTGGTTCTTTCTCTGACAAACAAAGCATTTCTTTGACCATCAAGGCTACATTTCCTTCCTTTTTCTCCTGTTATATTTTTTTGATAGTTAATTTGACTAAAAGGTCTGATATTTTTAATGGCAGCCAATTGCTTTTCCATTCTTTTCAAAGTCTCAGTATAGCTATCTGCTAATTCATCAATAATCCAATAAATTTCCAAATGTTGGACAATTTGTTCGTCAAATCCTTGTGGCTTAACCACTTTAATATCTTTTAAGGTTTTGTTTGCCTTCGTATTCCATTCCTTTCTGACACATCTTTCTACATCCTCACCGAACTTTTGGAAATCTGTAATTTCACTTGAAACGTAGGCTAAAAACCGATTGGGCATCGCATCCCCTTTTGCGGGAAATATTAAATTTGTTTCACCTACTTGATCTATAGCTACTTTAATCAAATCAGACAACAATCTGCTTCCGGCGTATAAGTCTTGAGTTTTTCTCGCCTGAGCGATGAATGATTGGACAGGGCCAAGGGTGAATAATATTAAATGATTAGATTGATTCATAGGATACGGTTTTTAAAATCATTTTGAATTTGATTTGCATTTTGTGGCATATTATTTCCTCTGTCTGTTGCAATATTTAAACTTGTGAAAATTGGATAAAAATCATTTCCATCGCGAATAACGGAAACATAATATGGAGAAGCAAACCTTTTACTTGTATGTCCTAAACTGTTTCGATAATCCCAACTATCATTGTTTTCTTTCTTGGAAGTTGAAGAACTTGAACCTATCCTTTTTAATAAGTCGGAATTATTATTAAATGGGTTCCCTAACTCAACACTTTTTAAATATGGATATGCTTCGCTTCTTTTAAAAATTGAGTTTATTCTTTTGTCTGTTTTTTCAAAATAGTTTTTATCAAGTAATTCAAATATTCCATCTATTGAAACTGGGCATTTATATGATTGTTGATCAATTCCTGTCACCTGTACAGACCCAAAGCCCCTTCTGCTTCTTTTGCCCCAACCTCCCAATGTACATGATAAAATGAAAAGATTTTTAATTTCATCTTTCGAAATCACCTTTGCATCAAAGTCTATTCGGATTTTAAAATCATTCATTGGATCGAAGGTTTTTGCAATTGAGCCTCCTTTATGTGGCAAAATTGAAATGTACTTATTTTTATTTTCATCAATATTTTCCTCAACATGAATGATAACCTTACTTCTACCTTTTGTCGATCCGAAGATTTTTCCCTCTTTCTCGCGAAGTTCAACTATTGTCAAATGCCCATGCAAGGCCCTCCACCAAAACCGAAGTGAGGTTTTAATACCAGGTGGGCGTAATTCGGGATCATTGTTTCCATAAGGACCATTCATGACAAGTGGAGTAATTGTTTCGCATGTAAATACTATTGTATCCATATTAATATATTTCTGTTATTTCTGATTATATATTTTTTAAAATAATATCCTTCCTCACCCTCCACACTTCCCACAAGCCCTTTTTCCCTCGTTTGCTCCACATGGCTCACAATTCTTGCAATAAAAATGCTCGCAATTACTATTGTGCCTCACACCGGAATTGGTGTTATAACTGTATTGTATCTCATCAATCGGAGGCAACGCTGTACTGAACTCCAGCCCGAAATCCTCAGGGTAAAACCAAACCCTTATCTTATCCCCAATGCCCGCATAATCCAGGGCACTTTGCAGCATGATCCCATAGTTGCGTTGTTGGATGTTTTCCATGATGAGCACAATACCCGGTTTTTTGTTGGTCTGCATACCGTACCACAATGCCTGACCTATGCTGTTTTTCCACTTAGGCGCTTTTTCTACCTCTATGGCGTATGTTTCATTGACGATGTCTGCACGTCCTCCGTCCAGCACAACTTCTTTTTCTCCATGGAAATAATGCGCATTGAGCCAGTCGACGTAATAGGCTTCCGGTCGTTGTCCGGTTGCATCAAGAGCAAACAGACCATAAATCAGGATTATTTGAACCAGTCTGATCATCCGGTAGAGGTTTTTAAATTTTCATTGATAAAATAATTTTTATACTTTTATTGATATTCAGTTTTGATTTTAAGCAATTGTTCTTTCAATATGGGCAAATCAGTTTTAATTATTTGCCACACGATGGGAATATCCACACCAAAATACTGATGGATCAGTAGATTTCTCAATGCTGTAATTTGCACCCAGGCGACTTCCGGATATAATGTTTTAGTTTCAGATGAAATATGATTTGCGGCTTCTCCTATGATCTCCAGTTGACGGATCACTGCATTATGTGTTATGGAACTGTCTTCAAATGCATTGTATGTCATTTGATCAATATAAGAATCAATGTCATCTACAGCCTTGAGCATGTGCAATATCCTGATCAAATCACCCGGCCTGCCTTTCATAAATCAATTTTTTTTTCGATTCAATATATGCAGCTACCAATGGCGATATTCCCCTGGTGGTGATCAAATCTACATCCTGCCCTAACAATTCTTTGATTTCCAACCACATGCTGATAAAACCCAGGCCCAGATGCTTTTCATAATCAAGTTCTACAAGTATGTCAACATCACTGTTTATTCTGGCTGTCCCATCCACATGCGACCCGAACAACCAAGCCCGGACAACTGGTTTTTGCCTGAAATATGGAATTAAACTGTCCTGTATCTGTGTAATCGTCATTTTTTACCTTTTCGTGAAGTACTTTTTGAATTAACATTGAAAATATGCTGAAAATTCCATTGTCACAAACAATCATCATAATATTCCGAAGTCCCATACATTTGCATCATTGGCATTCTCCCTTTTTTCGTCTGCAAACCGATTTGTGTTCATCCACCCTGTTCTTGCTCTGTTTTCCTTGCACGAGATCTGCTGACATCGCCCAGTTTTTTCACGATCCCGAATCCCACACTCACGCCTTTGCCCAGACCGATATAGTTGGGAATGGAGAGATTGCAACTGAAATTGATCGAAAAAGTCAGGTGGAAAACATCCTTGTATTCTATGTATTTTTCACTTTTCAATTCCTGTATATGCAACTCCAACGGAAAGGGCGTGTCTGCCTGCATTGCCTCCATAAAAATTCCCAGGTGTTTGATCAACAGTTCTTCCAGCATTTGCAGCCGCTCCAGCAGGGACTGTTTTTGCTGATATTCCCTGAAATGATCCTGATTGAGCGCGATCCAGTTGTGAATGTTGTAATTGAAACTCTGATCCCAGGTCTGGACGCGTTCGTATTTCAACCGGACATCTTCGATCTCATATTTCAGTTGCTTGTCACCTATCCGGAAGTCAAAACTGCGCTGTCGCAATAAATAATGTATGTCATCCGTCGCGTCGTTCAGACAGATCAGACTGGCTTTTTTGTCCGTTACTTTATACTGTATCAATGGATATCGATAAAGGTATTTGTTATCTTCTGTCCTGTTGTGAAACAGGTCAGATTCCCGCTTTGACTTTTCGATGACAGCTGATCTGAACTTGGGTATGTCGTAGGCCTGTATGGGCTCTGAAAAAACTATATGCAAGTATCTGGTCCGGGTCATTGGATATTTTATTTTCGGTCAACAATATACAACTCCTGATGCAAAGTTTTTGCATCCGAATAAAAACATCTCTTATTTAAAATCATTTTAAATTGATCTGTGGCTGGTTTATTGACTTTTTCCCCTGATAAAGCTTTCCCGGTAAAAGAACTTTCCCGGGATTTTTTGCCTATTTTTGTCTGTCAATGAAGCAATTTATATGCCTGGATTCCAAAAGATACGCTTATTCATTCAGAAATATTGGGAAAAATGGGTACTTGTACCTAAGCGCCTGATTGATACCGTATTCAGTAAGGACGCACCCAATAAGTATTTCGATTTTGAACTGACTGAAGCGCAGAAAAACTGTTTTGATTCTCTCAAAGTTTTTTCATCAGATACCGGCAGTAAAATTTATATACTAAAGGGTTATGCCGGGACGGGCAAAACATCACTTATGGGCGGTTATATCAAATGGCTTCAGGACAAGGGATTGAGTTTTTCATTGTTGGCTTCTACCGGAAGAGCGGCCAAAGTACTTTCAGAAAAAACACAAGTTGGGGTTGTCACGGTACATAGCCACATCTATGGGTATTCCGGTTTGGATCAGGATCTGGAAAAACTGAGTCACATGGTATCGGGGAAGGATAAACCGATCCTGTTGAATTATAATCTGAAAACAAAAGACCCCGATCTCGAAAGAGGACATTTGTATTTGGTGGATGAATCTTCCATGATTTCAGATGTGGTGGTAGAAAACGATTCTTTTGCAAGATTTGGCAGTGGAAGACTGTTGAAGGATCTTTTTTCCTTTGATCCTTCCGGAAAATTCGTTTTTGTGGGTGATCCCCGCCAGTTGCCGCCGGTAGGTCAGGCATTTTCCCCTGCATTATCAAAGGAATACATCAAAGAGACTTATCGTTTCAGTGTTGAAGAAATAGAATTGACAACGATCAAAAGACAGGCAGGAACCAATGATATTATAAAAGCCTCGATGGATATCCGGGGATTGCACGAGACCAATCCTCAAGTAAAATTTGCTTCCTTTCCTTTGAAAGGATATAGAGACATCCGACTTTATGACCATGTAAAACAATTTACAGATCGGTATATTGAGACTATTGAACAAAATGATTTTAAATATGCCACCATGATCTGTCAAACCAACTTTCAATGCAGTCAGTTCAACAATACCATCCGGGATTCATTAGCAAAGCCCCCGGATAAACCTGTGGTTGGAGATATTTTGATGATCACCCAAAACAATATGCTGTCAGGACTGGTCAATGGTGACTTTGTGCAAATTAAAGAAATAAGGGAAAAGAAATATTATTGTGGATTGGATTTTATTTCAATGGTTGTGGAAGAGTTGAATTTCAAAAAAAAGTATGAAATATTGCTGGTTGAAAATTTATTGTTTTCCAATCAGGTGAATATTGCACAGCAGGAACACAGGAGCTTATTGATTGATTTTGTATACAGGATGAAAGAGATCAGCGTGAACCCAAAGGATCTGTTATTTTCACAATACATGCGTATCGACCCCTATTTAAATGCCCATAAAGCCAAATTCGGGTATGCAGTGACCTGTCATAAAAGTCAGGGAGGTGAATGGCCCGAGGTATTCCTTTTTATGAACAATAAAATTCACGGCCTCCCAAAACCGGGCATTTATCAATGGCTCTACACAGCTGTTACCCGTGCCAAAAACACATTGCATTTGATAGATGACTGGTATATCAAAAAACCGGAAGAAGTTTTTTAAGATCACACATATAGTAATGTATATGATGGTTAAAATGACCAGGCGAATGAAGAAAAATGATTCTCGAAAGAGGATTGCTGGACAGTTTCAGGCTTGAGAAGTTGAATAAAAACCGGCAACTGATTTTATTCAGACGACAATTTCCGTAAATTTTTGAAATGATAAAAACTGTCTGAATCAGGATTATCAGGATTAGGGGATTTTCAGGATTTTAGGTGCATCCTGAATCAATCCTGAAAATCATGGAAATTCAGTAAATCCTGATTCAGATAGAAATTGTGTATTTAGGGTGAAAGTAATTCACTGATTTGTTTATATTCACAGAGATACAGAAGAAATCCGGGGATCAACAGATTACAAGTTCGGTAAATATTTGAAACGATAAAAACTGTCTGAATCAGGATTATCAGGATTAGGGGATTTTCAGGATTTTAGGTGCAGCTTGAAAATCAATCCTGAAAATCAGGCAAATTCTGTAAATCCTGATTCAGACAGAAATTGTGTATTTAGGGTGAAAGTAATTCACTCATTTGTTAATATTCATAGAGATACAGAAGAAATCCGGGGATAACAGATTACAAGTTCGGTAAATTTTTGAAATGATAAAAACTGTCTGAATCAGGATTATCAGGATTAAAGGATTTTCAGGATTTTAGGTGCATCTTGAATCAATCCTGAAAATCAGGCAAATTCAGTAA
>Ga0209573_1002710_pt1 | contig 21553 bp, 13 predicted proteins | sample TNRBio252014_DNA_FD_185870 | JGI IMG/M metagenome (GOLD analysis project Ga0209573, IMG submission 185870) | Wastewater treatment Type I Accumulibacter community from EBPR Bioreactor in Madison, WI, USA - TNR Reactor_6/25/2014_ DNA (SPAdes)... | ecosystem: Engineered > Bioreactor > EBPR >...
TTTTTAAGATGCACGTCCATTTGGTCTTTGTGGCGAAATATCGCCGCAGGGTATTCGATGGCGACGCCATCTACAGCTTGCGCACGATCTTCGCCAAGGTCTGTGCCGACTTCGAGGCGCAACTGATTGAGATGGACGGCGAGGACGATCACGTTCACCTGCTTGTGGAATACCCCCCGAAGGTAGCTGTCTCCCATCTCGTGAACAGCCTCAAGGGCGTGTCCAGTCGCCTGCTGCGCAAAGAGCGGCCCAACATCCAGAAGCGCTACTGGAAAGGCGTGCTGTGGTCGCCGTCCTACTTCGCTTCAAGCTGCGGCGGTGCACCGATTTCCATCGTGCGCCAGTACATCGAGCAGCAGCAAACCCCACACTGAAACCCAAAGACAAGGACGGCTACGCCGTCCGCGCTATCCTTCCCCGCCCTGAACGGCGGGGCTTGTCGCGCACCGGGTCAAGCGCACACACTGAGCAAGGCACGACCACGGCCATTTTCAGCTCGCCACAACTTTCTTCTCCCGTGCCTTTTCCAGCCAGCGCGGGAACTCGTTCAGCAGCCGGTTGTACAGTTCGGCGTCCTTGATTCCATCCAGGTCGTTGATCGACATAAAACCGGCGTTGTCGATCAGCCGACCGGGCAGTTCGTCCAGTTTGCGCAGAAAGGGGAAATCCTCCTTGCCGATCCCGACGAACTGAAGAAAGACCGGCTCACTGGACAGCGCGCGGATCACCGCCGCCGTGGCGCCTCGATCCGCGTTGGCGCCATCGGCAATGAAACTCGACGGCGAAAAGCGATCATTCAAACTCCCCATTTTTAAATTTCAGCACACGGCAATTTTCCTTCACCGCCCGCTGGACACCCTCATCGAAACCAGTCGGCGATTCTGCCCGAATCTCTACAGAAATACTGACCTTCACGTCATGCCGGGTAGTGAATTGCTGGACCACTTCGTCCACGATCTGGGCGAAGGAGAGTTTGGCCTTAATGGGGTCAAGTTCGGTCGTGCCGTAAAACTGGTGCTTGCCGGCCGTTTGCGGAGCCGGTGAAACGGCATTTTCGCTGGCTGCGGCCTCTCTGATCTCTGCCGATAGCCTACGTGCGCTCGATTCGGACGGGGCTGTTCTGGTGGCTCGCTTTAACCGCTGGGCTTCTTCCGCTGCTTTGAGCAACTCGGCATAGGTTGCCGCGACGTGCGGGGCGACAAGCAATAATGACGCATCCAGCAGGGGTGTCGTCGTTTGGCCAAAGCTGAAACCGAGATATTTCCCGTCTTCGTGTCCGTAAGCCAGACCGAAAAAGTCCGTGCTTCCGGCCCCCGCCGCCAAAGCAGCGTGATAAACGCGGTCGTCCTTGAGTCTGGGCAGATAGAGATAACAGCAGGTCTTCTGCCAGACATCGAGCGCGCCGGCCTCCTTTCTGTCCTCTTTCCAGAACCAGGTTTTAAGGAGGTTATGCAGGTGAATCGGCGCCCACTCGGCAATCAACTGCTCGCTATCGCGCAGAACGTGTTCGATCTCCTGGGTGATATTGGGCGCGCTGGCCGATACCTGAAAGGATTCCCACTGGATTTCCGAGAGTCCTTTGCCGAGACGGGCCTCCTGCATCGGGGCCAGCAACCACCGGTAGGTTTCCCGGATCATGCGCCCCAACGCGGTCTGGGCGTCCTCCAAGCTCTTGCCCGCTTGCCGGGCCTGATACTGATCCAGGTTCAGCTTCAGTTCCTTGATGTCGGCCACGATGGATTGCCACGCCAAGAGGCTCCTCACCTGCTCCTTGAGGCGTCCCACACAGTCGTAATCCGCGCCCAGAAAAATGAGGCGATTCTGTTTCTGGCGCGGCTGATCGCCTCGGCTCTTGAGGATTTCAGAAGCCGCCTCGATGGCCAGATTCCGCCCGGAACGATAGAACGCCGCATCGGGGGGCAAAACCACCAGGCGCAACGCCCAATCGTCGGGAACATCACCGGACGGGGTAAAGGTGTGAACGCCCCCGAACACCCCTTGCCCGAACAGCCGTTGGACGCGCTCCCGGATAGCCGGGATGACCTCCTCCCTGTCCTGGAACCGGCGCTTGCGCTCTTCCATCTCGCGCCGCAGGTTGGGCCGGGTATCAAACCAGTAGCGATTGTTGGCGCTATTTAAATAATGCAACCGATCCACCAGCCGCCGCAGAACGTCCTTGTAGACGCCACTCTGCTGGCCGGGCTGGGCGCAACCCAGCATGATCCGCTCGGGTTCAACACCCCGCACCATCTGGTTGGGCGTCGATGGCGCGCTGCCCAGAAAGATGCTCCGAGCCGCGCGGCGGGCCGCCTGCACCGCTCCAAAGCGGGTATCCCGTTCGATATCGGCCGTCTCCGCCCGGTCGCCGTCCACATCGCGCTCCAGCACCGGGTCCCAGCCTTGCGGCAGGTAGTAGATCGCCTCGTTGCGCACGTCGGCGTCGTACAGCGGCAGGCTCCCCGGCAGGATCAGGACGTCCTGGTTATCGTCCTTCCACAGCCGGTGAATGACTTTGGCCATGAGCTTCAGCACGCCACGGGTGCGCTGAAACTTGTCCAGGGACGACCAATCCTCGTAAAGCCGTTCGAAGACCTCTGGGTGAATCGGGTAGGCCCGCATCAGCCGCTCGAAATAGTGGCTCTCCTGGGTTTCGTGGGGAAAATCCGCCCTGTTGGCGGTGTAATAGTCGGCGAAGGCGCGGCATGCCTGCTCCGCGCCGGCTTTATCACTGACATTGTTGAACAGCCGCCGGCGAACGATCTCGAAGGCTTCCTCGGTCGCCACCGGTTTCCAAAGCGCCTGCACCCGGCCGAAGTATTTTTCCAAGGCATCGAGTGCCGCCGCGCCGCGCGTGCTGCCCACCTCTAGCCTGGATTCCGGCAAGGATGCCAACAGCATGGCCGTGGGGACGGCCTTCAACGCTTCGGTCAGCGCCTGAATGAAGGTCAGATTGGAATCGAACGTGCCGCCGGGGTAGCTCTTGCCTTCACTGAATTGACGTAAGTAGGCGACCAGCTCGTCGATCAGGATCACGCAAGGGGAATAATCCGCCAATAAAGAAGCCAATATTTCTTTGCCGGGCGAGGTTCCGCTCTGATCGGCCTCTTTGATCCGGGCATGGGCTGCCTCGCCGCCCAGTTGCCAGGCCAGTTCACCCCACAGGGTGTGAACGGCGGTCTTGCCGTGCGACTGTATTTGACTGGGCGAAAACCGGATACCGTCCAAAACGACAACCCTGGCTTTCGGCAACTCCATGACTTCCGCCGCGTCCAGAAGGGGCGGAACGCCCGGTAACTCGCCGATCGGCGCTTCACCTTTGGCCAGGTGATAAACCGCCAGCATCGTATGGGTCTTCCCGCCTCCAAACGCCGTTTGCAATTGAATGACCGGATCGCCGCCCCACCCCATCAAGCGGCGAATGACGGAATCCAGCAACAGTCGCATTCCTTCGGTAATGAAGGTGCGCTCAAAAAATAAAGCTGGGTCTTGATATTCTCGGGTCGCTGTGCCGCCATGAACGCGAGAGATATCGGCGGCGAATTCCGCCTGCTGGAAGGTGCCTTTCAGAACGTCTTCATGGGGTACGGCGATTTGCCGCCACGGCTTGAGTGTCATCGGCTTTGCTTCCCCTGTGGTTTCCTAAACATCAAACTGTGTTTGTTCGTGTTTGTAGCCTATTTCCTGGGAAGCCCGCTCGATGGCCTGCCAGGAAGTCATCAGTTCGTTGTAGGAACGGGCGTCCTCGGCCCGGCCCTTGCGCTCGCACAAGGTATACAGGCGATAGGCAAGTTGGCGGATCGCCTCGGTGCGTTCCGGCATCCGCGCCAGCAAGGCGCCGGCGGCGGCTTCACCCGCGCCCTGTAGGGCGCGAACCAGATGATGCAGGGCTTCCCAGTGGGCGATCCGGGTGTCGGTTTCCGGGCTCCAGTCGGCGGGGTACTCAGCCCATCGGAGCAGCCGGACCTTGCCGCCGCCCGATTCGATGACGCCGGCGGCGGCCACGCCGTCCACGCTCGTCCCCTTGGCGCGGGCCAGCACGTCGCCTTCGCCATACTTCCCCTCGGCCCAGCCCAGTCCCTCGAACCAGTGCAGACAAAATTGGGTGTCGTGGTCGAAGTTGTCCTCGGCCAGAAAGCGGTTGATAAGCTGTAGGGCCGTGCGCACGTTCATGGGCTTGCCGTCGGCTTCCAACACGGCCTTGTGGCGGCTGAAAATCGCCATGCCGGGGCCGATGATCGCTTGGGACAAATCGACCGGCGCGACCGGCGAATTGACCCCACCCCGCGTCATGTCGAGCAACGCTTCGGGCAAGATCGCGTTCAGTTCCCGCAGAAACTCGCGGCGGGAGACTACCGGCGCATCGACGGCTCGCTTGCGGCAAACGAGGACGATGCTGGAGGCGAGTGCGTTGGATTCCGAGCCTCTCATGCGGTTACCGAGTTCGGTCCGCATCGGCCAAGTGCCGGTCAGCGCAAAGCCGGCTCGCAATACCGCTTCCAAAAAGGTTTCCCAGCCGGTGGAAGATGTGCCTTCCTCACTCTGAGTTTCGGCCTGTTTGAAGGCGTAATAAATGGTGACCGGAAACGCCGGATGGGCCTGCTCCGCGAGATTGTGAATGGCGCGGGTCATCCCGTCCAGAAAGAAGGCTTCCGCCTGTTCCTTGCCACCGTGGCGGTAGGGAGTCGCCACCAATTCCTCGGCCTTGGGCACAACCAACGTTGCGTAAAGGCCCGGAAAAATCGGCTTCAGGCTTTTACGTAACCAGACGTAGAAGAAATCAGAGAGATCAGCATAGCCAATGTTGTCGTAGTACGGCGGGTCGGTCGAAACAACCTTCACTGCGCTAAGAGTCTGGCTTTGTGCGTCACCTTGCACAGCGGTTCCCGGTGTATGGGTTGGGAAAAACTCAATTGCTTTCTTTGCCCAATCAACACCACTACTTACATTTCCGGCTGACTCTGAAAAGGGATTTGTTTCCGCAAAATCCCAAACCATTGGAATTGCCTGTCTACCGAAAGTGTTTCGGATGAGTTCTTTACTTGAATGCCAAGAGCAGATCGAAGACCAGTAATCGGATGCCTTATCGATGGTGAACGCCACGTACACTCCCACCGCCTCCGCGTAGGCCATTGCGCCAGTGCCCCCAGCGTCCAGCCCTACACCATCGTCAACCATGCCGGCGGTCAAAGCATCTGTCCGTACCTTGGCGATAGCCTCATGCACGAGGTCAGAAAAGGTGGTCAGCGCCACAAGTTGGCGGGAGGTAAAAAGATCGCTCCATTTGGTCAGTCCGTAATTCCCGACACGAAAACCAAGCGCCTGCTGGAAAAACTCAACGTCAGGTTTCCACGTTGGCTGAATCTGCTGTGTAATCATTTCCATATCTGATGTGGGCGGCAGATAAACCCGCCCGCGCACGCCTTCGGCCACAATCGCCATGAGCCGCGAACCCATGCGCCCGGCTCGTCCCTCGGCCTTGATATAGTTACCGCCAATCGGTGTACCGGACAGCAAGCAGAGAAAATTTGCTCCCCGCCCCGCTGCCTTGGTTCCATCTTCAGCAACTTTACCCGGCGGACCTACTTTCACCGTAAACCGATACGAATCCCCTTCCACCACCGGTTCGACGTAAGCTTCCTTTCCAGCTTTGCTGGAAAGCACGAAGGTGGAAGCGAGCGGCACCTCGGCATGAGAAAAAGCCGGGTTTGGACTTTTCACCGTGCGCGCCCACAGCCAAGCGATAATGGTCAGCTTCCGCCCAAGAAGCGGCTTGAGGTCCGGCCTGTCCTTCGCCATTTCGGCGGTGGCTTCGATCTTCGGATAGAGGTGGCCGATGCGCTTTTCGGCTTCCGTCCGCATCCAAGCGCCGTAGCGGCGCACGTCTTCGGCCAACCCTTTTGCGCCCGACCAATCTTCCATGCACTGGGTCTGTTTTTCACTGTTCGGTATCGGTCCTACCGGCTTTCGTCCGGCGAATCTCGGCGGAATCTCGATCATCGCCTTGTTGATGGTCACCGCCACCGGATTGAGGTCGCTGGCATAGCTTTCCAGCCCCAGTCGCTGCGCTTCCAGAGGAATCGCGCCACCGCCGGCAAACGGATCATGGAAAGCCGGCAGTTTTTCGGGGTCGAACAGCTCGGCGGCTTGGGTATGGCCTTTGTTGAGTTCGCAGGTCTCGCGCCAGCTTTTCCAGATTTCCTCGCGCGCCCGCCTCAAGACCTCTTCATTGTTGGTATTTTCCCATTTCACCAGATCGCGGAGGATCTCGAACAGCCGCTCGCGTTCGACCTGCGCCTTTTCCTTGTTCACGCCCCGTCCCAACGGGCGCTCGTAGCCCGGATCGTTGACGAGTTGGGCAAACAGCACCGCCCGCGCCGCCGCCAAGGGCCGCCGCGCCCACCACAGATGCAGGGTTGAGGGATGGCCGTGACGGATCGATTTTTCCCGCGCGGCGGCCATATTAATATCGTCCAGAGGCAGCGCAACCTCGATCAGTTTCCGGGGAGCCTTTATTCCATGCATAGCGGTTTTTCGGCTCGGGTCAGCAGTTGCCCCAGATCGAGATTCTTGCTGGTTTCCGCCCAATCCGGTTCGTGCATGAAGGGCCGGCGGATGTAATAGGGACCCTCCACGGTATCGCCGTCCACCAGGACGACCGCCAGAATGAATTTGTCCGCCTGATTGAGCCCGTACAGGATCTCGTTGCGCGTGACCGTCACGGTTTTCTGATCGACGGCGCGGCCTTTGACTTCGATATGGCGGGATGGCGGAACCTTGCCATCCCGTACCGGGGGAATCGCGGTGATGTCCCAGCCGCACTTCTCCGCCGACACGTCGAAAACCTGATGCCCCAAGGCCCGTTCGGCGTCCATGACCGCCTGCATGGCGAGCGCCTCGATACGCGAGCGCGCCTCGTGATCGGCGCAAAACTCCCCGCCGCCCTTGCGCTGCGCCAGCAGACCGGCGGGAACGATCAAAGCGCCGCCCACGATCACCGGCGTGCTGGAGACCACATGCCGCAGGGTCTCCAGCTCCTTGCGGCGAGTCTCCAAACGCGCGGTCAGTTCCTCGACCCGCCGCCTGGCGTTGTCGGGCTGCAAGCGTGGTTGCTTGCCGGCCGCCACATCCTCGGTGAGCTTGATGTAGCGCTCGGACCAGTAATTGATCTCCTTGACCAAGCGCTCCTGCACGGCCGCCAAGGTTTTTTCGACCGTCCCTTCGCGGCGGGTCTTGACCTCCTCAAAATGTTCCGGAACCAGCTTCCGCGACGCGTAAGCCAAGGCAACCTGCTCCAGATTCTGGGTCAGCCAAGATGCGTTCAGCACGTCTTGCACGAGCGTCAGATCGTCCGAACCGATCGGTTCCAGATCCAGGTGCGGCGCGTAGCCGGCATCGACCGCGTGGCCCCGCGCGTCGATCCCGACGAACTGGATGCGGCGGGAAGCTGCCTTCCGGTTATCCGGCTGCCCACCCTCCTTGATGGAATGATCGATGATGAACAGCACGCGCGGGGTTAGACCAAAATCATGCGAATCGACCAGCACCGCGCCTTCCTTAAGCCGGCCGCGATGCTGTTCCAACACGATACCGGTGGTGGCCTGCATCAGCGGATGACCGGGATGAACCAAGCTCGCCATCGGCGCATTGATCCGCTCTTTCAGGCAAATATGCGCCTTATCGAAGCAGACCCGCTCGTAGCGGCGTAACACCGGCTCGCGACTCTTGCGGTCTCGCCCGGTGATTTGCCGGTCCCGCTCTCGGATGAGGGCCGGGACGTGGCTGATCTCGTAGCGACCGGGTTCGCGCGGACGGATTTCGCCGCCCAGTCGCAGGAAGGCTTGCTGGAAGAAAGCCTGAATGAAATACGGTTGCAGCTTGCGGGCCTCGGCTCTTTCCATCTCTTCCTTGACGGCGAACAGGCGCTCCGGCGACATCACGTCCTCGCACAGCGCGTTGCGTTGGAGGATGGCCTTCAGGTGCTCGGTGTCGAGCGCGCCTTCGACGACCCGATACAACCGGGCCTGAACCTTGGGGTCATCGCCGTAGCGGATGGCCTCGATCAGCAGTTCGCGCAAGGACGAGTTATCGAACACCTCGCCCAACACATCGAACACCCGGCCGCCCAGGGTTTGGCGCTCGGCCTCCAGCTTCTCGAACAGGCGCTGAAACACGTCGCCCTCGCGGGTTTCCGAGGCCACCAGGTTCCACAGGTGGCACACCCGCGTCTGGCCGATCCGGTGAATGCGGCCAAACCGCTGTTCCAGCCGGTTCGGATTCCAGGGCAGGTCGTAGTTGACCATCAGGTTGGCGTTCTGGAGGTTCACCCCTTCGCCGGCCGCGTCGGTGGCGAGCAACACCCGCACGGTCGGATCGTTGCGGAACAGCTCCTGCACCTTGCGCCGCTCGTCCCGCTTGATCCCGCCGTGGATCAGCTCGACAGCCTGTTCGGAACCCAACAACCCGCGAATCCGGACAGCCAGGTAATTCAGCGTATCCCGGTGTTCGGTAAAGATGATCAGCTTGCGCTGCTGGCCTTCGGCGTCTTTCATCTCCGGGGTGTTCTGAAGCAGCCTGGACAGCTCCTCCCATTTCCGGTCCTGCCCGGAATGCACCACCTCGCGCGCCCGCGCTTCCAACCGTTCCAGGATCAGGATTTCCGCTTCCAACTCGTGAAGGGTCTGGGCGGCGGTCGCTTGGTCGACCACGGCTTCCTCGAAAGCCTCGTATTCTCCGTCCGGCATCTCGTCGGCGGATTCGTAAATATCGTCTGGAACGTCCCTGAAATTCAGAGTTTCGGCCAGATTCTGGCCGCGCTGCCTGAGCTTTTCCTCCTCAATGCGGCGTTTGAGCTTGATGCCCCGGCGTTTGAGGGATTGATAGATCGCTTCCGGACTCGACGCCAATCGGCGTTGCAAAATGGTCAGTGCAAAGCCGACAGTGCCCTTTCGCCCCCCATCTTGCAGGCGGTCGGCCTTGTTCATCTCTTCCTTGACGTAAGCGGTCACGGCCTCGTACAGCGCGGCTTCCCGGTCGGAAAGCTGGTAGTTGACGGTATAGGCACGGCGCTCAGGAAACAGCGGTGTGCCGTCAAATTTCAGCAGATCCTCCTTCACCATGCGCCGCATGAGGTCGGTGACATCAACCTTATGCGCGCCGTCCCGAAACTTGCCGTAGAACCGGTCGGCATCCAGCAAGGACATGAAGAGTTGAAAATCTTCTTCCTTGCCGTTGTGCGGCGTGGCCGTCATCAGCAGGAAATGCCGGGTGATGGACCCCAGCCGCTTGCCCAATTTGAAGCGTTGGGTCTCGTTGATCTTGGTGCCGAACCAGGACGCCGACAGCTTGTGCGCCTCGTCCACCACGATCAGGTCCCACTGGGTCGCGGCTAGTTTCTCCTGGAATGCTTCATTACGACTGATTTGGTCGAGCCGGCAAATCAGCAAGTCCAGGTCATCAAACGGATTGCCGCTGTGAGATTGTTGTTCCAGTTCGCGACTGAACAAGGTGAAGGTCAGTCCGAATTTTTCGTACAGCTCGTCCTGCCACTGCTCGACCAGACTGCCGGGCGCGATCACCAAAATCCGCCGGGCGTCCGCTCGCAGCAGCAGCTCGCGCATGAACAGACCCGCCATGATGGTCTTGCCGGCTCCCGGATCGTCGGCCAGCACGTAGCGCAACGGCTGCCTCGGGAGCATGGATTCATAAACGGCGGTGATCTGGTGCGGCAGCGGTTCCACGTTCGAAGTGTGGACCGCCATCATGGGATCGAACAGATAGGCGAGATTGATCCGGTAGGCTTCCAAGGCCAGCTTGAATTCGCTGCCCGGCGCATCGAAGGCCCAAGGCCGCCCGGCGTCGGCCAAAGACAAGCTGGGTTCGTCAGTGCGGAACAGCATCCGTTCGGCAAACTGACCGTCCGAGGTGCGGTAGTAAACCGTTAAGGTATTGTCGCCAGCGGGCTCGGTGGTCACTACGCGCACGACTTGTCCCGGCATGATACCGTTGACGGAGGCGTCCTTGCGGATATCCTCAAGTTTCAGCATGAAAAACTGATCCTGTTATTTGATGTCTTCTTTTTAAGAATAGCTTGGCCCCTCACCAGCAACTATCGCCACCGACCGACCGGCCGATCGCGCGGCTGTGAAGCTATTGCAAGGACCAAATCTATCCTAGACACAAACAGGTGTTCGCTAACGCACCCGCACGGCGCGGGTGCGTTGTGACGGTCTGTTGTCCGGTCAGGCCACCGCGTTGGAGGCCGCCGGTCGGCGCGCCGCGCTCACCGACGCGGTGGCAGGGACACCGCCGGCGCTCTCCGAGCGGCGGCCTTGACCCCCTACCCCACGTTCTGGCCCTTTTTTTTCAAGCGCAAGATGGGCCGCGCGACCGGTGGCGTTGGCTCGGCCGCAACCGGCGCGGGCGGCGTTGGCGCCCCGGCGGGCGGCGTGGGGATGGGCGTCGTCACCGAGAGCGCGGGATGGGTGAGCGCGATCTCGCCGTCCCGGTAGTGCGCCAGTGAACCGCGCAGCACGGCGACCCATTGCGGGTGGTCTTTGGCCGCGTGTTCCAGCCGGCGCCAAATGTCGGCCGGCAGCCGCGCGGTCACCCTGCCCTCGCCGGTTTGGAGCGTGATCGTGACGCTGCCCGACTGCCGGCAGGTCTCGGGTAGCTCGGTGAACGTCACGGTCCATTCGAGGCGGCCCGGCACGCAATAGTCCTTGGGCAGCGGGGTTTCGGGCGGGAGGCCTGTCGCCGGGGCCGCCGGTCCAGCTTTCGGCGGGCGGGCCACGCACGCCCGCTCGGCCTCTTGCGCCGTGACCGCGCCGGCGGGCTGGCCTTGCAAGTCCACCCGCATCGCGCCGGCCCGGACGCTGGTGCGATAGCGCCGCCGGCAACAGTACCTGTCCAGCGCCCGCCGCACCCGCGCCTTGTCGTAACCGAGGCGGATGAGGTCTTGATGGATGTTGATCTTGACCGGCCGGGGTCGCTCCCAATCGAAGCAGTCGGGAAACAGCGCGGCCAGCGGCAGCTCCTCGGCCACCGGAGCCGTCGGGGTACGGATCGCGCCGGCCGCCGCCGTCGCTTCGTTCACTGCACCGTCCCCCACGGACCGCCCGACCCGGCGTCGCGCGCCCCTGCAACCGTCAGCGGCGCGTCGCAGCGCGGGCAGCGATCCGCCAGCAACCGCGCGATGAGAAACGCACGGTGTTCCATCAAAAAGGCCATGCGCACCTCGTGCGGTAACTCGACCCAGTTCCGAAAATCCGCGCCGCACTGTAAACACAACCAGGCGGCTTGCGGTAACGCAAGGGGTGGATCTAACATGGATGGTTCAATCATGGCGGATTTCTCATTTCGACTTCAAGGGCATTTCAAGCTTTGGAATCCGCGCCTTTCATCTACGCGGCCCGTTCCAGACAGGCCGCTTCGATGACTATTTCGGCATCGGTTCGCGCTTCAATGGGGGTGAGTGCTTCATGAGCACTCTAGTTCGTGCCCCCTCCACGCGCATTAGGTCCGGCGTTCCCCGCCGTAGCCAATTTCAAAATGACGTTGGCTGCGTTGATATCCCGATCATGGCGACTATGGCAATCGGGACACGTCCACGCTCGAATCGACAACGGCATTTTTTGCTGGTAGCTCCCGCAGTGGCTACAGGTCTTGCTAGTGGGTGCAAAGCGATCCACCACAATGACCTGACGCCCATACCAGGCGGCTTTGTAGTCGATCTGACGGCGAAATTCACCCATACCGACATCGGTAATGGCTCCCGCCAGATGATGGTTCTTGAGCATTCCCTTAACGTTCAAATCTTCAATCGCAATCACATCCGCCCGCTGCACCAGGGCCGTGGTGATCTTGTGTAGGAAGTCCTGGCGCATGGCGGCAATACGCGCATGAATCCGAGCGACCTTCAGGCGCTGCCGGTGTCGGCGGTGGCTGCCTTTCTGCTTTCGCGCCAATGCGCGCTGCTGGCGCTTGAAGTGCTTCAATTGGCTTTTGAGATGGCGCGGATTACCGGATTTCCAGCCATCGCTACTGACCGCCACGTCTTTGATGCCCAAATCCACGCCGATAGCCTGACCCGTCAGCGGCAAGGGGTTGATAGCGACCGCACAGGCGAAACTAACAAAATAGCGCCCATCCGGTGTTTTGCTGACGGTGGCCATCTTCGGTGTTCCGGCGGGCACGTGCGACCAGCGCAGCTTAAGCACGCCCAGTTTTGGCAGCTTGAGGCATTCGCCCGCCTGATAGGTGCGTTCAATCTGGCGTTGATCCAATTGATAGCGGATCGCTTGCCGGTCGTAGCGGCTTTTGAATTTCGGGTACTTTCCGCGTTTCTCGAAGAAGTTTTTGAATGCCTTATCCTGGTCAATCAGCGCTTGTGTCAGGGTGCAAGACGCAGAATCACCCAACCAGGGAAATTCACTGCGCTTCCAGTCTGTCACTATCCGGTTCAGAGACACGTAGTTATGCCGCTCTTGCCGTTCCGTCTAGGCTTTGCCGCGAAGGTCAAGACAGCGATTCCACACAAACCGCGCATTCCCAAATTCCATCGCCAGTTGCCGACGCTGGGTAGCGGTCGGATAGCATCGAAATTTGTAGGCACGTTGAATCAACATATTGAAAGTATAACACAAATTGGTGTTTCTAACCGCACCGAGGCGCGACCCCTACCCAAAAACCGGCGCGGATGGCCCATCAAGAGCCGCTGGACGGGCAGCTTGGGGCAACATCGCCGTGCCCTTCAATCGAGGCGGGCCATGCTAAGGTCCGACGCAATCCCTTCTTTGACCAGCGGGGTCTTCTTTCATCCATGAACTCATTCAACGCCTTAACTAAGACTAACGCGATAGTAATCGTTTATTTTTCTTTGGTTCTTTAGCCCTGACCGTTTCTCTTAACCCGTGTCGGCGAAACCAATCTTCCACCGCTTCAATCAATAGGTCGTGGACTTTCACTTTTTGTCCAAGCGTTGATTGCTCTAAGGCATAGCGTTGTAAGGATTTTGCTGCGTCTGGATGAATATAAAGCATCAATTGTGCTGAGATATCCTTAAGTCCTTGATTTCCTCTGTCGGTAGATGTTTGAGTTGTCTGTATAGGAATAATCTCTTGTACGGCTTGTGTACTTTCCGCCTTCAGAGTCATTGCGTCGTAGGTGGGAGGCTGCCTTCTTGCCATGCTAATCTCTTAGTATATTAGTATAATATTCTAGCCATCCCCAAAGTTCAGCCGATTCCACAGCAGCACGGCTGTCAAGGTTTGACTAGGATGAAATCAGCCGAACATAGCTAGTCTAGTATATTAGTATAGTAGTTTACTATCCTACTAAGAGGCATTTCTGAACCCATCCCCAAAGTTCAGCCAATTCCACAGCAGCACGGCTGTCAAGGTTTGACTAGGATGAAATCAGCCGAACATAGCTAGTCTAGTATATTAGTATAGTAGTTTACTATCCTACTAAGAGGCATTTCTGAACCCATCCCCAAAGTTCAGCCAATTCCACAGCAGCACGGCTGTCCGTTTCCCATTCCTGGGCTGACATGCCTTCCGCTGAAGCGTAGGGATGTGCAACGAGTTGCGTTATCGCTGTTGGGCAGAGGGGAAGATTAAATGTCGTCAATGCTGCTCGTGCGAGAGCTAATGCGTGCGCTCTCGAAGGGGTCTTATTCAGAACAATCCCGGCAGGTTTATTTAAATTTTGCACGATTCCCACGACGACGCTCACCTGCTCTAAGTCCTCTGGGTAGGGACCGGTCACAAGTAGCGCTGCATCGGCAACGGAAGCAGCCAGATTGATAACTGGCTGGGCATGGGGTGGCGTATCAATGAACACCAAGTCAGCTCCGCGCTTAGCAAAGTCGGAGAGGGTTTCACCTATTCCGCGAGAGCCTAACCCCATCACAGCGGGGGCGGCGGCTTGGCGGCGGCGACTCCAGGAAACAACAGTTCCTTGTGGGTCGGTATCTAAGATGACTGTCTTCAATCCACTTATAAGCCCCTGAACCGCTAAGCTCCTTGCTAGCATGGATTTTCCAACACCACCTTTTTGAGCCAGAATAGAGATCGTTTTCATACTAATATACTTGTACATTAATATACATATGATTAAGTATCTTAGTATATCTGTACTGCTTTTATTCCTCCATTAGTTTGAAGCTTGTTTGAACTAAGTGAGCCAGGGACTAAGGGGATCAGCATTTAGCAGGCCACATGCTGGAAAATCAGTGTTTATGCAACAACGCCAATGATTAAATATTTAACTAATCTGAATTTTTATCGGGCGGCACGACTCGCCGCCGTTTTCTAAACGTGACGGCGACTTGAGGCGGTTCGGCGTTTGGCGTGGGACGCAAATCGGGCGGCTGGGAAGCGGGGTTTTGGGGGTGCGGCGTCTCCGGGCGGGATGGGAGCGCGGCGGGGGCGGCGCGGGCGCGACGCGCGGCGCGTTCGGCGGCCTCTCGGATCAGCCGCCGTTTTCGCTCTCCGCGCGTCTCCAGCACAATGCCCTGAGCGGCCAGGGCCGCCTTACGGGCGGCGCTCTCCCGCTGGACGCGCTCGTACTCGGCTTTCCGCGCCGCCTTGGCTTCGCGGTTTTTCCGTTCGATCTCGCGCTGTTTCTTCCGCTTTTCCTCTCGCGCCTTATGGGTCCGCACCCGCTCGGCCTTCGCCTGGCCGCGTTGGGTGGATGCGTCCAGCCGCTGAAGGGCGGCGGCGCGCTCTTCGGGCGTGACGGCGCCGGCGACGTTGCCCTGTAGATCATAGCGGTGGTTGCCGCGATGGTGGATCAGAGCCAGCAGGTAGCCATCGCGCGCCGTGTGATTGGCGAGCGCGCGCCGCAGCAGCGTGGCGTCGATCTCTGGTAAATGACGCACGAGATCGGCGTGAATGCCGGTTTTAAGCGGTTTGATCTGATCGTAGTCCTTGGGGAACGCCTTTGGGAACCGATCCCTCAAGAGGGCATGGATGACGTTGACCGTTTGTTTGTCGCGCGTGCTCACAGGTCGCCTTTCAGGAGAGAGCGGGGCTGGATGTCCTAGTCTAAACCGTGGCGGTTTGAAGGCGTGCAACGGTTTTTTAGGTTTTCGTTTTTATAAAAAAACAGATTACTAAAAAATCCGATTTTAGCGTGCACTTAACGACGAGGAGAGGAACACTTAAACCGTCGATCAGGACCCGCCGCGCGAAACGCGCGCCGGCGACGGCGGCTTTAGGGGTCAAACCTTCGGCGGGTCAGGGGGTTGGCCTTCGCCATGGGTACACGTATTTCGCGCAAAAGGCGCGAGCGGGCGGCCTGGCGGGCGGTACGCGGTGGAAGGAATCCCATGTGGATCGCGTTGACGGATGAAAAAGCCGGGAAAATCGCGCGTTTTACGGGGTTGGCGTGACGGGTGGGGGCGTTAGGGGAATTTTAAGACGATGAAGGCCCGCCAGCGGGCGCGGGCAACAGTGAACGAGGGCCGGAACGCGGGCGCTAGGGCGCGCTAGGGCGCTTGAGGGGTCTTGTTCAGGCGTTCTCGAAGTTCGCTAAGGGATAAGCCCGCCGCCGCAAGTTCGGCCAGCCGCCGGTGGCGCTCGATGGCGGCCGCGTCAGCGGCGGGAGCCGTCGGTGAGAGCGACTGCCGGCGCGCGCGCGCGGGGGCGCGCGGGGTTTCAGAGGCGACAGCGGGTAACGGCGGGGCGAGACGCGGCGGCGGGGCCGCCGGCCGGTGATGAACCGGCTTGCGGGCTTTGCGTTGGGCCTGCTGCCAGGAGACTTCCAGACCCAACGCGCGGATCAGTCGAAACGAGAGTTGCCGCACTGGCCCCCAACCGACGCCGACCCAGCAGCGCCGCCGCCGGTCATACTGCCGGCCGCGCCCGGTGTTCACCAGCAGCGCCGCGCGGGCCAGGGTGGCGAGCGCCCGCTTGACTCGCGAGAGCGACAGGCCAGTGTGGCTGGCGATCCAGGGGGCGCTCAGCCCCAGTCGGTCGGGGCCGTGGGGGATGGCCACCTTCAAACTGGAGATGTCCGTATAATATACCATCAAACTCAACACGAGAATGATCGATTCCCGCCGTTCGCTGCGCTGTTGGCGCCAGCGGATCGTGGGTAGGGCAGTACCTGTTTTAAGGTCGCCGATGGCGTGATGCCGCTTTTCGAGCCGCCAGTGCCGTTCGGGTTGACTGAGCACGTCCCAGCACGCCGCGCGCGGCAAGCGGTAATACTCCGGCAGTTTGCCCACTGCTTTGAGAATGAGGGTCGGGCGTGCGGGGTTGGCGCCCTCGGGGAGCTGCAACTGGTGAAAGCGCGGTGCGCGGGGATCGTGCCCGCAGCGGTTGCCCGTCAGCGCGGCGAGCGGTACGGCGGGTGAAAAAGGCGACAAAACGCCCGTGCCGCCGGATACGGGGCCGGCGGGCAACACGGAGCCTTCGGACGACATGGCCGACGCGGGGGTGGCGCAATCCGAAACGGGGCGGCGCTACGCGGCGTCAGCGCGGCGGCGGGCGAACACCGCCGGGTCGGGTGGACGCCGGGCGGCGGGCGGGCGGGCGCGATTTTGCGGCTCTCGAATACAGGCGTGCATGGCGGTTCCCCTGAAATTGAGGTCAACAGACTCCCCTGGGGGTCTTGCAAGCCGTCCGGGAACCGCTATAATCGAGAACATCTTACGGATTCTCGATTGTTGTCCTTAGCGGATCTTTGGATGGCAGTCCTTGCAAGACCCTCAGCTTGATCCCCGGTCGGAAGATTCGGGGATTTTGCCGTTTGGGGCTGGGTGTTTTACAGTGTTAATGCGTCGGGCGCGATACCTCTCAAGCGATCAATCCTTCTAAGGATAGTGGTTAATGGGTTCCTCGGCAAATGGCTTTTGCGAGGGTCGGAGACCGTGCAAGACGCGGCGCGCGGGCGCGCGGGACGCCGTTCGGACAACAGGTTGGGCGCGGGGTGAGGACCGGGGCCGTTCGCACGGGTAAGGCCGACGCTTACTGGAGCGGCCGAGGGCCGTTGGCGGCCGAGGGCGACGGCGCGGGGACCCCCGTTAGGCTGTTTCGCAGGATCGCATCGGCGTCGTCGATCATGCGCGCCAGATACGCCTTGTTGATGGCCAAGGTCTGCTCTTGCGCGTGCAAATCCGCTTGCATGGCGACGAGCTGGCGGCGGTGGCGCAGCACCTCGCGGGTCAGAATCTGCGCGTCCCAGCCCCGGATGTGCGCGAGGGCGTCTTGGATGTGCGCCAGCGTCGGGCGCGGCGCGGCCGATTGGGCGCACACGCACCGGGACAGGGCAGCGGGGGTGATCGGGCGGCGGTGGGCCGAGAGGGTGTCAGACGCTTCCAGCACCTGGATGACAGTCTGAAAAGCGATCTCCGGCGCAAGCGCCGTCTCATTAAAACGGTGAGTAGCCATAATTGCGTCCTCTAAGGTAGAGCAGTTGTGGTCAGGTCCTCACCGTTCTAAACGGTGGGGGCTGCCTTAATTCCCTTGCGGAATCGTTCCCTCTTATGATAGCCGGTTTCAGCCGGGCCGCAAAGAATTTGCAAGAAAGGCGCACAGGCGCAAAGCCGACAGACGCGATAGCGGGCGGCTTGAGATACGAGAGCGATTCGCAATGCGAAGGGCCGCCGGAAAACGGCCAGAAACCGCGTAGGTTAGAGAAGTCCGCGGCTGATCCAGACATAGCATCCCCCAAAGCAGCGAGTGTGTACCCGTGACCCCGACAGACGCTCCATGCAATAGCTGGAGGCTCCGCCGAGGCAGACTTTTAAAACACAGTCTTCTTCCAGGTAACTCAGCCGTGCCGTGAGGGACGACCAGCCTCACCCACCGGGTCCGCAAGCGCGGTGACAAGCGGGATGTTAGCCTTATGGGGCCTGTCACTGGCCGGTGAAGGGCAGCTTCAGGGCTATCTCCCCCTGCGTTCAGATAGCGCGGTTGACGCAATGCCGGTCCGGCGGAAAGCCGGTGGCGGGACATCTGTAGTCGCGGGCACCCTCGAAATGTGAGGCTTCAAGGTCGGCTGCCTCCCATCCTCTCCCCAGGCAGCTCTTTTCAAGCTAGCCGCTAACAAAACAACTGTCAAGCGTCCAGATCGATCGAAGAGGCAAGATATCTCTTGGTGAAACGCCCGATGGAATTGAAAAAGAGCTGCGTTTCCACAAGGTCGCGGGCGAGGTCCGCAGGGCGACAGCGCTTCTCGGCGGCATACCCAGTAAGGATTCGAGCGGCCACTTCTTGATCGAGATGGTAGGTTGCCATGAGCCAACCGGTAGCGATGGCGAGCGTATTATCGCCCGCTGCTTTTTGAATGTCCGCCGCGCGAGCCAACAGCACTTTGACAGTGGGCAGCAGGTTTTGCAGGTCAGGCGTTTTCACCAAGTAGCCCCAAGCCCCGGCGTCGGTCGCGCGCCGGATCGATTCCTCCCGTTGGTCTATCGTGAGGACAAGCGCCGGAATCCAGTTTTTTAGACGGCGCAACAGATGCACCCCGGAGGGCGAATCCGCGCTGGCGCGACCGAGATTCAGATCCACGATGGCGAGATCCGGCGACCGGCATTGCGCCAATTCCAAAGCCTCTCGGCCGTTGGCCGCTTCGAGCAGGGTGCAGTGACCGCCCAGCACCATGCGTGCGAGCAGCCGTGTGGATTCGTTGTCTTCGATCAGTAAAACCGTATATGAGGGCGAGGTCGAAGGGGCGGTGATAAGGCCGTCCGTCGAAAGGGTGTTCAAAAAGCGCTCCAGCGCGTCCCGCGCTACGGCAAATTCAGCAACGAGCGGTTCGAGAGGGATACCTTGCGGCAAACTGTATGGCCCCCAGTCGGCCGCCAGCCGCAGGCAGCGCGCCCGCAGCGCTTTAGCTCCGGTGTTGGTCGCCATTCCGGCAAGCTGGTGTAGCAAGTCTTTCAGGCGCTCGCCATCGCCTCCATCCACGCACGCTTTCAGGTCTTGCAAAAGGTCGGGACCCTCCGTAAGCAGGCTTCGGACAAACGCTTGCAATTCGACGGGCCTGTCGCGAAACTGGTTGAGGTGAGCGATATCGATAGGGGTGTCCGGTTCGGAATGCATCGGGTTTCCTCGTCGTGCTCTCTCGGTGGGCGCCGGCCTAGCTGTGTCACCGCTCTTGGCCGTGAGGGAGATAATCTTTGTATTTCTGCCAAATTTGTCGCAACGGCGTCCCTTTGGACGGTTGGCCGATGCCGAATTTTGCGAAAAGCTTGACTAAACGATCGCGCCTTACGGGTTTGATCATACAGTCGTCAAATCCGGCGTCTTGCAGGTCGGGTTCGTGAAAATTGACGGCATCGGCGGTCAAGCCGACGAGCAACGTGCGCGCATTCAACGTCGACCGATTTTTTCGAATCGCGCGCGCGGTTTCCAACCCATCCATGTTTTGCATTCTGATATCCATCAGAATCAAATCGAAGCGCTGGCGCTCGCACAGTTCCAGTGCTTCCGCGCCGCTTGCGGCGGTTATGAGATCCGCGTTTAGGTCGTGCAGGGCCAGACGGGCATACAGGCGGGCGTTCCGCTCGTCATCCACCACCAAAATTCGCATACCCGCTGGCTGAAGGGCCAGATCGCAATGGCGCTCCGAGACCGGCTCATCCCGCGAGGCGACCGCGTGTTGGAACGCCTGGTTTTGAGGGGCTTTAGGCTCGCCGATCGGTTCGTGTGCCGGATCGGACAGTGACAGCGGCACTTCCACGTAAAAAATCGAGCCTTTGCCAGGTTCGCTTTTGAAATCCTTGAAGCCACCCATCAGCTCGACCAACTTGCTGAGAATCGCCAAACCTAGCCCGGTTCCGTTGTATTTGCGGGTGGTCGACGAATCCGCTTGCATGAACGGTTCAAATATCTTGGGCTGGTCGTCCTTGAGAATCCCGATTCCAGTATCTCGAACGTACAGGCGCAACTGACCTGACCGCGGGCTCGAGGGTTTGAAAGCCGCCCGCACGTCGATCCGGCCGCGCGCGGTGAATTTGAGCGCGTTGTCGAGCAAAATGCCCAAGATTCGACCGATTTGCTCGCTGTCGGCGCACAACCACCCCGGCATTCGCGCGTCGATCTTGAGATCGAGTGGAAGGTTCTTGGCCCGCGCGCGGTGCTCGAACGGCTTTACGGCGCGTTCCAGTAACGGTCTTGGCCTGAAAGACCGCGCATTGAGGATGAACCGATGCGCGCCCAGTCTCGAAAAATCTAAAATGCTTTCGATTTCCATTAAGAGCCTTTCTCCTTCTTCCTGCATCATGGCTCTCAGCAGCTCCTGATGATCGTCCAGCAGGGTATCCTTCAGCAAGTCAATATTGCCGAGCAGTACATGCAGGGGCGCCCGCATTTCGTGACTGACGGTCGCGATGAACTCCGACTTGGCGCGACTGGCGGCCTTGGCGTCCCGATAAGCGAGGTCAAGTTGGGCGTTTTGCCTTTTCAGTTCGGCGATTTGCTCGGTGACGGTCTGAGCCAACAACCTGTTTTGCCGTTCGATTTCGGTCTTGGAATCCGAAAGTGCGCGGCGGGCCTCAGCGAATTCGCCGATCAGTTGGTTAAACGCGCGCGCGATGGCTCGCGCTTCCCTGACGCCATAGACGGCAACCGGACGAAACTGATTGATCGTCTCGGGGTCGGCCATCACCCGTGCCAGCGCCTTGATCGGATGGGTAAGTTGCCGCAGCAGCCATAGCAGCAGCCCGGTAAACGTCAAAATGCCGACCACCATGACCGCCAGGACGTGTTGGTTGATTTCTCGCAAGTCAGCGTCTAGCTTGGCTTTGGTGAGCGTCAGGGCGACGTAGCCGACATCCTGGGCATCCGGCGCTCGATCCAGGTGAGTTTCTGGGGACTCCAGCCATTCGCTTCGAGTCTCGACCGTATCGGAGGCGGCTGGTTGGGATCGCGCGAGGACGGGCGCTACGATCAAAAGCTGATCCGACCGTTCGACGGCTCGGGTTTGTTTCCAACCACCGCCCGCCAACGCTTCGGTGATCGGTGGGGACGGCGGGCGGCCGCTCTGAGCGACGACCGAGTTGTCGGGCGTCGCGACGATCACGCCCGACACGCTGGGGTAACGGACGACCGCGTTTAAATGGGCCTGCACGTTTGCGGCGGTGCCTTGCAGGAGGGCCAGGCGGCTTTCCGTCACCAGGCTTTCGGCCAACGCCTGCCCGGTCTCGTTGACATCCTCCCCGGCCTGAAGGCCGGAGATTCCTACGGCGCTTAAGGAAGGCATCGAGCCGCCCCTGAGTCGCTTCGGTGGGTTCCTGCTGCTGGCGACCCTACTGCATCGCTCACTTCACAGGCGAACCGGGCGTGTCCCGCCCTTAGCACGTTGATCGCGCCGACCACATCGGCGTTTTCCTCAAAGCCACATTCCACACACGCAAAGCGGGCTTGCGTCTGCCGGTTGTCGGCAGATACATGGCCGCAGCACGGACAGGTGCGGCTTGTGTTCTGCGGCGGCACCGCCACCAGCCAGCCGCCTTGCCACGCCAGCTTGTAATCCAGTTGGCGGCGAAACTCGAACCAGCCTTGATCGAGGATGGATTTGTTCAGGCCGGACTTGGCAGACACGT
>Ga0209573_1002711_pt1 | contig 21552 bp, 18 predicted proteins | sample TNRBio252014_DNA_FD_185870 | JGI IMG/M metagenome (GOLD analysis project Ga0209573, IMG submission 185870) | Wastewater treatment Type I Accumulibacter community from EBPR Bioreactor in Madison, WI, USA - TNR Reactor_6/25/2014_ DNA (SPAdes)... | ecosystem: Engineered > Bioreactor > EBPR >...
GGATGTGCTCTGCGGTCATCCGTATGATCGCGAACGCAAGGCGCTGGAAGCCAAGATCGCCAGCTACAAGGCGATCCAGCAACGTCACGGCAAGCCCCTGCTCGTCAACGAAACCATCCCCGGTTGTCTCGACGACACCACGCGCGCCGACGTGGCGAAGTATTACACCACCTTGCTCAGCGAGGCCGGATTCGGCTGGATGGGCTGGGCCTTGCGCGAAGGCATCGCCATCTCGACGCGCCGCGACCGCTACGATGGCAACGGCATCAACGGCCAGGGCTTCCACCCTTACTTCACCAAGGATGGCAAGCTACGCGGAGGCCTCGAGTTCCTCACCGAAAAGCCCAAGACCAGAGCACCCTGGGAGAAGAATTAACTGTCCATGGCCCGCTCTGAATCCACATTCATGCGCTGCATCATCGTGTTGCTGGTAACGTTCGCAGCACTGCATGCTGCCGCATTGCCCGCGACACTTCCCGTCGAAGGCGAACCCGCCAACGCCGCCATCCAGGCCGCGCTCGACAAAAACAACGCCGTGCATCTCCCGAAGCGCGACCGGTCTTATGTGCTCGATGGCCCGATCATTCTCAAATCCGGCCAAAAACTGACCGCAGACGCGGACACCGTGATCCAGCTCAAACCCGGCACCAACACTTGCATGGTGCGCAACGAGCACATCGTCGGCTTTGCCGACAAGCCCGTGCCAGTGAACACAAAGCCTGACACCGACATCCACATCGAAGGCGGCATTTGGACGACCTTTGGCGAGGGCAACACGCGCGGTCATTCCTCGAAGCAAGCGCATGTGCATGGCACCCACGGCGTCATCCTGCTGCAAAACGTCCGCCGTGTGACCGTGCGAAACATCACCGTGCGTAGGAGCAAGGCCTTCGCCGTGCATCTGGCTAACGCGCGCGACTTCACCGTCGATGGCGTCACGCTCGACGAGCACGGACGCGATGGCGTGCATGTGAACGGCCCCGCGAGCGACGGCATCATCCGCAACGTCAGCGGCGTCTCGCACGACGACACCGTCGCGCTGAATGCCTGGGAATGGAAAAACTACGCACCCAGCTTCGGAGCCATCCAGCACATCGTCATCGAAGACATTCGCGGCGCTCCCGATGGCATCCCGTCCGCCAATTCCATCCGACTTCTGCCCGGCGTGAAGCGTTTCAGCGACGGCACCACGCTCGACTGCCCCATCCACGACATCACAATACGTCGCATCACCGACATCCGCGACTTCAAGCTCTACGACCAGCCCAACCTCGAACTCGGTCGCGACAACGACATCAGCAGCGGTGTCGGCACTTTGAAAAATCTCCGTTTCGAAAAGCTCGTCTTTCACCGCCCCGGCAGCATCCAGGTGCATGCCAACACCGACAGCCTCGCGGTTTCCGACGTGCAACTCGACTTCTCACCGCGCGACGACTTCCGCCTCATCGAACTCGGCCCGAAATCCGCGGCCTACAAACACAAGCCCAATGACTCGGCCACTTGGGTGGAAATTTTCTCCCCCGACCTCGATTGCACCATGCGCAATGTCTCCGTCACCGGCGTTCGTATCCGCGATGAGCAGACCGATCTGCCCACCGACCAAATCGTCCGCGTCATCGAGCAAAAACCAAACCCTGACTATCCCAAGTCCACGCCACGAGGTGGGATGGGCAAGGGCATCTGGATTCGTTAACTCAATAGCCAACCCGTCATGAACGCCCATCACTCACGCCGCTCATTCCTCCAAACAGCCGCCGGTGGCATCGGCGGACTGGCTTTGACCTCCATGCTCGCTCGCGGCGCGCAGCCGCATCACACGGCTAGGGCGAAGCGTGTGATCCAAATCTTCTGCCCCGGCGGCTTGAGCCATGTGGACACGTTTGATTTCAAGCCGGAGCTGATCAAACGCGCGGGCAAGCCGTTCGATCCTGATGGCAAGCTGCAGTTCTTCGCGTCGAAGCCCGGCAACTGCCAGCCGAGCTACTATCCCTTCAAGCAGCACGGCGAATGTGGACGCTGGGTGAGCGATTTGTTTCCCAAACTCGCCACGCATGTCGATGACATGGCCTTCATCTACTCCATGCAGAGCAAGACCGCGCTGCACGGCCCCGGCTGCTTCATGATGAACACCGGCCAGACGCTGCCCGGCTTCCCCAGCATGGGCGCGTGGGTCACTTACGGTCTCGGCAGCGAGTGCGACAATCTGCCTTCCTTCGTCGTGCTTCCTGATCCGCGCGGCCTTCCGCCCGGCGGCCCGATCAATTGGGGCGCAGGCTTCCTCCCCGCTGTGCATCAGGCCACCACGCTCGATGCCACAAACACTGAGCAACCCATCGCCGATCTCTTCCCACCAAAGGATTTCACCACGCGCCAGCAAGATCAGCAGACACTCGGCTTCCTGCAAAAACTCAACGCGCAGCACCGAGCCACGCGCGCAGACAATACCGAACTCGACGCCCGCATCGCCGCGTATGAAATGGCCGCGCGTCTTCAACTCAGCGCTCCCGAAGTCACCAACCTCAGCGGTGAAACCGAACTCACGAAGAAGCTCTACGCCATCGATGATCCCGAGATCGGCCCCTTTGGCCGCCAGTGCCTCATGGCACGGCGGCTCGCCGAACGCGGTGTGCGCTTCATTCAAATCTACTGCGGCGCTGAAAACACCACCGCGAAGAAAATTCGCCCGAACTGGGACAGCCACGAAGACCTCGTGCGCGATCACGGCTACTGGGGCGCCGTGCTCGACACTGGCGCGAGTGCGCTGCTGGCCGATCTCAAATCACGCGGCCTGCTGGAGGACACTCTCGTGATTTGCACCACCGAGTTCGGACGCCAGCCCGCCGCTCAAGGCAGCGGCAAAGGCCGCGATCACAATGCCGGTGCCTTCACCGCCTGGATGGCCGGTGGCGGCATCAGGGGCGGCACCGGCTACGGCAGCACCGACGAACTCGGCTTCAAAGCCGTCGAAAACATCACCCACAGCTACGAACTCCACGCTACCGCGCTCCATCTGCTCGGCATTGACCACGAGAAGCTCACCTTCTATCACAACGGCCTCCAACAACGCCTCACCGGCCTCGAAGGGCATGGCGTGATCAAAGATCTACTCGCGTAATTCATTCACCATTCATGTCACACATCGCCATCATCGACTGGCGCACCGCCCCGCAGGGCGATGCGGAGTCCAACATCGAAAAAACCATCATCGGCAGCGCGGCGAAGGTCTCGCGACATCTCTGTGACACCGACGCGGATTTGGATGACGCGATCGCCAGCGCCAATGCCATCATCATCTGGCACAACATGCCGCTGACGGCGCAAGGCATCGCCAAGCTCAAAAACTGCCGCGCCATCATCCGCAATGGCGTCGGCTTCGACAGCGTGGACATCGCCGCAGCGAGAGAGAGAGGCATCGCTGTATGCAACGTGCCCGATTACGGCACTGAGGAGGTCGCGGATCATGCCATCGCTCTCGCCATGGCCTTATGCCGGCAAATCCTGCCGCTCGATCAAGAAGCGAAACAACTCGGCTGGAATATCAAAATCGGCCCCAAGCTCCGCCGTCTCAGCACGCTCACCTTCGGCATCGTCGGCCTCGGTCGCATCGGCACCGCCACCGCGTTGCGTGCCAAAGCCCTCGGCTTCCGCGTCATCTTCCACGATCCGTATCTTCCGAATGGCGCTGACAAGGCCGTCGGCATCACGCGAGTGCGCTCGTTGGATGAATTGCTCGCGCAAACCGATGTCTTGTCGCTGCATTGCCCGCTGAATGATGAAACACGCCATCTCATCGCCGAACGCGAGCTTGCGCTGCTCAAACCGGGTGCCTTCGTCGTGAATACCGCACGCGGAGGCGTCATCAGAAAGACCGCCATTCTCGCAGCGCTCTACGACGAGCGGCTTGCAGGCGCGGGACTCGATGTGATCGAGGACGAGCCGCTGCGTAGTGAGGAAGAAGCCTCCGCTCCCAATCTCATCGCCACCTGCCACGCGGCGTTTTGCAGCGTGGAGTCGAAGATCGAGATGCGCAGCACCTCGGCCCGCATCGCGCTGGCGGCGGTGACAGGGGCGAAGCTCGAAAATGTCGTGAACGGCATCGAGTAGCCGTAATTCGTTGAGAAGTCGCCGAAGTGGCTGCGTTACCACGGGCCGCCATGAAGTCACTCCTCTATGCTTTTTTCGCCCTCGTTGTCTCTGCTGCCGCGCAGCCGAAGTTCAATGTCCTGCACATCGTCTCGGACGATCTGAACACATCCTTGAGCTGCTACGGCCACGCGCAGGTGAAGTCACCGCACATCGACAAGCTCGCGGCTGCGGGCGTGCGGTTTGAGAAGGCGTATTGCCAGTTCCCGCTGTGCAATCCCAGCCGTGCGTCGTTCATGACCGGCATGCGTCCCGGCAGCACGAAGGTGTATGAGAACTCCACCCACTTCCGCAAGGCACTGCCGGATGTGTTGAGCATCCCGCAGACTTTTTCCAAGGCGGGCGCGTTCTCCGCACGCGTCGGCAAGCTCTACCACTACGGCGTGCCGACGCAGATCGGCACGAGCGGGCTGGATGATGAGCCGTCGTGGCAGCAGGTGGTGAATCCCATCGGCCACGACAAGAAAGTGGAGGATCAGATTCACACACTCGTGCCGGGTCAGTTTGGCGGTGTGCTGAGCTGGTTCAATGATCCCTCCGAGGAGCCGCAGACCGACGCCGTGGGCGCGGCGGAGGCGATCAAGCTGCTCGAAGCGAAGAAGGGCGGCCCGTTTTACCTTGCCGTCGGCTTTTACCGGCCGCACACGCCGTATGTGGCGCCGAAGAAATATTTTGAGCAGTATCCCATCGAGAAAATTCAGCTTCCCACCGGGCCGATGAAGGACGCGCCGGGCATTCCGGCGCAGGCTTATGCGAGCTACAAGAAGGAGCAGGATCAGCTCACCGATCCGATGCGCAAGGAGATCCTCCAGGCCTACTTTGCCTCCACGACCTTCATGGATGACCAGGTCGGCGAAGTCGTGGCCGCAGTGGAGCGGCTTGGCCTGCGTGAGAAGACGGTGATCGTTTTTCACAGCGACCATGGCTATCACACCGGCGACCACGGCCTGTGGCAAAAGATGAGCCTGTGGGAGAACTCCGCGCATGTGCCGCTTATCATCAGCGTTCCCGGTAATCTGAACAACGGCAAGACCTGCCCGCGCACGGTGGAGCTGATCGACCTGCATGCCACGCTGGCGGATGTGTGCGGCCTGCCGCTGCCAAAGAGCGATGGCACGAGCCTGAAACCTCTGCTTGAGAATCCGCAGGCTGCTTGGGACAAGCCTGCCTTCACCCAGACTCTGCGTGGCGCTCCTGCGGGCACGAATGCGCCGAACTTTGACCCGAAGAACCTCGAAAAGGGCAAAGGCAAAAAGGGGAAAGGCAAGGGCCAGGGCTTCCTCGGCGTGAGCGTGCGCACGGAGCAGTTCCGCTACACGGAGTGGGATGAAGGCCGCCAAGGCACCATGCTCTTTGATCTGCAAAACGATCCGCAGGAGTCCAAAGACCTCGTCAAAGACCCGGCGCATGCCGAAACGGTCGCGAAGATGAAGGCGATGCTCAGCGGACTGAAAAAGTAAGCCTGCAACCATGCGCCCCATCCTCTTGCTGGCATTCACCCTCGGAGCGCTGAGCGCCGCCGAGCCGATTCACGAAACCTTTGACGCCACATTTGACGCGAAGCGCTTCACCACGCCGATCCCGAACAAGAACACCGAGGTGCGCGATGGCGTGCTGTGGACTCGCGGCTCCAGCGGCGGGAAATATCCGCCGATGGTGTATCTGCCGGTCGAGGGAAAGGACATGAGCATCTCCTTCCGCTACCGTCATCTCGGTGACGGCGGCTGGTTGTGGTTCTTTGTCGATGGCGATGACGGATTCGGCAGCGTGGATCACATGCTGCGCGTGAAACTGCTGCGAAACGCCGTGCAGCTTGAGGTCGATGCCCACACGAAAGATCCGAATCATCCACTTCTCCAAAAAACGCGTCCGGCAGATGCCGTCAGCGGAGCATTCCGCACCAACGAGCACTTTCCTGCTGAAAAAATCGACCTTGCTGCCAATTCCTGGCGAACTGTGAAGCTGGTCTTTGAAGGCGACTCCGTCATGATCAGCATCGGCGACAAGCTTTGGAGCCACCGCCTCGTGCGACCCAACTTCAACGCCGGAAAGCGTAAGCTGCTCTGGATGCAGAACGGCGGCGAAAAAGGCATCGAGATCGACGACATCCATGTTGAGCCTGTGAAAGCTCAATGAGGTTGTTTCAACGTGGTTCGTTGGCCCGCCGCCATGAATCGAGTTTGATCCTCATTGCTTCTTTTTTGGCCTGATGGGCGGCAAGCTCGCTAAGATCGTGCAGCTCATGCGGATCGGTTTGCAGGTCGAAGAGCTGTTCGCGGTTCGCTTTTGGATAGAACACGAATTTCCAGCGTTCATCGCAGATCATGCGCTGCGTGTCGGTGAACATGCCGGTGACGAAATCATGAATGCGGTCGGTTTGATGCCGCAGCAGTGGCGCGAGGCTCTTTCCAGTCACGGTGGGAGGAATCGTGGTGTCGCTGAGTTCACAGAGCGTGGGAAAGAGATCGTGAAGCGTCACGAGAGCCGCCGTGCGCTCGTTTTTCGGCAAGCCGGGGCCGCAGATGATCAGCGGGCTTCGGATGCTGTGCTCATACTGGTTCTGTTTGCCGAGCAGGCCGTGACTGCCGAGCGCGAGACCTTGATCGGCGGTGAAGATGATGATCGTGTCATCTTGCGACGGCAGCGCGGCGAGGATGCGGCCGAGCTGGGCGTCGAGATCGGTGATCATCGCGTAGTAGAGCGCCAATTCCTCGCGCACCTCGCTCTCGACTCGTGGCGTCGGCAGAAGCTGCTCGTCACGTCCGTCGATGTTGCCGTGGTCGAACGGATGCTTCGCAGCGAAATTGGCCGGAAGCGGCATTTTGGCCGGATCGTAGCGGTTTTTCATGTCTGCGGGCCACTGACGCGGATCATGCGGAAAGGCGAAGTTCACATGCACGAGCCACGGTTTGTCCTTTGGCGCGGTTTGAATCGCGCGAATGGCTCCATCGGCGATGTGACGGCTGTTATCGGCTTGCAGGCCGACACCTTGGTCGAGTTGCGGTTTGTTGTCCGCATCCTTGAAGGTCCAACCTCGATAACCCGTGAGCGGACGGCCGCGATCATCGATTTCCGGCTGCGTGATGCCTTTCCCGCCGCCGCTGGAGTAAAGGCCGCTCGTCGTCGTGTAGCCGCGTTGCGTGGGATGGCCGTCGTTGTGCCATTTGCCGGTGTAACAGGTGTGGTAGCCGCTTTTTTGAAGCGTCCCGGCCAGAGTGGCGAGTTTGGGATCAATCGCGCCGCCGGGATACTTCGGCAGTGCTTTGAAGGCATGTGTCCCGGTCAGAATCTGGGCACGGCTCACATGGCAGATCGGATAACCTGCATAGGCCCGAGTGAACGAAGTGCCGCGTGCGACGAGACGGTCGAGGTTCGGCGTTTCGATCACCGCATTGCCCAGCGCATGAATCGTGTCCGGTCGCTGATCATCGCTGACGATGAACAAGATGTTCGGCGCGGCACAGAGAGAGGCCGTGCCAAGCAGCAGAAGCAGAATCGGGCGCATGAGATGAGAACGGCCCGTTTCAGGCCGCCCATCACGGTGCGACGACATTTTTCAGCGGATTGCCGCCACGCGCCGCACGCCAGATCAAGAGCGGCAGCCGCAGGACAAAACTCACCATCAGCCGCGCGTGCATCCAGGTTAGCAGTGCGTTGTCACGCCCGTAGCGGAACTGCGAGACGCCGCCTTCCGCCGCCGTGAGGTAACGCACATGCGTTGGCACGTTGATGGCTGGAACGCCCTGCCAGCAGATGCGCACGGCCACCTCCGTGTCGAAATCAAAGCGCCGGGCAAACCAGGTGCTGCGAAACGCGCGCAACAGCGCCTGCACGGGATACACGCGCATGCCGAAGAGGGAGTCGCCGATGCCCCAGCAGAGCGTTTCGAGATTGGCCCACGCATTCGAGATGCGGCGGCCGCGCACGCGCAGCATCGGGGCCTCGGGGCCGAAGATCGGCTGGCCGAGCAGGGCGGCTTCCGGGTATGCCTGGGCGAGTGCGATGAACTTGGGGATCGATTCGGGCGGATGCTGGCCGTCGGCATCCATCGTCAGCACATGCGTGTAGCCGGCGGCGGCGGCCTCCTCGGCACCGCGGCAGATGGCGGCACCTTTGCCACGGTTCACCGGCTGTTTGATCAGTCGCAGGCCTGGATGCGCGGGTTGGAGCGCCTCCACGGCCTTCTCGCTGTCATCGGTGCTGCCATCCAGCACCACCCATACTTCCGGCCAGTGCTCCAGCGCGTGTGCCACCGTGTCCGCCAGGAGGCGTCCGGTGTTGTAGCTGGGGATGAGGAGAAGAAGCTTCATGCGCCCTCGCAAGGGAGGCGTGATGGACACGAGGAAGGCTCCTGCCGCAAGCGCAAATCAACCCTGGTAGTAACTCACCCCATATCCGCTCACTCGGCTGTTTTCGACCCGTTGCTGAGCGCGGCCAGGCACACGGCCCGCAGTCGCTCGGTGAAATCTGCCGCGCTTTCGTCCGGCGGGCTGGCCAGCGGCTCGCCCAGGGTGATGCGCAGCTTGATTTTTCGATCTGGCAGCCGCCACAGCGGCCAGCCTTTGCACAGGTAGTCGCTGTTCGTCTCGATGAAGACCGGCCACACCGGCGCGCTCGACTGCGTGGCGATGATGCCGATTCCGCCCTGGAAGCGGTTCACAGCGTTTTCCTGCTTGCGTGTGCGCGTGCCTTCCGGGAAAAACAGCAGGCGGTCGCCCTGGCGCAGCGCCTCGATGGAGTACTGCAGCATCTTGTGCGCGGGTTTGTTCGGAATGAAGCCCGCCAGCTTGGCCCCACCGCGCAGGAAAGGGTTGTGCATCAGCGACGCCTTCAAAATGCAGCGCAGGCCGCGTATTTTCGCGATCACGAACACCGCGTCCCACAACGCCGGGTGGTTCGGCGCGATGATCAGCCCGCCGCTGACGCTCTCCAGCGCCTCAAACCCGCGAAATTCGTACTCAAACACCCCGCACAGCCTCAGCAGCCGTAAAAAGTCATGAAACGCCTCCTGTAGCAGCCACTGGCCGATCGCGCGTGATCTCTGTAGCGGCAGCAGCGGCGCAAGCACCAGCCCAGCCAGCACAAACAGGAACCCGCCCACGGCCCAGTAGGCCATGCTGAGCACCAGAACGCATCCGAGCCACAGGCGATGCAGCAGCTTCATCAGCATGCGGTGGTGCTTTGGGGTTTGCCCTGCGGTTGATTCATGAATAAGTGGCAAAGCATGCATTCATCGCCCGATCTTGTCCAAGCGCTTTCCGCCCTTCCGCACGGCCCGGAGTTTCGTTTCATCGACGAATTGATCGAACTCGTGCCCGGCGTCTCCGCCAGGGCGGTGTGGAAGCTCAAAGGCGATGAGCAGTTCCTGCGCGGCCATTTTCCCGGCGCTCCGCTCATGCCCGGCGTGCTCATGATCGAGGCGTTGGCGCAGCTCGGTGGCATCCTGGTGCAGACGCGTCCTGGCGAAGAACCGCTGAAAAACCTGCGCCTGACCGCCGTGCGTCAGATCAAGATCCTCGGCAGCATCACGCCCGGCCAGTCGCTTCACATCAGCGGTTCGCTGCAAGGCATGCTCGACACCTTGGGGCAGGTGATCGGCGAAATCCGCGATGACGCTGGCAATGTCATCATCACCGGATCTGTCACGCTCGCGGGTGAGAAGTGACCAAGGAGAGGCACTTGCCAAGTGCCGTTTCAAATCAGCGGGACTTGGCCAGTCCCGCTCCTTGCGATCCATCACTTCGGCAGGCTCAGCACAAAGCACGCGCCGTCCTTGTGCGCCGCGTCCAGCGTGATCGCACCACCCAGCGCTGTCGCCAGTCGGCGACACAGCGCGAGTCCAAGACCGACACCCGGCGCGGAATGCGCCGCCTGATCCGCGCTCTTGTGAAACGGATGAAAAATGCGCCGCCGTTCGCTGCGGGAGATGCCGCCGCCGTGATCACGCACGCGCAGCATCGCGAACTTGCCGCTCGTGTCCGCCTCCACATGGATCACCGGCTCCGCCGCGCGTGGAGCGGCGTATTTGCAGGCGTTATCGACGAGATTGAACAGAATCTGCTCCACTGCCGCCGCGTCGATGTGCAGTTGCGTTTTGCGGTCGGCTTCCGTGGCATGCACGCGCACCTCCATGCCGCAATCGTCGGCGCGCTGCTTCAAACGCGGGAAAATGCGGTCCAGCAGCTCGCCGATGGTCACATTCTCGGCTCTCGCTTTCGCGCTGCCGCGTTCGAGCCGCGCATAGGCGAGCACATTCTCGACGAGATGACTCAATCGGCCCGCCTCGCCAGTGAGCGTGTCGAGATAAGTCTTCCGCTGCGCCTCATCCGTCACCATGCCATCTGCCAGCATCTCCGAGTAAAGGCGGAACGTCGTCAGCGGCGTGCGCAGTTCATGCGTCACGGCGGAAACGAAATCCGCGCGGCGTTCGCTCAGCGCCACGGTGCCATGCAGCACCAGACCGACCGCCGCCGCCGCCAGCAGCACGCAGGCCAACGCGATGGCGAGAGATTTGCGCAACGGCGTCCAAAAGGGCAGCGGTGGCAGTTGGATCACACCCGCCACCAGCCGAACCGGCAGCGCCGCGAAGCGCAGCGGATCATCCGTGGGCCGCGTTCCCAGGCTCACGTTCGCGGCGGGTTCGAGATGCGCATCGGGAAACAAATCGGTGATCTCCTTCAACCACGCCTCGCGCAGCGCCGGCCAGTCCAGCCACACGCCTTGCACCATGCGCGTGCCGTCCACCACCGCCTCACGCGTCAGTACCAGATGCTGTCCCAGCCACACGCCTTGGAAAGGCCGCGAACTCGTGGACGCAACCTCGCTTTTGAGCGCAGACAGGTTTTCCTTCGCGCCTTCGGCTCTGGAGGCGCCGAAACCAACCTGTGCAGGCGTGATGAATGCACCAGCCATCGGAGCCGGTGCTGCTGGAGCAGCGGCGGCAGCGGGTGCGGCTGTCGCGAGGGCAGCGGCCTTGTCCATTTCCGCGTCGATCTTCTTCTCCGCAGGCTTGGCGCTCGGTTTGGGAGCCGCGGCAACAGCTTTGGGCAAGATCTTCGCTGGCGGCTCTTTCATCTTGATCATCGGCTGCTGCTTGATGGCCTCCTCTGCTTGCGCGGAGACTGCCCGGCTGCGCAGCGCGTTTTCGGTGCTGTTGAGCTGAAGTTGCTGCTGCGTGGCCGCTTGCCCCTCCTGGACCGCCCAGGCGTTGTTGCGCGGTAGATTCACGTCGTTGGCGGCGAGCATTTTGTTATCGTCAAAATCAAGACGAGGCACACTGGCCTGTTCGGCGAGGATTTGCCGGTTGTAGATCGGCGGCCCGGTCGGCGCGGGCGCGGGTGTGCGAGTACTGCTGCCGGGCCAGTAGGATGAGACCTCCGCTTTAGGCGTGATCGAATGGGCCGGTTGCGCCAGAAGCTCACGAAGACCGCTCAGGCGTTGCTCGCAGCGCGTCAAATCATCCGCGTTGATGAACTGTGCCAGCGCCAGCGTGCGTTCGCCATTCTGCGGCACCTGCGGGGAGATGATCTGCCCGCGGGCGTCCATCTGAAAATGCAGCAGCACATGCTCCGGCGTCTCCGCGAGCAGCGGCGACGGCACCAGCACCTCGCCCTTCGCCACATTGCTGTATGTTTTGTTCACCAAGCCTTCCGGTGAATGAAACGGTCGGAAATCATGCGGCGGTCGCGCGTTCTCACGAATCATGAGCGCACTCGCCTGGAAATCGAGACGCCAAAGCGCCAGCCGCACGCGCTCCTGCTGGTCCGCGTCCCGCGCCGCCTCCTCGCGCGTGCGTTCCAGCGCCAGCGTGTGCCAGCTCACCCACGCCATCGCCGCGAGCAGCAGCCCGAGGCAGGCGAGGAACGTGATCCAGATGTGGAGTGGTTTGCGCATGAGTTTGAAATCAAGCGAGCTGGTAGCCTTTCCCTCGCACGGTGACGATCACACGCGGCGACTCGGCATCATCTCGCAGTTTGTGGCGAAGATTGGCGATGTGCATGTCCACCGTGCGTGTCTCCGTCTGCTTGTTGTCGATGTGCCAGACGCGTTGGAGCAGTTCTTCGCGCGAAACCGGTCTGCCACGATTCAAAGCGAGGTAGCGCAGCACGTCGCGCTCGCGTTCGGACAGCTCGGCGCTTTCGCCGTTCTCGAAGCGGGCCACGCTCTGGCCGAAATCAATCGTCGCCACAGCCAGCGTGAGCGTTTCACTCACCGGCTGGCGTTCCGGCGCTCGGCGCAGCACCGCTTCGACGCGGGCGAGCAGTTCGCGCACGCTGAATGGCTTCACCACATAATCATCCGCGCCGAGACGCAGACCGCGCACGCGATCATTCTCCTCGCCGCGTGCGGAGAGAATGATCACGGGTGTTCCGGGCCGTTCGCGGCGCAACGCCTTCAAAATATCGAAGCCGCTGGCATGCGGCAGCACCAGATCGAGCAGCATGAGGTCAAACGTGGCGCTCAAGGCCAGCTTCAGGCCCTTCTCACCATCGCCAGCCTCCAAGGTGGTGTGACCGGCAAACTTGAGCGCATCCAGGACGCCGCGACGAATCGCGGCGTCGTCTTCGATGACCAGAATGGTGTGCATGCGGAAAGGTTAACGGGTCTATTTCTCCCACGCGATGCCTTTTTTCTCCGCCTGCGTGCGCAGTGCCTTCACCATCGCGGTGTCCAGCGTGTCGTTCTTGGCGGACTCCTTGCGCTGGGTGGCGACGTAGGCCTCGCGTTCCTTGTTCAGGGTCAGGACCTTCTTTTGAATCTCCGCACGCTCGGCGGTTTTCTTCACGAGGTGGGCCTTGCGCTCCTCGACGGTCATTTTCTTCATCTCCTCGGGCAGATCGGCCTCTTTGACCTTGGTGATGTCGAAGCTCTTGTCCTTGCTGGCATCCACGAGATCCCAACCGCTGTTGAAGTAATTCGCACTGGCCTTACTGACGATGCGCTGTACCTGCGCCCCCGATTCGGGCTTCGCAGCGGCATTGCTGTCCTGCGCGACTTGACGGGCCTTCGCGGCAGGAGCCGCAGCACCGTAGTTGATGTAAGTCTTGTTCAACTCCTCGTTAAGCTTCACGATCTCTTTGTCCTGCGGCGCTTCGATGTGAACGATGGCTTGGTTCTGGTCGATCACGAGGTATTTGCCGTCCGCGAGCAGCGCGCCCTGGTTCCAATGCTCGGCGATGCCTTGCGCCTCGCCGCCGCAATGGATCGTGTTCACGATGATCCCCTTCGCGATGGCGTCTTTGCAGCTCTGCTTCGAATCAATCGGCCCTTGGGTGAACGGTTCGTTGCCGGCGATGAAGATGGCTTTGTAAACCTTCGGATTTGCATCCCAGGCAAGATCCAGTGTCGCCCGCTGGATCACCGCGCCGCAGTATTCCTCGCCACCGTTCGTGGTGAGGGCGAAAAGATCCTCGGAGACCTTGTCGAGGTCGCGTGTGAGAGGCTGAATTTGGCGAATCCAGTGTTCCTTCGATTTCAACGCGTCCTTGCCGTATTCATAGAGCGCCACCTGCACGATGGGTGTCTTGCCGTCCTGCTTGGCGGTGATGAACTCGTTCACCAGCTTCCAGAGCTGCGTCTTTGCCTGCTCAATGAGGCCCTGCATGCTGCCGCTGGTGTCGAGCAGGACGGCGATCTGGACCAGTGGCCCATCAACGGCGGTTTCAACTTTGGCGACTTCCGCCACAGGTGCGGGCGGTTGAACTTCTTTGGCGATGGCAAGGCACGCGGTCAGAGCCGTGGCGACTAGGATGTGTTTCGTTTTCATGGATGTGGTTTGGGTGGAGTGGACGGGAGAAGTTTAGCGGATGAGCACGATCTGGCCGCGATGCTCGAGCAGCAGCTCGCCACGCAGCGCGAGCAGGCCCTGGCGGTTGTCGGCGGCGAGTTCATCGACCAGACGGCCAAACTCGGTGCTGCCGATCTCGATGATGCGGTCCGGCGCACGCTCAGACTTGGAGGCGTTTGCATCGCTCCAGCGATTGCCTTTGTTGAAAAAGGCTCCGGCCTGAACCTGCTGCACGCTGGTGATCTCAACGGCATTCATCTTGTCATCGAGGAAGCGATTGCGGACGTTGAGCTGCTTCGATTCGGCGGCCTTGTTGATGTTGTCTGCCTGCGACACCGCCGCCGGTCCGCTGCGCACCTTCATGGCCTTGTCGCTGTAGTTGAAGGCCGCGCGAGCGGCGTTTGCGGGCACCGCGGCCAATGTGGTGCCTTCTTCGGCCAGGAAGGCGGTGTATTCGGTCAAGATGCCAAACTGCGTCGAGAGACGGACGATTTCGTTCACCAGCTCGGTCGTGTTGGCCGTCGCGCCATCCGCGCCGAGATCACGAATCGCCTCGCTGAGCACGGCGATCTTGTTGCTGGCCCACAAGCGGGCCACGAAGGCGTTCGCGGTGCTCGCTTTGTCGAGATTGAAGGTGAAGTCGAACTTCCGCTCACCTTTCGCCGATTTGCCGGTGAGCTGGAAGTGCAGCGGTGCCTCACCGCGATAGGTGCCGGAAAGGAGAATCTGCTCGCCCTCAAACACATCGGGCAGCGGCGATGGAATCAGGTCGCTCACGCGGTTTGGATCATCCAGCACACGCAGCGCGGGCCGGGTGAGCAGCGGGCCACGCAAGCGATCAAAGACGCGGCCGACTTTGACCTCCACGTCCTCCTTCGGCAGCACAAACTCCGCGCTGGCGCGTGTTTCACGGGCGATGCGAGAGAGCAGCGGCGTGTTCACGTCCATACCGACGCCGAAGGTGAACACACGACGCTGATGCGGATTTCCCTTCGCCACGGCCTCACGAATCGCCTTCTCCCAGGTCTGGCCGATGGTGGGCAGGCCGTCGGTGAGGAACAGCACGAGCGGCAGCATGCCATCGAGCGGCTTCTGCCGCAGCGCCTCGACGACGGAGTCATGAATGTTCGTGCCGCCGCTGACGCGCAGTGCGCTGATGTAGTCGCGGGCCTGCTTCGTGGTCTCCGCGTTCTTGATCACCGGCTGCGCGGCGAACATTTCGACAGCTTCGTTATAGACGATGAGGTTGAAGCCTTCGCCATCGTTCAAACCTTCGACCACCTGCAATGCGGCAGCCTTCACCTGATCCAGTTTCGGTCCCGCCATGCTGCCGCTGCGGTCGATGACGAGTGTGACCTCGCGTTTGATCGGCGCTGCATCTGCTTTCGGCTTCGGCGGGGCGATCATGACGAGAAAATAGCCGCCGCCGATTTTCGGATCGGGATATGCGAGGAGCGATGCCGTCATCTCGTCTTTGGTTTCGCGCAGCAGTGACACTCGGAAGGCTCCGGGGTCTTTGGTTTCACAGGAAAGGCTCGCTTCGTTACCACTCGGCTGCTTCACGGCGATCTCATGGCTCGGCGAATACACCGAAGCGATGCGTGAGGCCGATTTGACGCGCATGGAGAGCTTCCACGGCACGGAATACTCCACCGCCTCCGAACGCAGTAACACATAGTCGAGCCGCGCGCCGTCGGCTTCGAGAAGCTGCTCGTAGGTCACGCGCACCTTCTGTGTGCCGTTGGCCGGCACCGGAAACACGCTCGACTTGACCACCGCATTGCCCACAAACTCCAGCAGCGCCGGATCACGCGTCTGCGCCACGATGCTGTCGTAGATCCGGCGAGCTTCGTCACGCGGCAGCAAGCGGGCCGTGGCTTCTGCATTGCCGCCTTCAAACGCAAAGGCCTTCAAAACGGCTCCCTGTGGCACCGGCACGAGCAGTTCCGACTCCAGCGGCCGGTTGGTCGGATTGCGCAGCGCGATGTCGAGCGTCGTCGTGGCGATTTGATCAGCGAGGTCGATGCGGGCATCGACTTGCGTGACTTGGACCGCCTGCGTGTGGATGAGGCGGGTGTTGGGTGAGATCCACGCATTCTGCGCGATCAGGTTCGTGGCGAGACAGAGAGCAGCAAGAATCGTCTTCATGCCGCCATGGTGATTCAGACCAGATCAGGCGTCTGTAAACGGACTGTAAAGAGGCGGATGCCTGGCAGCTTTTTGAAGAATGAACCGTTCGTCCCCGCCGTTCCCAGCGCCGCCATGATCCGCCTCGCACTCTGTCTCTTCGCCCTTTGCTCTACGCTTAACGCCGCCTCGCAGCCGAACGTCGTTCTGTTTCTGGTCGATGACATGGGCTGGATGGACAGCGGCGTCTATGGCTCGAAGTATTACGAGACGCCGAACATCGACCACTTTGCCACCCGGGCCATGCGGTTTACCAATGCCTATTCGCAGCCGCTGTGCTCTCCGACGCGAGCTTCGCTGCTCACGGGTCAATACACGGCGCGGCATGGCATCACGACGGCGAGTGGGCATCAGCCGCCGCAGCCCGCCGGGCATGTGTTCCTGAAGGAATCCGCGCCGCCGAATACGCCGATGCTGCTGCCGGAGAGCAAGAACTACCTCGAACCAGCGCAGATCACGCTGGCGGAGGCGTTGAAGCAAAACGGCTATCGCACGGCGCACATCGGAAAATGGCATCTCGGCCTCACGCAACCGCATTGGCCGGAGCAGCAGGGCTTTGACGTGGCCTTTCACTGCCATCCCGATCCCGGACCGCCCGGCGAGTATTTCTCACCCTACGGCGTGAAGCCCGATGGGGTCGCCAATGCCAAAAACAAGATCGGCACCATCACCGATGGCCCGGCGGGCGAATACATCGTCGATCGTCAGGCAGCCGAGGCGGCGAAGTTCATTCGCGAAAGCAAAGGCGGCCCCTTCTTCCTCAATCTCTGGTGCTACGGCGTCCACGGCCCATGGGGTCACAAGGAAGAGTACACGAAAGCCTTCATGGAGAAAAAAGACCCCACTGGTCGTCAGGGGAACCCCATCATGGCCTCCATGCTCAAAAGCGTGGACGAGTGCTTTGGCCGCATCCTCGATGAATTGGAGAAACAAGGCCTCACCGGCAACACGCTCATCATTTTCACCTCTGACAACGGCGGCAACACGCACAGCAACATCACCACCGAAGGCAAAAAGGCCGCGAACGAAGATTGGACGAAGTGGGCTGGCAATCAGCCGCCCACGATGAACACGCCGCTGCGTGATGGCAAAGGCACGCTCTACGAAGGCGGCACCCGCGTGCCGCTGATGTGGGCTTGGGCGGGCAAGATCGCGCCTGGCAGCAACAGCGAGGCCATCGTCGGTCCCATCGACGTGTATCCGACGGTGATTGACCTTCTTGGTATTGCCAAACCGGAGAAGCAGACGTTTGACGGCGTCAGCTACGCCCAGGTGTTGAAAGGCGAAGGCGAACTGAAGCGCGCCGCTTACTTCAACTACCACCCGCATGCCGGAGCGAACAAAGCCGGTGGCGTCTGGACGCGCAGCGGTGACTTCAAGCTGCTTCGCTGGTTTGGCAATCCAAGCACACACGAACTCTACAACCTGAAGGAAGACATCGGTGAGGCGAACGATCTCGCTGACAAGATGCCGGACAAGGTGAAGGAACTCGACGCGCTCATCGACGGTTTTCTCAAAGACACTGGCGCGATGCATCCGCGCCCGAATCCCGCCTACAAGCCCGTCGTGGCCAAAACACCTGCCAAGAGCACCGACCCGCTCGCTGGCTGGAAGGAGCGCGGATGTAAAGCCACGATCACCGACGGCATCCTCAGCATGAAAGCCACCGGCAAGCCCGAAGCATCTTTCCTCGGCCACGGCATGGCCAAGTTGAGCGGTCCGGCAGTCGTGACACTACGCGTGCGCAGCAGCGCAGGCGGAGCGGGCAAGATTGAAAGCTATCCGAACGGCTCCGCTGATTCGAATGGCATGATTGCCGTGCCGTTGGAGGTCAACGCCGGTGACTGGCAGGAGCTGAAAATCGACCTTGGCGCTAAGGCGCTGATCGGCACCCTGCGTGTTTATCTTCCTGACACTGAGATCGACTTCATCGAAGTCGCGCCGTTGAAGGGAAAAGCGCAACGCTGGGATTTCTGAGCGCGTTGATGGTGGTGCCATGATCCGCCACACCGTTGTCTTTCGTCTCAAGCATGCGCCCGGCTCCGAAGCCGAGCGTGATTTTCTCCAGGCCGCCTGCGCGCTCGCGAACATTGAAGGCGTGCAAAAGTTTGAGTGCCTGCGCCAGGTCAGTGCCAAGAACCCCTATGCTTTCGGCCTCTCGATGGAGTTCGCTGATGCGGCTGCATACGCTTTCTACAGCGATCATCCTGATCACAGCGCCTTCGTGCAGCAGCGCTGGATTCCCGAAGTCGCGGAGTTTATGGAGATCGACTACGAGCCGGCTGGCGGCTTGTGAGTGGAAAAGAAAACGCCGCGCCGAGGATTGAAACCCCGGCGCGGCGTTGTGGAGTGCAGGATCGAATTAGCTGATGTGCTTGGAGACGAGCTTGGTCATCTCAAACATCGTCACCGTCTTCTTGCCGCCGAACACGGCTTTCAATGCGTCATCGGCATTGATGTTGCGCCTGTTCTTGGCGTCCTGGAGACCGTTCTTCTTGATGTAGTCCCAGAGCTTCTTCGTGATCTGGCCACGAGGAGCGGGTTTGCTGCCGACGACGACTCCGAGGATCGCGTCAGGCTGCACCGGCTTCATCAAGGCTGGATTTGGCTTACGTTTGGCTGCGGGCTTTTTGGCGGCTGGTTTGGCAGCTTTTTTAGCTGCTGGTTTGGCTGCCTTTTTGGCTGCTGGTTTGGATTTGGTTGCTGCTTTCTTGGCCATAGTGTTGTTGGCGGCTGTTGCCGTAATTGCAGGTTATGAGAGAGGCCCGCGAAGCGTCAACGCAAATTTAATCAATCTTTAGGGTTGTTTCCCTGCGCAGAAGCCTCTTTCACAAGCCTCCTCCCCAGGAGAAACAGCATTTCCAAAAGCGCGCTGATGACGGAGCATGGACTCGATCAAGTAGTCTGGAACCAATGGCATCGAGGATGGTTGGAGCATCAGCCTCCAATGCTTTCCTGCTGATGAATCCTGATAAAACTTTTCTCAGTGTGCTCGTCGCGCTGGTTATTCTCTCCGCGATCTTTTTTGTGATCGAGCGCGTCGTGGCGCGCGGGCGAAACCGCGCGCAGCCGGTGATCCGGCGCGGCTGGTTCACGGATGTGGTCTATTGGTTCACGACGGTGCTGCTGACGAAGCCGCTGGTGCGTGTGCTGCTCATCCTGCCTGCGGGAATCCTGATCCTGGCGAAGATCGTGCCCGCGGAGACCTTCAAGCTGGGAGCGTACACAGGCTATGGCCCGCTGAGCCGCCAGCCGGTGTGGCTGCAGGCGGTGCAGATCTATCTGCTGGTGGATTTTTTCTCCTATTGGTCGCACCGCATGTTTCATCGCGGTCGTTGGTGGCCGTTTCATGCGGTGCATCATTCATCCGAGGATCTGGACTGGCTGGGCAGCCTGCGGGTGCATCCGGTGAACGACGTGGTGAACAAACTGGCGCAGGTGACGCCGGTGCTGCTGATGGGCTACAATCCCACCGTGACGCTGACGAGCGCGCCCATCCTCACCTTTTACGCCATCTTCCTGCATGCGAACGTGAACTGGGATTTTGGCCCGCTGCGTTATGTGATCGCGACGCCGGTGTTTCATCGCTGGCATCACTCCAAGGACCGTGAGGCATGGGACAAGAACTTCGCGGGGCTGTTTCCGTTCTGGGACATGGTGTTTGGCACCTTTTACATGCCGAAGGGGCGCTATCCGGAGAACTTCGGCATTTGCGAACCGATGCCGAAAGGATGGCTGGGGCAGATGTGGGAGCCCTTCGCATGGATTTGGCGGCGCGGGAAGAAGGTGGACCCGGCCTGATGCGGGGCCTCGTCGGGATCAGACCTTCGCGCGTGTCTCCACCCACTGCACCGCGTAGCGCACGAGCGCCGCGCCATCGGTGATGCCGAGCTTTTCTTTGATGTGGGAACGGTGGGCCTCGACGGTTCTGGCGCTGATGCTGAGCTGGGTGGCGATGTTCTTGGTGGCCACGCCTTTGCCGACGAGCGCGAGAATTTCCAGCTCACGATCGGTGAGGGAGTCCATGCCGGTGGTTCGGGCGCGGGCGGAGCCGGTGACCTGTTCCAGCATGCGGGCGTTGAGTGTCTCGCTGACGTAAAGGCCGCCGCCGAGCACTTTTTGAATGGCGCTGATGAGATGGTCGGCGGCCTCTTCTTTCATCACATAGCCGCGCGCTCCGGCACGGAGGGAACGCTCACCATAGAGTGCCTCATCGTGCATGGAGAGCACAAGGCACTGCGTGGCGGGATGCATGGCGCGGATGTCTTTGACGAGCTCAAGGCCGTTTTTGTCTGGAAGCGTCAGATCAATGATGGCGAGATCAGGCTTGAGCCTGCCGACGACTTCCAAACCCTCGCGAGCACTGCCGGCCTCGCCGCACACATCGAGACCGGCCTCGCCACGGACGAGCTGGGCCAGCCCGTGGCGCATGATGGGGTGGTCGTCGATGAGGACGACGCGTTTCACGGATTCTTTGCTGGTGCGGGAACGCTGCATGTGACCTGGGTGCCGCCCGTGGGGCGCGGCGAGACATGGATGGTGCCGCCCATCATTTGAGCGCGATGGTTCATGGTCAAGAGCCCCATTCCAGTTCCTTTCGCCGGTTTGTCGGGAATGCCGACGCCATCATCGCGCACGATGAGGACGATGTTTCCACTTTGGCGGGCGAGGTGAACATCGACGCGCCTGGCCTGGCTGTGCTTTACCGCGTTGGAAACGGCCTCCTGGGCGATGCGGAAGAGCTGGACGGAGGTTTTGTTGTCATTCACCTGCACCGGGTTGTCATAGCGGAAGTCACACTTGATCTCATAGGCACGCGCGGTGTTATCCGCCAGCTCCTTGAGCGCCGCCATGAGGCCGCCGGAGTCGATCACGACGGGCATAAGGCCGCGGGCGGTCTCACGGGCGCGTGTGTTGGCCTTGGAGACGAGCTTCACAATTTCCTCCAGGCCGGCGGCCTCGGGACAGCCCGATTTGATGAGATTTTTTTGCGCCACCTTCACCAGGCAGCCGATGGCGGCGAGCTGCTGGCACAAGTCGTCATGAATGTCCTGGCCGATGCGCGCCTGCTCCTCCTCGCTGATGTGAAGAATCTTGTCCTCAAGGGCCTTGCGCTCGGTGAGATCACGAATGATGCCGGTGAAGATGCGGCGGCCGCTGGGCAGCAGGGCTTCTCCCACGGAGAGGTCGATGGGGAACACGGAGCCATCTTTACGCTGCCCCACGACCTCACGACCGATGCCGATGACGCGCTTCACGCCGCTGCGAAGATAGTTGTCCACATAGCTGTCATGCCGGGCGCGGTACGGCTCCGGCATGAGCATGCTGATGTTCTTGCCGATGATCTCCTCGCGCTTGTAACCAAACAGTCGCTCAGTGGCGGAATTGGCGGTCTCGATGAGGCAGTTTTCGTCGATGGTGATGATGGCGTTCAC
>Ga0209573_1002712_pt1 | contig 21544 bp, 22 predicted proteins | sample TNRBio252014_DNA_FD_185870 | JGI IMG/M metagenome (GOLD analysis project Ga0209573, IMG submission 185870) | Wastewater treatment Type I Accumulibacter community from EBPR Bioreactor in Madison, WI, USA - TNR Reactor_6/25/2014_ DNA (SPAdes)... | ecosystem: Engineered > Bioreactor > EBPR >...
CCGAGGCCGACAATGAGGCGCGGCGCGTTTAAGCCGCTGCTCGTTGAATCCGCGCCGGAAGCCACATCGTGGAAAAGGTGCGGAGATTACTTCTTGGCGGCCGGCTTGGCAGCGGCGGCGGCAGCAGGTTTGGCACCGGCGGCAGGAGCGGCGGCAGCAGCAGGTTTGGCACCGGCGGCGGGAGCGGCGGCGGCAGTCGGTTCAGGCTCGACTTCCACCTTGGGCTCTTCGCACATGACGATGACCACATCCGCGCCGAGGCGGCAGGTGACGCCTTCAGGGAAGGTGATTTCACCGACGTGGATGCCTTTGCCCACTTCAAGATTGGTGACGTCGATCTGGATGCTTTCCGGCAGGTCTTTCGGCAGGCAGCGCACCTCGATCTCGTGATGGATGGCCTCGACGAGACCGCCCTGCTTCAGCCCCTTGGCGACGCCAACCATGGCGACGGGGACGTTGGCGTGAATTTCTTCGTCAGCGGCGACGGCGTGGAAATCAATGTGGAGAATGCCACCGCGGAGGTAGTCATGCTGCACTTCCTGCACGAGGGCGAGCTGGTCTTCAGCGATGCCGGCGATCTTGAGGGAGACGAGGATGTTGTCCGAGGCGCTGCCTTCGAGGAGCTTGGAGAAGGTCTTGCCATGCACCTGGATGTTGGAGGCCTTGACCTTGCGACCGTAGAGGGCGGCAGGGATGTTGCCTGCCTTGCGCATGCGCTTGGCGACACTTGTGCCGGAAGCGGCGCGGATTTCTGCTTGGAGATCGAGAATTTTAGCCATGGTCGGGGTTCCTCTGCGGAGAGATTAGTTTTGGAAAAAGGGCGCGGAGAATACACGCCTACCCCCGGGTGTCAAACAGGGATGTCACAGACTCGTTTCCATGGATGCGGGCGATGGCCTGGGCGAGCAGCGGGGCGATGTCCAGCGCGGTGACCTTGTCCCCGGTGGCCTGCGGGACGGAATTCGTGGCCAGAAGCTCGACAATCGGAGATTTGGTGATGCGGCTGTGGCCTTTTTCTCCCAGCACGGCATGGGAGACGCCAGCGTAGATTTTTTTGGCCCCGTGCTTGAGCAGCAGGTCGGCGGCGGCGGTGAGGGTGCCGGCGGTTTCGGTCAAATCATCGACCAGCAGCACGTTTTTGCCCGCCACGTCGCCAATGACGCTGTGCGCCTCGACTTCCTCGGCGCTAACACGATTTTTCGCCACGATGGCCATCGGGGCCTTGAGCGCCTTGGCAAAGGCGTGGGTCATCTTGATGCCACCGACGTCCGGGGAGACGACCACGAGGTCTTCGAGGCCGCGTTCGCGGATGGCCTTCATCAAAACGGGCGCGGCATACAAATGATCCACCGGGATGTCGAAGAAGCCCTGAATTTGACCCGCGTGCAGATCGACCGTGAGCACGCGGTTCACCCCGGCGGCCACGAGGAGGTTCGCCACGAGTTTCGCAGTGATCGGCACACGCGGGCGGTCCTTGCGGTCCTGGCGGGCGTAGCCGAAAAACGGCAGCACGGCGGTGATGCGGGCGGCGCTGGCGCGGCGCACGGCGTCCACCATGATGAGCAGTTCCATCAGGTTCTGGTTCGTGGGCGGGCAGGTCGGCTGCACGATGAAAATGTCGCTGCCGCGGATGTTCTCGTGGATTTGCACGAACGTCTCGCCGTCCGGGAAGGTGGTCAGTTCGGCGGCGCACAGCTCCGTTTCGAGGTTTTGGGCGATGGCAGCCGCCAGCGTGGGGTGCGCGGAACCGCTCAGGATCTTCAGTCTTTCAATCATGGGCCGCCGAGTTAGGCGAGTCTGATACATAAATCAACCCGACGAATCTTTCTGCTCTTGGTCCTGCTTGATTCCTTGCAAGTTCTCGTGGCATTGGTGAAAATTTTGCTATTTAAGCAGACTTTTTCCCTAACCTGCCATGAACGATCCCACGAACCCCCGCACTCCTCCCCGCACCACGGGTGGCGGGTGGCGTTGGGAGCCACCCAGTCCTCAGGAGCTTCAGCGCATGCTGCCGCAGTTCGAGATCGAGTGCCTGATCGGTCGTGGCGGTATGGGCGCGGTTTACCGGGGCATCCAGAGCAGTCTGGAGCGCACGGTGGCCATCAAGCTGCTGCCGCCGGCCATCGAGGAGCAGGACGGCGCCTTCGCCGAGCGCTTCAAAAACGAGGCGCGTCTGATGGGTCGCATGAATCACCCTGCGATCGTGAGTGTGTACGACTTTGGCCGCACGACCGACGGTCAGCTCTATTTTGTGATGGAATATGTCGATGGCACCGATGTGCAGCGCATGATCGCCCGTGAGGGCCGCCTGCCGCCGGAGCACGCGCTGGCTGTGACCGCCCACCTGTGCGACGCGCTCGGTTACGCGCACAAGCAGGGCATCGTTCATCGTGACATCAAGCCTTCGAACGTGCTGATCGATCGTGAGGGCCGTGTCAAGGTGGCCGACTTCGGCCTCGCCAAGCTCAACACCGGGCAGAATTCCGGCCTCACGCAGACCGGCATGGCCATGGGCACGCCCGATTACGTCGCCCCAGAAACGCTCATGCTCGGCTCGGATGTCGATGGCCGTGCCGACATCTATGCTGTCGGCGTCATGCTCTACCAGATGCTCACGGGAGACATTCCCCGCGGCATGTTCAAGATGCCCTCGCAGAAGTTCCAGAGCATCGACCCGCGCTTCGATGGCATCGTGCGCCGCGCCCTGGAGCATGATCGTGAGGAGCGCTATCAAAGCAGCCTCGAACTGCGTCGTGATTTGGACGTGATCCTCACCACGCCCTTTGCCATGGAGGGCAAGGAATCCAGCGCCGTGCTGCCCAAGCAGGCCGCGCCGCCGTCGTCTGCCCCTGGCCGCACCGTGGTGCCCTCCTCGCGCAATCCGGCCTCCGCGCAGCAAAGACGGCAGGCACTGGTGTTCGAATCACACATCCCACCGCCTGCGCCGCCGCAGACCTCCACCCTGCCATATGTCATCGCCGCGCTGGTGATGCTCGGGTTTGGCGGCTGGTTTGTGACGCAAAACAAGCAGCCGGTCACTCCGCCGTCAGATTCCACCGACCCATCGGCATCCCCGTTCTCGCCCTCCAGCACCTCCACAACGACCACGCCGCCTCCCACATTCCCGCCTCCGACCACGGCGCCCGAGCGGATTCCACCGCCCACGATGACCACTCCGCCGTCAACGAAGGCCACCACCAGCGTGCCGCCGACTTCCACGTCGATGCCACCAGCGCGGACAACGCCTCCTCCTGTCGTTCCGCCTACGACGGCAACCTCCGGCTCCATCACGGACCGCCTCATCACGTTGGAGTCGCAGTTCCAGGTCGCTTTTGAGCGGGATGTGAACGCCAGCTATGCCGATCAAATCGCCACTTTGGGGGCGGGTTACGTCGCGGCTTTGGATCGTGCCATCAACGAGGCCGCGCGCAGTGGGAGAGCCTCGGAGGCCGCCGCCCTGCGGGATGAGAAAACGCGCTTCACCACGCACAAGTTCATGCCGTCCATCGACCCCAGCGGCCTGCACAGCAGCATCGTCCAGTTGCGCAACACCTACCGCAGCACTGAAAAAGCCTATTCCAAGGACAAGGACGCTAAATCCCTGCCGCTCTACGACCGCTACATCGAGGTGCTCAACGGCCTCGAAAAAGAACTGCTCGCCCAGGGCAAAACAGCCGATGCCACACGCGTCCGCGTGAAACGCGACGACGTCACCGCCCGCCGCAAGCAGCGCGCGGCTAAGGTCTCCTGATCACGCCAAGCTCATGCCCTGGCTCCACCTCATCATCGCCGGACTCCTCGAAGTCGCCTGGGCCATCGGCTTGAAGCAGACGGACGGCTGGACGCGCCTCTGGCCCAGCGTGATCACCGCGCTGCTCATGATCGCCAGCTTCTTCTTCCTCTCGCTCGCACTTCGTTCGCTGCCCCTCGGCACGGCCTACGCCATCTGGACCGGCATCGGAGCCGTCGGCACCGCCTTGATCGGCATCTTCGTCTTTGGCGAGCCTCGCACCGCCGCCCGCCTCGTTTGCATCGTCCTGATCGTCGCTGGAATCGTTGGATTGAAACTCACCAGCTCCTCACAGGCGTAGTGTTCCAGGATTTCCTTCGTCATTCGGGAATTCGTCATTCGTCATTGCCACCTGCATTGACAATCCCCCCTGCCACTCCTTCATTCCACCTCATGTCCCCCAGCCAATACTCCGATTTTCCCACCTCCATCGCCCCACAGTCCAGCTACATGGTCCCCACCGTCATCGAGTCCGAAGGACGCGGCGAGCGCGCCTATGACATCTACTCCCGCCTGCTGAAGGACCGCATCATCTTCCTCGGCGGCGAGGTGAATGACACGATGGCCTCCATCATCATCGCCCAGCTTCTCTTCCTTCAGATGCAGGACCCGAAGAAAGACATCAACATCTACGTCAACAGCCCCGGCGGCAGCGTCACCGCCGGCCTCGCCATCTACGACACCATGCAGTTCCTCACCTGCGACGTCTGCACCTACAGCATCGGCCTCGTCGCCTCCATGGGCGCCGTCCTCCTCGCCGCAGGCACCAAAGGCAAGCGCTACGCACTGCCAAACAGCGACATCATGATCCACCAAGTTTCCGGCGGCGCTCGCGGCACCGCCAGCGATGTTGAGCGCACCGTCGAGTACATGTTCAGCCTCAAAAAGCGCCTCAACCGCATCCTCGCCCATCACACCGGCAAATCCGTCGAGCAGATCGAGCGCGACGCCGACCGCGACAACTACATGTCCGCCGCCCAGGCCGCCGAATACGGCCTCGTGGACAAAGTCCTCGAAGGGAAGAAGGACATCTCGGCTGAGGCGAAGTAAAGCAGGCCAGGGTCAAGGCTGCGCAGTCAAGCAGGTCAAGGAGTCGTCAAGCCAGTGCCCAGCACAACGCTTGACCACCCCTTGACCTTCTTGACTACTGCTTGACCCCTCCCCGCCATGAAACTCGGCTTCGTCACCGCCATCCTCCCCGAACTCTCGTTCGACAACGTCCTCAACTTCGCGCGTCACGAGGGCTTCTCCACCGTCGAGGTCATGTGCTGGCCTGTGGGCAAGGCTGAGCGTAAATACGCCGGTGTCACCCACATCGACGTCACCACGCTGACGAAAACCAAGGCCCACGACATCCTCGGCCAGTGCCAGGATCAGGGCGTCAGCATCAGTGCCCTCGGATACTACCCGAACATGCTCGATCCCGACGCCGAAATCTCCCGCGTCGCCGTTTCGCACTTCAAGAAAGTCATCGCCGCCGCTCCCAAGCTCGGCTTGAAGCTCGTCACCGGCTTCGTTGGTCGCGACTGGACCAAAACCGTCGATGAAAACTGGCCACGCTTCCTCAAGATTTGGAAACCCATCATCCAGCACGCCGAAGATCACGGCGTGAAGATCGGCATCGAAAACTGCCCCATGTCCTTCACCCGCGACGAATGGCCCGGCGGCAAAAACCTCCTCACCACGCCCGCCATCTGGCGCCGCGCCTTCAGCGACATCGATTCCCCCAACTTCGGCCTCAATTACGATCCCAGCCACTTCATCCTGCAAGGCATGGACCCGCTCAGCCCGCTCGCCGAGTTCAAATCCAAGCTCTTCCACCTCCACGCCAAGGATGTGAAGATCAACCACGCCGCCCTCAACGAAGTCGGCCGCTTCGATTTCCCCCTCAACTGGCACCAGCCCAGAATCCCCGGCTACGGCGACATCAATTGGCCCCAGTTCATGGCCGAACTCATGCTCATCGGCTACGACGGCCCCCTCTGCATCGAAGTCGAAGACGACACTTTCGGTAAAACCCTCGAAGGCCGCATGAAAGCGCTCAAAGTTGCGCGGAACGTACTTGCGCCGTTCTTTGGGTGAGATTTATCCAAGCTCCACAAAACGTGCTGCATCCCATTCGGTTATGATGCCCTCAATCTTGTCGTGGTTACGGCCTGATTCGGTCAGAAAAATAACCTCAAGCGTGGGGTGAAGGGCGAAAAGGCTCATTACCTCAACCAGAGGAGCGCTCAGTTTGGCGAACCGGAATGGATTGGAACCCTTACGATACGGCCCTTTTTCCTTCAGTACTTTTGAGACACTAACCTCCGCAAGGTTGATCGCCAGCCGCTTGGCTTTTGCACAATGTCCCAGCCAGTGAACAATCTCATTTTCGGTGATGAGGCCAACGAATCTGCCATTATCGACCACAGGGAACTGGGAAAACTCAAATTCATATATCTTTACGACAACCGAGGAGAGAAAATCCTTTGATTCCACAGTTTGGACCTTTGCTTGATAGTCCATTGAGCATGGAGCTTGGGCCATCAAATCGGCATGGAGTGCCCCGATTTCCTTAACTGAGTTTTCAGACAGGGCGATAGGGTAGCCGTTCGCCAAGCTTCTTTGATGCGTTAAAACATTTCTGATCTCTGCCAGCCGAAGCAGCATCTCGGATTTTCTCCAGTAAGGATTCATTTCAGCGTACCTTTTTGCCATTGCGCTTACTGGTGTGTGATCATCCGCATGCAGTCGCAGTTTTCTTTTCAGCGCTTTCTCAATATCAGTGAACTGGCTCAAGAAATTCTCGACCCTTTCAAGCTGGCGAGGTGTAAGGCCATGTGTCGTTGTTTTCATGAGAAGGGAGCAAGTGTTATCGAATTTTAATGGTTGCTTGGCTGTTGTTGAAGCGTGTTTGGGCTGTCCCAGATGCGTCTCGTATCAATACAAGATTCTCCTGATCCTTGAACAACTCGCAAAACACCGAGTGTCGCATCTTGGCATTCGCCAAACCTTCCGGCATAGCGACTTCAAAGAACAACGTCACCGTCGGATCACCGCTCTTCTTCGTCTCCTCGTCGATTTGGCGTCCCACCCACTCGATTTTGGCCGCTTTGCCCGTCACATCCGTCACCACGAACGTTTTGGCGAGGTAGGCCTGGATTTGGGCGTCAAACTCGGCTGCGTGAGTCTTGTCGAGACGCATTTCGCGCTCGCTCTGGCGGATGAGGGCGGTTTCGAGGTCGTTGATGAAGACGGTGAGGCTGACTTCGAGCTTCTTCGTCGTCGGGTTGTATTCCGCCTCGGCGGTGGACTGGTGCAGCGAATGCGCGTGAGCACACGTCGCCACACACAGTGAGATGAAAGCCTCTTTGATCATGTGACCGGCGGAGGAAATCGGCCGAAATAGGCCTCTTCAGAGCGAATCGCCAGCATCGTGCCTCGGTTCAGTTTGAGCGCATCCACCGTGGAACGTCCCGTCGCGGTGATGCCTGCGACACGAAGTCCGTTCCAGCGGAAATGCGCCAGCCATCGTTGCCGACGTGGATGAAAAAGCCTCACCAGGCGGCGGGAAGTCGGATCGGCGGCAAACTGCCTCGCTCCCTTTCGAAGCGAGCACGAAACGCAGGCGAGTGCCAGATTCTCCGGCTCCGTCAGACCTCCATCCATCTCTGGAATGATGTGGTCGATGTGAAAGAGGGCCTCCTGTCCCGCCTGCGCCAACAAACAGTATTCACAGCGGGTTCCGGCGCGCTGGGTGACGATGCGGCGGATGGACGCGGAGACCGTCATGCGGCGCTGCGGGAAAGCCTGCGAGCACGAAGCTTCAACAAGGAAATCCACTCCGCCATCTCCACCAGGCCTTCCGCCTCACGTCGTTCACGCACGGTGAGCTTGATGCCCTGGTCCTGCCGGTCCAGCAGCTCGTGCAGACGGCTTTGCACTCCGGCTGGCAGCTTCAGCCTGCCAATATCCCTGGAGGCGGGCATTTCAAGATGAATGGTCTTGGGCATGGGCGAAGTTTGGTTTCTAAACGCTCAAAAGTCGAGCCGGAACATCACGGGCGTCACTTTTTGCCATCCTCCTTCTTCTCGTCGTCTTTCTTCTCCGGCTTCGTGATCTCCCGCATCGGATTCGGGGCCTTGTCTTCCTTGAAGAGCTGGAACTTGCTCTTCACGGGGCGGCGCGGCCAGAAGTTGTTCTCCACGTCGGTGTCCACGAGTTCCTGGCGCGGGTCGAAGGTGACCGACTTCAGCTCCTTCCTCGTGAAGAGCAGCTTGGAGGCCTTCTCGGTGTTGAAGCGCCAGATTTCGGCAGGGAGCTTCAGCTCCTCGGTGCTGCCGTCGGTGTATTCGACCTTCAGGATCACCGGTGTGACGAGCCCACCGACATTGCGCAGCTCGATGGAGTAAAAGTTGTGCTTCGTTTGCAGCAGTTTCGGGTCGATCTCCTCCTCGTTGAGATCTTTGATGAGCGTCTCGAACTTTTTCTTCTCGCTCGGCAGCACCGTGGTTTTGTCGAAGCTATCGTAGAAATCCTTCAGCTCGGGAAAGCGGTCCACGCGCTTCGAGAGCGAGTAGTTGCGCTCCTTGGTGGTGGTTTTCGGCAGATCGTCCTCTTCCTGCTTCTTTTTCTTCTTCTCGATGGCGGGATCGCGTGAGTCGAGTTGCAACCACTTCACTTCATCAATCGAGACATCGACGTGATCGACGCTGTAGAACCAGCCACGCCAGAACCAGTCGAGATCGACACCGCTCGCGTCCTCCATGGTGCGGAAGAAATCGCTCGGCGTGGGCCGCTTGAACATCCAACGCTTGGCATAGGTCTTGAACGCGTGATCGAAAGCCTCACGACCGAGAATGTGCTCGCGCAGGATGTTCAGGGCCACGGTGGGCTGGCCGTAGGCGTTCGGGCCGAGGTCGGCGATGGACTCGCTGTTCGTCATCACCGGCACGCGATCCGTTGTGCGCATGTAATCGACCATGCCGCGCTCATTGCGACGGTGCTTCCAGTCGTTCTCCCATTCCTCCTCTGTCAGGTATTCGACGAAGGAATTCAGCCCCTCGTCCATCCACGTCCACTGTCGCTCGTCACTGTTCACAATCATCGGGAAGTAATTGTGTCCGACCTCATGAATGACGACGCCGATGAGCGCATACTTCGTGCGTTCCGGGTAGGTGCCGTCTTTCTCGGGGCGTGGACCGTTGAAACAGATCATTGGGTATTCCATGCCGCCCACCGGCCCGTTTACCGACCACGCGACGGGATACGGATAATCAAACGTGTAGCGCGAATAGACCTGGATCGTGTGAGCGATGGCATGCGTCGAGTACTTGTCCCACAGCGGCATGCCTTCCTTCGGGTAAAGCGACATCGCCATCACCGGCTTGCCATTCACACTCGCGCCTTCTACAGCCATCGCATCCCACGCGAATTTGCGTGAAGAGGCGAAGGCAAAATCGCGTACCTTGTCCGCCTGAAACACCCAGGTCTTCTTCCCCTTCGGCTTCCCCTTCTCCGCCGCCTTCGCTTCCTCCGGCGTGACGATGAACATCGGCTTCTTCGTCTCGCCCTGCGCCTGCTTGAGTCGCTCACGCTGTGTTTCAGTCAAAACAGCCTCCGCATTCTGCAAAGCACCCGTCGCCGCCACAAGATGATCATCCGGCACAGTCAGGCGCACGGTGTAGTTGCCGAATTCGAGCGTGAACTCGCCCGTGCCGAGGAACTGCTTATTGATCCAGCCCGCGTAGTCGGTGTAGGCCGCCATGCGCGGGAACCACTGCGCGATGGTGTAGATGCTGTTGCCGTCCTCCTTGAAGAACTCGTATCCCGTGCGTGCGTTGATGCGCTCGCAGTCATTGATCGGGTAGCTCCAGCCGATCTTGAACACAAAATCCGCGCCAGCGGCCAGCGGTTTGGGGAGGTCGAGCCGCAGCATCGTCTTCACAACGGCATGCGGCAGCGGTTTGCCCTGCGCGTCGGTCAGCTTGCTGATCTTCATCTCGCCATCGTAGTCCTCGTAGGCCAGCAGCCGGTCGAGCGCGCTGTAGGTGATCTTGTTCGGATCAATGCCACGCTTCGTGTTCGGTGCCGCACGCGAGTCCGCGTTGTGAGACAGATAATTCTGATCGAGCTGCACCCACAGATACTCCAGCGCGTCCGGCGAGGCATTGTGATACGTCACCGTCGCCTCCGCTGTGATCGTGCGCTTCACGTCATCCAGCTCCACGTTGATGTCATAGTCCGCCCGGTTTTGCCAATAACCGGTTCCTGGTGCTCCCGAAGCGTTCCGCTGCGCCGAGGGCGTGGGGATCGAGGGATCAAGCTGCTGAAACTTTTGCACCTGGGCGCCAGATTCAGCGGCGGCGAGCAGGACGGGGGTGAGCAGGAGCAAAAGGCGCTTCATGGCCGGTGATTCTCCAAATCCCGACGCGGAAGGCAAGCACGGTGTGCTCCCTCGATTTGGTGAGGTGGCCCCCGTTCTTCCTCTTGCCACTGCGCCGCGCTTCTGATTGCATGCGCGGCATGAATCCGCCCATCGACTCCCTTTCCCGTCGAGATGCTCTCAAAGCCACCATCGCCTCGGTCGGTCTTTCCGTGCTCGCCTTTGAGCCTGCCAAGGCCGTTCAACCGGCAGTCCCGGATGCACTGCGCGGCTCGACGAAGAAGTATGACATGCTCAAGTCGATCAACCTCTGGGCCTTTCCGTATCCCGAGCGCATGACGCTGCGCGAGTGCCTGCAACTCGCCAAGGACGCCGGATTCGACGGCATCGAGCTGAACTACGATCTCGACAACGACCTCTCGCCGAAGCACGGCACGGCCGATTACGTGAAGATCCGCAAGATGGCCGACGAGATCGGCATCCAGATCAGCGGGCTGTGTTCGTTCCTGTTCTGGCCGTATCCGCTGACGAGCAATGACCCCGCGAAGCGTGCTCAAGGCATCGAACTCGCTGGGAAAATCGCTCAATGCGCGCATGACCTCGGTGTCGAAAACGTGCTCGTCGTGCCCGGAGCCGTTCACATCCCGTGGCGCACGGATCACGAGCCGGTGGCGAACGATGTGTGCGATCAGCGTGCCCGCGAGGCGGTGGGGCAGCTCGCAAAGCAGGCGGAGAAATTGAAGGTCTGCCTCAACATCGAAAACATCTTCTTCAACGGCTACCTCATGACGCCGATGGAGATGAACGCCTTCGTGGATGGCATCGGCAGCGAGCATGTGCGCGTGCATTTCGACACCGGGAACATCAGCATGTTCCAGTTCCCCGAACATTGGGCCAAGGTGCTCGGCAAACGCACGAAGAATGTCCATTTGAAGGAGTTCACCAAAAAAGGCACTGACTTCAGCCTCGAAACCTTCCGCCCGTTGCTCGACGGCACCACGAACTGGCCCGCCGTCACCGACGCGCTCGCCGAGACCGGTTACAAAGGCTTCCTCACCTTCGAATACTTCCACCCATATGCCCATTACCCCGAGGCGCTGATCTGGCAGACCTCGGATTCGATGGATCGCATTCTCGGCAAGAAGACGTGACCTGGCCTGCGTCTGGAGACATCATGGCAACGACGATATCAACTCCTCGAATGGAAACCTGAGTCCAAGAGGCTTGAGCATGGAGGCAACGTGGCCCCCGACTTGATGCACAATGTCCGCATCCGTATCACTGAAAAGCATGTTGATGTCGAATGCTGGGCCGAGCTGATCGAGGAAGAACTTCAAGACTTCAATCTGGCCCGAAATCGCGGCAGCGCTGACCGCCGTTTCCTCGTTCAACCCACGTGCGCCGATCTGCGCTCCATGCTCAACGAGCAGTTTACAGATCTTCATGACTCCCAGACTGGCGGCATTCATCAGGGGCCTTTCTCCTTCGTAGTTTGCTATGTCAGGAGACGCCCCCATGGAGAGCAGGAGCCGACACATGTCTTCGTTCCCAATCAATGCGACTTCAAACAAGGGGGTGTTGCCGAAGTTGTTCCTCGGATCTATGGCCGCTCCAGCATCAGCGAGCGTCCTCACCAAATCCTCACGGTATTCAATGGCAAACCAATGCAGCAGAGTCTCGCCCAGACCGCTACGGACATCCAAAAGTGAATTGTCCGCCTGAACGCGACGCAGGGCTGTTTCGCAATCTTCGAGGAACAATGCTTTGAGTTCGTAGAAACGTGGGTCGCGGCTCATTGGGGAAGGATAACACAGGTTTGCCGAGTTATTTGGCACATGCAGCAGGAGTGAACCTCAAATTTTCCACGTTGCCGTGCATCTATTGGCATCGGCCGACAGCTTGCTGCGTGATTGAGTCCCGCAGTTTCATCGAGTAAGGCATCGCATGTCCTGGGAGATCATTGCCTTGCTGTTCTTCGCCGGTTTGAGCGCCGGATTCATCGACGCCATCGCGGGCGGTGGCGGTTTGATCTCGGTGCCTGCGCTGCTGTGGGCCGGACTGCCGCCGCAGATGGCACTTGGCACGAACAAAATGCAGTCCACCTGGGGCACGCTGATGGCAGTGCGGAAGTATGCGAAGGCCGGATTGGTTTCGTGGCCACAGGTGCGGCTTGCGGTGCTTGTCACGTTCGTGTTTGCCTGCCTCGGCACCTGGGTCGTCACACAGGTGAGCAATGAGCTGCTGAAGAAGATCGTGCCGTGGATGCTGCTGGGCATCGCGGTGTATGTGCTGCTCAGTCCGGGGCTGGGGAAGACGGCGGCGAAGGCGAGATTGAGCCTGCTGGCTTTTGCTTGTCTCGCAGGAGGCGTGCTGGGCTTCTACGACGGCTTCTTTGGCCCTGGAACCGGCACGTTTTGGACGATGGCCTGCATCTCGTTGCTGGGACTTGAACTCACGCGGGCCACGGCTTTCACGAAGGTCGTGAATCTGACGAGCAACATGGCCTCGCTGCTTGTCTTCGTGATTTCAGACCGCGTGCATTATCCCATTGCGTTTGCCATGATCGCCGGACAGCTCATTGGCGGGCGGCTGGGGGCTAGCATGGCGATCCGGCATGGAGCGCCGTTCATTCGTGTCATTTTCATCACCGTCGTCTTCGCGATGGTGATCAAACTGCTGGGGGATCAATTTGGAGCGTGGGGATGATTTGTGGCGTCCAGCATGAATGTGCAGGCCGTAATTGCCTCACTCTCTCAAATGCCTATGATCGCCGCTTCCATGCCAACCATTCAGTCTTCGGCCCAAGGCCGCCAGTTCCCCAAGTTCGATCTCGCACGTCTGCTCGGCACCGTGTTCAAGCCGACCTTTGGCCGTAAAATCTGCATCCTCATCGACCTGCCTGATCTTGCTGAGGCGAAGGATTACGCGTTCTTGAAGAATCCGGCCCGTGCGATCCAGCAGCGTGCGCATGATCATTTCTATCAGGGCCTCAAAGACGGTGTCGCAGATGAATTGGCGCTCAAAGGTGGTGAAATGTTCGCCTACACGCAGACGACCGGCAGCAATCTCGATCTGCCTGACCTTTGCGTCGATATGAGCGGCGCGGAGCTGAGCCTCGAAAAGGACATCTACCCGAACTACGACATCATTCTTTGCATCTCCACCTTCAGCGCCACCGCGCCGCTGACGGCCTTCGCGAAGCAGTATGGCTTCCGTGGTGCGACGCTGCATGGGGTGAATGACGTCATCCTCAATTCCGGTCTCGCGGTCGATTATGAAGTCGTCAGCGTCGATGCCGAAAAACTGCGCCGCGCCATGACGCGTGCGGACTGGGTGGAGATCGACTTTACCGTCGAAAACGGCCCCGACATGACGGTGCGCCTCGAATTGAATCGCCAAGAAGCGCAGAAGAGCCACGGTCTCTGCCAGGGCGACACGCCGGACATAGCCAATCTGCCTGCAGGTGAGGTCTATTTCGTGCCCACCGGCGCGGAAGGCACTTTTCCGCTCAAATACGAGGACGGCACGCTTGGTAAACTCACTGTTACTGGCGGGCGCATCATCAAAGCGGAGCTGATTGCAGGCAAACAAAGCACCATCGACGAACACAACGCCAAACTCACCGATGATCCCATGACCGGCGTGCTGGGCGAGCTTGGATTCGGCACGCAGGTGCTGCCCGTCTCCGGCGCGGACATCCAGGACGAAAAAGTGCTCGGCACCTGCCACCTTGCCACCGGTCGCGACGATCATCTCGGCGGCCACATCACGCCCGCACAGTTCAAGCGCCATCAAAACGCCACGCACGACGACATCCTCTTCGCACCGCATAAGACGCCGAACTTCGACATCAAACAGACCCGCATGTTCCGAGATGGCAAGATTACCGTCCTCAACGAGCACTTCCAGCCGTCGAAATACTTGCTGGATGCTCTGGCGGCGGAATAAGAGGCACGCCTGATGAACATCTACGAAACCCGTCGCCTGCTCGACGAATACCTGCTCTTCCACTACGGCACTCCGGCTGAGGTGCTGCCGTGGGAGCATGGGCCGCAGGAGGCGCTGGGCTTTCCCGTACGCACGGTGATGGAGTTGATCGATCTGCCGCGCACGCCGTGCGAAGCAGTCGCCCTCGATCTTGGCTGCGCTGTGGGACGTTCGAGCTTTGAGCTGGCAAATTTTGGCGTGAGCGTGCTGGGCATTGATTACTCGCAGAGTTTCGTCGATGCGGCGGCGGCGCTGGCGCGTGATGGGAGCATGAATTACGAGCGTGTGGATGAAGGCAGCGCGAAGACGCCGCTAGTGGCGCGTGTGCCGGAAAATCTGCGGCGGGATCGCGTGCGCTTCGAGCAAGGGGACGCGATGAACCTGCGCAGCGACCTCGGTGACTTCGACATCGTGCATGCGGCGAATCTGCTGTGCCGTTTGACCGATCCGCTGAAGCTGATCGAGCGGCTGCCGAGCCTGGTGAGGCCGGGCGGGCAGCTTTTGCTCACAACACCCTGCACCTGGCTCGAAGACTTCACACCGCGTGGCAACTGGCCGCAGGGTTCGACACGGGAATGGCTCACGTCGCTGCTGGAGCCGCATTTTGATCTCTCGAAGACCTGCGACATGCCGTTTTTGATCCGCGAGCATGCGCGGAAGTATCAGTGGAGCGTGGCGCTGGGGATGAGGTGGCGGCGGAAGGTGTAGAGGTTAATGGTTATGAGTGATGGGCACATAACCCATCACTTCTAACTCATGACCCTGTTTACAGGCTTGCATCGGAGTGCGGTGTCCGGGTAGTCTCATGGCATGAAGACTGTTCTTGCGATTTGCCTGCTGGCGATGGCCGGGGTGGGCATTGCCAACGAAAAAGCGCCGGTCACGACCGCCATCAAGAAGACGCAGGTCGCGGTGGCCGGATTGAGCCAGAAATTGGATTTGAGTTTTCGCATTCCTTTCCCTGCGGAACTGGACATCGATCCCTATCTCACGCGGCCCATCGCTCACATGAGCACGGCGCAAGGCGAGTTGTTCTGCACTGAACCCGTGGTGAACCCCTTTGATGGTCAAGGGACCATCGAGTGGCATCTGGGGCCGACGGATACGAAGCAATTCAGCCGCGAGCATGTGTATTGCTTCTTCGGCTTCGATGATCGCGGCGGAATCATGCACATGGGCATTCTGGCGGAAGGCGGCTGGTTCGGCGGTGACAATGAAGGCACGCATCAGATGATTCGCGAAGATGACGAAGGAGCGGATGTGTTTCTGAGCCGGGCATTCCAGGAATATTATCGACGTGCCGTCGCATGCAGCGATCCTCAAAAAGCGGTGCTTTATCTGAGCGGCATGGAGCGGATCACCAAGGCAGTCTGCGAACTGCGAAGGTCTGGAGATCGGCCGTGAGCGTGAACTTGCCTTTTGCGCTTTCCAACAACGCTGAAACGAGTGTCATTGATGCCATGGATGCTGAGCTTGCCCGAAAACTGATCGCCGCGCATGGATCGCCGCTGTTTGCCTATGACCTGGATGCGGTGGCGCGGCGTGCGGCGGAATTGCAGGCGGGTTTGCCGGAGGGAGCGCGGTTGTATTACTCGTTCAAGGCGAACCCGCTGCCAGCCATCGCGCGTGAGCTGCGTCTGGCGGGTGTGCGGGCGGAGATCACCTCGGCAGGCGAGTTGATGGCGGCGCAGAACGCGGGCTTCAAAGAGGACATCGTGCTGGGTGGACCTGGGAAGACCGAGAAGGTGATCAAGACAGCGCTCGGCCAGGGCGTGCGGATGTTTTCGTGCGAGTCGTTCACGGATGCGGAGCGGATTTCCAAACTGGCGCAGCAGGCGGGCGTGGAAGTGAGCGTGATGCTGCGGGTGAACCCTGCGCAGGCTCCTGACGCACGACTGGCGATGAGCGGGGTGGAGAGCCAGTTTGGGTTTGATGAGGCGCTGCTGCTGGCCGCAGGCGCGGCGGAGCGCTTGAAGCTGCCCGGTTTGAAACTGTGCGGCGTGCATGTGTACTTCGGCACGCAGGTGGCCTCGGTGGGGGCGCTGGCGAAGAACACGCAGTGTGCGTTGGAGACGGCGGTGCGTGTGTCAGAGGCCGTGGGTTTTGAATGCGAGGTGATCAATGCGGGCGGTGGTTTTCCATGGCCGTATGCGAGCGATGCGAGCGCACCGGACTTGAGCGGCCTGCGCGAGGCTTTGGACGCGGTTTGGAAGGCTTCGCCGCTGCATGGAAAGGCGCAGCTTTGCTTTGAGTCCGGCCGCTATCTGAGCGCGAGTTCGGGCACGCTGCTCACGACGGTGCTGGATGTGAAGCAGGCGGGGAAGAAGACATTTGTGGTGCTGGACACGGGGATTCATCACCTGGGCGGCATGTCAGGGCTGGGGCGCATCCCGCGCGCGACGATCACGCTGCAAAACCTCACTACAGAGCGTGAGGGCGAGATCGTGGTGGATGTGGTGGGACCGCTGTGCAGCCCGCTGGACAGCTTGGCACGTGGGCAGAAAATGGCACCGGTGGAAGTAGGCGATGTGTTGGCGGTGCCGAACGTGGGCGCGTATGGCTTGACGGCGAGCCTGCTGGGCTTCCTGAGCCATGAAACACCCGCCGAAGTGGCGTATCGCGGCGCGGAAGAGGTGGAAACCTGGTATCTGCCCTGCTGGCACACGAACTTGCGCGGGCTGTGAACCTTTGTTATGGCCCTGGAGACATGACCGCCACCGATCTCGCCCCCAAACTCCAGGAAATCCTCCGCCCGCGCCTGCGCTTTCTCAACGAAGGCGATGCGGTGCCGATGGACGAGGATCTGGGCAGGCTGGGGCTGGACTCGATGGCGTCGATCGACTTGCTCATGGACATTGAAAGCCAGCTCGGGGTGCAGATTCCCGATGAGATGATGACGGTGGACACGTTCGCGACCGGCAATCACCTGCTGGCGGTGATTGAGAAGTTGGTGTGACGATCATCAAAGACCCCAGTCGCCTTCGGCGAGGACGGTGCGTTTGGAGAGCGGCTTGAGCACCGAGGGGATGGCGAAGTAGTGGCAGACTCTTTCCTGCCGCTGAAGCCAGGCAGGGGCGTCGTCCCAAGTGGAGTCACCCGCAAAAGAGCTGAGCGAGAGGATTCGTCTGGCGCTGCCGAGCAAGCCGGGCTGGCGCACGAGAGCGCCCACGAGGGCATGCAGTTCCTCGTGGCTGCCGGTCGTCGTGAAGTGGTCGATCTCCATCCAGGCGGGGATGCCGCGGGCGCTTTTGGGAGTGACGAAAAGGTAGCTGGAAAGGCAGCCAGCAGAATCGATGACGCCGATGAATTCATGCCTCCGCATCAACGCGGCGGCGAACCAGCGCAGGTATTCCGGCGTGATCCACTTTTCGACACTGGTGGCAGACATGCAGGATGCGGCGACGCATTGAACTTCCGCCGGATCGCGTGTGATGCGGTGTCCTGGAGGCAGGACAGGCCAGGAGCAATGCGGAAGGACTTTGGCGGCCCAGCCGAGCGGCACGAAGCGGCGCTGAATGTCGGTCAGGCCGGTCCAGCCGCCGCGCTGGAGCAAGGCCTGCACCTCGGGGGTGGGCGTGGTGTCGGCGATGAGTGAATCTGCCGCCAGCCGCCGCAGTTTCATGAGCATGGGCAGGCTGGCGTTGCGATGTGCCTCGTCAATGCGCCAACTGGAGGCGATCAGGGCCGCCACGGGCTGCCCGTTCACTGCATAGCAGGCGGGGATGAGCGCCATGAAGCCAACGATACGGCCTTCATGCCGCAGCACCCAGCCACGTTCGTCACGCAAGCTGGCGAAAGGATTCTGATCCCACCAGTGGGCGAGCCGTTTGCCCCAGGTCTCAGCGTTCAGCGGGCTGGGTTCTGTGGCGACGAGCCAGGGGATGAGTTCGGCGCGTGCCTGCGGCGTGTCTTGATAATCCTCGATCTGGCAGGCGGGCATGACGCGCAGGGGTGGTGCGCGGAGAGGGATTCGAACCCCCGACCAACTCGGTGTAAGCGAGCCGCTCTACCACTGAGCTATCCGCGCGTTGCTGACGCCGCGATGTATCGCGGAAAAAAGAATGTGCAATCACGCATTCGCCCGCAGCCAGGTGATGCTGCGCTCAAACTCGCCCTTTTGGTAGGCGATCTCGGTGTCTTCTTTGCCGGGGCCGTCGGGGGCTTTGAAGCTGTCGATCTTTTTGCCGCGCTTGGCCATGTCGAGCCAGGCTTTGAACATCGGCGTGTCGCGGTGGCTGGGGAAGATCTTCCAGAACTCGTCTTTCTGATACTCAAAGGGACGCGCGAAACCGGAAATGGTCTCGACTTGCAATGGCACACCGGGGGCGAGTTCGGCGAAGCGTTTGGCGTAGGCTTTGAAATCAACGAGGCCTTCCCCGACGGCGGTCCACTGCACCATGACCGCGCCTTTTTCGTCCTCCCAGAGCATGCTGTCGCGCACGCTGCTGCAAACGGTGAGCGGGCCGAGTGTTTCGAGATGCAGCATGGGTTCTTCGAGCGCCCAGACGGCGTTGCCGGGGTCGATGTTCGCTCCGACGTAGCCTTTGCCGGCGGCTTCGATGAGCGCCTTCAATTCGTGCGACTGCATGTCGCCCGCGTGGTTTTCGATAGCGATCTTGATGCCCTCCGCTTCGGCACGGGATTGATTGGCTTTGATGGCCTTGAGGGTTTCCTCGATGTGTTTCTGGATGCCGCCGTCGGTGTGGCGGTCTTTTTGATTGCCGAGGTAGCAGCGGGCGACGGGCGAGCCGAGCGCTTTGGCGATCTTGATCGTGAGCGCGAGATGGTCAGCGCCTGTGCCGTTGGCGGGTTTCCAGGTGTTGGAGCTTTCACACACGCTGCCGGTGCCGACGTAGATCTGCAGATTGGCCCGATGCGCCTGTTCTTTGAGACTTTGCAAATACGCGTCTTCAAAATTCTCGAACACTCCGAGTTCGGAAAGAAAGATGGTGTTCAACTTCAGCGAGGCGGCGTAGTTGATGTAGTCAGCCGCTTTCCATCCCGTGGCTCGAACGGCGAAATGATCAAGGCCGAGGGCGAGCTTCGAGCCGGTGGCGGCTGGAGAAAGCGAGGCTGCGGCGGTGGCGGCGAGGGATTGCGCGAGGAAGGAGCGGCGGTTCATGCCGCGCATGCTAGCGGAGCCGATTCGGCTGTCGATAACGAATCCTGTGCCGCTATCAGCGGATGATGAGCTTGGCCGCGCACTGACCCTGGCGGTCGTCGGAGGACGAAACGAGAATCTGCGCCAGATGATGACCGGTGCGCCAGGGCGCTCCATTGATCGGCTTCACCTGAAGGAGGTAAGCACCTGTGCCGACGTTGCGGAAGGAGGTGATGTTGTTGCTGAAGGGAGCCTGCTGGCCGGGAACCTCGAAATATTCCATCAGCGTGAAGTGGTCCTTGGTGAGCTCTGTCACAGGCCAGCCGCCGCTGCTGACGAGCACAAGGATGTTGGCGGGATGCGTGTTGCCGCTGGCGGCGGCTCCTGCGGAAGCCTGGGCGGAGATGGCGAGTGACGCGGCACCACCGGCTCCTGTTTTCATCACCAGCTTGGGAGCGGGGGAGGAAACGACAGGTGGAGCGGCTGGCTTGGGAGCAGGTGCTTCAAAGACGGGCTTCATGACCGGCGCAGGCTCCGGTTTCTTGGCAAGGGGTGCGGGCTCCGGTTTTCTCGCAGGAGGTGCAGGAGCGGGTTTCGGCGCGACCTTCGACTTCACGACCACAGGCTTTTTCGCCGGAGGAGCTTTTTTCGGAGCAGGCTTTTTAACAATCACGGGCTTCTTTTTGACGACCGGCTTCTTGGAGGCGGGCTTTTTGACTGCGACGGGCTTTTTAGCAGGAGCCTTTTTAGGAGCAGGTTTTTTGGCCATGGTGTTGGGTGGGTCGGATTTGTTTCAATTTCCGCGAGGCTAGCAATACTTCCGGTAGTCTGTCGAGATTCCTCTTGAGGCGGCGCTGCAAATTATCCATGTCTTTAGGCAGCGGATTTGGAGTGTGAGTCTGCCAACACCGGTAGAATGAGACCGTATTCAAGCGGCACCGAACAGTGCGTTTGGTGGCCGTAGATCATCTTCGGGAGTCGTTTGCTTTAGGGTATCTCTAAAACTTCCAATTGGTCGAATGAACAGCATTCGAGTAATTCTACTCAAAAGTAAAATTCTGAAAATAGACGATTGCCAAGGCGACGCGTCCTAGATTATAAGGACTAGTTAAATTTTTAGTCTCGTGGCCTTTCTGTGTCTTTCGCGCAGGAGTTTCTCCCCGCGATTCCGCCTTTCTCATGAACGCGATACCAGCAGTCGGATTTCCCCTGCCGCACCCCTTGGACCGGTCCAGCCGGAAAGGGCGGGGATTCGCGTGGTCATGGCTCACTGGGATTTCCAGACTGATTGGATTTTCTCAGGTCGGAAGCTGGCCTTGGTTTGGCACTGCGGACGCGATGGACGACTTGATGCCCTGGGGGCGCGGCACGCTGGTGACGCGGCCTGGAGGCGGGGGAGGGGGGACGGCTCCCGAATCCGAGCCGCCGGAATTTTCTTCGCGCAACCTGCCTTTTTATCACGCCCCTGTGCTGCTGGCGGAGGTCATTGATTTGCTGCAACCGGCTCCTGGGAAGCTGTTTTTTGACGGAACATTGGGCGGTGGCGGCCATTCTGAGGCGCTGCTGCAGCATGGAGCGCGTGTCGTTGCGATGGATCAGGACACGAACGCGCTGAAGCACGCCACCGAGCGTTTGAAGCCCTACGCGGCCCAGTTTTGCGCACTGCGCGGCAATTTCCGCCGTTTCCCGCAGATCGTCGAAGAAACCGGCGTCTCCGGCTTCGACGGCATGCTGGTGGACATCGGCGTGTCGAGCCATCAGCTCGATGATGCCGTCCGCGGCTTCTCCTTCATGCGTGACGGTCCACTTGACCTGCGCATGGACACGGACGCGCCGCTTACCGCCGCCGACATCGTGAACACAGCGGATGAAGCCGAGCTTGTGCGTATTTTCTTCGAGTATGGCGAGGAGCCAAACGCCCGCCGCATCGCCCGTGCCATCCTCAAGGCGCGCGCATCACGTCCTATTAAGACGACCTTGCAGCTCGCCGAGATCGTCTCCGCCGCATCACCGAAGCGCGGCAAGCGCCACCCGGCCACGCTGGTGTTTCAAGCGCTGCGCATCGCCGTGAACGACGAACTCGCCGCGCTGCATGACTTCCTGGCCGCCGCGCCGCGTTGGCTGAAGCCCGGTGGTCGGCTCGCTGTGATCTCCTTTCACTCGCTGGAGGACCGCATCGTCAAACAAACGCTGCAGCATCTCTCCGCGCCTTTCATCGACCGCCCGGAATGGCCCGAGGCGCGCAAAAATCCTGACTGCCTGCTCAAGCTCATCACCCGCAAGCCTGTGCAGGCCAAAC